>Ga0181363_1000236_pt1 | contig 16162 bp, 15 predicted proteins | sample Fa13NDMLBSN_FD_130109 | JGI IMG/M metagenome (GOLD analysis project Ga0181363, IMG submission 130109) | Freshwater viral communities from Lake Michigan, USA - Fa13.ND.MLB.S.N | ecosystem: Environmental > Aquatic > Freshwater > Lake | place: USA: Michigan | collected 2013-09-23
GAGCATGGCTGATGATTTAGACTTTCTTGAGCAGTTTGGTGTCTCTGAGAGTGATGGATCTCAGCCAGGCAATGCATATGAGAGATTCATTCTTGATCTTGCTAACAAGGTCACAGCTGATCTCAGAGAGACAATCAACAGCAAGGCAAGGAACACAGGGGCCTTGGCTCAGTCAGTTGTTTACTTTCCCACAGGACAGTTGAGCTTTGAGATCCAGGCAGATGATTATTACAAGTACATTGATGAGGGTGTCAATCCTGTTGGCAAGAGTTTATATAACACACCATATTCATTCCAATATCCTGGAGTGAGCTCAAGTCATGCAAGAGCCATTCAGCAATGGAAAGGATTGGAGATGTCACAGGCCTATGCCATAGCAAGCCACATGAAGATAACATCTGGTTTAAGGCCCAGGAACATAACAACAAGCACAATCACTGATGAATATCTTGAGAGAATTGCCTCTGATCTGGCAACAGTAACAGGATTGCTCTTTGATATTACATTTACTAAAAACACAAAAACATGGCAGTAACAATATACGATCAGCCACAATACTTGAGTCCAGCTGGCAATCCATTGATGTTCACATTCAGCAGTAATCAGACAGCACAGGAAAATTTCTCATTCATTGTTGAGGTGTATGTCAATTCAGTTTTGCATTCAACACATCAAGTGTTTAGGCAGTCAGAGACCATGAGCAAGTTTGATTGTTCTGGGATCTTGCAGTCAACACTACAAAGCCCCTTGATTGTGGATGGCACACTGGCAACATTCTATGATGCAGCAATCAATCCATATTACATAAAAGTTTATGAGAAGTATGGTGCAACACCAACCATTCAAGCCAGTGCAACAAGTAGTGGCAGATTGGCATTCAATGGCTCACTGAGACATCAAGATTTCATCAATTGGAATTATTTGGAGCATTCAGCATCAACGACAAACTCATTGCCAACAACATCCATCCTTTGGTTGACTGATTGGCCCAGAGCAAGGAGGTATTTTTTATCTGATGATGAGAGAATATTTCTTGGCATATTCAACACAGATACAGGCACATGTCAATTGAGAGTGAGATTGTACAATTCATCAGGCACCCAAACAGTCACAGATATCACCAATGTATCTATAGGTAAATTGATTGTGATGGATGTATCACCAAGCACAATCATTGCAAACATGGCAATCACACAGGCCAATTTTGATGCAGCATCATATTACACAATTCAAGCCAGGGCTCAAGGTGCTGGAGCATATTCTGGAGGCTCAGAGGTATTCAGAATTGATCTTGACAGAGAGTGCAAAAGATATGAAACCAAAAGGTTACATTGGCTCAATAAATATGGTGTTTGGGATTCATTTACATTCAGCTTGGTATCTGTTGATTCAACGAGTGTACAGAGCCAAGGATATCAGAGAGAGAAAGGAGTTTGGGATGGTACAAGTTACACATATCCAATGTATCAAGGTGAGAGAGTTGACTATGCCAAGAGGGCCAGTGATGAGTTGTTGCTCAACTCTGATTGGATATATGAGAGTGTTCAGCAATGGCTTGTCAGAGGATTATATGAATCTCCAATTGTTTACCTGGAGGTTGAAAACGGAACAGCATTTGAGCCAGTGAAAGTTGTCAATCAAGGCTATCAATTTAAAACAAGGAGGAGAAACGGATTGATCCAGGAGCAAGTGAGCATTGAGAGGACATATACATACACATCACAATTGAACTAAATGACAGCAGAATTATTCATCAATCAACGACTTGTAGACCTTGATCAGAGCATACCATTTCCATTGACATTCAACATCAATGACATCAAGGATTTAAGCTCAAGGAAAGGCAACAAGTCAAAGACAATTACCTTGCCAGGAACAAGGAGGAATTATGAGTTGATGCTCTCAGTATTTACATTGACAAATATTGACAACATCTCTGATGATGAGAGCAATTTCATTGACTTTGATCCAAGTGTCAAAGCACCATGTCAATATTACAATAATGGCTTGCTTGAATTCAATGGCATTGCTCAGTTGATGGAGTGCAAATTGAATGATGGTATCTGGTCATTTGAGATCACTTTGGTGAGTGATCAGATTGACTACATTTCAAGACTCCAAAAGATCAAGGTCAATGAGCTTGATTTCAGTGAGTACGATCACACATTGGAGCTTGCAAATATTGAGGGCACATGGATTGGAGATATGGTTGTCAATGGTGTTCCTGTCAATCTTGATCAGGAGGGATTGGGATATTATTATGGCTTGATTGATTATGGATATACAAGGCCAGGAGCAACAATATGGAATATCGATCAGATTCCTCCTCAAGTCTTTGTTTACGATATATTGAAAAAAGCCTTTGCATATGCTGGCATCAATTGGTCAAGCAATTTCTTTGAGACAACTTTTTTCAAGCAATTCCTGTTGGCATATCAAGGAGGAGAGATGCCAACCATTAGTGCTGCCCAAGCTGACAATGATAGTGCATATACAACAGAGCAGAACAATGCTGGATCAGGAGCCATCATCTTTGGTACAACACAGGCATCAGGGAGTGGAATTTGGTTTCTGCCAGATCAGACTTTGTTTGATGATTATGATGGATCTGTCAATCAGGACAATTTGAATCAGATCACAACAACAGCTCCAATGTTATTCACATGCTCAACAGAGGGATTGTTCACCATCAACTATGTTGGTGATCATGTCTTGCAATGGACAACAGGAGGCACATTGATGTATGGAAATTATAGTGTGAAATTGTCGGTATTTAAAAACAATATTGTAATTTCATCAGATGTGATTTATTCAGGTCAATTGACAGGAGCAACAACAGGATCAACAGTTAGCTATTCATTTGATTACAAGAGAGATATTAACTTGTTGATAAATGATGAGCTAAAATTTCAAGTTATTTATCAATTGATTAGCCCACAAATAATTGGAGGGACTGATGGAGTTCAAGGGATCACAACAGAGATAGTGAGTGATGTTGCTGATTTGAACATTCTCAAAGCACAGCAAGCATTGACAGCTGGAGGCACAGTGAGTCTTTCAGCATTCTTGCCAGACATGACATGTGATGTATTTTTTAAGGGTATCATCACAGCATTCAATCTATTGGTGAAACCAAATACATTCAGTCCATCATATTTGGAGATTGAGCCATTGAATGATTTTTACAATCCATCTGGAGATGCCCTTGATTGGACATACAAAATTGACAAGTCAAAGGAGTTGACAGTTACTCCGACAATCAATTTTAGTTCAAAAAATTACAATTTCTTATTTGATCAGGATGATGATTTTTTCAACAATCAATACACTGAGCAAGCAAAAAAGCAATATGGTCAATTCATAGTTCAGAGTCAGAATCAATATGCTGTGGATGATACAGATTTGAAACTACCATTTGCACAGAAAGTGTTGGCAAACATTCCTGATGGCATTGGAGGATATACAAATATGATTATGCCAAGGACATTCAGAATCAGCACAGATGAGGAGGGTGTCAATTCATTTGATTTAAAGAAAGGCAAGCCATTCATTGTGATGAAATATGACAAGGGCTTGCTTGAATACACAGGAGATGAGGGCCAGGAGTTTGGAATCAGAGGAGGTGCAGGAGCGGACTATGGATTTTTTTATCCATATGTTGGCCATCTTGACAATCCATTTGATCCAAACTTTGATTTCAACTGGGGTGTTCCTGACTTGGTTTACTGGGACATAGGGACATATACAGCAAACAATTTATTCAAGTATCATGATACTTTTTTAAAAGAGATATTGTCAAGATATGGCAAGCAACTGAGTTGCTATGCTATGCTGAAAAGCAATGACATCAATTCTCTTGATTTCAGAAATCTGATCAACATTGATGGAGTTGTTTATAGGCTCCTCAAGATCTCTGATTATGACAGCAATAAAAATACAAGCACACAGATTGAACTTATTCGCATATTACAAGGAGAGGGTATTCAAACAACTCAAGTCACAAGCCCATGAAAAAACTATCTCAACTACCTAATAAAGGCAGCAATCTTGCAGCCACAGATAAACTTGAGGTTGCTGTGGTATCAGGAGCAACAACTGTCTTGAGAAACATCACAGGACAGCAAATAATCAACGCTTGTACAGGAGGAGGAGGCTCAGGAACAGTGACATCTGTTGGCCTAACTATGCCAGCTGCATTCACAGTGACAGGCTCTCCAGTGACAACATCCGGAACATTAGCAGTGACTGGAGCTGGTACAACATCACAATATGTGAGAGGTGATGGGACTCTTGCCACATTTCCATCAGCATTGCCTCCAAGTGGAGCAGCTGGAGGAGATTTGAATGGCACATATCCGAATCCCACAGTGGATGGAATCCATGGTGTTGATATGCAATCAGGAACACCAACCAGTGGTGATGTTTGGGTTTATGGTGGATCACCAGCCAAATGGCAACATCAGATGTTGCATGCCTCTCAAGTTGACAATGATAGTGCTGTTACAGGGACTCATGTTGATGATGCTTTGAATACATTGGACACAGGCAAGGTCAATACAACCAGATCAATCAGCACAACAGCTCCATTGAGTGGTGGCGGTGATTTGAGTGCAAACAGGACATTGTCAATCAGTCAAGCGACAACATCAACAGATGGCTATTTGTCATCCACAGATTGGAATACTTTCAACAACAAACAGGCTGCATTGGTATCAGGCACCAACATCAAGACAGTGAATTCAACATCTTTGTTAGGGAGTGGTGATGTTGCAGTTCAAGCTACATTAGTTAGTGGCACAAATATCAAGACAGTCAACTCAACATCTTTGTTAGGGAGTGGGGACATCACAACTCCTGTTGGTATTCATGCAGCAAGAATTCCAGCAAGTGGTGGATATATCAATCCTTTGATGGTAACATACCAAGCAACAGCAGTTACTACCTATGCTGTAAACGGATTGAGATGTTTCATATTTATGCCCATGAAAACATTCACCATTGTAAGCTATTCAATTAACGTAACAACAGCAGTTGCTGCATCAAATATGAGAGTATTATTCTATGATGATTTGGATGGTAAACCAAATGCAAAACTCCATGAATCAGCAAATGTTGACACAAGTACAACAGGAGTTAAGACCGTTACTCAAGCATATACATTCAATGCTGGGACAACATATTGGTTATGTGTTCAGACAAGTGCAGCAATAGCAATGACAAGTCATTCATTCAATGGTGGTTTATCTTGGCAACAAACAGGACCACCAAATAACATGGTAAATAATGTTCAATATACCTATGCTCTTGGATCAGCACCAGCTACATTAACAACAACAGGAGCAGGTTATGCTACAAATAACCTACCACATTTAATCTTTAATTTGTAATGGCACAAGTAAGACACGAAATATACGATGAGAATGGACTTGTAAAAGTTGAGTTCATTGAAGTTGATGAGCCATCTCCAGAGGAGTTGATTGCACAAAAGGAGGCAGAATTATTAGCAATGTATGAGGAATTAAAAAAATTAAAAGATGGCAGATAAACAGGCAGTTTTCACATTGAGAGTTGACACAGGCAACTCAGTACAGGATGTTCAGAATTTTGATCAGGCTGTAAACTCTTTAAATAAGGATCTCAAAGATACTCAGAAAACAGCCTCTCAACAGGCTGGAATGGATCAGTTTGAGACCAAACTCAAAGAGCTGGATGATAGGCTCAAAGCTGGTGGACTGAGCATGAGAGACATGACAAAGCTCATGAAAGAATATCAGACCTTAGCAGCACAAGCTGGTCAGACATCTCCTGTTGGTCAACAAGCCATTCAGAATGCTGGTGAGCTCAAGGATACTATTGGAGATTTAAAGGCAGCCACAACAGCCCTTGCATCAGACACAGTGAAACTGGACACAGCTCTTGCTGGAATTGAGACAGGAGCAGCGGCATTCCAGGGAGTGCAATCAGCCATTGCATTGACAGGGGTTGAGTCACAGGCATTGACTGAGACAATGATCAAGCTCCAGGCAACACAGGGCTTAGTTAATGCAGTCACAACCATTGCCAACAAATTGCAAAAGGATTCAATCTTGATGATTCAATTGAGAAATTTGCAAGAGAAAGGACTTGGCAAGACTATTCTCCAGAATTCAGTATTTCAGAAAGCTAACAACGCCTCAACAATTGCAGCAACAGCTGTGACAAAGTTATTTGGAGGAGCTATTAATCAGACATCCATTGGGTTTAAATTACTTAAAGGGGCAATCATAGCAACAGGAATTGGAGCTCTTGTTGTGGTTGTTGGTAGTTTATTGTCAAAATTAGGAGATTGGATTTCATCAGAGAAGGAATTGAAGGCAGCAGCAGAGGCAAGACAGGCAGCATTGGATGAATCAATTCTTGGAATTGAAAGAGAATCAGAGCTGGCTCAAGCAAGAGCAAAAATGCAAGGCAAAAGTGACGCAGAAATCCTGGAGATTCAAAAAAAAGGATTGGAGAAAAAAGCCAAAGATCTTCAAGATGCAGCAGATGAGGAGTACAAAATTTATCAAAAGTTATATGCAGATGATTGGGGAGATATAAATGATGAGACACAGGCAGCATATGACAAGCATGTTGAGCTACAAAAACAAAAGAATGATACGGTTCATCAATTAAATTTGTTAAGTGTACAGCAACAAGAACAAGCTAATGCAGATAAAATAAAGAATCTCCAAGAGACCAATGAGCAAATAAATAATCAATACAAAAGAGAGATTGATCTTCAAAAAGCAAGAGGAAATGATACTTTTAAACTTGAAAGAGATGCTTTAAAACAAAAAATATCTCAAGCAAAGGCTGGCAGTGAGGAACAAAAAGATTTGCAGAATCAATTGACAATTTTAGAAATCAATCACAATAAAGATTTAAGTAAAAAGAGAAAGGATGCTCATGACAAAAGACTTGAAAAATTAAAGAAAGAGAGAGAGGATATTGTTAATGAGATAAAAAAATTAAATTCAGAGCAACTCAGCCTGGAATCTGAAAAACAAAAATTGATGCTTGAATTGATGCAAGATGGCCGAGATAAAGAGTTGAAACAAGCAGAACAAAACGCTGAGAAATTTAGGCAATCAATCATTGATAAATCAATACAGGATGAATTGGATGCTCTTGATGAACAATTTAAAAGTGGAAAGATAGGCAGAGAGAAATATGACAGAGAAGTTCTGGCATTGAGAACAAATGCATTGAATAATTTATCAGATAAAGAGAGAGAGGTATTGTTGCTAAATGATCAGAAACTTGCCAAAGATAAAGCTGATATAAACAAAAAATTTGATGATGCTGAAATCACAAGCAAACAAACACAAAGAGATAAACTCGATGCCATAAGGCTGGATCAATTTGAGCAGGAGAAATTAGCAGCCAAAAAAGACAATGATGAGAAAATGAAAGTGCTTGATGAAGGGTTGAAAGATGGTACAATTTCACAATTTGAATACAATCTTGCCAAGTCAAAATTGGTCAAGGATCTTGCTGATAAAGAAATTGAAATTGAGAAAAATAAAAATGAAACTATCAAGGCAGAGCAAAAGACAAAAAGAGAGGAGGAGCTTGAAAAATTTAAAAAAATTCTTGAGGGAGCTCAGAAAGGATTGGATGAGCTGAAAAAAATAAATGATCTTGTCAATCAGATTGATCAAGCAAGGCTAAACACCATAGCAAAAAACAGAGAGCAGAATCTTGCTGATTTAGATGCAAAGTTGAAAGCTGAATTGAATCAAGAGAATTTAACAGCTGATCAAAAGAAAGCCATTGAGGAGAAATTTGCAAAGCAAAAATATGATATTCAACTCAAAGCATTCCAGCAAGAGGATAAAATAAACAGGGCTAAATTCAACAGAGACAAGGCTCTGAGATTGGCTCAAGTTGGTATTGACACAGCAACAGCAATTGTGAAAGGGATTGCAGAGTTTGGCCCTCCTCCATCACCAGCTGGTATTGCTGCCATTGCATCAGCATCACTTGTTGGGATCACACAGGCCCTGGCCATTGCCAATCAACAATATCAATCAGGAACAGCACCAACTCCTCCTCAACTTGGGAGTGGGACAACAGGAGGATTGACAGGAGCTGGAGCATCAACATTCACAGCCAACACCAATGCTCAAACAACAGATCTCACTGGATTTCAACAAGGCCAAGGTCAGAACATACCAGTGTCTCAGGTTGTTGTGCTTGAATCAGATATTACAGGAACACAGAACAAGGTTAAATTACAAGAGGTCAAGTCCAGTTTTTAGAAACTGGGCTCCATCTTTTGTGAGAAATCCATCACCAATGGAGAAACATCCATACAGATCAAGGAATTCAATTGCCTTTGGAATGTTGATGTTGTGAATCTTGACATTGTCACCTGGTTGACCTTTGCATTTGTACACATTGAGATAAATGCTCTTGATAAAATGATTTCCATCTTGCCAATTTATGTCATCAAACAGCCTCAACAATTTGGATGAATCCATCAACACAGGCTGATGACATTCATAGTTGTATATTGTCATCTTGTTATGCATCAAGAATTCATATGTATTTCTGGCAGCCTCTTGATAGTGTTCTGGATGATTTGGATTGATGATCAAATTTCCTTTAAAATATAGCTTGTCAGGGCTCCAATTTGATGAGATATAGAAATCATCATTCATGTATATGAATTGCCCTCCAATGGCCCTGGCAAAAGTCAATATCCTATTTGTAACATCAACACCTCTGATGTTATTGAACTGAGAGCATGGTATATTGAGTGCTCCAGGAACAGCATCACCAATGGTGTAAATGGTTGCATCTGGATATACTTTCTTGATCCAGGCCATTGATTGAATGATTTCAAAGTCATCAACAGTTTTTTTGTATGGATACACAAACACCATAGAACAAAGATACATAATATTATATGAAAAGAGAGCTGCCAGTTTATGAGATCATGATTGATCTCCAGGATGCAGAAACAACTGTATCATTCAACTCATTGGTAAGTCAACCAGCACATGAGAAATTATTTGATACATTCTCAAAGCAAGTAAAATATCAATTTAATGATGATGAGCAGATCATCACAGGGATTGCCATTTCAGCTGATACTCCAATTTATCGGAGAGAGGATGACACAAATGAGGAATATTATGTTGTGTTCACACCAAAGGCCATCAAAGACATTGTTTTTGATTATGCCAGGAGAAACAATTTTAACAATGTCAATCTTGAGCATGATGAGACACGAGTTGTTGATGGGATATACATGGTCATGAGTTATGTGATTGACAATGAGAAAGGATTCACAGCTCCAGAGAGATTCAAGGATGCTAATGATGGCTCCTGGTTGGTAAGCTACAAAGTAACTGACAAAGCTGTTTATGAATCAGCAAAAAATGGAGTCTTCAAAGGATTCTCAATTGAGGGTGTTTTCAATCTGATTGAAACAGGATCAAGTCTTGAGGAGGAGTTTATGGCACAATTGTACACAGAGCTCAAGAAAGTGAGTGAATATATCATTTTTTTCAATGACTATCCAGATGCTGTTGTGAACAATGCCAAGAGAGGGATTGAATTGAATCAAAAGAATGGCAACAAGTGTGCAACTCAAACAGGCAAAGTCAGAGCCCAGCAATTGTCACAGAGAAAGAATCTCAGCCTATCCACGATAAAACGCATGTATTCATATCTGTCAAGAGCAGAGGAGTATTACAATCCAGATGATTCAACAGCATGTGGCACCATATCCTATCTCCTTTGGGGTGGGCTTGCTGGCAAGAGATGGGCTCAAGCAAAATTGAAAGAGGCTGGAATTTTAGAACAATAACACATAGTAAATAAATAACAATAAAATGAACAAGAATTTTCAAAAGGTCATGGATTTGATTGCTGAAATGAAGCAAGCATTTTCAAAAAAAGAGGCCTCAAAATTTGATCAAGCTACCTTAGTTGATGGAGTTACTGTCATTGAATATGAATCTCTTGAGGTTGGTATGCCTGTATTTGTTGTTGCAGATGGCGAAATGATTCCAGCTCCAGAGGGTACACATGCCCTATCTGGTGACATGGAGGGTGTTTCAATTGTTGTTGATGCAGATGGCATCATCACAGAAGTCATTGACACAAGAGAGCAAGCACAATCAGCTGATCCAGGAGATGAGCAAGATGATACTCAAGAGGCTGAGCCAGTTGCTCAATCAATGAGTGCCGAGGATGTTGAGAACATCATCAATGCAAAGTTTGAATCATTCACCAAGGCAGTCGAGGGATTGGCTGAAATGACAAAGGCAATTGCAGAAAATAATACACAACTTGTGAATGAGTTGAGCTCATTGAAAACTGAATTCGAGAGTTTCAAGGCACAACCATCAGTTGAAACAAGAGAGTCTGAGAGATTCTCAAAAGTTGGCAACTTGACAGCCAGACAAGCATTCTTATTAAAAAGTAAATAAAAAGTAAAATGTCACTTAAAAAAATAATCAAAGACAAATTTAGCTACGATGTGTCAGGATTGGCAGCATATGTGGATGAGCAAAGAGAGGAATTGACTGTGAGAGCAGTCACAGAGGCTAAGACCTTACAATATATCACCATTCAAGAGGGTATCAAAGGATCTGAGGAGATCAAATTACTTGATGATTCAATTGTTTACCAAGCTGGTGATTGTACAATGACTCCATCTGGAAACACAGTATTCACTGATCGTGCAATTGCTGTTGAGACTCTTGGATACATGAAGTCATTTTGTAACAAAGATCTTGTTGGTTTCTGGACACAATTAGGTTTGAGACCAGGTGCAATGGCAGAGGATAAAAACTTACCATTTGAGCAACAATTGATTGACTATCTTTTGAGATTACATTCGTTTGAATTAGACAAATTGATCTGGAAAGGTAACAAATCAACAGGAACAGGCAACCTACAATGGATGAATGGATACCGTCAATTCTTAACAACAGGAAATGGATGTGTGAACTTGAATACAGCATCAACAGCATCAATCACAAACACAAATGCGTTTGATGTATTCTATGCTTGTTTCACAAACACACCAGCAAATGTTGCTGAGCAAACTGATTTCACTTGTTTTGCTGGTCGTGAGACATTCAACAAATTGATGAAAAATTTAGTTGACTTGAATTTCTTCCATTACTCACCAGCTACAATTGCAACAATGGATGAGGTGATTGTACCAGGAACAAACATGAGAGTGGTTAAAGTACCAGGATTGAATGGTCTTGACAATATTTACACAGGTCGTGCATCTGAGTTCATATTTGGTACTGACTTGAGATCTGACTTTGACAACTTTGAGTTGTGGTATTCTCAAGATGATGATGTTCTTTACTTACGATCTAAATTCAGAGCTGGTGTGCAAGTACCATTCTTGAATCAAATCGGAGTGTGGAATGGAACAGGATCACCTAACTAAAAATAATTAAGGGAGGGGGCAACTCCTCCCTATTGTATAACAATTTTAAACTTAGAAAAGTGAGCTGTAATATGACAACAGGGTACAATGACAGAACATGTACCAATGGAAAAGGAGGGATAAAGAGTGTCATTCTCTTTCCTCTTGCAAATGTATCTGCATCAACCATCACAAACAATCAGATATCTGCATTGACTGTGACTGGCGAGGTGTTTCAATACAAACTAAAAAGCAACTTGTCAAGCTACACAGCACCAATCAAGGTAAACAAAGACAATGGCACATTGTGGTATGAGCAAACTTTGACAATGATCTTGGCATCAGATACCAAGGAATTGAGATCAGAGATTCACTTGCTTGCACAAAATGAGGTTGTTTGTATTGTTGAGAAAGCATCAGGAGTTTATGTTGCTCTTGGATTTGGTGAGGGCTTGCAGATTGCAGATGGATCAGCATATGGATCAGGGACTGTAAAGTCTGACCGAAATGGTCACGATCTTGTGTTGACAGGAATGGAGAATGATGAGGTGCCAGATGTGGCAGCTGGTGTTGTTACAACACTATTGACTCAACAATCTCCATCAATTTAGGTTTTTTTGGGTTAATAATACATGAAAGGGAGGGAGTAATCTCTCCCTTTTTTTTAATAACTTAGCACAATGAAAATAAAAACAGAGCTAATTGGATCAAAAGTGTTCAGCAAGTTATTCAACAGATGGATAAAAATTGAAGCTGGACAAGAGCAATTGTATATGGATATGCAATTGTTTGATGTATTTGAAAAAACAAAACCAAAATTGATAAAAGATGCTAAGAATTCAAAGGAATTCAACATCAACAATGATAGTGACAGTGACAGAGCTGACAACAGTGAGTCCAGTACACTATCTGTTTGAGTTTGAACATCAACAATCATTTGAGAAAGTATATTGCATCCTGGCAAATATCTCAACAAACACTGAGAGATATGATGAATTTGCCATTGAGGATGGCGTGGATGTGACCTTTCCATATGATGGATACTATATTTACAGAGTTTATCAGCAAACATCATCCAGCAATCTGGATCCTGACTTGTCTGATGGACTTGTTGAGGAGGGCCGAGCTCATGTATTTGAGATTGACTCTCCATCAAATGAGTACAATGAAAACATAACATTCAACATATATGAGTGATTTAGTTAAAATGACAAGCCTCACATTCAAAAAGGACTATATCAAGCCTGATGAGGAGAAAGATAGGATGCTTGGATTCATAAAATGGGGTAAAAAAAATGACTATCCTTATTTTTTGATTGACCTTTACAATGGCTCAGCCTGGCATCAAGGCATCATCAAGAATAAAACATACTATATTGCTGGAGGGGGCCTTGAGGTTGTCTCAGGAAATATGAAACCATTCATTGAGAATAAGTATGCAGAGTTTGATATGAATGAGATTGCAGAGATGCTGTGCAATGATTATGAAATGTTCGGAGGATTCTGTGCCATTGGTACATGGAACAGAGATGGATCAAGAGTTGCTGTCTGGGAACATATTGATCTGGATTCAGTCAGAGTTGATGAGAGTGAGAGAATGTATTATATCAGTGATGATTGGACAGCAATGCAACAAAGTGCTGAGAAAACAAATCTGAGAGCCATTCCAGCCCTTGATATGACCAACAAGACAGGCAAGTTCATAATATATTACAAAGATCCTGTAAAGAAAACAAAGAAAGAGAGAGGAATATATCCTAAGCCTCCTTATTATGGTGGGATCACAGCCATCCAAACTGATGTTGATATCTCAAGATTTCACATGCATGAGATTGCAAACTCATTCAAGGGAGGTACAATGATCTCATTCACTGATGGCTATCCAGAAACACAGGAGGAGGCCGAGAATATCAAGGCACAAGTGAAAGGTCGCAGTCAATCTGTTGAGGATGCTGGAGAGATTGTCATCACATTCAGTGATACAAAGGACAAGGCACCAATTGTTCAGAGCTTGAATGGCAATGATCTTGACAAGAGATATGAGACAACTGAAAACAGTGTGCAACAAAATATCTTGGTTGCTCATTCAGTTGTTGCTCCATCATTGTTTGGAGTTGCTCCAGATGGCTCATTCAATGCTGCAGAGACAGCTGATCTGTATGAGATATTCAAAAAGACCTATGTTGAGTCAAGGCAAAAGAGAATTGAGTGGATGATCAACTACATGGCAGAGCTTTCTGGCTTTGTTGGTAAGGTCAAGCTCAAGGATGTTGCTCCAATTGGAGCAGAGCAACCAGCAGCACAGGCACCAACAACTCCTGGAGATATACCAACAAATGAGACACAAGTGGATGTTGCCAAGTCAGCTCTGAATGGAGCACAGATTGCATCATTGATTGATGTAGTTGCCAAGATAAAAGAGGGATTGTTGACATCAGAGAGTGCATTGAGCATTGTTCTGGCATCATTCCCAACAATTGATGAGGCACAAGCAAGGAGGATTGTGGGATTGCAACCATCAGGAGCTCAACAGATGTCATCATGCAATCAAGGTCATGCATTCTCAGATGATGAGATTGGATACTTTGCAGAATATGGAGATCCAGCAAATAATTTTGATACAGTTATGAGTTTTAGCATTCCATGGGATACACCTATGGAGGAGGTATTCAAAAGACAAGAGCAGATTTTTGCAACAATTGGCACAATCAATGTGAGTGGGGAGGGCTCAAAGGGCCTGGGAAAGCCAAACGGAGGGATTGATTCTCAATATGAGGTCAGATATAGGTATCAAGAGGTGCCTGGAATCCCTCCTGTCAAAACTCAATCAAGAAACTTTTGCATCAAATTGTTGCAATTGAATAGATTGTACACAAGAGAAGAGATTGAAACCATATCTGTAAAATTAGGCAGAGATGTCTGGAGGTACAGAGGAGGCTGGTATCATAATCCAGAAACAGGAAAAACAACACCATGGTGCCGTCATGAATGGGCACAGCAAGTTGTAATTGCAAGAGCTGGACAAGGAGCTCCTGAGATTGAAGTATCTCAAGTTAAAACAGATGGAATCACTATCACAACAAGTCAAGAGGGTGTTGATAAAGCTATTGAATTCTTTAAAGATTTGACTGGTGTTCAGATGAGAATTGGAAATGTTGCTGAAAATATAGATCCTCAAAAAATGCAAATATCATTGAATGAGGCTAACAAAATATTGAGAGAATATAAAGTTACCAATACAATTCTGAACAATGCTGAGATGTCATTCAAAACAACAGCTGGAGCTTATGGATTTATACGACACAGAGGAGGAGAAATTTCTGAAATCAATCTTGGTCAAAATGCAAAACTACAAGGAAAAATCAATACAGATCCCACAAAAAGATTTGAAATTGTCAAAGGAAAGTTTGATCCATCAAGAGAATATTTGACTCAAAAAAGAGATCCACATATTGATGAGGCAAATCTTGATAAATATATTGCAACTCATGAGATGGCTCATGTCATTGCTGTTTCTCAGAGTCCAAATTCAGTGGCTTATTTTGGTAAATTGAAATCTTTATTTACACAATATAAAAGAGAATTAAAGCAGTCAGTAATTGATAAAAATATTGACAATTTAAATGAGATATCTCTTGGATCATATGCAAGCACCAATATGAATGAATTCCATGCAGAGGCTTTCTCTGAATATAGATTGAGTTCAACTCCAGGAAAATATGCTAAATTAGTCGGAAATTTAATTGATCAACATTTCAAAAAATAAAAACATCATATATGCAACCAATAGAATTAATTTGTTTTAAATGTAAAAATTTTACCTTGGAGGGCTGTCCAGCATTCCCTGATTTTGAAATTCCAGAGGAAATAATATCTGGAGAAAACAAGCATAAAAAACCATTGCCAGGACAGGGCAATGATATTGTATTCACACCAAAAACTGAGGATGATGAATTATTTATTGTCGGTTGAGAATCTCAAGAAACTTGGATTGATTCACAACAATACAGATACAAAGCTCCTGGCAGTTGCCATCAAGAGGAGTCAAGACATGCATGTGCAACCAGCATTAGGAACACCTTTGTATAAGGCCCTATTGAACAGAGTTGAGACATCATCCTGGACACAAGATTACTTGGATCTGATGAATGACTATGTTGTGCCATGCCTGGTTGCCTTTGTTGATTACAGATGTGCCTTGTTGCTCAATGAGAAGTTGACAAATAAAGCTGTTGGCAGAGTGCAAGATGAGAACTTGCAACCAAACACAGATAGTGAACAGGCAGCATTCAGAGATCAGTTGAGAAAGGATGCATATTTTTACAAGGAGAGATTGATTGGATATCTGATGGATGATCAAGGAGTCAAATATCCAGAATATTGTGAGGGGTGTGAAGACCTTACTTGCAATGAGAATGTCAAAAGAGACAGATCTGGATACAAACCAATCAATTGGCAGATATGAAAGATATCAGAATCAGCAAGAAAAATATTGAGAAATTAAAGAAATATCTGGACAATGGAAAAAACATTAAACCAGCTCATGAAAGAGTTGGAAATAATAGCAACAGAGCACAGGCAAATAAATGAATTCTTTCAAGGAGATTTCATTGATGCTGTGAGCAGAGATGCTGTGCAATATCCATTGATGGTTGTGAGCTTACAACCTGGATCCATGTCAACATCATCTGTGAATGTGAGCATGATCATCACCATATGTGACAAGTATGATCTCCAGGA
>Ga0181363_1000239_pt1 | contig 16071 bp, 37 predicted proteins | sample Fa13NDMLBSN_FD_130109 | JGI IMG/M metagenome (GOLD analysis project Ga0181363, IMG submission 130109) | Freshwater viral communities from Lake Michigan, USA - Fa13.ND.MLB.S.N | ecosystem: Environmental > Aquatic > Freshwater > Lake | place: USA: Michigan | collected 2013-09-23
ACGGCGATGGCGTTTGACGGACGCCAGCAGCTACTGGCGCGGGGGCAGACGGTGGTGTTTCGGGGGGAGTGAATGGCGCTGCTGGATGAACTCGCGGACGAGTTAGCCAAGGGGCGCATCTACGAGGCAGCCCTGATTGACCCGACGCACCATCTGGAGGGGCTGTGCGACAACGGGGCGATCACGGTGGACCCACAGGTGTCGATTGTTTCGACCCTGCTCCATGAGTTGATACACCGCCGCTATCCGCTGTGGTCTGAGGCGAAGGTTCGGCGGGAGGAGAAGCGGGCGTTGGGTCATCTATCGCAGCATGACCTGCGGGTGTGGTATCGGCGGTATCGGCGGGCGGTCAAAAAGCGCCGGCCAGTGAGCAGCGTATGACACGAATACTCGCGGGTGTGATCTTCGTTCCGACGTTTGCCCTGCTGCTGGCCCTCGCGGGCCTGATGAGCGTGCTGTGTGGGCTGGCGGCGGTGATCCGGTGGGTGTCCGACCTGGCGACCCCGGTCGTGTTCAAGCTGGCCGAGATTGCCGATGGTCGGCCGTTGGAAGATCAAGAGTAGGGAGTGAGTGATGGGATTCGTGAGTCCGAGTGGGGCGAAGTCGAGCAGCGAGAAACCCCGATATGACCTGATTGAAGCGGCGTTCCTGCGGCGGCTGGCCCAGCGCATGGCCTACGGGGCCGAGAAGCATGGGGAGCGGAATTACCGGCTGGGGGCGGGGGATGACGTGTACCGCCGTGACCGAATCAACCACCTGATCGAACACGCCCTGAAGTATGCGGCGGGGGATACCTCCACTGACCATCTCGGGGCGATTGCGGCCAACTGCAACATGCTGGCGTGGTTTGACGAGCAGCGGGCGCACGCCCAAGGCGATGGGGATCACGGGGAAGAAACCATCGGCGCGGAGCCGGTGTGATCTACCTCTCGGGGCCGATTACCGCCCGCCACGGTCGCACGGTTGAGCAGAACGTGGACAGCGCCACGGCGGTCTACTTGCGTTTCGTGCGGGCCGGGGTGCCTGTCTACTGCCCGCACCTGGGCGCGGATCGGGCCGACTGTCAGGCGGTACCATACGAGCAGTGGATGGCCTACGACCTCGCCGTGCTGGATCGGTGTTCGGGTCTACTGACGCTGCCGGGATGGGAAGACAGCCCCGGCGCGGTGCGGGAAGTGGCCCATGCAATCACGCGGGGCGTTCCGGTGTTTCATAGGGAAGAAGACACACTTGGCGTGGTAAAATAGGCGGAGCGTTCGCGGTGTGTCTAGCACCGGAACGCCCCTCACCACACCACGCGCATAGGAGGCGCGACGGCATGGCTGTTCGATATTCTAGCCGCGAAGTTCGTTTTTGGGAAAAAGTAGACAAGTCTGGTGATTGCTGGATTTGGTTGGGCGCGAAAACGCCCCTTGGATATGGCAGGTTTAACTGGACCGGTCGCAGGCCGGTGAAGGTCGAATTTGCTCACCGGGCGTCGTGGATGCTTTCCGGGAACGCCGATCCAGCTGGCTTGGTGCTGATGCACCTGTGCGACAACCCATCGTGTGTTAATCCCTCCCATCTGCGCCTAGGAACCAAGGCCGACAACAGCCGCGACATGGTTGCCAAGGGGCGTAGCGCAAGGGGCGCTGCCCACTCGCAGGCCGTTCTGACAGAGGCGGTCGTGATGGAGTTTAGGAAACGGGTCGGGCTTGGAGAGAACATCAAACTCGTAGCCCGCGAGCTAGGTATTAAGCCGGGAAGCATCCTTAGCACGCTCTACGTTAACTGGAAGTATCTACCACCACTGCGTCGAACCGTTGCCGGATGGAAGCGTGAACCCAAGAGCGCGGCACTCTGATATTTCTGTACGCCCCCCGCACCCGCGACACACGATGAAGCGTGCAGGTTTCCTTCGCGGACCTTCCTCGCCTGTCCGATCTCGCCTTGGTGGATGGAAGTTTTGATCCCCTCCACGCGGGCCACGTCGCCTACCTGACCGCCGCGCACAACCTCGCGGGCTGTCCCCTGATTGCCACGATTGCCAGCGATGACGACGTAAGGGCCAAGGGGCGGGAACCGTTCCTGCCACAGGCCCAGCGGGCGGCGGTGGTGGATGCGCTGGACATGATTACCTGCACCTACGCCAAAGATCGCCCGATGGCCCAGGTGCTGGATACCCTGAGACCGAAAGCCTACATCAAGGGCAAGGATTGGGAAGGCAAGCTCCCCGCCGATCAAGTGGCGATCTGCGCCCGCTACGGCATCCCGATCCATTACGTGGACACGCCCAAGGATTCCAGCACGGCGCGTCTGTCGGACTGGTCACGGCGGAATGACGCCTCGGCGCTGGTGGCGTTGGAGCGGCTGATACAGACGCAGCAGCCCGCCAGTGTGCCGTGGCAGCCGGTGACGGATTACTCGTTCGAGGCGCGGAAACTGGCCGAGGGGAAGCACCCGGAACTGATTAAGGAGGTGTTTCAGCCCAAGACCGCTTTGGATGTTGGATGCGGGCCGGGCCACTTGGTCACGCTCTTGCGAGAAGCGGGAATCAAGGCCATTGGGTGCGACACCGCGAAGCACAAGGGCGTGCGGTATTTTGATGTTTCAGCCGAACCGCTTCTGGGTAGCGACGAGCCGGACTGGACAGAGTGTGACGTGTTCGATCTCGTCATCTGCCGCGAGGTCTTGGAGCACCTGACGATCCGGCAAGTGCGCCAAGCGGTGACGAACCTCTGCCGCCTATCCTCGAAATTCGTCTACGTCACCACGCGCTTTGCTCAATCGCCCACATCGCTGCTGATCGTGGACACGTCGGACGATCTCGACCCGACGCATATCACGATGCTGAGTCAGGACTTCCTGCGAACGCTCTTTGTCTTGGAGGGCTGCACGCGCCGGACGGATTTGGAGGCGCGGTTGGACTGGCAGGGAAAGGGCCGCGTGCTGGTCTATGAAGTTCACTAGCGTCGTCGGCTACCACCTCAACCCCGACGCCTGCGGCGTGGCGCGGTGGAATCAGGAACTGGCGAAGCGTCTCGGTGTGCCGTTTGTCGGCCTCGATGGCGAATGGGGCGACTCCCCGTTGCTGTCGCTCAAGTGGTCGGAGTTGGACGAATCCGCCCGGTCGGCCCTGTTGGTGCGCGTGGCCGGGATTCCCTTCCGGGTGTTCTGGCATGACGAGGGCGCGGCGATGGTCACGCTGTTCGCGCAAAAGGCGTGGTGGGCCTTCCGCGACGGGCTGTGGTGTCCCCCGGCCCCGCTCCCGCACGTCAGCCGAGCCGCCACGCGCATCTTCGCCTTCGGGATGGGCCACAAGGTGCAGCCGGCGTTCTTCCGCAAGGTGGACGCCCTGATCGCCGCGACGGGGATGACCTACGACTTGCGGGTGAGCGTGGCCCTGCATGAGGGGACCAATCTCCGGGATGTCTCGATGAAGTTCGCGGGGCTCGAGAGCGTGGTGGGCAAGAACGGCGAACTGAAGGTCTTGGGCTGTTTGTCGGACATGGCGTTAGCCGAAGAACTCGCCGCGGCGGATGCGGTGTGCGCGTTCTTCCCCGAGGGTGTGCGGTCGAACAATACGAGCGTCTGGACGGCCATGCGGGCGGGGGCGGCGGTGGTGACGAATCTGGACCGGCGGTCGCCGCCCGATCTCCGGCATGGGATCAACGTGTTTGACCTGGCGCAACTGCAAATGTGGCCGGGGTATCACCAGTTGCGGGCGGTGGGAGCGGCAGGGCAATCGACCGTGCGTGACCTGTACGCGGATTGGGATTTGTTTGTGGAGGTCTTATGCGAACGCTCACCATCGGCCAGCGGGTCATCAGTGACCGCGATCCCTGCTTCGTCATAGCAGAGGTCGGCCACAACCACGGCGGGTCGGTGTCCACCGCCTGCGACATGGTGCGCGTGGCCGCGGCCTGTGGTGCCGATGCGGTCAAGTTTCAGTGCCGGACCAACGAGACGCTGTATTCCGACGCCCTGCTCAATGCGGCCTACGAGAACGAAAACAGTTACGGCAAGACGTACGGGGAACACCGCAAGGCGCTGGAACTGTCCGACGCGGGACTGGCGACGTGTGCGTTTACCGCTGAGCAGTCGAAGGTGCTCTGTTTCTCGACGGCGTTTGACGAGGCCAGCGCGGATCGGATCGTGAAGCTCGGGATGCCCGCGATCAAGATTGCCAGCGGGGGCCTGACGGACAAGCCCTTGCTGCGGCATGTGGCGCTGACGGGGTTGCCGATCATCCTCTCGACGGGCGGTGGGACGATGCAGGATATCGACGTGGCGGTCAACGTCGTCACGGCCTACACACACAAGCTGGCGGTGTTGCACTGCACAGCAAGCTATCCAGTGCGGGACTTCGCGGAACTGAACCTGCAATGCATCCAGACGCTGCGGGATCGCTACCCGGAGTTGGTGATCGGCTGGTCGGGGCATGACTCAGGGATCGCGATGAGTGTTGCGGCCTACACGCTCGGGGCGCGGATTATTGAGCGCCACTTCACGCTCAACCGCGCCAATCGCGGAACTGACCATGCGTTCAGTTTGGAGCCGTCCGGGTTGACCAAGTTGTGTCGGGATCTGAAGCGGGCGCACCTGGCAATGGGGGATGGGGTGAAGCGGTACTACCAGTCCGAGGTCGGACCCATCAGTAAAATGCGCCGCCGGGAAACACCGGACGGCTTGCGGATCACGGGGGAGAAGGATGTCGCCACGGCCTAGTATTCAGTTGTTCCCGCCGCGTGAGTTGCACCCCCGCACCTGGGGCCGCGAGATCGTCATTGCCCAGACCGAGCACTATCTGGTCAAGCTGTTGCTGATGAAGGCGGGGCAGGCGGGCGGGTTGCAGTATCACACCCGCAAGATTGAATCGTTCTTCTTGCAGGAGGGGCAAGCCTTCGTGGACTACGACGCGGGCGATGGGAAGCTGTCGCGCCTGCCGATGTCGCCGGGGATGACGGTGCATGTCCCGGCGGGCGCACCGCATCGGGTGACGGCGATCACCGACTGTACGTTCATCGAAGGCAGCACGCCCGTCTTTGATGACCGCGTGCGCGTGGAAGCCGAGTATGGGGAACCGGAGACAGGTGGCCTCCCCACTACGGCCTGATCGGGATCTGACGATCCTGATCCCTGCCCGTGCTGGGTCGAAGCGCATCCATCGCAAGAATACCCGCTTGCTCGGTGGCAAGCCCTTGATCCAGTGGACGATTGAAGCGGCGAAGGCGGCGAACGTCGCCCGCATCATCGTCTCGACGGATGACGATCACGCCGCGCACCTGGCGCATCTGGCCGGGTGCGAACTGCACCCCCGCAAGGCCGCGCACGCCACCGACAGCGCCCCGGACTTCCTATGGGTGTCGGACATTCGCATTACGACGCCCTATTTCGCCATCTGCCGCCCCACGTCCCCCTTCCGCACGGCGGGGACGATTCGGCGCGGCTATGCCACCTTGTTGGGTTCTCGCGCCCATTCCATTCGGGCGGTGGAGCCGGTCACAGAGCATCCGGGGAAGATGTGGACACTCGACGGGCGGCTGGCGCGGCCCGTGCTTGATGGGAAGCATCCAGACGGCACGCCGTTCCATTCCAGCCCGACCCAATCCCTGCCGCTGGTCTACAAGCAGAACGCCAGCTTGGAGATGGGGCAGACGTGGGTCATCGGGGAGACGCAGACGATTAGTGGCACGTTAGTGGCACCGTTCTACACGGACTCCCTCGAAGGCTTCGACCTGAACACGATGGAAGACTGGGCGACGGCCGAGCGGTTAGCTCTGAGCTTCGCGGATCACGGTATCCCACGAACAGACCGCCCACACATTCCCTAGACGCCGAAACACGCCCTCGGTGTAGGTGGAGCGCCGGCCGCTGGTGGACATCAGCCAGAGGGCGCGGACGCTGGTGGCGGAATCAAACCGCATATCCGGCAGCCGGTCGTTCAGCATCGGCACGGGCTTGGCAAGGGTGCAACCGGGGGCGGCCAAATCCCAGCGGAGGTCATGCAGGAAGGTCGGCGCGGTGACGGCCACCGGCGGGGTCACACTCGGGGCGGTGGGGTTGGAGCAGCCCACGGCGAAGACGGCGAGGAGGATCGCGTACTTCATGGCCGAGCATTCTACACCCGTTTGTTCCGAGGATGGCACTTTGCGTATTTGGGCCTGTTTCATGGGTCAAATCTTCCCTTCTAAGTCGGGGGTAGCTGGTTCGAGTCCAGCCGGGCGCGCCATAGAGTAAATCAGGACTTTTCGCGCCTTTTTTTGCCTGTTTTCCCGGTTGGCACTCGCTTCCGAGACTTGCGTTTTCCCGCCTGAACTGGTGTCTGCTGGCGTGTAAAGTTGGCACTCCGGTTGGAACTGTCCAAGGCGTCCCGCACGGCCAAGGCCATCGGAGAGGCGGCTGAGCCAGCGTAGAAGGCGGTCATGGTCACATCGCTGTGCAAGGCCAGCCAGGAAGTGGCTAACAGGTTCCCGCCCGAGCGTTCGAGGGCATGGCTGATAAAGGCGTGCCGGAGGTCGTAGGGGTGGAAGTTTTCCGGGGCGGGCCAGATGCCCCGCCACTTCGCCTGCGCCTTTTCTACCGCCCGTAGGAAGGTTTTCCGCATACTGTGGCGGGAGAACTCGCCCCACGCCTCGAAACGGTCGAACAGGCGGATCGCCCGCATGGCGGCATGGGTGACGGGGATCACGCGGTCACGGACGCCGCCGCCCTTGCGCCGGCCACGGATGCGGACCAGCCGGTCTGGGTAGTTCACGTCATGGGGCTGGAGCCGGGCGATCTGAGCATGGGGCCAGCCGGTGCGGGCCAGCAGCTTGAGGCGGGCGGTGGTGGCGCAGGGCGGGAGTTGACGGAGCACGGCCAGCACCACGGCGCGGGGAATGACGCGGATTTCCCGGTGCTCTCGGGCGCGGGGAATGGCATCGCAGGGCGTCGGGGCGTCGGGGCCGTCGAGGCTCTTGTAGAGCGCCCTGAGGGCTTGTCGGCGGTGGTTCAGGGTGGATGGGCCTTTGCGCCAGCTTGCCAGCGTCTCGCGCACGCGCTGGGTCGTGATGGCGTCTCTTGGCTCCGTCCCGAAGACGGCGATCCACGGTTGCAGCCAGTCGGCGCGGTTCTTCTTCGGCAGTCCTTCGGGGAGCGTGGCGAGATAGGTTTGCACGTCGCCCGCGAAGGTGCCGGCGTTCCCGCGCTTGCCTTTCTTTTCGAGCTTGGCGACTGCGATCTCGCGCTCGTTCTTCAGCCATCCCAGCGTCTTGTCGGGCGGGTAGCGTTTCTCTAGGTACCGCCCGTGGCGCTTGATGATGATCGCGTGGCCGTGTGCATCTCTGTAAATGCCGAGGGCCAGCCGTGTGCGTGTGCCGCGAGGCATGATCTTAGACGGACAGACGGCGAAGAACTCTCATCGGTTCTACGGCTTTGGTCTTATTGACCTGACCTGACAAAGTGGTGTTGCAAACTTCATCCATTGTCGTTTATGGTGTCCGCGTTGCCGGGCTCCCCCAATTCGCCGGCTTGGTATTGTGTCTAACATTTCCCCCCCGTCGATTGGTTGGTGGCTATGTCGCGTCGGCGTTCGGTGCGTGTTTACGTGCGGCCCGATGAAGCCACACGGCACGCTCGGTACTTGCTCTTGCCAGAGGAGAAACAGCAGATGGTGCGGGACTTTATGGGCGCACTTTCAGACGCGCACGAGGCAGGTCTGGAATCATCCCCTGCAACATCCGCACGGATAGATCGCGCTTCTCCGGCGAGAGAGCGCGGAACGCCTCGACTAGTTCGCGCTCCTTCGGGTCGGGGCACAGGTCGAAAAGCTCGTTAAGCGTGTGCCCAAAGACGCGGGCCATGCCGTCGAGATCGTCAATATCGGCGTCCATCGCGCCGAGCCGATACTTGCTCACCCATGCCTGGTTGTGGCCGACGGCGCGGCCGACCTCGGATTGCGTGATCTTGGGATGCGCATCCATCCACTGAGTTAGGCGTTTTCGGGCCAAATCCTGAAGGCGCGGCATTTTTGTTGCGTCCTGAAAATAACCGATTGACAAATTGAATCGGATTCGGAATAATCCGAATCGTGGTTAAGCGTTACGCATCCATCCGGGCCTACCTCAAAGGAGAAGGCCGCACACAAGAGCAGTTAGCCGAGCGGCTGTCCCGGCGGGCGGGGTTCCGCGTGCGGCAGGGCACGGTCAACAAGTGGGTCAACGGCGATCGGATGCCGCGCCCGCAGATGGCGCTGTTGATTGAAGCCGAAACCGGCGTCCCGGTCGGTGCCCTCGCCAAGTCGAGAAAGGTAGCCGCCTAATGGCCTCCCGCCCGACATGGGACGGCGACTGGAACGCCCTCCCCGGCACCCTGACCGCGAAGCACATGGCCGCGATCCTCGGGGTCACCGTGGACACCGTATGGGACCGCATCCAGCAGCGCCGGATTGAAGTGAATCCGATCCGCTGGGTGAAGCCGTATCGCTGGCTGCGTGACCGCGTGCGGAAGGAACTGGACCGCTAGTCATGTTCCCCATCCTCGACTCTCAGCGCCTCCTTCAATCGCTCGACGCTCCGCTGGAGTCGTGCGCGGTCGGCGTGGACCCGCTGCACCAGGGCGGCGAGTTCGCGGGCGTGGCGCGGGTGGTCCGCTTCGTGTTCGGCCTGTTGAAACAAAAGGGGTTGGTTCGTCATGCCTGCAAGTAAACAACTGGCGTTGGGGCCAATGGCACTTCATTCGCTTAAGGGTGACGACTTAAGTCCTCTTAACCCGGTTAACGACGGGGTGAGCCTCGCGGAAGTCGTGCTGATGGCGGCGGGGCGGCTGGGGATGCAGAAGAAGGAGCTGGCCGCGCTCTTTGGGTTGTCGCCGCCGGACTTCTCGGTGGCGTTCGACGCGCACGACACCAAGCGCAATCGGCTGATGAAGGTGGCGCTGCCGCTGACGCTGGCGCGGCAGGTGGCGGTGCAGTTGTGCGAATCCACGGGGTTGGCGCTCGGTGGGCCTGATGCGGAGCGGCACGCGCTGGCCGAAGTGTTGCGGGCCTGCTCGGACTACATCCGCGTGGTGAGCCGGTGAAGGCGTGTCTGATTCTCGGCGCGATTGTCTCGGCGTGGATTTCAGGAGCAGGGATACCCGACCAGCCGCAACAGCGGCATCTGCGTGGCGCGGTGTTCTTCCTCTGGATGGCGGTGGTGTTGGGCGTTTTCGCATGGAGCATCCAATGAGCACAAGTCAAGCGTTTGAACTGAATCCGCAGCCCGGTATTCCCGCCGATTCCTGGTGGGCCGATGCCGAGCGCGAGAACTTCACGCCCCGCTGCGAACAGGAAGCGCGGCGGATGGCGGGCAGCAAGATCGCCCGGTCGCTTGGGTTGCCCATGGTGATCGGGCAGATCGACGGAAAGCAGGCGCGGCAGTGATCCTCGACCCCATCAACGACCCGGACAACGAGGACTACTCGGAAGTGGCCTGTTGCCGTGGGTGCCGCGAGTTGATCGAACCCGGCACGGAAGTCGATTGGAACGACTGGTATTGGCACGACCGCTGTGTGCCGCTGTCGGTGGTCGAGGGCCGCATGGCGGAACTGGCGGCGGATGAAAGGAAGCACTCATGACGACTGACACCGTGCGGCTGATTGACTGCCGCCCTCGTCCGGCCAACATCGTCGGCAGCGCCAGTGACACATCGATCACGCATGGCGTTCGTGGCGTGGGCGTTGATACCTGGGGCACGCACTGCGGGCGCAAGAGCCTGAGCGCGTATTCGTGGCGCAATGCCCGCAACGGCGATGCCGATCAGGTGGATTGCAAGCGGTGCCGGCGGGCGCTGGGGCTTGACCGATGAGTCCCCAACAGCAGGCCGAGGCCATTCTCGCCAAGGCGGACGCGACCGATGAACTGGTGCTGAAGCTGGCGCAGGACCGCGAGGCGCTGCTGGCGGCGTGTAAGCGGATGGTGAGAGTTGTCACGCGCAAGAACTGCGGCAACGAAACGCTGCTGGACGCGACTGTTGACCTCTGTAACGCCATCGCCCAAGCGGAGGCCACCAAGTGATCTGGCTCTACCTGCTGCTGGTGCTGGCGTGGACGCTGGTGTGTGTGCAGGCGGGGCGGATTGTCCAGACCTATCTGGATCAGCGCGAATTGACAAGGAGCGAACAGTGACGCATTCAGAAACGATCAACGAAATCGCCGCCGCCCTGGCGAAGGCGCAGGGCCAGATCGAAGGCGCGAAGAAGGACGCGGCTAACCCGTTCTTTAAGTCGAAGTATGCCGACCTTGCGTCGGTGTGGGACGCCTGCCGGAACGCCCTCGCGGCGAACGGGCTGGCGGTCATCCAGTCGCCCAGCGCGGACGGGATGCGCGTGTCGGTCGATACGCTGCTGACCCACGCGTCCGGCCAGTGGATGGCTGGCACGGTGAGCGTGACGGCCAAGGAAGACACCCCGCAGGCCATCGGCTCGGCTATCACCTATCTGCGCCGGTATGCGCTCCAGTCGTTCGTGGGCGTGGCCCCCGAGGATGACGACGGCAACGCGGCCAGCGCGAAGGGCAGCAACGTCAAGGCGATGCCCGCCCCGGCTCCGAAGGGCTACACCGATTGGCTGGCCGACCTGGAGGCCGTAGCCGACGACGGCATCGACGCCTTGCAGGCGACGTGGAAGAAGTCCAAGGCCGAGTATCGCAGCCACCTGACCGAGACAAACAACGCCGGGTGGGAGGCCATCAAGGCGCGGGCAGCCAAAGCGCCGGCGGCGGTGACGGCGTGAGGTTCGTCATCGTCAACGCGGATCAGCGTTCGCCGGAGTGGTTCGCCGCTCGCGCGGGACGCCTGACCGGCTCCCGCGCTGCCGACATGCTGGCGACGATCAAGAGCGGGGAAGCGGCGGCACGGCGGGACTACCGGTTGCAACTGGTCTGTGAACGGCTCACCGGCCAGCCGCAGGAAGACGGCTTCGTCAATGCGGCGATGCAGCGCGGGATCGAGATGGAGCCGCTGGCCTTCATGGCCTACGAGGCGCTGACCGGCAACATGGCGCAGCGGACGGGCTTCCTGTCGCACGTCGAGCATCTGGCCGGGTGTTCACTCGATGGGCACGTCGGCAACTTCGAGGGCATCGTCGAAATCAAGTGCCCCAAGAGCGCGACCCATCTGAAGTATCTGCGCGACGGCGGCATCCCGAAGGACTACCTGCCGCAGATCACGCACAACCTGTGGATTAGCGGGGCCGCGTGGTGCGACTTCGTGAGCTATGACGACCGCTTCCCGCCCGAGTTGCAGGTGTTCCATGCGCGGGTGGAGGCGAAGGACTTGGATTTGGTCGGCTACGAGAAGTCGGCTCTGGCGTTTCTCGCGGAGGTCGCCACGGAAGTGGCCGCGCTCCGCACGACGGCGAAGGGATGGGCAGCGTAATGGCATACGAGAAGAATCCGGACGAGTTGGGCGCGTTGTGGCTCAAGAGCGGCAGCAAGGGGCCGTACATGACCGGCACGATCAACGGCGTGAACGTGTTCTGCACGCCGACCAAGAGCGACAACCCAAAGGCTCCCGCGTGGCGGGTGATGAAGTCGAAGCCGAAGGAGCAGGCCGCGCCTAGCGTGGACGGCGAGCCGATCACCGACGTTGATGTGCCTTTTTAGCCATGAGCAACCACACCCACATCTGCGAAGACTGTGACGCCCACTTCGACGGCGGCGGCGTGCTGATCCAGACCGGCGAGGACCGCTGGGAATGCGACTGCCTGAGACAGGACCGCTGCGAGTCCTGCGAACCGAACTGCTCACGCTGCGGGGAATGGGACGGCATCTACACCAAGGCCAGCACGGAGAACGCACACGGGGAGCCGCGCTGTGAGCGGTGCCTGGACCGGGAGAACGAAGCGGCATCCGAACCGGATTACGGCGGCGGGGCGGCGGAGGCGATGTCGCGGGCCTATGACGCTATGGAAGAGAGGCGGCGATGAAGAGGGATGCGGTGCGACTCAATAACGCCGATGTGTCTGTGAGGTCATGCGGTGGTGAATTGTCGGTGCCGTATGGCGTGTCTCTTGAGTTCCTGCAAGAGATTACCAATGGTGGCAGGTCTGCGGTCGTGTGTGAACTGGATTACCAGATGACCGTGGAGGTTAATCGCTGGAAAGGTGAGCGCCGGGAGATGGTCGAGAAATCACTACGGCGAGTGCTGGCGCGTGTCCTGGCGGGGCCGTGCGCGAATGGGATCGTCGTCTGATGGACCGCTGCGCCCCTCCCAAGCCTGCCCGCGGCACCAGGAAGCGCCTGAAGGCCCGCACCAAGCGGCAGGAGGCCAAGGTGGCGAAGTCTGTCCGTGCGGCCTGTGTGGAGCGAGATGGCTACTGCCTGATTCAGTCACGGGTGCCGGCGGCCGTGCGGGTGCTGCTGGGGGCCTGTGAGGGCCTGAGCGAGTGGGCGCATGTGGAGGAGCATCGGCGGTTCAACACGCGAGGCCAGGCGCCGGAAGTGCGGCACACGACTGCGGGGAGCGGCATGTTATGCCACGGGCACCATACCGCCTACGACGCGCATGAGTTCGACTTCCTAGTGGGGGCTGATGGCATGGATGGGGCGGTGGCGGTGATTCGGAGGGCGGCATGACGATCCCGATGGCGTGGCAAGAGCGTGTCGGTGATCTCAGAGAGATTGCCGAGGCTATTCGTAGCGACGACTCGATCAACGAGGACGGCGTGCGCGAAGTGATCATGTCCGAGGACGATGCCGAGACGATGGATTTAGCGGCGGCATGTGTCGAAGCGTGCGAGGGCGATCCCAATCGTCTACGCGCTCTGCTGAATGAGTTGGTGCGATGAGCGAACCCCTGAAGCTCCCGCGCAACTGCGCCAACTGCTGGCACATCGACAGCTACGCGCACTGTGCCTTGAGAGGGCCGAAGCTGATGCCTGGTCACATCCCGATCCCGGCGCTGGTGGTCTGCGCCAAGCACGAACCAAAGGACGCCGACGCATGAGCGTCCGTGATCGCATCGCGGCCATCCAGCGCGAGATTCTGGCCGGCGACGTGACGCCGGAGCAGGCGCGGCAATGGCTGATGACGCTGACCGCGCTCCTCGGGCGGGTGAACGACGAACAGCGCATCGCGGATCACGAATACAAGCTGGTGCTCTTGGGGTGCTTGCAGGGGGATGAGGCGGCCAACCGCGCCAAGATTCGCGCCGAAGTGACGCCGCAGTATCAGCGGTCGCGGGAAGCGAAGGACACGGCGGATTTGGTGGTCGAGATGATCCGCAGTTGCAAGGTGTTCACGCGCAGCCTGGACGAGGAAATGCGTCTCGCCAGATGAGGGTTTTTGGGCGCACCTGAGTTCGATTCACAGGTGCTCGGAGTTGCGACAGGTCGCCTTGGACAAAGGGAGGCTGTGCGGGTGTTCTTCCTCGGACCACCCACACCGTTGATGCCGAGGCGAGATGTTTATGGGGCCGAGGGCAGGTGAACTGTCCGCCCATTTGTGATTCGGCAGGGCGTGGACGCCAACTTTCACGGGCTGGGGATGCCTGGCCGTAGGGGAAGGGCGAAGACGCCGCGCTCTGCCGAACGTTACTTCGGTTTCTTGCCCCAGCGGGCGGCGGCTGCGGCCTTGGCTTGGGCGGTGCGTTCTTCGGGGGTTTGGGAGGCCAATCGGAGCCTTGTGGCGCGGCGGGCGTTCTTGGCCGAGGCCGCAGCCTTCTTGGCGGTTTTGATGCTCCCTAGGGCTACGGCGGCTTTGTTCTTGCGCGTCATCGTTAGGAAGCATACCCCGAAAAAAGGGGATTGACAAGGAACCAATCGATAGGTAGCATAAGCATATGACTTGGCTGTATGTCGTCGCCCTTGCCGAACAGTCTGAACCCATTATCAAGGTCGGTATCACTGGAAACCTGTCCAGCAGATTGTCCGAGCTGGGAACGGCCAGCCCCTTCGCGCTGGAAGTGCTGGCTTCGCTGGCCTTTCCGTCCAGAGCGGAAGCCCGATCAAACGAGCGAGAGATTCACCGCGAGTTGAAGTCATTCAAGCTTCGCGGCGAGTGGTTTCATTTAGATCCGGTCACGCTCGCTAGCCTGCTGGATGTTATGAAGCAAGACGCGGAGACGGTTCACTAGTGGCCCTCAACGGTTACACCAAGCTTTTTAGTTCAATCCTCGCATCCACCATCTGGCGCGAGCCTAACCACGTCCGGCTTGTCTGGATCACCCTTTTGGCGATGGCCGACAAGGACGGGGTCTGTGAGGCATCTGTGCCTGGATTGGCCGACCTTGCCCGAGTGCCGATTGCGGACTGTGAGGACGCACTGCGGACGCTTGCTGCCGCCGACCCTTACTCGCGCACGTCAGACCACGACGGACGCCGTATTGAGCCCGTAGACGGCGGGTGGCTGCTCCTGAACCACGCGAAGTACCGCGAGAAGATGAACCAAGAGGAGCGGCGGGAGTATTTGCGGCTGAAAAAGGCCGAATCTCGCGCTCGTCAACAAACGGTCAACAAGTGTCAACAGGCGTCAACACTGTCAACACAAGCAGAAGCAGCTCCAGATCCAGATTCACAAGCAAAGAGCAAAGAACAAGAAAAGGCGGCGGCTCTGCCTGTTCAGGGATCTGGAGCTTTCGAACGCGGATCGTTGCCGCGTGATCACATCACGCACGTCGTCTGCGGCCCTGCTATGAAGTTCTGCTTGACTCCGAAGGTCTACAACATTCTTGCGGACATCTATAACGACTCCCCGGATGCGACGAAGGCTGCGCTTAAGGGGTGGCTCGGGAAGATGGAAACGATGCTGGCCCAGCCGGGGCAATCGAAGGGCGATCTTAAGTGGATCATCGGCCACTTCAACGCATGGTGCTTGGAGCTTGGACGGGTGGCGGCTCCCCCGAAACCCGCCGCTCCGGCCTACCGTGGCATGGCGGTGGTGCTGGCTGAGGAAGCCGCGAAGAAGGCGCAGAAGGCGGGTGCTCAGTGACGCCGTTCGAGTTTGATGACCAGTTCGCCCGGCTGGCGAATCACTTCCACCTGCCGACCGGAGCCGACCGCGAGAAGGTCGCACTGGACTGGCTCAAGGCCGTCGAGCACTACCACGTTGACGCCCTTGAGCGCGGCGTCACGGACCTGATCCGTAACGCTACCGACCGATTCTGGCCCCCGCTTGGCAAGCTGCTGGAGGCGATTCGCGGGCGCATGGCGGGGATGGAGAAGACCCCCGGCAAGTGCGCGACGTGCCACGGCTCCACCTGGATTGAAGCATGGCCGATGAAGTCCCGCGACGGGCGCGTGTATGAGTTCATGTCGCGCTGCCCTGATTGCGGGGTGCCAGCGCCGACGATGAACAACCGGCACGACCATCTGATGCCGCTGTCACAGGCCGAGTATCAGCAGTTCAAAGCCGGGGAATGGAATCACCCGCCGATGCCGGAGGGGTTGCAGGCCAAGCCGCGCAAGCCGGGCGAGGTGACCGAGATCGCGGCGGCGATGGAACGGTTGCGGATCAAGTTGTTTGGCGGGGCAGAAAGGCGGTCAGCATGAGTTTCCCCCGCCGTCTCGGCAAGCCCTGTGCCTACTCGCGTTGCATTGTGATCTTCCGCCCCGCTCGGCCCGAGCGGAAGTTTTGCAGCCGTGCGTGTGCGGCGGCGGCGCGGCCTCGGGCGTCTCGCGTGGCGGCCGGCCGCAAGGGTGGACTGGCGAAGGTGAAGACCCCGACCGATTGGGCTGCCATTGCCCTTCTCGGCCCCGTAGAGGCGTTCAAATTGGGCCGGGCGGTGCGGAAGGCATGGATCGGCAATCGCGTGCAGGAAGCCTATCGGAAGGGCTACAGCGCGGGGTATGAGGCGGGCTATGACGGGGCCGTGCGGAGGTCAGCATGAGCGAGACGTTTCGGGATCACGTTGCCCAGTATCTGCGCGGCAATGCGGGCCAGTGGATCGACGGGCTGGTGCTGCAAGAGATTGGCGGGCGGTATGCCTGGCGCACACGGCTGAGCGAGTGCCGGACGCAGTTGGGCATGGACGTGCGGAATCGCCAGCGCAAGGTGGGGGAGCGCACCGTGTCGGAATACATGTTCGTGCCTCGGGCGGTGCCGGTGCAGGTGGGGTTGTTTCAGGGGGCGGCATGA
>Ga0181363_1000246_pt1 | contig 15872 bp, 30 predicted proteins | sample Fa13NDMLBSN_FD_130109 | JGI IMG/M metagenome (GOLD analysis project Ga0181363, IMG submission 130109) | Freshwater viral communities from Lake Michigan, USA - Fa13.ND.MLB.S.N | ecosystem: Environmental > Aquatic > Freshwater > Lake | place: USA: Michigan | collected 2013-09-23
AGCGACTGACGACGCCGGTTCAATTCTTCGATGGCTTCCTTCTCGCGCAGCTTCTGCTCAAGCTGTTCCACGCGAGCGTGCGCCTGATTGGTCGCGGCATACACCGTGTCCTCGATCTCCAATTCAGGGATCGGTAGGTCAGGCGTCGCCTTCTTGGTCAGACGCAAAAACTCTTTGCGAGTTGCCGGATTTTCGGCCAGCCGACGCGCGAGTAAAGCCAATTCATCTCGCGCCTCAGGCGCCATATCTTCTAGAGAGGGCATGTCCCCGATTCCTTCTCTTAGATGACCTTCTTGCCGTCACCGGGCGGCTTAATGGCCATCTTGTTCTTGCTGCCAATCTTAGCAGCGGTAGAAAGACCACCCATCTCCGCATAACGCGGCGTGTTGATGATCTGACCGTTGGCTTGAGTGTTGTCTGTGGGCCGACGAACATGCGCGGCGCCACGCGGCTTGAAAAGGTCCATACTACTTCTCCTACATAGGCATGGCGCCGCCGGAAGGCGGCATTGGACCACCCGGAGGCGGCATTAAACCGCCAGCGGGCGGCATCGGCGGGGACGGCGGCGCTTGACCACCACCCGGCGCAAGCCCAGGGATCGGCGGAGCCGCCATCATTGCCCTGGCCTCAGGAGCGCCACCACCCAACTGCGGTAGGTTTTGGAGCAACTGAAGAATCTCGGCGTTTTTCAACTGGTCAACCTTGGCCTGACGCGGCTGAATCATGCCCGTCAACGCACGCACGGCTGACATAATCTTGTTGCCCTCAGGCGAATTGGAACCAATGGCCGGCAAAGACTGCTCCAACAAATCCAGCGCAAGACCAACATTGATCATCGCAGCTTCTTTGTCGCCCATCTTCGGCTCGGGCGTCATCATCGGAGCGCCCATCGGCGGGGTCACACCATCATTGGGCGGCGGGGCGGCAGGCATGGCATCAGCCGAAGCACCTTGGCTCCGTGCCATCAACGCCATCATGCGATCACTAGGACCAGCCATTCAAACCCTCCAACGACTAAGTAACAACCCATTAAGCAATTAGTCCAGAAAAAAGCAAACGAGGGGATATATTTACAACGTGCGTCCCCTCGGCGCACAGCGGAATCAACGGGTTCGCCCCGCAGATTAGTTACCGCTTCGCCTTACGACCACGACGACGCATGTCTAATCCTCCTTTCCGAACAGAGTGATGCCCCCGAAAAACTCATATTAGCGACGGGTCTTACGAGCCTTGCGCATCGCACGGTACATCTAAGATCACCCCCTTCAGTCACGGCTTAACCGCCGCGCACCCCTATCATTACCCATGGAACGTATCGCAGTCACGCGATATTGCAGGGAAGCCGGGGCCTCGGAACGGGCCAAATCTTTCTGCGTGTACCGGGGCTGATCACCCCTAAGGCTAGTAACCTTCTCCATCACGAGACCTTCTTCAAAGCCGGCGGAGCAGAAGGCTTGGCTTCCGGCGACTCAGCGCCCTTGGCTTCAGCCTTCTTCAACTTGTCCTTCAACAACTGTTTCATAGGAGGCTCTAACAAGTCAAGCAAACTCTCCTTGTCAATCGCCTGGGCCTTGAACAAGTTGAACGCCAAAGACCGCAAATCCTCCATGAAAATAGGGGAATTGCTGTGGGCATCTACCTTAACTACAAAGTCTTTTGTAAACTGTTGTGGGATAAAATCTATCCCATACTTGTCCCGATATGCAGTGGTATCGTCTTGTTGCATGACCTTGAGGTACAAGGTCGCCATCTTCTCCAGGGCGTCCTCAACAATCAAAGCGCGCTTCTTGGCGCGGGACGACCCCAGCCGCGCAAGTTGCGATGCGTGACTCTGAGAACGAACGCCCGACTCACCCCGCCCCGACAAGACCGAAGAAATGCCTGACGCCTCGGCAAACATGGCATCAATTTCATTCAATTCCCTAAACAAGTCCTGAGGCATATTAGGCGCCAAACGCTCAACCTTGGCATTGGGCATGTCAGACGCCAACAACCCGCCGGCACGGTTCAACGCAAAATTCTTTTCGTCCAAAATGCCGGTAAAACCCGTTAAAGCCGTGGGCGGACTGACTTGCTTCGACAGCAAATCCAGAATCTCGGCCATGCGCTTATTTCGCATCTCCTGCAAATAAACCAAACGGCTAACCTCAGACTGACCCCAGTAATAATCCGGCATCGGATTGGGACAAATCTGGATAAACGGCAACTCGCCCTTAATGAACATCGACTCGTTAGCGCGGTCATAAATAACCACATCAGGCTCGGCAATCGTCACAACCTGATAGTCGTTAGTCTCGTCATTCCAGACATACAACTCTCGCATTTCAATAGTGTCCTCAGACACCTGAGGCTTCATGCGGTTGTAGCCCGACAAATCCAAATTCACATTGCCGTAAATGGTCGGATCAACAGAATTGACGATGATCCTATTGATACCATTCGGCATATCCTGCGGCTGGTACTTCTGCTCCGTCACGCGACGCATAATGTCCGCTCGCTTCGGATGCGAATACAACCGCGCCGCCAAGTCAGAACGCGTGATGTAATACGTATGCACCATCGCCTCCTGGCGATCCGTGTACATAACGTCCTCACGCAACACACCAATCGCACCCGGGTCCACCATGTAAGGGGTAATCGTATTCTTCCGGCGCACCAACTTGATGTACGCAGTGTTGTAAACAAATGCCCAGGTCAGCCCAATGCCGAAGACCTGATCCGCATTTGAATTGTTCCACTCGTCATTCAACGCACTCGTCAGCACCGGAACCTTGGCGTGCTCCGCCTCATGCACCGACGCGCCCAGGCTAATGCTGAACCGCGTCGTGTCAGCCGAGTACATAAACGAGGTCAACTGATCAATGTGCGGGTAAATCTTGTTGTAATGGGCCGGCGCATCCTCAGGCCCCGACCCAAACAAGTAATAACTCCGCAAGCTGGCATAGTCAGAACGCCGCTCGTCACGCGACACATAACACTTGTTGATCAAATCAAGGTAGAAAGTCTCGCGCGCTACGGCATCCGACGGAATAATCATGGCTTGATCTTCAGGTTCTCATGGTCTGCGATATAGGAAGCCGGCTTCGGCCCGGTCAACCTACCAGCATCCTTGGGGTTAAAGCCAACACTTTCTCCACGCACCGACCTGACCGCCTGACCAGACATCACCGAAGCCATGTTGTAACCCGCACCACCACCCCAAATCACGCCATTCGGACTCTGACGCGGCGGCGGCTGGTTGTTCCGAGTCAAATACCCCTCCTGATGCTCACCCTCCCGGGTAGACTTCAGGTTGGTCATGTCAAAGTCCTTGGCCAGCCCCTTCAAAGTGCCATCAGTGCCCTTCGTCCGGTCCGACATCAACGCCGGCGCCTGTAAATGTACAATCATGATGCCCTCAGAGCATCCATGCGGGCAAACAGGCTCCCAAGCCTCAAAAAACCCGTGCGATTCGCACTTATAGTCCCTTTTTACCGCCATTTTGTCCCTCCATCTGCTCCAAAAGCGTTGGTTCACCGTAGTCAGCCCGGTTTTTCACCCGAACATCAACCTTAAAACCCTCCGGCGTCACCCTTAACCCCCAGTGACGCGCCAACCGCAACCTCGGCTGCGCCCGGTATTCGGCAAACTTAACCTGATTACGCCCCTGCATGACAGCAATCTCCCCACGCTCCCACGCCTGCAACGTCCGACTAAGCCGTATCTGGTGCACCTCAGAGAAATCTCCCTCCCCCTTGGTCACCACATTCCGCAAATACTCCGGCCCAACCCCCGCCAACTCCGAAAACATGAGAATGGAAATGCCGCGATTCCGGTCCTCAATGAACCGACGCAGCCGCTCCCTCAACTCTCGCTTGCTATAGACCGACATTTGCGCGCCAGAAACGACAGGAAAACCTCAGGCACCGATTGCCCATCCATCTGCAAACTCAACTTGATCTCACGCACATCGAAAATCTCGAACCCCGCGCGCTGCATCAAAGCAGCCCACATGTCCACGCCCAAGATCGAATAGTGATTGGGGTTCCACTCATGCCTGCGCGGCAACGCCGGGGCCGGAACCTCTACATACAAACCACCACCCATCTTCAACACTCGGTTGAACTCATACAACGTGAACAACGGATACACCGAATGCTCAATTGCATGACGACACCAAATCAAATCCACCGAGTCGTCCGTGTCATCAAGATCACTAATGTCACCCAACGTGCACCCATGCCCCTTCCGGCGACACGCATCCACATCGTCCTGACTCAACGTCACTCCCCAGAGAGAGGAAAAGCCGGCACTCCGCATTTCGTCCATGAAGACCCCGGGGCCACATCCCGCATCAAGCACGAAGGGAGTATCCGGCAAACGGAATAATGGGATAAATTCCGACACGGCTTGCTTAATAAGCGCATTGTGAAAGTTGCCCTCCTCAGGCTCCGAATAAACAGTTGAACGAGCCAACTGCAAATAACGCTGAAACTTATCCTGCTGCATCCCCAAATCCTATCCTCTTGAGATACGTACTCACCGTACGAGAACCCTGTATCTGCTCCGGCGTCCGCTCGTCCAACGCACGCGACGCCTCACGCGTCACCTTCATCTGAACCAAACGCGGCCAAATCTGCTCGGCATAAGCAGCACAACCCAACGCAGAAGCAATGACACGATCATCCTTCCCACGCCCCTGCGCCATAATCGAACCACCATCACGCCGAATAGACTTCATCTCATCAATCAAATCCAGACTACGAACGCGCATCATACCACGCTCAAAGTAGTCCTTCATGTAATTCAACATCCGCTCCTTAGACGGACCCGTCGTCAACCAACCAATACTGTTACTGATCCCACCCAACGTATCATTCTTCCGCCACATGTAATTCTGCATGTGCGCCAAAACATTCATCAAGTCCTTACCCTGGTGACCACCCAACGCCGCAGCCTGACGCTTCAAGTTGCGCAACTCATTGATCACCGCCTGACCAGGACCATTCACCTCCAAATTCAAAGTACTGTTCTTGTAAGCACCAGCCAAATGCGCAATCACCCAAGCAAATTGATAAGTATTCAACTCATGCGTGGCAAACTCCGCCACTTGCTCCATACCATCCGCATAACAACGATAAACAGAAATACAAAAACGATCCGCCCAATCCGAAGACCCATACGCCGGATCAGCACCAATCACATAATACGCCGTGTCAACCGGCTCCTCCCAAACACTCAACGTCGCTAAACGCTCATTCGACTTCATCACCTGAGTATCAACAAACGTGGCACCCATCACATACCGATAATAAGCCGGCACCTCCTTCTTCGCATCCTTCACCGCATCCGTACAACGCGCATTACTGAAAAACGAACTACCCGACATCACAAAGGCATAGTCCTCAGTCGGCGGGAACTCCTGATACATCAGCGCATCATCACGTATCCCCTCGGCCAACTTCCAACGCCACCACGCCATCTGCCGGGAATTAATCTCAACGCCATACAACTTCTTAATCTCACGCGTCCACTCACGCTCCTCAGGCGTCAATCTACCATCCCAATAAGTCTTGTACACGGGCGTATCCGCTTCGACAGAATAAAACTGGTTCCGCCACCAGCCACAAAAAATCGCTCGCTGCGTCCGCGCACGCTTGGCCGTGACATACATATCATGGAACATGTTGAAGCCGCGCGCCGTGCTCTCAAACATATACAACCTGTCGGGGTTGGTCTCAGCCAACGAAGCCAACAAACTCGCCAAACCCTCCTCATCACCCCATGAGGATGTTTCCGTGCCATGAAGGTACGTAATCGCCTTGCCACGCCCCAAACTCCCCTTCGCACGCAAACCAGCCACCTGATAAAACAACCGAGACCGATTCTTCAAAATCAACTGATTCCGATTATGCCCCTCCAACGGAATCTTAAACTCACGCGGCAAATGCTCGTGATACATACCCAACGTCGAACGGAACATCTCACGGTTCTCCTCCGTGTCCGTCACCAACGTCGCACCCAAACCAGGATGCGTGAAAACCCAGTAAAGGTCCAAAGCTAGGCTAATAGTAGTGATGCCCAACTGACGACCCTTCAAAATCACATAATGATGCGCACCCTCCTCAAGTCCACGCGCAATCTCATCCATCACATACGTCTGCGTACCCAACAACGCATCCAAACGCTTCAGACCCTGCTCCTTAGTCTCAATCTGAAGCTGCGAACAAAACTTGTAAAACTTCTTCAGATCAAAATTCATTTGACCAACCTATACCCATTAATCGAACGATCACTCTCAATCACAAAACCTCGCTTCCTCAAATCACCAATCGCAACCCTCACAATAGTCCTCCACGTACTCGGACGATCCTGATCCACAGCCCACAAACTAACCCTCAAATCATCCCAACTAATCTCACCATTCTCCTGTAATAAATACAACACCAAATTCGGCACACTACTCCCAGGCACACGACGATACGACGCACGCACATCTCCACGACGACGACCCTCCGCCACATACCTCTGCACAACATTTACATGAACACCCAACCTCACCGATATGTCCTTCAACAACACACCAGCCGAATACATCCCCAAAACCTCATCATAACGCTTCAAATCCATAACCACACCTCCATCACTACACACCGTAAACCATACAACACTAAAAACGCAAATTTTCTATGGGGGGACCGCGTTGGGGTGCACGCACATAGGCCCCCCCTTGGCCATTCGAAAGGCCGTCGCTTGGCGTGTGGCTGGCCTGTCCTGACCAAACCCATGCCCAGACCTAGACGTGCTGGCATGTCATGACGAGCAGCTGCGTGTCATCACAGGGCGACCAAGGCCCATATATAAAATGGTAGAACGAGGACGCGGGTGGGTAGATTACAATCCCCAAGGATAGACCCCTGAGGTGGTATATTAGTTATTACTAAATTAGGTAGTTATTATATTAGTATTATATAATATATGTAGGGCTTGGTTTTCTCTAAAAACATTACAAAGATTTAATCCAATTTAATGTAAATTTATCTTGCACTATTGTCTGTAGTGTTGTATAACTTACATATCAAGAGCGATGGTGCTTTTGATTGTGGGAGATAATAAATGCTTTATGCAATGGACTATTCCTATAGCACTTCGAACGTGCCGAAGGATAAATGGGCAAAAAACCGCTCAAAAGTAAAAAGCGCTTTTGGTAGCAATGTGTTTGACATTCGCTATGAACACAAAAGCGATGCAGAACACCTTGCTGGCATGATCCGCCGTGAATGTGGCGTGAATGTGCGAGTGATTGCCACACATTCTGTGGGAGTATCCGTGTTTTGACAAACCGCGATAGCTTCCTAATCGGTTCTTTCTTTGTGGTGCTTTTGCTTTGGCTTTTGATTGGTTAACGGCGCGGGCTACGGCCCCGCCTCCCCATGGCGTCATTGTGGCGTCATGCGGCGGCGATACCGCCAAACATGGGGACAAACATGAGCAAGCAAGCAATCATTGAAGCGCTAGATGGCTGGATTAAGCAGCGTCCTGGCCTTGAATATGGCAATTATGGTGATCCGGTTTCCTATCGCGCAGAGATGCGCGGCATAACGCGCGATTTGCACCATGCGCGTACATTGCTGCGACATGTAGAGTTATCTGGCATCACTGGCGCGCAGTTGGATGAGGCTTTCAAGCGTGCTTTTGCCGGCAGGCTGTTATGGGATGGCAGAGCGCTGGACTATTGCACTGGCCAGTATTGGCCAACCGAATACAGGCGCGCGGCGTGCGCGGTATTGGCAAGCGCCTTGTGGACGTATTGGCGCCATGACTGCGGCTATACTGGCGCCGCGCTGCGGGTTCATGCTGCGCGTGTTTTTGGGCGCGGCATTGCCTCCCGTTGGTTTAATTGAGGGAGGCTTGACCATGTGGCAAGTAACAGTCTGGCGCGGGGGGTCTAAGCCCCCCATTGCCATTGCGACCTTGTGGGACAAGGAAGCTGCCGAGACCCTGCGCCTTGAGCGGCAGGATGAAGCCCCGGCCCTTTGGTGGTTCCTGCGCAGGGTGATGCGGCCATGCTAACGCGCCCAACAAAGCCCCTGCCTAACACGCCCGGGATGCTGCGCGCTCGGATAGCTATTCGCCTAGAGTTTCTGAGGCAGGCGCACCCTGAAAGCGCAGAGTATTGGCGCCTTCAGCGCGACCTAGCAGGCTTGGAGCGCGAGTTGTTCGACCTTGAGCGCGGCCTAGTGTCTCGCGCGCGCGATGGCCAGCCTTTTTGATGGACATGGGGATAACTCTGAGGATAGTGTGGCGGTGCCGCGCCTTCCCTCGCGGCGTTTTCTCTGTCCATTCCTCAAACTGCCCCGGGCTAACCCTCGGGGCTTTTTTCTTGGTCTGGCGCGTATTTGACGCGCGCGGGGTTGGTATCGGCCCCGGCCAGATAGGCGGCGTTGCTGATTTGCGTGAGCCATTCAATAGCGGCAGGGCGCGGGAAGCTGGTGGGCCGGCGCAGCAACTCCAGCATCCCCATGCTCTCGCGCCAACGTGCGGTAGGGTTTTGCATGGCTTCAACGGACTTGATGCGCTTGTTCCACCATTGGCTATCAGCGAACTCTCCATCCGCCTCAGGGTTACCCGTGCCTGGGGTGAACTCGCGCAGGATCACCTCGCGCGCCTGGACGGGATAGGCGTAGCGGGCGATGGCGAGGAGCGTTGCCTTGTCGGCGCCCTCGCGCCAACGGCGCTTGAACATCTCGACATAACGCTCCGCCTCAATGCTGATCCCTTGGCCCTGACGCTGGTCATGGAGCCATTGCCCGAGGAGGGTGCGCAGGGTTGCGGCATTGGGGGCGCCCTTGGGGCATTCGGAGGCGATCCAGAGATAGGCGCGCTGGCAGAATGCTTCGACGGGCACCCTGTCGAGGGTGTCGGCGAGGTCAATGGCATAGGCGGAGTGCTGGTCAGCGGACGCGCCTGGGTTGCAACGCGCGTGCAGGGCGCGCAGCCATGCCTTGATGAGTCCTTCGGTCATAGGGGTATCATGTCCTCGTCACGCGGGCGGGCGGGGGGCGCTTCGTCGTCCCATCGCCCCTGGTTGAGCCATGTCGCAGGGTGGGGAATGAACTGGCTGTCAGAAGGCCACAGAGCGGCCCTGAGGCCGGCCAGGATCGTGTCAGCACCTACCCTAGCGGAAGCCTTCTCCCAAGCCCTTCTAGCGGCTTCCTTGCCCGTCTTGCGGGGGTACTCCTGCCAGAACTCCTCAAAGCGCGGATCGAGTTTCCGATTTTTGGGGGTATTATTTTTAGGGGGAGAGGATGGGGAGAGAGTTAAGGAAGGGGGGGATATATTGTTATCATATAGGGCGGGGGGGAAACCATTAGAGAGAGGGGAAGGAGAGGGGGATTTTAGCGCATTCGCCAAGAATATGTTAACGAATGACGAAATGCTGCGCTGGTCCGCATCCGCAAGCCTTTGTAATTCCTCAACAATCTCTGCCCTTAACCGCCATCCAACCTGTGTCGTCTTCATGTTATCTCCTGCTAACAAGTGGTCCCACATGGTAACACTAAATAACATGTGGTCAAGCCTATTTTTTCTATTGCATTCGCCTGCACTTTGTGGTCAAGTTTACACGCCAACAACGCAAGGGGACATGCACAATGGCACTAAATCTATTGCCGGAACAACCGGCAGAGCGGCGACTTCCAGAGCCATTCTTCGTGGCAAAGTGTCGCAATGAGTTGATAACTCACGCGAAGTCGCATCCAGAAATCAGCATATTTTTGGAGGCTTTGGAGGAGGTTGCGACCTTCAGCGCCAAGATGAGGCAGCTATATTTACAGGCCGAACACGGCCCGGTTCGCGCCATACTGAATGGGCGTTATGGCTTGGCGAACGCCTGCGAGGATGCCTGCGCGGACATCTCTGCTTTGGCCTGGGATTGGGCGGACGACACCTATCACGAGCGTGAGAGGAAGCATCGCTATGACTGATGCGGATTGGAAGGAACTCCAGCGCGACATGGAACGCGAAGAGATGATCACGCGCGCCCGCGAACGTTACCGCTGGTTTGCCGAAGGCGCCCGCGCCGGGATGCTGCAAGCCCTGGAGGACGTAGCGCAGTCTAAGACCCTGGAAGCTGCGGTGGAAACGCTGGCCGCTCGGCTGGCGCCCGTGATTGGGAGGGATCAATGACCCCCCGTCAACGTGTCGCGTTGGTCAATCAGGCAATTCGCATTGCCGACATGAACGCGACTTGCATCGAGATCATTACTAATATCGGCATGTTCGACGAACCGTTGTTGGTTCAGGACTTGGCGGACTTGGGGAATGTCTCGGCGCCCTGCATCTCTCGCAGTTGCGATGCTCTTGCAACCAAAAAGCTGATCAATCGCACGCGCGACAAAGAGGATCGTCGCAAGGTTTTCATTAGTCTGACGCCGCAAGGCAAGCGGCTGTTGGCGAACATGGTGGAGTTTGGATAATGAGCGACATGCCCAACCACCACAAAATGTGGCACCCAAGCACAACGAGAAAAATGGTCAGAATGGTGCAGCAAGGAAAAAGTTGGAATGAAATCGGCGCTGCATTGGGTCGTAGTCCGGGGGGTTGTTATATGCGATTCAGACAGGTGCGTTCTCTCACGCTGTGGGAAATGCGCGAAAAAGCGGGAATCAAACCCGCTTGGCGAACGAGCGTGCCAGAAGATAACGAGGCGTTTTTTGCCGAATACTTCAAAGGGAAGGAACCCTCAAAATGAGCGACTTCGATCCGGCTATCCGCAACGCCGCTTGGTGGTCAGGCGATTCACGCCTAGTCGCCAACGGGCGAGGCTTTGAAGCCGTAGCCATCAAGATAGGCAAGATGGAACGCGAGGACATCTCGCACCTAGAGAACGTGAAGATGGGGCATGTCATGCAGCCCGTGATCGCCCGCCTCTGGGAAGACAAGCACAAACAACGGCTGAAGGACTTCGACATCGCCGGCACGCACCCGAAGGAACCTTGGCTGCGCTCGCACTTCGACTACATCACCGAGGACAACAAGACGCTTGTCGAGTGCAAGAACTACGCGCTCGCCAACGTCAGCAAATACTCGGAAGAAGGCGACCCGGTGCGGATACCGGACGCTGATATGATCCAATGCGTGCATGAGGCGACAGTTGCAGGCGTGGACACCGTGTATCTCGCGGTGCTGTTTGGCGGGCAATACTTCCGCACCTTCCGCATTGATGTGACCGACGACATGAAGGAAGAACTCATCAAGCGCATGGCGGTATATTGGGCGCACGTGAAGCACGGCACCGTGCCCATGCCCGAAACGCCAGCACAGGCGCGCATCGCTTGGCCCAAGGATGAGGGCGACTTCAAGCAAGCGGACGCGATGATGGAGAAGGCGTGCGAGCATCTGAAAGCCATCAAAGTGCAAATCTCGCAGCTAGAAGCGAAAGAAGAAGAACTCACTATCTATTTGCAGCGCAGCATGGAGAACTACTCGGAGATGCGCAGCATTGACGGCACCACGCTTGCGACTTGGAAGGCTGCGAAGGCCAGCAAGCGGTTCAACGCAGGCTTGTTCCAACAGGCGATGCCTGACATTTACTCACAGTTTGTTGTGGAAACACCGGGATCAAGGAGGTTCCTAGTAAAATGAAGTGGCAAGAAATACCCGTAACTATCACGATGGCAAAGAAGTCTGCCATCAATGCGGTGGTTGCTCAGTGGGGTACTGACATCACACTCGGAGAATTGTCTGAGAAGACGCACGCGGAACTGGAGCGGCTGCACAAGCTAGGCGGTGTCGGCAAGAATAGCCTGATGCTGGTGCTAGAGAAGGCGCGCTCTGGCGAAGACGTTCGTCACCCCATGCACCGCCCAATAGGAGATGCAGCATGAAAGATAACCGAAGCGAGATTTTCGAGATATTTATCGTGCTCATGAGGCGATACCCCGGCGTGCCAACCCATAAATTAACTGAGGACGCTTGGACCATTTGGGCGGGGTTTGATTATACGCTCAGTGAATGCAATGGCACTTCAAAGCTGAAAAGACGCGAAAACAGCGCCAGCGAAGGAGGGCCTCTGGATTCTGAGGTAGAGGTTAAGCCATGAGCGACATCATCCCGTTTGCTGACATGCGCGCGATGGCTGACGTTGCGGCCAAGTCTCGCATGTTTGGCTTCAAGTCTGCTGACGAGGCGCTGGCTATCATGCTGCTGTGCCAAGGCGAAGGGCTGCATCCGGCCATTGCCATGCGTGACTATCACGTGATCCAGGGGCGCCCTGCGCTCAAGGCTGACGCGATGCTGGCGCGGTTCCAACAGGCGGGCGGGTCTGTGAAGTGGACTAAGTATCAAGACGACGTTGTGAGCGGTGTATTCGCCCATCCTGCCGGCGGTGAACTGGAAGTCACGTGGACCATGGCGCAAGCCAAGGCTATCGGCCTTGCCACCAAGGACAACTGGAAGAACTACCCGAAGGCAATGCTGCGCGCTCGCTGCATCAGCGAAGGCATCCGCACGGTTTACCCGGGCTGCATCGTCGGCGTGTACACGCCCGAGGAAGTGCAGGACATGGAGCCTGCGCGCGATGTTAAGGCGACTGTCGTTGAAGTTACGCCGCCTGCTGAAACCTATCCGGTCATGGTGCCGGGCGGTGGCATTTACTCCAAGGCCAGCACGATTGACGGTTGGGTCAAGGTGTTCAACGAACTTGCTGGCAAGGTGCTGTTCTCCGACAAGTTGAGTATCGAGGAGAAGGGCGAGAAGATGCGTGGGCTTTGGGCTGCAAACAAGGAACTGATTGATAGCCTGCCTGCGACTGTTACTGAACAACTGAGAAAGGAACTTGCAGATGAGTAATGCGTATCAACACAAGCCCGGCACGGGTTCCATCAGCGCACGCGGCGAAAAGCCGAACGAACGCTCTCCTGACTACAAGGGCGAGATCGTGCTGGATCAGGATTACAAGGCCGGCGACACCGTGAAGTTGAACGGCTGGATCAATACGTATCAATGGGGCACGCGCGTTGGTCTGCGCATTGATAACTGGAAGCCTGATCCAAACTACAAGAAGCCCGAGTATCCGCGTGAGGTGCGTGGCAAGGACGAGATTCCTTTTAGCTTTGCATTAATCCTGCCGTTCCTCGGTATGGTTTGCTGATGCCAAACTCACGCACCAAGGGCGCGGCCTTTGAACGCGAGGTTGTGAACATTATCAAGGAGGCGCTTGGCGAACAGGTCAAGCGTAACCTCGATCAATGGCGCGACGGCGGGCATGACATCGCGCTCGGGCCTTATCTGATCGAGTGCAAGCGCAGGGCAAGCATCGCAGTCTATGAATGGCTGGATCAATGCACGGACGCCTGCAAAGGTCAGAAGACGCCCCTGGTGATTGCGCGCGGCGATAGGCGGGAAGCGGTGGTCATTATGCGCCTGACCGACTTCCTGCCGCTGCTGAAGGACAAGGGAGAAAAGGAATGAGCGAGATCGCAGATAAAATCTACGCCGCCACCGGGCTGACGCTCAACGCAGAGGCGGCGGCTGCGATTGAACGGCTGATCCAAGCGGAGAACGAAAAGCTGCGGGCGGCGCTGCAATCCGTGCTGGACGCCTGTGACCAAGGCTGGAAGGTGGAGCGTAGTGTTGGCGGAATGACTGTAGAAGGACAAATGCGCCGGTCTTTTTACAATCGCGTTCCCGCTTGGCCAATTGATCAAGCCCGCGCGGCGCTGGCGGTGCTGCCATGACCATAACCACGGAAGAAGTGGAAAACTTAGCGCGCATGTGGGATTGGTGGGAAGCGGGGCAGGCAGCCGATGCCCTCCGATCCCTCGCCGCCGAGCGTGATGCGTTGCAGGCTAAGGCGTTTCGGGTAGCGGTGGCCTACGAGGCACTGAAGGCCGAGAACGAAAAGCTGCGGCGCCTTGTGTCGTATCTAGCAGGAACCAACACAGACCATGTGCGGGTGGCGGTTGCTGGCAATCCAACCGTTTGCGATGCCATTGTTGCAGAAGCCCGCGCGGTGCTGGGAGAAAAGGAATGAGATGGAATGGCAAGCTAACCCAGGAACAGGTTGAGGCAATTAGGGAGCATCCCTTGCCAGCCATCCATATAGCCAAATACTTTGGCGTATCACCGCGCACAATCCGAAACGTGCGCAACTTCGACACTCACAAAACAAAGGGGACTATCCATGGCAAAGAAGCCAACCAGCACTAAAAAGCCAATCGCGGTTAAACAACAAAAGCCGCCCAAAATCTTCCTGGCAACGCCCATGTACGGCGGGCAATGCTACGGGCATTACGCGCAGTCAGTCTATCAATTCCGCGATGTAGTCAGAGAACGCGGCTGGGACATGGTTTTCAGCTTCATGTTCAATGAGTCACTGATCCAGCGCGCACGCAACGGCATGACGCATCTGTTCCTGAAATCAGACTGCACTCACATGCTGTTCATTGACGCCGACATCCAATTCAATCCGCACGAAGTCGCGGACATGATCGTCGCCGACAAAGACGTAATCTGCGGCATCTACCCGAAGAAAGAAATCAACTGGTGGTCTGTGGATAACGCGGTCAAGGGCGGCGTGCCTTGGGACAAACTCAAAGCCTACACGGGCGCGTTCGTGATCAACCTTCTCTCAGGCGAAGGCAGCATCACCATCGCTAACAACCAGCCGTTTGAAGTCGCAGCCGCCGGCACAGGCTGTATGCTGATCAAGCGGCAAGTCTTTGAGAAGCTGAAGAAAACCACCAAGACCTACACCAACGACATTACCGATTTGTCAGGTCAACTTGGCCATGAGAAGATTTACAACTTCTTCGATGTGCCTATCTGCCCTGAGAGCAACCGGCTTCTGTCAGAGGACTACGCCTTCTGTCACGCGTGGCGCGCGATCAAAGGCAAGATATACGCGGCGCCATGGGTAGGTCTGACGCATATCGGCACGTATCAGTTTGATGGCAGGGCGATCCCCGCGCCATGAGAAACCGCCGCTTAGACCCTGACTACGCTCTGGCCTTCCTGCTGCTGGCGATTATCTTCACCGTCGGCTTCGTTATCGGCGTAGTCATGAGCCTAGTCTGGAAGGTGATCTTCTAGCGTTTTGCTGTGCGGGCGCTCTTGCGGAAAGAAGATGCCGTAGGGGCGCCCTTGCTGCCGGGCTTGCGCATACGCTCGCCAGAACCCGCCTTGATGCGTGCGCGCTTTGCGTGAATGTTTGCGTAAAGTCCGGGTTTCATCTGCACTTCCACCTTCTCAAAGAGGCACGCGCCCGAGTAGCCGGGCCTTTCGCCTTGCGCACAACGCCCTTCATTCGGGCGCAGAATGACTTGCGGCGCGCTGCATCGCGCTTGGTCTTTACCTTGGTGACCGGGGCCTTCAGCTTGGAGCCTGTGGCGCGGTTGTACTTCGCGCGCCCCTTGGCGGTCAGGCCAGCACCTTCACGCGCCGGCAGCTTCTCGCCACGCCCTACGGATAGGTTTGCCATTACTTCCTCACCATGTTGTTGATGGCGTCCGTCTTCTCCTTCGATCCGGCACTCGAACCGAAGTAATACGCCACCACGCCACCCCAAGCCGTGCCCAAGGTGCCTAGCATCACTAGCATGGCTTCAGACCCGCCGTGTTGTGGTAAGCCGTTGCGCAGCATGTAGAACAACACGCCGAAGTAACCGACTGTGATCAAGCCGGCCAAAATCTTTGGCGTCCAATCCTTGACCTTAATCTCACGGTTGCGGGCGCTGTCACGATCCGAATTGGCAATGCGCTCCAGGTCAATGTCCAACTCGCGCATCTGCACCGCAAAGTCTTGCTCGGCCTTCTTCAAAGCCAACAACTGCTCTGGGGTTGCCCTCTCAGCCGCTTGCAGCAACTCGACCTCAGAACCGTCAGGCTTGCCCA
>Ga0181363_1000247_pt1 | contig 15859 bp, 35 predicted proteins | sample Fa13NDMLBSN_FD_130109 | JGI IMG/M metagenome (GOLD analysis project Ga0181363, IMG submission 130109) | Freshwater viral communities from Lake Michigan, USA - Fa13.ND.MLB.S.N | ecosystem: Environmental > Aquatic > Freshwater > Lake | place: USA: Michigan | collected 2013-09-23
ATATAAGTTTCTTGTACTATGTCCTCTGCATCTTGTTTAGAGAATACCGAAGCCATTTTAATAAGCTCTTTATGATACTTGTATAGTTCGTTTAACATATTTAATAATAACCGCTTAAAACTAACAAAAAAGCGGTAATATAAGCCATTGTAAGAACGTTTTAGTTTGTGTAAATATACAAATTTATTTAATATACAATAATATTTTTTCATAATTCACATCAACATATGTGCCATCATCTAAATATCGTATTGTTGCAATAAAATTATTTGTTTCTTTTTTAACTCCTGACAAATAACATTTACGCCCTGACTTACTTAAAAATTCGATTGCTCCTGTTGGAACTTCAAATCCGTTTTCGATTCTTTGAATTCCTGCTCGTAATCTTGCCATATCTTTACATTTATATTTTTATTTATTAACTCGTTTATTCTAAAAATTTGAACATTTGAAAGTATGCCATCTGGTCTTTTAACTTCTATAAAAAAACATTCGTTTTCTTTAATTGCTATTAAATCGGGTATTCCGTTTTTATTAGTTCTAATTAAATTAATTACGTAATAACCTTCGGCTTCTAATTTCTTTATAATCTTGCTTTGTATCTTTGATTCCAAAATCTTTTTTGAAGGTATCATTTGTATAGTCTTTTTTGTTTTGTACTGCTTTATAAATTTTCTTTTCAATTCCATTCTTTGCAAATATCCAATAAATTGTATTTTCTTTTCGTTGCATAGTTGTTAGTCTATCCCTTGCCTGAAAGTAACTAACTGCACTAAAATCAATATTCATAAATATTAAATAATCTGCCTTTGATAAACTAATACCTTCACGCCCTGAAACTATTTGAAGTGCTATATTTTTATCGGTAGTATTAAATTCGTTTAAATCCGTTGTTAGTTCGTTTCCAAATACTGATTTAAGCATTTCAAGTTCAGCAACAAATTTATAAAATATTCCTATTTTTTTGCCTTTAAATTCGTGTTTTATAAAACACGCTTTCGTGTCATCAATAACACGATACGAACCATCTTCAAACTTTATAGTTCCGCTAAATAGTTGGTGTGTCTTTTGTTGTAGCTTTACTCCTGTATCTGCTAATACTTGCTTATTATCTTTACTAATTAAAACTAAATCCTTTTGCAACTTCTTTACAAGTTCGTAGGTAATCGGTTTCATTTCGCACTCTAAAACAATTTCGTTTATAGAGGTTGTAAACCCAGCTTGTTGTTGTGTGTATGTTAGAATATTATATCTAATCAAATGCCAAAAGTCTTTTTTTCTTGCTTCTGAATAATCATTTACTTTTGCATATCCTAAATTCCTTTGCTTAATATCTACATATTTATTCGCCCACTTATAAAAGTTTGCAAATTCTTTAAAAGGATTGTTATTTGAAAGTGTAAACAAATGATAATATTGTGAGTAACTTTCAGGCGTTGGAGTTCCGCTTAACATTATCATAGGAATGTTGCCAAAACGTTGCTTAATATCTTTGTGGTATTTACTTGGCTTTGGGTATGAACTATATCCATGAACCTCATCAATTATAACTACATCAAAATCGTTAGTTTCTACTTTATGTAATGATTCACGATTTATAATAGTCAAGTTATAAGTATAACCAAAGTTTTTATAATCGGATTCAATAGAAGAAAACGCTTTAATTTTAGTTATAAATAAAACACGATTAGCGTTTACTTTTTTGCAAGTTTCGAGAGCTGTTATTGTTTTTCCTGTTCTCACTTCCATAAATAGACATACTAACTTTTTACGATGCAACGTTTCTGCTGCATCGTTTGAAAGTCTTTCTTGGTAGTAACGTAGTTTAAAAATCGATTCCATCATCTTCAATATTATTTTCGTTACCCAACATAAACCATCTGAAACCATTTGTATTTCCATCTGTATATTCAACATTTATAAAAGAGCAATATTTTTGAACCCAAATATTAAATTTCTTACGGCTTAACCATTTTTTGAAATCTTGATATTCTTCAGTAAATTTAGTAAAATATTGAACTTTATCATTTCTAATACCCATAGGACAATTTTCATTGTCTTTAACCCATTCGTAAAACTCCATTGAAGTTTCCGCAATAAACTTACGCATTTTAAGATTTTTAGCATTTTGTTTTACAAGTCCATTTTTTAAATATGCCTGTAAACAATATACCATATAATTATCAAACTTCTCAAATTCTGATAAATCCCAGTCATCAAATAATTGCTTACCAAATTCATCATAAGGCGTTAAGTTTTTCCCGTAGTATTGTGCAATTTCTAACTCAAACCTTCTTCTATCGTGTGAGTTACCCTCGCCACGAATTGCATAATTTGTACTTATAACTAATTTTGGACTATCCTCAACCTTTAAACGAATTGCATCTTTATTTTTACGCTCTAAAGTCATTCCTTCAGTTACCAAACTAAACTTACTTTCAAAGTCAAAGTTTTGTTTAACATCATCAAAAACCAATACTTGCGTTTCAGTTGATACGGTTTGATAAGGAAAACTTTTTTTATCATCAAAACTTTTACCATCTAAAATCGATACCCTTCTTATTTGTCTTAACCCTTGAACAAATAAACCTTTTCCAGTTCCGCCTTCAGGATTTTCAGATATAACCTCATCATTTAAAATGACTGCACGATTATTCATTTTATTTTTATAATTGCTTAAAAGGTACCCTATAACGCATTCAATAGCTATTGGTTCATTATTTGATATATTATTTATAAATACTTTATATTCGTTTTCAAAATTTTCTAATGTATTCCAATTTCTTTGAATAATTTGACTATCCCAAACGTAACCTTCAACATCAATATAATCAATTAGTTTAACATCGTTTTTAGTTACTTCTAAAATACCATTTTGAAAAGCTAAATAAGAAGTTGTTTTAGTATCCTTCAACATCATAAGTTCAACTGTTTCCAACATAGACAAAAGGTTTTCAGAAAACAAATTTTGAAAAGATGCACAATATTTCCAAACATCTATTTCTTGCCTTTCAATTAAATAGTTTAAAACAAAGTCTTTTATCTTTTCTGCTGATGTTTCAATTACTTTATTTGATTGAATAAAAAGCCAGTTTGGTTTTTGTGATTCTGAAGGAAAATGTTTTTTAAATCCGTTACGCTCCAAAAATAACTTGTATTTTAATAAATCAATTTGTATTTTATTTTTATCATTTAAAAACCAAAAGTCTTCGTGTTCTAATGCTTCCTTTATTTCATTGAAAGTATCCTCCGATATACTATGCTTTTGTAATACTTCTTTTTTACCTTTCTTTAAATCAGTTTTAATACTATCAATCCTTTGGTAATCTTCAAAATATTTACTATCAAAGTTTCTTTTACGATATGCACTCTTAATAGTTGTTTTTGCTTCTGTTTCTGAAAAATCTCCTATTACAACATTATTTAAAATATATCCTTCTGCCATATTTTGACTAACTCCATACTCACAAAATGCACCAGCCAAATCAAATATAAAAGAATTTCGCTCTCCTTCTCTAAAATCTTTTGACCAATTCCAATCCATTATTTTAGATATAATTTTATCCTCATCTGTAATTGGTATTAAAGGCACACGTTCAGATAAAGAAAAACCTTCTTCTTTTAATATTGGTTCAAAGATATCAGCTTCTAAATTAACAAATATATTTGGGTCGTAAGATTCAAAACAAACCCTATCTATATTTGAATTAACAATATCAAAATAATCATAATCAAATTGTTTTTGAAACTCTTTAAATACTTTAGGGTGTGTTTCTTTTGTTAATTCATTACTTACCTTTATTACTCCTTTAATACCATTTCCTGAAGGACTAATAAAAAGAAGTACAAAGTGTTTATTTTGTTTTAATAATTCCAAATGGTCAAACATTACCTTTTCATTTGGATATTTATCAAAATCTAAAACCATTAAACCTGAATGCTCTTTTAATGAATTAGAGTTCCGTTCATTAAAAATACCTGAAAATAAAATACAAGGTAATTTGTTTTTATTTTCTTTTGCTCCATTTCTAATGCTTTCTACTAATTCTTTAGAAGTTCCCTGTTTTATTCTTTTGATAATCTTTTCTATTGGAACGTGAAAAGGTACGTCTTTTGACTTATACAAGTCTTTAAATACTGATACTACCATAAATTTTATAAAAAGAGAAAACCCATCAAAGGCTCAACTCTTTAATGGGTTTCTCGGTTACGTTAAAAATTAACGTTAAACTTTTGAATGTAGGTTGAGCGTCTACAAATGCAAATATATAAATAATATTTTAATATAAAAAATTTATTTCGCAACACATTTTTACTTTTTTTTACCCAAAAGTACCCCCCCTATAAATATTTTTTTTTACTTCTATAAAGGGTATATAGAAAAGGCTAAAATGTTTTTTAAATGTGTGCTAAAAACATAAAAAAACCCACTATAAAGTGGGTTTAATTAGTTGTGTGTGTTTAGAAGTCTAAATCTTCTTCGTCTTGCATATCATTAAAATTTTGAGATGCATCCCCATTTAGTATAACAGATGGCTCTGCTTTTACTAAATACGTTTTTAAATACGTTTCTAATACATTAAAAGCTTCGTCTGCTAAATCTGCTTCAGTATCTGAAATTGAACGCTCAAATTTAAAGTCAGGCGTATAGAATTTAACTGCACCCTTTTTGCCATCAACTACGCTTTCAACAATTACCCACTCATCAGGCAAACGTTGTCTTGTTTTGGCTGTAAATTCGCCCCATTTTTGAACTGCTGCACCTTTTAACTGAATGTTTGCAAGTGAACCATCTTCTAACATAATGTAAATAGATTTTACATAGTGTCCGCCAGCGGCTTGAACTTTCTCTTTAATGTCTTTATAAAGTCCTTTTGCAATTTCGTTACCTTTAAAAGGTTTAACAGTCATTAGTTCTTTAGAAATAAATTTTACTTCATTTGAAAAAATACCGCTTGAAGTTGCATCGTTCCACCCTTTAATTGCGTGAAGTTCGTCTAATACTAAAAATTTAAAAGGTAGAGAAACTAAAACATTTTCTTGTTTTTCTTTATCATAATAAGAGAAACATTTGTCATTTGATTTCCAATCAAAGAATTTAGTGGCTGGGTTGCTTTGTGGTTGAGAAAATGCACCGCGTCTGTTTGAAGTACTCATAATATTTATTTATTTATGGTCTGAAATTAAGATGCTCAAACCTTGCATCGGTTAATATTATTTATCAAATATACAAAATTAAAACGTAATAGTAAAATTTATTTTACTAAAAACTAATAGCCAAACTTGACTTTCTTTGTGTGCTACTTACTTTCCTTACTTCAACTCCTTCGCTATCGTAAATAGTATCTTTTGACTTTGTAGCAACTTTAATAAGTTCAGCACGTTCTTTAAGTTTAGCTTCAAGTTCAGCATAAACGTAGTCCTCTTTGTAGTTTAAAGTTTCGCCACCTAATCTATAAGTTCCTTTGATTCCAAACGCCTCAAAGTTTTCTTGCGGAATTGAATTTTTTAAATCATCGGTTACTATTTGTAACGCCTCGTTAATTCTTACTGCTTGTGCGTAAAGTTCCATTTTATCAGTTGTTCCAGCGTCTAAAAGATTGCTAACAAATGATTTTGCAGAAAGTTGAATTTCTTTTTTTGAAGGTAGAAAATTGTTTGTTTCTACTGATTGCTCCTGTAACATCAGGAATAAATTTTTGGTTGCTCCCATAATTTTGATTTTTAAAGTTATGCAAATATAACATTATTTTGTTAATTAAAAAAATAAATTAGATAAAAAACGATTTACCTATACATCGTGAGGTTTTAAGGCAATTATATAAAATCAAATCACGTAATTAATATTTGTTGCCTTTTGTTAGTTTAAAAAAGTGTTTCTTGTTTTACACTTTCTTTAAATCTTTTATTAGATTCTTCTAAATTTAATTTAGCTTGTTTAAAATAACTATCTTTTAACTCTATACCAATAGCTTTACGCCCCATTGAAACAGGACTAAAAACCTCACTACCTACACCCATAAAAGGAGTTAAAACAACCTCATCAGGATTAGAATATAACTCAACAATTCTATCAATTACATCAAGTTGTAAAGGGTGTACGTGCTTTTCATCATCTTCTTCTTTTGAATCCCTGAAAGGTAAAACGTTATCTATTCTAATATCGTCCCAAACACTCGACGCATAACGTTGCCATATATAATGATTTAATTTAGTTATCTTATCATCTTCATTAATATTATTAAGATGTTCCCAAAGTTGCACCTCGTTTAAATCTGAATTATTAGCATTATTCCACGCTCTTAAAATATTTGGTAAAATTGGCACTTCTCCAGCATAATGATTAATTCCGAATTTGTGAGTTACAGGTACTTTATTTTCTCCTTTTTTAGTAAATACTAAAACATAGTCAGGCATAGCTGTAAAACATTTTGTGCTATCTTCAACTATAAATTTATGCATTAAAGATTGTACCATAGTACGCATACGAACTTTTAAAGGTTCTTTCCAAATGGTAATACGATTACGATATTCAAAACCGTATTTTTGGTGTATTCTAATTATTTCGTTTGGAAAATCCCAAAGTCTACAAGTATTATCAAACACATCGGTACAATGTACAGCAGTTATACGACCTGCTTTTGTTACCCTTGCAATTTCAGCTACTAAAAATTCGTATTGCTCTAAAAATTGTTCTTTACTTTCGCAATTAGACATATCGTGTTCAGAACTCGAATAGTTATATAGTCCTGCAAAAGGTGGACTATAAACTGATAAATCAACACTTTCATTATCTAAAGTTGGCATTACTAACATACAATCACTATTGTAGATTGCGTAACGATCTGTAACAATTTGGTCTTTTACTTTGTTTTCCATTTTATAAAAATTTTGGTTTAATTAATTCTTTGTTAAATTCTTTTACTTTATTTTCAAAACTACGATTAACATTTTCTGTTAAGTTTTTATGTAGCTGTATTGCTTTTTGTGTCTTTTGTTCCAAAGCTTCTAATACCCTTGTTTGTCCGTCTGAAATTACCATATCAATAATAACATCATTTTTTTGACCGAACCTCCAAAAACGTCTTATAGCTTGGTAATATTGTTCATAGCTCCACGTTGGAAAAAATACAGAATGATTACAATGCTGCCAATTTAAACCCATTGAAGTCATTTTTGCTTTTGTTATTAGCCTTTCAATTTCTCCATTTGCGAAAGCTAAAAGTATTTCTTCTTTTTTGTCTATTGATTGACTACCTATAATTTCAACAGCTTTTGAATCTGAACTTTTTAAAATGCTACTTTCGTTATTTGTATTGCACCAATAAACAGAAGTTTTACCACTTGCTAACTCAATAGCTTTTGCACATCGTTTTTCTTCTGTTTGCTTTTGTTCGTGTCTTACTTCTGTCATTGACTTTGCAATAGGTGTAAACATTTGTATTTGTCCGTTTACATCTATTAAAGATTGATTTTCTATAACGTGTTTATTTACAATAAGTTCAGGAAGTTGATAACGTTCGTTACTAAATCCTAAATCACTTGGCATTTTTGCCATAATTGACCATTGATTAACCCATGCAAAGAAATCCTTTTCGGCATGAGGTTTTAAGTAAAACTTTTCTCCAATATTACGATTATTGCTATCTACTGAATTTTGGTTATTCTTAAAAAACTTACCTAACATATCCATATAACCCATATAACCTAAAGCCTCGCTACTTGTTCCCAATTCTATAAAATCGTTTGGGCTTGGCGTAGCTGTACTTAAAAATCTATAAGGTATTTTTTTAACAAAACTTGTAACTTCTTGTTTAATTTTTCCGTCAAAGTTTTTTAAAATAGAACTCTCATCTAAAATTACAGCCTCGAAATCATTTTCATTAAAATAATGTAAACGCTCATAATTGCAAATAATAATTTTTTTGGTATGTTTTCCATCTTTTGAATATTCAACATCTTCAATACCTAACTTTTCAGCTTCTAAAACAAATTGAAAAGCAACCGCTAAAGGTGTTAATATTAATACTTTTTTATTTGTATGATTAACTATATTTTTTGCAATAGATAACTGAACTAAAGTTTTACCTAAGCCAGTGTCTAAAAATACAGCTACACGACCTTTTTCAACAGCTTTTTCAATAACGTGTTTTTGAAAGTCAAAAGCTATGTCAGGAATGTAATTTGCTTTAAAACCAAAGTTCCCTATCGAGTGTCTTTTTGATTCTAAAAATTTTTCGTAATCTGTCATAATATTTAAAATAAAAATGCCTATTCGTATTTGCATCGGCTTCGACCTCGATACTCCTACAAATAGGCTAATGTTTTTAAGTTACTAATTTGTCGAAGCGTAACTGTTATGCAAATATAATGTTTTTTTGTTAATTACATTTATTTTTTAATATTTTTTTATATAGTTCGTTTACTGATTCTTTGCATATTCCTCTTTTATAGTAAAAATTAATTACTCTTTTAATTCTTTGTAAGGGTGTTTGTTTCATTTTTTTAAATGTTTTAATATTTCTTTTGCCTCGCCTTCTTTTAATGGAATATTAAATAAGCTATTGTGATAACTTTCTAAAATTTCAATAGCGTAATCGTCTGCTATTTGTTCGCATTCTATTGCGTTATCTTCTCTTTGATACTCTCTTTCCATTGAATTATTTCCATCGCTAAAATATGCAAATGGTTTAAACTTTTCTCTTAATGTCATACTTTACAGGTTTAAAATAAATTTAGTTGTTGTTTACCCTCATAAATCGAAAGTATGTGTTTGTATAATTCAATAGGAACTTTTGAACGTTCGCAATATGTTGTTCTTACTTCCTTTGAACCTCTTTTATTACCTGTTAAATGGTCTACTGTTGCTATGTTAGAATGTTTAAAGTCATTTCTTAAATTCATTTTTAAATTACTATAAATAGTTGTTGGCTTTCTACCAAAATTTATATTATCATAACTGGAATAAAAAGTTTTATTTTGGTTCCCATTTAGATTATTAAATTTATTTATCCATTTAAAAATATAACTACTACTACCATTCTCAACACACCATAATTCAGGATTAAATTTCTTTATTATTTCAGCTGTATAAAATGCTGTTTTTTGACCAAACAATCTTAATTTTTTATATTTAGGTCTAAAATCATTTCCTTTAAAATTATGCTGCCAATAAAAATTATGTTCATTAAAATTTCTTTCAAAATAAATAACATTACCAATATTAACTTTTACCCACGTTTCACAAGGAGGACTTGCAAAAATAATATCAGGTTTTGGTAATTTTTCTAATTTATTTAAACAACTTCTTTTACTTAAATCCATTTTAATAAAATTATCAGTTACAGCTGATTAACTCGGTAAACCTATTGAATAAACAATATATTCATCTGAATTTAATTGTTGAGTTATAGCTGTTTCACTATCGAATAAACTCCATATTACTTTCTTCATTTCAATAAATATTTAATAGGTTTATTTTTTATGTGATTCATTTCTTTTGTTTTATCTAAAACTTCTTTAGCTTTTAAAGTAGTTTCTTTTTGAATTTCGTAGGCTGTTGGTATTCGCTTACCTACTAAAACTATGCTTTTACGCTTCGATAATTTCGACATTAATCTTGTAATTTAATTTTTTACACGCTTTCTGAAAGGTTTCAAATGAGCAAACTACTTGATTATTCAAAATGTGGTTTAAATGTGAGTAGCTTATTTCGGTTTCTCTTGCAAATTCTCTTTGGCTTATTCCTTCTTTTAGGAAGATTTCTTTTAGTTTATTATTCATAATTCATTTTTGATTCGTAAATGTGGTAAACTTCTGTAATGTAAACAGGTTGATAAAGTGTAACTGTTGTATTTTTTACTAATCTTTGAAGGTCAAATATATTATAAAATTTCATTCCATCCCTTTCAATATATTCTAATTTGTGTGCTTTTGCTATTTCTTTTAGCGTTACTCTATCAACTCCTAAATTGTTAGAAATTTTTAATAAAGTCATTTTCATTACTTCAAATTTAAAATATTCATTACTTCTTCAGGTCTTTTTGCGTACTCTTTTAGAATTAAATCCATTTGGTAATAGTCAGTAAGTACTCTTTTACTCATAGTTTCAAAAAGATTTTCCATACTTTTAAATATTTCGTCTACTCTTTGCGTGTCTACATCGTCCATTTTTTCAAACTCTTTTCGCTCCGCATTGATTAATATGTTAATACAAGGGCGTAATACTTCTTTTAAGCGACCTTTGTAATATTTACTATGTTTGAGTACTTCGTTGCAGTGTAATGCGTACTGATTCGCTAAAATGCTTTTTGCTAATGCTGTATTGAATATTACTTCTAAATATTCTTGTTGTGTCATTTCTTTAGTTTCCATTATTCGTAAGATTTTATAAATTGGTCTAATGCGTTTTTTTCGTTTGGATTTAACTCGTGCAGTAATTTTTTATTTACGTGCCATTTTCCGTCAATTACTTCTATTACTAGTTTCATTTTATTTATCAATATGAATTAAAAAACTTATTTTTTGTTTAATAGTTGGGTATTTTTCAATTAACCATAAACTTAAATCATCTTCTTCTGAATCATCTATATGAAATTCAGCATAGGTATGTATTTTATGTCCTACAAATATTTTATTTTTTTGTAAATTTTCAGGTATTTCTGATAACTTAATTACTGATTTTGTTATTGTTTTCATAATATAAAACGATTAACCTATACATCGTGAGGTTTCTTTTGTTATTTACTAACTGAATACTCTAACACTTCAATATGATTAAACATTTCAGTAAGTGTACATTCCATATTATTCAAGTGATTAGCATAATCTTTAAGATGACTACCATCCGTTTGTAATTCAGTTCCATTATTTTCTTTTAAAGGATATTCGCCATATAATGAAATAGTTGAATTATGTAATCTTTTGTTTAATTCAAATAACTTTTCTAAAAGCATTTGATTTCTGCAATTTAAGCCTTTAAAAACTGATACTTCTTCTTTATTAAAATCTTCCATAATTTTACTTATTTTTTAAATGTTTCGTTGTAATAAATTTCGTGGTTCTTACTTACATCCTCTGTAATATAATTGCCACCTATATCAATTCCTTCACAAACTCCATTTACTCTAGCATTAATAATCTGTTCCTTTTCAATTTCTTTGGCTTTTAAAAAATCTGAAAAATATAAATCTCCTGTTGCTCTTTTTTCAATTAACCATTCAACTGCTGTTTGTTTCATAACTTATTTCTTTTTAAATTGTTCTAAAGTTTCTTTTAATAAATCTAATTGTTCAATATTAGTATTACCTAATTTATATTGCTGAATGATTGTTTGTGTAAAATTCAACACTTCTTCCTTACTATAACCTTGTTGTTGTTTTTCAATTTCTTTGGCTTGTTCAAGTAAATTAACATAATCTTCTTCTATTATAGATATTTGCATTCTACCTATTGACATATTTACTGAAGCATCACCTTTTTTTTCTAATTGGTCAATTAACCATTCTACTGCTGTTTGTTTCATATTTCTTTTATTTCTCTAATTTTTACAAATGGGTTGTTACTTCTAAAATGGTTATATGCTGCGTCGAAATTCAATGCTTCGATTATTTTTTCGCAATCTACACAATCATCGTTTTTAAACCGCCAATAATATACTATATACTTATTCATTATAAATGTCTTAAAATTAATTTTTGTTCTTTTCTATTTAATGTTTTTATAAATTCTCTTGCTTGTGTTGTTTTTATTTCATTATAAAATTTTTCTACACATTTAGATATTAAATCTTTTTTTAAATTAAATCCACTATAATATTTATCATGTTCTGTAATATAATAAATCAAATCGAATTTTATATCTTTAATAATTCCTTTAAAATAAAAAATGTCATCTTTTATTTCACAATCATACTCTATTTTATATAAAGATGCAAGGCGGAAATAAATTTCATTATTCATTATCAAATAATTTATCTACGTTTTCGATTAATGTTTTTTCGCCTGTTGTATTTTGCATTAAAAATATAATGCTTTCAAATCTTAAGTTAGTCCACGCAACCTCCATTTTTAATTCGTATTGCAATTTAGTTGATAAATACTTGTAAGGGCTTGACTTAATTTTTTGTCTGTTTTCCTTGCTTAATTTTTTCCAAAGTGTTTTCATGTTATTGTTTTTTAAAGATTAATATTCCACATATAAGCAATGATCCAGACATTACTAAAAAATTATCGGTACTCATTCCGATAGTTGCAACTGATAAAAATATAATTGTTTTCATTTGATTAATTTATTTTCTTTTAATATTTTATGAAGCATTAAAATATGTTCTTTTTGTTCTTGTATTATTTTATACAATTCTATGATTTTTTTTTCTTGCTCTTTCATTTTATTTATTATTAAATTACAATCCCTAAATTTCTTTTTTGTAAATTTTCTATTTTATTATTGGTATTTAAAATTCTTACTGATGTTTTTAAATTTTTAATAATTGTACCTCTAAAATATTTTTCTTCAATACCTTCTGAAAAATAGACTTTGCTACCTATTTTATATTCTAAATTTTTAACTGATGTTTTCATATTGTTTGATTTTGATATTGCAAATATAATATCTTTTTTTAGATAAACAACACAATGAAGTTAATTTATATTTATTCTAAATAACGTTACTATGTTATTTGTATTATAATAGTTTGTATATTTGTGGAAATTTAAAGCTATAGCCTTAAAATAAAAAATTAATTTAAACGTATAACCTTAAAATTATGAATAGTACGAAAGAAAAAGCAAAAGAGTTCGTTAATAAATTTAAAAATGATTTATTTGAACAAAGACACGTAACAATATATACAGAAGATGCCATATTAATTGCATTAATTGCAGTTGATGAAATATTAAACATAGACAATGTAAAGCCTTATATTCTACATAAAGAAATAATAAACTATTACACAAAAGTAAAAAACGAAATAGAAAAACTATGATACACAAACTACAACAACTAATAGACCGCAAATCATTTGTCAATAATATGGCAAGGAAGTTGCACGTTAAACCAGCTACAATAGAGTATTATTTTAGGACTGAAATACCTATAAAAAATAAAGTAATTATTGAAGCGTGTTTAGATTTACAATTAAAATTAGATAAAGAGTTTAAGCAAATAGAGGTTAAGGCTTGGGAATTACTTTAAACAAAAAACCACTCAAAATAGAGTGGTTTTATTTTTTATCTAATTCAAAATAAAGAGCAGTACAAATAGTATTCCTATAAGCCATATAAAACGATTTGCGACTATTTTAATAGTTTCTGAATAGTCAACTTGCTTTTCTTTTTTTTCTTCTTTAAAATCAACGTTTTGCTTTTCCTTAATTACTTCTTTAGAATTGTTATAAATAACTCGAGTGTTATAAATTGTATCTTTTCCTAAAAGAATAGGTTTATCTAAATCAACAGGCTCTAAAGTGAATGAGTTGCTAAACTTTGTTATATCGGTTTCAGTTTCACTTTTTACTTGCGTTTCTTCACTCGATTTTTTTATAGTTCCGCAAGAAAACAAAGTTAAAATTAAACAACCTAAAATTAATTTTGCTAATGTACTTTTAGATTCATCACCTAAAAAATGCTCACATTTACCATCTTTGTAAGGCACTTCTGTAAAGTAACTTTGCCACATTCCATCTATTGCCTTATACCTTTTGCAATTGTTTTTTAACGGACAATTAAATCCGCTACATTTTGTTATATCACTCATTGTAATTCATCTTTAATATTTTGATAATCATAACCAGCACTAATAAGTAAGTTAGTTATAATTTCTATTATTTCTTCTGTTGTTAAGTCATCATAATCACATTCAAAAGTATGCTTTTTTTTGTGTGCTTCGATTTGTATTTTCATAGTTTATCTTGTCAATGTAAATTCATATTCTAATCCATCATTTGTCATATATACCTTCATCCAACAACTACCCAAATGTTTCGGCATTCCTATTTTTTCAACTGCCCAACCTTGACCGCTATCAAACTCTTCTTTATATGTGCCTGTTTTAACGTGCCATTGCTTTTTAACTTCTATTATTCCCTTATGTTGGTTCATTATATATCTGTTGTGTGTCATTATCCATCCATCGTGAGTATGTCCTGACATTATAACGTCTGCATTTGGAAAAATAGAAGCGTGTCTGCTAACTGCTAAAGCTCCTTTTGTAATTACCCCACCCCAATGTCCGTGGTCGTAAGCTATATTGCAAGGATAATGTCCGTTACCTCTTTTAAAATTAAGATTAATATAACCCATATACGCCCCTAATTGAATATCAGTCTTTGCAAATGCGTTTATTCTCTCAACTAATCGCATTAAAATATTAGTTTCCGCACGTTCAGAAACGCTACTCTCGTGATTTCCTGTATTAATTTGCAAAATATTTTCGGCATAAGGTAGCATTTTTTGAGCTGTATCATTAATTACCAAATCTAAATAATCATTTCCGTTATGCTCTGGTCGTATTGCATTTTTTGCTTTTCGTGGGTCGTATTTGCCCTGCATTAAACAAAGCATATCACCATTGATTATAATCTTTGCTTTGCGTTGTTTTGCTTCTTCAAGATGTTGAAACAATAACTCTCTATTTGCTTTTGGGTTATCAAAATGCCAATCAGAAGTAAGTAGGAATTCAAACGTTGCTTTTCGTGAATTATTTTCAAAAGTATATCTATGAAAATTATGAGCTTTTTTTTGTACTATCATATTTTTTTATATATTTGCATCACACAACAACACAAAAGTTGGTCAACTCGAAATCTGGCAAAATTAACCGCTATTAACGTAGCGGTTTTTTTGTTTGTTATTACAATCATTTACGGCGATAATCGCCGTTACCAACGTGCTTTTCTTCCTCTATGGTCATAATGCGTAAATGTAGGGTAAACTCCTACACCGCCTTCTTTCATTTTACCACTTTCAATTAAGCCTTCAATTACTAAACCCACTTCTTTAGGTGTCATTCCTGCTACTTTAATATCCGCAGCTGTACCTCTTAAATGTTGGCTATCTTTTACAGCTCCTGGTAATTTAGCATTGTATTTAGGACTTCTATAACCGCTTGTAATTGTAATAGGTTTATTTATTGCAGTTCTTAATACTTCTAAATTGCGTGCAAGTTCAACGATATTTAAAAGTGCATTATTTGGAATATCTGAACCGTCTTTACACTTAAATTCTTCTAAACTAAAGTTCTTTGTTATTTTTGCCATCTTTTTTATTTTTAATTAATTCAATAGTTTTCATTATTGTGTAAACAATAGAAACACATAATAATAATATTTTTAAAGTAGCCTCTACATTTGAAAAGCTAATTGCCATTGTAAGTGTATTCAATGAGTATAATCTTAAATCGTTAATTGACATTTTTTGTTTTCATTAAGCGTTCAACAATAGTAGTAACCCCTTCAATAGTTATGTAAGAAGTTCCAATAATTACCCAATCCGTTGACGTAATAACTCCGCTAAATAAACCAACAGAAGCCACCACGAAAACAGTCAATTTTCTACTTACCCATTTTGATAGGAATAAGTCTATTTTTTCTTTTCTACTCATCTATACAAGGTGTATATTCAATCCTTTCTAACTCATTTAATTGGTTATGGATTGGCTGAAATGGTTCGTATGTAAGTGCATCAAGACCGATATACCATTTATTTGCTCCATCTTTTACAAACTCTAATCGGCAAACGCCATTTGTATACCCATTTAAAGCATTGTATTGTTCTATATTTGGATGTAAAACTATCATATTAAACTAAATTTGTCATATAAGTATTAATTGCATTGTATAAATTTGTGTTCAAAGTTGCAT
>Ga0181363_1000248_pt1 | contig 15844 bp, 27 predicted proteins | sample Fa13NDMLBSN_FD_130109 | JGI IMG/M metagenome (GOLD analysis project Ga0181363, IMG submission 130109) | Freshwater viral communities from Lake Michigan, USA - Fa13.ND.MLB.S.N | ecosystem: Environmental > Aquatic > Freshwater > Lake | place: USA: Michigan | collected 2013-09-23
AGAAAGAAGAACTCCCTTCGCTCCCGACAAAAAAAACCGCATTCTGACGCTGCCAATGGGGTTTTTTGTCGTCTGATGGCCCGTCTTGTCAAAAAAACGCCCATGTGTAAAGACGTCGCCGACATTTGCATTGAGTACGCCAATGCCGTTATTGACGGTCGCGTGGTCGCTGGCAAATGGATTTACGCGGCCTGCTCACGCTTCCTGCGCGACCTCGAGCGCTCGGATTTGGAAATGGATTGGAAGGCGGCGCAAGACTGCGTGTCTTTCTACAACAGGCTCACGCTTGTCGGCGAAGACAGCGGCAAGCCGTTCTTGCTGCACCCGTGGCAGCAGTTCGCCGTGGCAAACCTGATCGGCTGGCGCAAAGACGGGCGCAAACGCTTTACGCTTGGCCTGATGCAGGTCGCGCGTGGCAACGGAAAGACCACGTTGCTTGCAGGGCTTGGCCTGTATGACTTTGCAAACGGTGCAGGCAAGCGGGTGCACGTGCTTGCTAACAAGGTCGAGCAAGCGCAAATCCTGATCGAAACCGCTCGCGTGATGGCGAAGCGGCTCGACGAACTCGACATCAAGGTTCTGCACGATTCGATTCACCGTGACGATGCAGACTGCGAGATGTCGGCGTTGAGCTCGAAGGCATCGAGCCTTGACGGTCTAAATCCGTCGCTGTGGATCGCCGACGAAGCCGCCGAGTACAAGGGCTTGATTCTCAACAAGCTCATCACCACAGGCATGAAGCGTAAAGACACGCTCGGCGTGGTGATCAGCACGCCAGGCAGCAACACCGAAACGCACTACGAAGTCTTGTGCGAGCACGCGCGTGCGGTGCTTTCAGGCGAAGCCGAAGACGATGCGATGTTCGCTTTGCTGTACGGCATTGACCCAAACGACGAGATTGGCGACGAGAGCGCGTGGCCAAAGGCAAACCCCGGCATGTTGCACGGCCAGCCCGATCCTGCAAGCCTGCGACGCCAGTGGGGCTCAATGAAACGCGACCACGTGCAGCGTGCCGAGTTCTGTCGGTATCATTGCGCACGGCTCAACGACGATGTCGGCGGCTGGCTCGACATGTCGCATTGGCCTGGCGGCGCTCAAGTCGATTGGCCGTCCCTGCGGAAGCGTCCTGCTTGGGTTGGCATTGACTTGAGCAAGTCGCTTGACATGTCCGCCGTGGTTGTGGCCGTCCCGCTTGACGATGGCCGCGTGGCGCTCCGCGGTCATTATTGGTGGCCGCGTGCCGACGTGGCACAGCGCGAGCTCGACTACCGCATGCCAATTCGCCGATGGGCCGAAGAAGGCAAAATCGTATTGACGCCGGGCGCTGAAATCAATCACGAAGCGATTGCCGCTCGCGTGGTAGAAATCTGCGAGGAGTTCGACGTTCGCTTAGTCGGCTATGACCGATGGGGTGCGACGTATTTGGCTGAACGTCTTGCCGAGCACGGCGCACCGATTCAGGCGTACAGCATGGGTAGCAGCACCTTCGCACCTGGGTGCCAGCTATTTCAGAATCTGTGGGTCGGGAAGAAACTTGTTGTAGGCGACGATCCAATTTTACGCCGAGCGTGCGCTGAGGCCGTACCGAAACGCGGCATGTCCGGTTACGTTCGACCCGAGAAGAGCCGCGAGCATTGCGTGATTGACCCGCTCGTTGCCTCAATCATGGCTGTCCACTGTTGGGGAGGAAAACGCAGCAGTTGTTATGAATCCGAGGTTTAGTCCGAGACACGCGCGGGTTTACTTGTCGCAATGCGCAACATGTTGCGCAGTCTTGTACAACGCTGGCTTGGCCACTGGGGCACGCATAGTGTCATCCTGCCGACATCATTCGATGTCGCGGGCATGCCAACAATTACACCAGGCACCGCGCTTGCCTATACGCCTGTGTATCGCGCTGCGTCGTTAATTGCCAACGATATTGCACGTGTGCCGTTTACGGCATCAAACGACATTGTTGCACGCTTGCTTGCGCAACCGAACCGCTGGCAGAACGGTTACGAGTTTCGACGCTCGCTCACAATGCAAGCGCTGCTTTACGGCAACGCGTTTGCGGTGATCAATCGCACGGTTGGCGGTGACTTGCTTGAGCTGCTTCCGCTTGACATCGAAAGCGTTTCGCTTGACCTGACGAAGTCAGAGCCGATGTACCGTACTAGGCAATACGGCGACGTTCCGATGTCTTCAATGCTGCACGTCAAAGCCATCGGGCTTGATGGGCTTTGGGGTGAATCTCCAGTTCGATTGTGCCGCACGTCGCTTCAAGTGCTCGCTGCGCAAGAGCAAGCGCAACTTGAAGTGATGAAGAATGCAGGCAATCCGAAGCTTGCGTTTGTGCATCCAGGCCCATTGAGCGAAGCAGCACGGCAATCAATCAGCGAGAAGTTTCTACAGCATCACGCAGGCGCAGAGAACGCAGGCAAGCCGCTTGTGCTTGCGGAAGGCATGCGCGTCGAGCGCATCAGCAGCACGCTTGAAGATTCGGGAATCAACGCAGCGCGATCTTACAGCATTGAGGACGTAAGCCGCATTTACGGTGTTCCTGCACACATGCTTGGCCAAGCGTCAAGCGGTAGCGCTTACGGCTCGCTTGAGTGGATGGGCCGAACCTATCACGATGCGTGTCTCTCGCATTGGTTTGCAGCGTGGAGTTCAGAAGTAGTTTCAAAGCTTCTTCCGTTTGGATCACTGACATTCGACGTTGATTCGATCATTCGTCCGTCGCTCGCTGAGCAAATGGCAGCGCTTCGCACTGGCGTGGAGTCCGGTGTCATCACTCGCAATGAAGCGCGTGATTGGCTTGACCTTGCACCGCTTCCGGGCCTTGATGAACCAATCGTTGCCAAGAACATGGGTACTGGCGGTGGTAGTACGAACCTCGGTAGCGATACAAGCGAGGAAGCGGGGAGCGTTAATGACTTCGCTTGAACGTCGCAGCATCACCGTTGCAGCGCCAGCAGGCCGCACGCTCGCAGGGCTTGCTATTCCGTACGGCAAGTGGTCGCGCGAGATCAGCGAACCGTTTGCACCACAGTTTCGAGAGCGCATATCGCGTGGCGCTTTCGGTGACTTGGCAGGCGCAGACATCAAACTGCTGTTCAACCACGACGCGAGCGCGTTGCTTGCTCGCACGCGAAGTGGCACGTTGTCGTTGACCGACACCGCTGCAGGGCTTCGCTTCTCTGCTGAACTCGCCGACACAAGCATTGGTCGCGACGTTCGAGCGCTGCTTGAGCGGGGTGACTTGAGCGGTGAGATGTCGTTTGGTTTCTACGTCGACCGCGACGAGTGGAACCCACGACGAACGGAACGCACCGTAACTGCTGCGCGACTCGTTGAGTTGAGCGTGGTGGTTGATGCTGCGTACGGCGACAAAACTAATTCGAGCCTGCGTGATGTTCACGCGGCAGCAATCGAAGCCGCGCGTCTGCGGCTCGAAGTTCACAAGCACAGGATGCACCATGTCTGACGAGTTGACCAATATCGAAAACACCGTTCACGAGTACCGCAAGACCCTTGACCGATTCAGCGCTCGAACTGGTGCAGCAACGCACCATGTTGAGATTCGCGGCAGCGGCGAAGAGCGCGAAAAGATTGCGCGCATCGATGCAGACCTTGATGCAGTCGAGCGTGCTGCGCAGGATCGTGCAGCGCTCCGCGCAGCAAATGAGCGCATCGCGCAGCTCGAGGCCGAGCGCTCGCAGCCACAGTTCCGCGCTGCGCTTCCCGCAAAGCGCGAGGGCGGTCATGACCTTGCATCGCCTGAATACGCCATGCGTTGGTTGAAGGCAGTTGCCAGTGGCAATTCCGCAGAAATGCGCGCACTTTCAACGACTTCAAGCGGAGCGGGAATCCCCACCGACATGGAGCGGCGAATCGTCGAGCGAATGTATCAGGCGAACGTGCTGCGCAGCATTGCGCCAGTGAGCACGATTGACAGCAAGCGCACCATCACTGTTGAAGGCAGTTTGCCGACAACGTCGTTGGTTGCAGAAGCTGGCACCATCACGCCTGCTGATCCAACCTTCGGCACTGCGATTTCGGTGGTGCCGTACAAGTATGTCTGCGCCACAACGATGTCTCAGGAATTCATTGAAGACGCGATTGGACAAGGTGGCATTGGTAGTGGCCTCGATTGGGTTGCGTCGCGCATTGGCCTTTCGCTTGCGTTGAAAATGGAACAAGCGTACACCGTTGGTACTGGATCGTCGCAGCCTGAAGGTATTGCAGGATCGAGTGCAAACACCAAACTTGTAGCGTTGTCGCAAGTCACTGATCTTGGCGGCAACGCAGTCACAACGATTAGCGCAGACAATGTGATCGACACCGTGCACCTCGTTGCACCTCAATACCGCAACTCTTCGCGGTTCCGTTGGCTTGTCTCGGATACCTTCGTTCGCGTCGCGCGCAAATTGAAAAACAGCGTGACTACCAGTGGTGCGACCGAGTACATTTGGACGCAAGCACCCTCAAATTCGCAGACGATGGTCGGTGGTGCACCAGGACTTCTGTACGGCGTGCCGTACTCGGTCGGGCAATACATCCCAACTGCTACCACCAACGGCAATGTCTTCGCGGTAATCGGCGACTTCAACTACTTTGAAATCTTTGACCGAACTGGAATGACTTCGCTTGTGGATCCGTACAGCGCTGCAGTCACGCATCAAGTCACGCTCTACACCTACGCTCGCACAGATTCGCGAATTATGAACGAGAGCGCGTTCGCCGCAATCACTTGCTGATCATCTCTTTTCCGCGCGTGCCTCCTCATGCGCCCTGCCTACTCAGGGGGGAAACCCCCTCAGTAGGTTTTCATGGCCTACGCCCCAATCCCAATTGACGTTCTCAAAACGCGTTTGCGCATTGATGTTGACGCCGACGATGTCATCTTGACTACGCTTTGCATTGCAGCGGGTGAGATGATTGAGAAAGAACTAGGGATCGGTTTGTTGAGCCAAACAAGAACTGCAAAAATTGTTGATTTCAATCGGTTTGTTCCACCAGTTCAACCATGCAGTTCTATCACGTCAGTCACATACACAGATTCGAGCGGTGCAACCATCACCATGCCATCTGCAGATTGGTACGTCGATCAAACACAGGAGATGCTTGCGTTAGAGTTTCTAGCAAAACCTGAGTTCAAAGAAGGCACGTTTCCGACGGTGACATACACGGCAGGTTTTACAACCGTTCCGCACGCGCTACAACAAGCCATCGTCGCAATGGTTGGTGCGTGGTATGCAAACCCCGATGCAACTAGCCCAATTGCGCTTTCAGATGTGCCATTGGCTATGAAATACATTCTGAGCGCTTACAGCCATCGAGGTCCACTCCGATGATTTCAAGCGGAAGGCTTCGATTTCCTGCTGAGGTTTACCGACCTTCTGTTGTTACGGATGATTTAGGAATGCGCACTGGTGCATTTACCTCGGTAAACAAAACTATTAAAGGTGACCCACCTCTATGGGTTGACCTGCGCACAGACTCCGCACAAGAGCAGCAATATGCCGATGGCGTGGCTACCGTCAGGCGTGCAGAAATTCGTTGCAGATGGAATTCCGCACAACGCTTTGGAATAGATGAGACCTACAGAATCCAAGTTCGAGGGCGCACTTTCCGCATAAACGGCATTACCAATCTTGATGAAAAAGACATGGTCGCCGTGATTGAATGCGAGGAGGTTGTATGAGTATCGAAGCAGCCGTTAGAGCAATGCTCATGGCGCACGCTCCGTTGGATATCTATCCAATCACGCACGGCTATCGTCTGCAAGATTCCATTCTTCCTGCTGTTACGTTTGAAGTTGTTAACCACGAACGCTCCGCAACAAAAGATCACTTTTTGGCCTCAGTAGAGGTAACCACTATTGCTGTGGAAACAGCATCGGCGCTTGCAATTGCCGATGATGTTCGCGCAGCGTGCGTTGCGGGTACGTTCTTAATTGGCTTCGACTTCAACGCGGTTCTGTTTCAAGGTAGGACCGTGACACCGCCGACCGTTGGAGAGGGCGACGAACAGCAACCAGCTGAGTGCATCACACGGATTGACATCTACTACAAGGAATAAACATGGCAGCTCGAAGCAGCTCTCTTGCAGCGTTTACTTACGACGCGTCTGCGGCTAGCGGAATCGGAAACATTTCCGTTTCTGCAGAACAAACCATCATTGACACAACAGACATTTCTACTGGTGCGAGAAGTTTCATCCTCGGAAATCGTGGTGTTACTGCGCAAATTGAGATGTTCTATGACCAAGGTGATGCGTGCATGGCAAAAGTCGAAGCAGACGCCAACAGTGGTGCAAATTCAAAAGCGGTAGTGATCACGCTATCTACTGGCATGACGTATACGGGAAGCGCATTCGTGCAAAGCTTCAACGCTACAGCCTCAACAAATGAGGTAATCCGCGCTAGTTTCACGATTCAATTCACTGGAACGGTAACAATTGCATGAGCATTCGAGACGCACTTACATTGAAGAATTGGCGTGGACAATTGAACGGTCAGCCAATCGAATTGACTCGACCGTCCGCACTCGATTTGATTGAAGCCCTTGAGGTAACAGCGAAAAACCCAACACATCTAAGTGCATGGCTTGTCATGCGTCATCTGGTGGAGGATGGCGCGCCAGTGTTTAGTTCTGTTGACGAAGTTTTGCGCTGTGATGCGTTGATGATTCAGAGGGTTTCAGCTTTGATTGAGCAGCTCTACGCTGAAGGCCGGGACTAGGTCAAGCCGCGCGCAAAGTGTTGCGCGTGGCGCAAAACCTAACTACTACTTCTCTTGAGCATCTCAGCGTTGCAGCGCTAAACATAGAGATGGAAATTCCAGACTGGAACGGCATCAAAGATGAACTTAAGCGCCGCAAAACAAGCCGGATACAGAATCCAGTTCCGACCATCGGAAATGGATCTGAAGCGGATTGCAAAGGTAGCAAAGGAACTACCAAAGAATATTCGGAACAAGATTGTCCGCAAGGGGCTTCGAGATTGGGGGGAAGCCGTAAAGCGAACAATGAAGCATCTTGCTTTGCCCAAAGCGGAACGCACAAAACGCGACATAGCAGTCAAAACAAAGACGTATCGGAAAGGCCGGATTTGGTGCGGCGTCGGTGTGCGCAAAGACGGCAATAGAGTTGGGTGGCGCGCACACTTATACGATCAAGGATGGCGACCTTTCAAAAAGGGATTTGTGCGAATTTCTGACGGTGTGGTAGGACCCAAACCAGCACCGAAGTTGATTCGGAATTGGAAGGGCAACCGCAATGCAAGAATTGTTCCCTTTAGCCAAGACAGGGGTTGGCGTAAGGGCATTCGCCGTCGAGAATCTGCATTGGGACCAAGAATCTACAGACGTTTGTTTGTGACCCGTGCAGGGCAAAAACATCAAGAACGCGTCGTGCAGTTCATTGAGGATGCTGTGCAAATTGCTTTGATGGAAGGAGCACGCCGTGCCTAGTCTGCCAAAAGTCCACGTGCCTGTTGTTGTCACAACGCAGGGCGTAGATGATGGGTTAAAAAAAGCCGAAGCAAAGATTCGTGCCAGCGCCAAGCGCATGGAAAAAATACAACCTACTCCAACTAACGCAGTGGTGAAAAGCGCAGCGCAGGGAGCGTTTTCTATTGGTGGGTTTGGTGCTCTCGGCGCGGTAGCAGGCGCTGCCGGACCTGCCGGTATTGCGCTAGCTGGCGCAATTGCACCTATTGCCGCAGCAGGCAAAATAATTTCCGTTATGTCTGAAGTGACCAAGGGTGCTACAGCCGCTTTAGATGACTTCAGAAAGACTGGAATTCAAACCGCAGCCGCGAATGGTCTTTTGCTCGAACGGTTTTCAATCATGGAAAACCAAATTGAGAAGACAACGCGCAGCGGTTTTTTTGAAGGTTTGGTTGGTGCCAGTGCAAACGTGCAAACTGGACGCGCTGGCGGTTTGGCATCGTGGGCGCAACAAATGACTGAGGGATTAACTATTGCAGGCGCGGCCATTGGAGCATTCACATCAGGAAAGTCCCTTGAGCAAATCAAAAACGAAATGGCTTTGAGTGTTGCAAATGAAGGTGGCGCATACCAAATTGGTAGGGCAATTGCTGAACAGGCACGTATTGAGTCTATCGAAGGTGGCAGTGGTGGCATGCTCGGAACCATCGGACAGTTGCTCATTGAAGCAAACTTCAATTTGAAAAACCTTGTGGAGATGGGCAGATGAGCGGAACTGGAAGCATTTACAAATGGAATGACCGTGTTCTAGATCAACGCGAAACTCCTATCGGTAGTGAAAGCGAGATTCTTGTTTCTCGCATCATTACAAAGATCGATGGTTCAGACCTTGACGTAATCAGCGAATACGAAGCAATGATTGCGGATGGCGCGCTAGCAATCCTCGATTACGATGACTATGGCGCAGTCGGATCGTGGCACCAGTTCGCCAGAGCACGCAATCAGCAAGTTCGCAAGCTTGAGGGCGGGAAGGCAGCAGAAGCGCAAATTTCGTTTCGCACGAAATACGTGATCAGTCCATGTAGTGGCGAAACCCCAATCACAATGTTGCCTGCGTCGTTTCAGTTTGTGACCGCATCACGAAACCTAAAACTGCATAGAACCGGTTGGACAACATCACCACCCACAACGTCATCAAATGTCAGTGCCGAGATAGGTGGGCAAAGCGTTACAGGTGCTGATGGCTTTGAAAGCGTGCAGGTTGGCCAAGTCCGTATTCGTTTGCGAGTTACGCAGGACGCAACCGTTGTTCCCATCAGCACCGCAGCATCAACGCTTGTTTCGTATTCAAACACGATTTCTAATGCGACTTTCTGTGGCTTCCCGGCCTACTCGCTGATCTGTGATGGAATTAACACCGAAAAACAAGAGGGTTCAGAGTACTACGACGTAACCTTCGAGTTTCTGTACGACAAGTTCTTCCATTTTGTACAGGTGGCGACACTCGACGCAGATGGTCGGCCCAAAATGACTACTGGCGGTGAGTTGTTAGAAGTTAAGTGGAAGCGTATGAGCCGAACGGCAACGGATTTCAACAACATCTATGCTGGAGACACCGCGCTGAAGAACTATGTTGAAAAGGGTTGGTGGCCTTGCTAAAGCGCCCACAATCACTTTCGCTTGATCGACAGCAGACGGAAATGTCCCGTGCTGCTGACGGACGCCCACAATACGAAACGAGAACCATTGTTCTCGGCGTCATTACTGGATCAACCGTTTTGGACGCATCCAACTACCGTTGGACTTATAGTTGGGAAGAGGCAATCCTTGACAACAATTCAGTGATCGGTGCGCAATCCAAAAGCGCGTACCAATCTACTGCGATCAGTATTTCCGAGCTCAGCAATCGTGCAAGCCACAATTACTACGCCTACGGCGTAGACAAAAACCAGTTGTTTGGATTTCTTCCGGTTGCAATTCCAATTGGAACCTACGTGTTGTTAACGCCATTGCGAAGACTAGATGGCGGTTTGCGATGGGTCATCATTAACACTCAGGCGCTTGACGGAGCATGCCCCGAATGAGAACGGAAAACATTGTCTATTCCAAACTGGCACCGGGCACGCCGCAGACGTTTACCAGTGTTGGTACCTATGTAATCAACACGACATCACAAAATCTGACTGGCAACAACGCAACGATGCGCATCTGGCGTAACGGCGCATCGCCAACAGCATCACCGGACGTAACAGCAACTCAGGCAAGTGGCGTAACGCCAGGGAATGGCGGTTTGATTACGCTTAACTTAGTTACGATTGATTCAGCTTTGGATGCAGTGAGTGCGTCGGAAACGGTGTGGCACTATTCGCTTGAGGTTGTGCACACGGGTATTCCGGTTCACATCTGCTCCGGTTACCTAATTCGCACCCTAAATTGAGGCTTTCATGGCAGCAATATTCCACACCCCAATGTTGATGAACGGAATCAGCGCAAACTGGAAATCACTTCCGACACTGGATGCAGGCATCGACCCGATGCGCCGCGTCATCCTCAAGGCGAGCAATACAGCAACTACACGCGTGGCACACACATTCCGCGTGGGTACATGCACAGCAGGCCAAGCGACTGAGAACGCAGGACAGGTTTATGTAGACGCTGCAGGATCGATGGATCTCGGAGTGGTCAACTACAACAGCATCACCGTGCGAGCGAATGACGGCGCGTCTGCAACCGATCACGCATACATCTATGTGCTTTCTTACGCCATCACCGACGAAGGCCCGCGAGGTGTTTCGTAATGGCTGCAATCTTCAACATTCCATTTGGTGCGAATATCAGCAGTGCTAATTGGGTTGCGTTGCCAGCGCTACCGACTGGCACAGACCCCATGCGCGAGGTAGTAATTACCTCATCAGCGCCGTTCATGTGTGGCACCTGCACCGCAGGCCAAGCGACTCAAGACAGTGGTTGGTTTTTCTTCGACGCTGGCCGACATTCGCTTGGTGTTGTTAACTACAACAAGATCACCGTGCGGATGGTCAGCTCTACATCCAGTGCCACCATTTTCAGCATGTCATTCGCAGCCACAGACAATGGGCCGGAGGGCAACTGATGACTTTTGGTGAACTCGCACAACTGGTCGCACCATTTGTCGCTGTGCTCACCGCGAGCGCGTGGCTGCACGGCACGATTGCGGGCCTTCGCGAAACCATTGCGATGCTCAGTGAGCGTGTGCGATACCTCGAGGCGGAACTAGAACGATTAAGGGGACATCGATGAACAGCCGAAATACAACAGTTGCAGGTGTAGGCGCAATCCTCGTTGCCGTTGGTGGTGTGCTTGTCGCAATGTTTGACGGAGACGCACAGACTGCACCGGATCTCGCAACAGCCATTGCTGCTGTGATTGCAGGCGTGGGGCTGATCCTCGCCAAAGACGAGAAAGCGAAGTGAGCATTGTTGGTGCTATTGTTCGCGAGTTGCTTCTCTGGCTCGAGCGCTTGGCGCGCGGGCGCGGCAAGGCTAAAGACGCTGATTCTGATCGCTCTCGGCTTGTACGTGGTGGCGCTCGGATTCGTGAGTGGCTGCAGTCGCGTAGTGCTCGTCGATAGCGGTAGCCCTGTGCGAATCGGGCCACACGCTCGAGCGCGTGTCTACGCACTGGTGGATGGCGAGTGGCAACTCAGCGACAACGCACCGGAAATTCCGGAAGGTTGGTATTTAGTTCCGCCCGAATTTGTGGAGAATGATTGAGCAACATAAGGCACAAGTGTTGTTGCGCCGACGTTCCAAGTTTGTGTGAACGGCTCTGCTGTAGCACAAGTTACAACGTAAGTAACTTTAGTTTTAACTACATGATGGCTTACACCATCACGGGTACGTTTTGCAATCAACTCTATTGCTTTAAAAGAAACTACAGCATTTCGCTGACGTTTCAAAAGAGTGGCACTATTGTTGTTTCATTGGACACAGCGCAAAGCGGTTCTGCGTGTTGCTACACAGGAACAGGTAACATTCTTGTTACAGGCACAGTGACCGTAGAAGAGATTTTGATTGCAAACAACCAATGCAGTCCACCGGGACCGTTTGTAAACACAAACACGTACACCGTGAATCAAGAAACTTGCTGCTGCATTTCGGCAACGCCGCTTTGTTTACAGTCAGCGCAAACCTGCAGCGGCATTGTTGGTCCAGCGCTTATTCACCAACTAGAAATCGGAGATTTCGTAGTCACGTGCAACCACGAAGGCATTGTTGGTGATTGCGATACGTGTATGTCTCAGTACGGGCCGTATGGGTTGCGTTGTATTGGCGGTAGATTTTCTTGGGCCTCGAACATCGATTGCTTGGATGTAGTCACACCAACTGGTTCTTTGGGTTGGCATTACCCGCAAATTGTTTGTGGGAAAAGCCCATGTTTTAGCAACATAAGTTTGTTGGATGGCGGTCCATTTGCAATACATCTCATCGAAGAATGCTCCGCTGGTGTTGATGACGATTCCTGCACTGATCAAAACGGAGCTAGATTCCTTGACACAAGACCGACCAACATTCCGCAAACCATAGACGATGAATTGTTGGGACCATGTACCAACGTGGATAGTGATTTCGAGCCGTGCTCGACTATCAATATCTCGGTGCAGCAGCAGGGTAATCCGTTAGGGTTTTGGGCCTACACATGAAATGCAGGTTTCACAACGGTTCAGAATGCACCAACACTTTTGCTTTGCCTTTATATGGTGCACGGCCAAGTAAGGGGGTCTGCAAGATTTGCGACCACTACAAAGGGCCAGTCAGAGGTTTAGGAGACGTAATCCACAATGTTGCGCGTTTAACTGGTTTGGAAAAGTTAACCAAGATTTCCGGTAAGCCATGCAACTGCGCAGCCCGCAGAAAGTCGCTAAATGAAAGATTTCCAAGTGGCGATCTAAAGACCCCTTGACGGTACAGCCGATAGGATTATCCTTAGATAATCTCGGCTCAGCCGAAGGAGGCAACAATGCAGCAAAAGCAGATTGATTGGTCGCTCGAGGTTCGAAAATTCGAGCGCAAGTGCGCTTGCCGTTGGATCGGAAACCGTCGCATCAAAGCGTACCGCATCGCATGCACACCGGAGGCATCGCATCACTCGATGCTGTGTGCTAACCGCCGCCGTGAGCAGAGCACTGGGGGTGCAGCGTGAAAGATCACACCAAGTTTAGCGTCGCCGTTGATCGCGAATGGCACCAGTGGCTTATGGAACGCAGCAAGGTCGAATGCAGGCCAGTGAAGGCTATTGCAGCCGACGCACTGCGCGCATATCGCGCTGTGATCGAGCGCCACCAAGCGAAACTCGAGGTGCGCGCATGATTTGGGCTCTCTTTATTGGAGTATTCGTGTTCGTGGCGTGGTGCAAGGGGGTGACCGATGACCGATGACATCGTGGATCGGCTGCGCGCCGCGGGCGAATGCCCGACCCCGCTACGCGCTTATCTTGCTCGCTCCGTCGTGATGCAAGCCGCCGACGAAATCGAACGGCTACGCGCCGATGTGATGTGCCTGAAGCATCAGAATGCGGAGTTTGTTCGCAGCCTAACGATGGCACAAGATGAACGAAACACAGCCGTTGCCGAGCGCGACGAAGCGCGGTGCGATGCGTGTATGACGTGGGCGTGGATGTATCGACCGTCAGAAAACGCAGAAACCGAGGCTCGTAAGGAAGCAAAACGACGCGGCTGGGACTGCTTCAAGAAAGAGGAGGAACAATGAGCGATGATGAAAAGAGACTGGCGCAAAAACTGCGCTCAGACGCGTGGCGTAATTCCGCAGAGGGCTACTTTGAACTGGGTAACGACTCGCAACCCATTGGAGCGCAACGCTCGAGCGACCTACACACGATCAACGACGAGTTGTGGTGGGCGGCAAAAATCAACGAGGCGGCAGACCGCAAATTGGCTGACTTGTTGCGCCGAGCGCAAGCGAGAATTGCGGCGCTCGAAACACTGATCGAGACAATGAAAGCAGCAAAGCGCTGCGAGATTCCGGAGGGTGGCGCATGAATCGCTCAGAGACTGTTGGTGCGATTGCTGCGGCACTGGCAAAGGCGCAAGCCGTCATGCGGAACCCTGCGTTCGACAAGCAGAACAGCGCTTATCAAGGCTTCCGCTACGCATCACTCGCAGCGCACCTAGACGCGATTAGGAACCCGCTGAGTATGCACGGAATTTCCGTAGTGCAGCCAACGGCAGTAGCAGAAGCGGGGAAGGTGCATGTAACCACAATGCTGCTGCACACCAGTGGGGAATGGCTCGCGTCTGAAATCAGCATGCCATGCGGTAACACGGCGCAGGCTGTTGGCTCAGCCTTGACTTACGCCCGTCGGTATTCGCTCGCCGCGTTGGTTGGCATCGTCGGCGAAGACGATGACGATGGCAACGCAGCCACGCAGGCTGCCTCTGAGGCCAAGCCATCGAAGAAAGCCCCTGCGAAGCAGGAACCTGCACCGAACGCCCTACAGCCCGATCAGGCGGAGGAATTCCGCATCCTCAAGGTAGCGCAGAAAACGGCCAAGTCAGGCAGCCCGATCTGGTGGGTCATGCTCGAAGATCGGAACGGCGCAACGCTGAAGGCTTCGACCTTCTCAGAAACCAACGGCGCTGCGCTGCAGATGGCGCAAGGTGGCAGATGCACAGCCGTGCTGAAGGCTGTCAAAGACACAGACTACTTCAGCATCTATTCCTGCGAGGTGAAATCTTGATCCCCCCCTACAACCCCCCCTTGCGGGGGCTTGACAACGCGGGTACGCTCTGCCGCAGCGAAAGCGGAGGTGAGAGCGCGAAGCCTCAGCGAAGCAGTCTCGAGCCGACAGTCTTGCGCAAGAGTCTGAGCGTAAACCCGCTTATGTCTGCGCCCCTCGCTTCGGAGGTTCAAGGATGAGCCTCGACGAAATCGCGGAATTCCACAACAAACGCAACAACCTGTTTGCGAAGCGAGATGGCGCGCCGCTGCAACTTGATCGTGACACGATCAACACGATGGCTGCGGAATTGCCACGCATGGAAGCAGCAGCAGCAACGACGGCGCTGATCACATACCGCGCGGCGAAGCCCTACAAGGGCTTCTGGTGGGGCGACTTTGTGCGCCACTATGCAATAGCACTAGCGCAGCGAGACAAGACAGACAGCCGCTTTGGCGCGGCTGCTGCTTGCTCGCCTGAGGATCACGAGGAACGGAAAGACCGAGATGCGCTCGAAGACCAGCGCAAAGAGATCGAGGCGTACGGCAAGGTACCGATGGACTTCCGCGATAGATGCCGTACTCGGTATGCGGATATGGGGTGGCCCATTGATGACAACAACCGAGCGTGGCGCATGATTGTTCTAAGCGCGTACGCAGGCCACGATGTCGAGCAGTTCCGCATTCACGACAACCCGTTGAGCCCTCGCGCAAAGACTCGAAAGTATGCAGAGGAGATGGATCGCCAAACCATCATTGAGGGCTTGCGCATCGAACTCGAGAGCATGCGCAAAGAGGTCGAATTCCTGCGCAGCATTTCGGATTGATTGGTATAGTTTCGATGTCATTCGGGCGCGGCTAATCCGCGCTAGGCCACACCCCGTCGCCTCACGCGAATAACACGCCATCGCGCGCGCCTGGGTACACGGGCAAGCAACAAACCCTTTCGTAGTGCAAGGCCCGTCCACCCGGCGGGCCTTGTGCTTTAGTTCAAGGTGCTACACTGGTTGCATGGTGAATTCAAGAGCAAAAGGAAAGCGCGGTGAATTAGAAGCAGCGTTGTTGTTAACGCAGATGGGTCTAAAATCGCGTCGCTCAGCTCAGTATTGCGGCAAGGGTGGTGATGCAGATTTAGCTTTAGAGGCAGACTTGCATGTAGAAGTCAAACTCCAAGAGCAAATGCACCCTTACAAGTGGATTGAGCAAGCAATTCGAGATTCAGCAAAGACCAAACGTCGACCACTTGTCTTGTGCAGGCGAACTCGTTCACCTTGGCTAGTGATCATGCAGGCAGACGATTTGATACCTATTAGCAGAGAGGTACTCAATGCCATCCTTCGTGCACAGATTGCCAATACCAATGATTCCGTTCAAGGAACAGAGTCGCAGCGAGAAGCAACGTGAGCGTGGCATACATTGCGGCTGGAAGTGGCGGAAGTTTCGCAACCAGTTGCTTGCGCAACATCCGTTGTGCACGCGGTGCGGCAGGCTTGGCGAGCACGTGCACCACATTGAGCCAAGGCATGCAGCGCCTGAGCGCATGTATGACGCAAGCAATTGCATGGTGCTTTGCAGAGTGTGTCACGATGTCGAGCACGCTTAACATTGGCACGTCCGATTATTAAGAAAATGGGGGGGGGTAAGGCCCAAAAAAGGCCACCTTCGACGTGCCTCCCTTCGCTAGATCGGAAGAGCA
>Ga0181363_1000250_pt1 | contig 15755 bp, 33 predicted proteins | sample Fa13NDMLBSN_FD_130109 | JGI IMG/M metagenome (GOLD analysis project Ga0181363, IMG submission 130109) | Freshwater viral communities from Lake Michigan, USA - Fa13.ND.MLB.S.N | ecosystem: Environmental > Aquatic > Freshwater > Lake | place: USA: Michigan | collected 2013-09-23
CTCACAAATACCAGATACTGCAGCAAAATTTAATATTACAACTAACTTACGTCTTGCTCACTTTTTAGCACAGTGTGGTCACGAAAGTGGTGGATTTAAAGCAATTAACGAAAACCTAAACTACGGTGCTAAAGGATTGTTAGGTGTGTTTCCTAAATACTTTAATGCAGCTAGTGCTGCTCAGTATGAAAGAAAGCCTGAAATGATTGCATCTAAAGTTTATGCAAACAGAATGGGTAATGGAGATGAAGCATCTAAAGAGGGTTGGAAATTCCGTGGTCGTGGTTATATACAATTAACTGGCAAATCTAACTATACCAACTTTACTAAATTTATAGGTGAAGATTGCGTAGCAAACCCTGACTTAGTAGCAACTAAATACCCATTAGCTTCAGCAGCATTTTTCTTCAATTCAAATAATCTTTGGGCTATTTGCGATAAAGGTGCAGATGATGCTACAGTAACTGCAGTAACTAAACGAGTTAACGGTGGAACTATTGGGTTAGCCGATAGAATTAAACATTTTAAAGAATTTTACTCAGCATTAGCATAATCCCCAGCATCCCATAAAATTAGGCCTCGTATGAGGCCTTTTTTATTTACTTAAATATTTATAACAAAATGCCGAAACGTTATTACTCCTTTCCCCCTCCGCAAGTACTGTATGCAGCTTCGGCATCTTATGCTTTACTTGCAGATGAAACTCAAGGTACAGCATCTTATGCTATTACAGCATCTTATGCTTTAAATGGAGGTGGTGGTGGAGTTACTCAAATTGTTGCTGGTACAAACATTACTATATCACCTCCTGGTGGTACAGGAGTGGTAACAATAAATGCTTCTTCTACTACAACTAGTGCTTCATATGCATTAAGTTCATCTTACGCTCTTAGTTCATCTTATGCTTTATCATCTTCATATGTATTAAGTTCATCTTATGCTTTAAGTAGTTCATTTGCTTCAACTGCTTCTTATGTTCAAACAGCACAAACCGCATCTTACGTATTATTAGCTCAAACAGCCAGTTATGTTCAAACTGCTCAGACAGCATCTTATGTTTTATTAGCTCAAACGGCTTCATATGTTACACTGGCCCAATCTGCTAGTTATGTTTTACAAGCAGTAAGCGCTTCATATGCTACATCTGCCTCTTATGCTGTTAGTGCTTCATATGCTCGTTCATCTTCAATAGCCGTAAGTTCATCTTATGCTACATCTGCTTCTTATGCTGTATCTTCCTCTTATTCACTAAGTGGATCGTATGCTGTAAGTGCTTCATATGCTAAAAGTTCATCCTATGCTTTTTTATCGTCATTAGCCGTAACAGCATCTTATTTATCCGGTATAATAGAAGCTAGTTCATTTTATTTAGGTACTAGTGGTTATTTTATATCTTATCAAGGAAATGCTTCTCCGGGTGGAACAACTCCTATAGCAAATGTTGCTACTGGTTCTTTTAGAGGAGCGTTTTTTGATTACACAGCAGATGATGGATCAACAAACGCAAGAGCAGGTACTATACAAATAATTATATTTAATAATAATGTTCAATACAATGAAACTACTACTATGGATATAGGGGACACAAGTGATCTTACTTGGAGTGTAGTTATTGTTGGCTCTGACGCAGTTATTCAAGCAACTACTTCTTTATATTCATGGAATATCCGTTATATACTACGAAACGTTTAATATTTATAACAAAACACAAACACAATGGCAAACGAATTTAAAGTCAAAAATGGTCTCATAGTTGATGGGGCTACTACAATAACAGGTTCTGTAACAGCTACTACTGGTTTTACTGGTTCATTAGCAGGTACTGCCTCTTATGCTTTATATGCTTTAAACGTAAATATTAATACTAGTTCACTTGCTACCACAGGTTCGAATACATTTAAAGGTGCCCAAACATTTCAAGATAATGTCACTATTCAGGGTACTGCTTCTATAGCTTATTTAAGTGTAACTTATGAATCTGCTTCTGTAATTTATTCAAGTGGATCCAACCAACTTGGTGATGCTACGAACGATACCCAATTAATTATTGGTACAACCAGCATATCAGGTAGTTTAAGTGTAACTGGTAGTGCTGGATTTACAGCAGGTATAACAGGTAGTTTACTTGGTACTGCTTCATATGCCAGTCAAGCAAATAGTGCTTCATATTCTAATACAGCCACAAGTGCTTCTTATGCTACTTCAACTACATCTGCTTCATATGCTTTAGTAGCCACAAGTGCTTCTTATGCCACATCAGCTACAAGCGCTTCTTATTCATTAAATGCTACTACAGCCTCATATGCTCTTTCAACAACGTCAGCTTCATATGCTTTAAACGCTACTACAGCTTCATATGTTAAAACTGCTCAAACAGCATCATCTGTTTCTACTTTAAATCAAAATGTAGTAATCAGCTCGGGTTATTATTTACAAGTAGGTAGTGATTCTAAAACATTCTCTGGGAATGTTCCTAGTATAGATAGTGTAGGTTCTCCTCATAATATTGTTAGTGTTAACTTTTCTACTTATGTTCATAAATCAATATTTGTAAGATATGTTTTAGATGATGCTTTATCTCCTGGTACAAACATGAGAGCAGGTACAATAATGGTAGTGTCTGATGGAACAGCAAATATAAATTTAACTGAGGTAACTACTCAAGACATTGGAGATACTTCAGCTGTGGATTTTACAGCAGCAATATCTGGAGGAAGTAATATAGTTCGAGCTACTGTAGTGTCAGGTACTTGGAATGTATATTTTGATTATACTATAATATAATGCCAATAAAAGAAAAGTTTTATATACGTGAAGGATTAGTTGTAAATGGAGATACTACCATCTCAGGCTCAGTTACCACAACTGTTGGTTTTACAGGATCATTAGAAGGTACTGCCTCATATTCTACTACAGCTCAAAGTATAGTAGGAACTGTAACTAGTGCTTCTTATGCTTCAACATCATCCTTTATAGATTCAACCTTTATATCTGCCTCAGCAGCTGCTTCTGGTTTTGGAAATGGCTCAGGTACTGTAAACAGTGGAAATTCAAGTAAATTGGCTTACTATGCTTCTACAGGCACTGCTGTAAGTGAAGCAAATAAATTAGAATATGATGGCTCAAATTTAAAACTTACAAGCACATCACAATTAGATTTTTATACAGATGCAGGTTCTATTTACTTTGGAAACTTTAGTTCTCCATCTTATGGTAGAGTAGGATTTAGTGTTCCTGGTCAAGCAGTAATGGTTGTAGATTATAGTACAGCAAGAGCAGGATTTGGTGGTGGTATTAACTTAATTACAGGTGCTCCTAGTGGTTTAGTTGAAATACAAGGTAAAGCAGATGAAATACAATTACTTGTAAAAGGTAATAGTACACAAAATGCTAATGTGTTTGAAATACGAGATTCTAATAACAGTCAAATTTTAACATTAGACAACAGCGGTGTATTTAACACTGCTGGAGGTGGTACTTCAGATAGAAGAAAGAAAGACAACATTATGTATCTTTCATACAACCATTCAAACACAATAAACGCACTTAAACCTGCTAAATTTGAATTTAAAAACAACCCAGGTGTTACAAGACATGGTTTTATTGCTCAAGATGTATTAGAAATTAAACCTGAATTGGTATTAGGCAATGGTGAAGAGGAAAATGGAACATACGGGTTGGATTACGATGGTATATTAGCAATAACTGTAAAATCATTGCAAGAAGCATTAGCTAGGATTACACAACTAGAACAAATAGTTGAAGAATTAAAAAAGTAATAAACTTTTACATTTTTTAAATATTTATAATAAAAATTACAAATGGCATTAATACCTAAAACCAACATTGCGACAGGCAACACAATTTTAGCCTCAGATATTACAAATATTATTAACTCTTTAAATGAAACGGGGTCTTACACAGTAATAGCTACTGGTTCATTTAGTGGTTCATTTACAGGATTAGCAAATAGTGCTTCATATGCTTTAAGTGGATCATATAGTGTTAGCGCTTCATATGGTGTTAGTGCTTCATATGCATTAAGTAGTTCATATGGTGTTAGTGCGTCTTATGCTTTGAGTGGATCATATGTTGTTAGCGCTTCATATGGTGTTAGTGCTTCATATGCCGGATCTTCATCATATTCTAACATTGCTCAAACCGCCTCTTTTTATGGAGGAACATTACCATTTCAAAATCTTTCTAGTTTACCTGCTAGTTTAAGTGGTAGTGGTGGTGCTGGTGGAGTATCTGCAGTTAGACCAGCTTTAACAGCTGTTAGTTATACAGCAAGTATAGATCTTATTACTTATAATGGTGCGTTTTTTCCTATAGATGCTCAAGCCGGCGCTGTAAATATATTATTAGATGACTTAGGTGGAAGTAATAAAATAGGTACAGAATTTGTATTTTTTGCAACAGATGCAACTAATGATATTACATTTTCTTCTGTTACAGGAACAACAACAATTATATGCTCGGGTAGTTTATCTGATCCTAAAATTGCAGGAACAGGATTAGCTGTAGTAGCTAAATTTATTGAAAGATCAGGAGTACCATATAAATGGGCTGTAATTGGTGGTATAAAAGCATAACATGGCATCTGCAAGTATAATAGGGGTAATAGCTAGCTCAGCAAAACCAAGTGGTGGTGGAGGTGGTTATGGTACAATAACAGGTTATTACAATAGTAATCCTGACTCTCTTAGATTTTGTGGAAATATAGGACCTAACCAAGCCATTACAGTTTATTACTCAGGTTCAGGTACTAAAACGTTCTTACAAGCTTATAACTCAGGTTCAACTATATTTTCAGACACCGCTTTAACAACATCCGCTTCAAGCGGTATTTATGGAACTCAAAATGGTGGATCAGGAAATGGATGGGTTGATTGGCGAGTAGGAGGTTGGGCCGGTACAGGCACTTGTTCATAAAACCATGAACTATGAAACCAACATCAAACGACCTAGCTTTTATAGATTTTGTAAAGCAGGAATGTGAACGTGTTGGTATTAAATGTGTTTTAAAAAACGTTAAATCAGTTAGATTAAGTGAAAATTCAAATGCCCGTTGTTCAGGGTACTTTGATTCTGAAAACAAAGAATTAGTCGTTTCAATGAAACGACCAGATTCCCTTTCTATATTAGTTCATGAATACTGCCATTTAACACAATGGGAAGAACAAATTCCACTTTGGAAAAAAGCAGATTTTTCTTTAGCTAGAATAGATGAATGGTTGTGTGGAAAAGAAATACGCAACATTAAAAAACATTTAGCTATAGCTCGTGATTTAGAATTAGATAATGAAAAACGCTCAGCTAAAACAATTCGTAAGTGGAAATTAAGTATTAACGTAAAAGAATATATTCAAAAAGCTAATTCATATATTCATTTTTACAACTACATCTACTACACTCGTAGATGGTCTAAACCAAAAAATACCCCTTATACAAATAAACAAATACAAGCACTTATGTCTGATAGATTTAACATGCGATACGATATGTTACCTACTAAAATTCATAACGCGTTTGTAGCAGCAAAAATATAGTATGTTTAAATATATCTCTGGAATACTAGGAACTATCTCTCCTGGTCAACGTTTAGTGGCGTTATCTATTTTATTATTGTCTATTACTTTAATAGCAATTGGGCCTAAAATTGTAAACAGTTTTACTCACGACACTGAAGAACTAAGCAACAAAATCAATCTACAAAAATCAGAAATAAACGATTTAACTGTTAGAATAAAAGAACTAAGTAAACAAGTAATTGACAACGAACGAGAATGCACCAATTCACTTGTAGCTAAAGAACGAGAACTATTAACAGCCATCTCAGAAATAGAAAACGAATTTAGAAAAAGTGAAATTAAAACAAATACATCTCACTACAGAATGATAAACGACTCTAATTCAAACGCAAGAGTTGTTACACCACAACCAAATAACCATCGTAAAATGGTTAAAATGATTTCTAGTCTAAAATTAAAGGTTAAAAAAGATATAGAATCTAAAAATTAAACTTGCTTTTCAACTTAAAAGTTTATATCATTAGGTATAAATAAATTTAAAAAATAAGTTTTATGAAAAAACAATTGAAACGCAAAATGAATCGTACAGCGATTCGCCCCTTCTATCGTGCACGTCAACGTCAAGGTGACTACACTCGTTTATCTGAAATGACTGGTTACTCAGTTTCTCACATTTCTAATGTGGTAAATGGTACCCGTGGAATCAACGACACATTAGCTAATGCTATGTACAGCATCAGCCGTCGTCGTGTAAAAGAAGTAGCTTAATATAAGTTACTGCCATGTGTTTTAAGAGTGGCTTCGGCCACTCTTTTTTTTTACTTTTATATTATGGTAATTATATTTTCAACGTCTGTTATAGCATTGGCTCTAGTTGTGTTGGGGTACATTTACACCAAACACAAATTTAAACCAAAACAACTTATTAAAATACCCTTAGTAAACAAAGGTGTGCCTACCGGAACGTGGGTGGAATGTTACGAAGGTGATTCAACATATCAAAAATTAAAAACGGTATACGGAATTATTCCAAACCAAATAGAAGTTGAGCCATTAGACAAACAGTAGGCTTTCAAAACAATTTATATTATCTTTATATCAAATAAATAAGTTATGAAAAAGACAATCCTATCCGTTTCGTTGCTATTAAGCATGTCGTGTTTTGCTCAACAAGAATCCAATGAGTCCATTAACAATTATGAAATAGTAACAGGGTATATTGATACTGCATGGTTTAAAAATGATGTAAGAGGAGAACTAATGTTTCTAGAAAGAAACATGATGGTTCCACCTGATAAAGTTAATTTTAAAGACCCTAATTGGAGATATAATGTGTGGTCGCAGGGACAGGGTTTGGGTAAAACCGAAGAAGAAGCCTATCAATCTGCATTAGCTGATGCTACTGTTAAAGCTGAAAAACAATTAGCAATTGCTCAATACTTTGATAAACGACCAAAGGTTGAAGGTGATTTGTCAGTTACTGACGTAAAAACCCAAACATTTATTCAGTTTGGTGTAGAAGGCGAGTATGGTTTTTATGCTGTTGTATGGATGAGAATAGAAAAACGATAATATGAATTTCATATTTGGGATAGCATTACTAGCAATACTAGTACCATTTAATATATTTGTATTAAAAATACTACCTAAACTCTCACCACGACTCAGTCAAGTTGTACTTTACAGCATGACGTTTGGAAACATGGTTATAGCAGTGGTGTGGGCTTTAGGTCTTAAATCTGAAATAACTAATGTAAGACCATTTTTAACTGGAATTGGATTAGCAGTATTATTAAATACAGGATATAAAATAAGTTATGTAATTTTAAAACTAAATAAATGAAAATTTGGCACATATCAGACACACACGGGTTTCACAACCACCTTGTTATACCTAAAGGTATTGACTTGGTTATTCACACAGGCGATTGTAGTAATTACAAAGACCCATTCCCTAACGAAAATGAAGTTCGTAAGTTTATTGATTGGTACGAACAAATACCTATACCAAACAAAATCTTCATTCCAGGTAATCACGATACTTCAATTGAACGTGGCTTAATTAAGCCATCACTTTTTACTTCATGTCATATTCACTTGCTTATGCACGATTGGATGGATGTAAATGGTATAAAGATATTTGGTAGTCCTTACACACCAACATTTGGTAATTGGGCATTTATGAAATCAAGAGAAACTATTAATCGTGTTTGGGAACAAATACCTGAAGGAATGGATATAGTTGCAGTACACGGTCCATGTAAAGGTATATTGGATTTATCTCGAAATAGACAAAATGTATTAGAGTTTTGTGGTGATGGTGCTTTGCGTAAACATGTTTTGGATAGAATTAAACCAAAATACTTTTTATCAGGACACATTCACAACTTTGAAGACATAATCAATACTGGACTCAGATACCTACCTGACTATGGTATTACATTTAGTAATGCAGCAGGAGTAACTGATAGAAGATTTGATTTAGGTTTAACGTATAACGGAAATATATTTGAAATATGAAAAAAGGTACTAAAGTGATTGTTAAGATAAAAGTAAAAGCTAAAGATGAATCTAAACTACCCGATTGGGGTTTAGGTCTAGGAATATTGGCTGAGCAAGCAGTTATACTTAAAGAAAAACCTACACAACAAAACAAAGTTAGACTTGCGATTATGCTTGAGGATGTTTATAAAGATTTATTAGAAGATACAATAGAAAAAATAATTGAAATACAAGACTAATATGACACCAAAAGAAAAAGCACTCCAACTATGTCAAAAGTTTGGATATCTCGGAATTAAATGGGAGCAAGCTGAATACACCACTCTTTCGCTGGAAAATGCTAAAGAATGTGCATTAATAGCAGTAGATGAAACCATCAGAACGCTAAACGAAGATATTAGAGATATAGACGTTAGAGGCAATATACTTTTAGACCTAATTGACTACTGGAGAGAAGTTAAACAAGAAATAGAAAAACTATGATACCAGGAGAACAACCAAAAATACTTCTCGAAATGGATGAGAATGGAAATTTAAAAATGACAGATGACCAAGCTGCTTTGCTTGGACTACTAACACAAGGTAAACCAAATTGGAAACTAGTTCGTGAACGAGACAATTTAATAAACCATTCTGTTGATATAAAATGGATAGAATGGGATGAAGATGGTCGCTACCTAGCTGACCATCAGGAACCAGCTATTGGCCGTTCATTACTTATGGGACCGTTCAATCAGTTCTTTAATTGGCAAACAACTGATGTTACTGAAATAGTAGAGCAAAGAGAAGACTACGTTAAATTTAAAACTAAAAATAGTATTTACGAATTGTTTAAACTAAAATGAAAAAAACAGCAATGCAAGAATTGATTGATTTATTATCAATTGATAAAACTTTATTTGACAAAACACCCTACCTAATTGACATTATAAAAGATGTATACATCGCTAAAGAAAAAGCTATGATTGAACGTGTACAATCTGATGCTATATCAGGAGCTAAAATGCCTGAAGGTTATTTTGATTGTGAAAAATATTATAACGAAACTTATGGAAAGTAAACAAACAGCAGTAGAGTGGTTAAAAAAAGAACTTGAAGAATATGGTGATCCTCAGTATTGTGAACTAACTTGGAAAGAATTAGATGAATTATGTGAACAAGCCAAAGCGATGGAGAAGGAACAGATAATAGATGCTTGGATGGTTACAGATAATGAATTACAAAGATTAGCAGCAGAACAATACTACAACGAAACTTATGGAAAAAAATAAAACAGCAGTAGAGTGGTTATTAGATGAGTTAATGACCGAAATGGGTTACGGAAGGGATATGAGCCGAATCGATAACAAAAGAATCCTTGATGAAATTACAAAGGAAGCCAAAGAAATGGAGAAAGAGCAAATGATTGCATTTGCAAACGATGTATCAAGAGAAATACTTAATGAAAATATTCATTCTCCATTTAGTATAGAACAATACTACAACGAAACTTATGGAAAATAAAAAACAAACAGCAATAGAGTGGTTGCATGAAATAGCTAAACAAAGAGAACCTGATAAATTTGATTGGGAACAAGCCAAAGCAATGGAACTCGCTCAACGTATAGACGACTACAACAACGGCCACACAGATAGACAGAAAAACATCTTTCGTTTGCCTACTAAAAATTAGGCTTTCAAAACAATTTACCTTACCTTTACAATATGAAATTTAACACATTATATAAACGAGCTGTCAATGGTAAAATCAATGAATGGACAGTTGAAGTAGAGGGGAGTTGTTTTCGTACTATCTCAGGTTACACAGATGGAATTAAAACAACAAGTGAATGGACGTGTTGTGAAGCTAAAAACGTAGGTAAGAAAAACGCAACCACACCCGAACAACAAGCTAAAGCAGAAGCTGAAGCAATGTGGGTTAAACGAATTGAACTAGGTTCATTTGACAACATACGTGACATAGATAAACCTGTCTACTTTAAACCAATGTTGGCTCAGGACTATCACGACTATAAAGATAAAATTACATTCCCGGTTTATTCACAGCCTAAACTCGATGGTATACGTTGTATTGTTAGGGCAGATGGAATGTGGTCTCGAAATGGTAAACCCATTATATCCGCACCCCACATTTTTGAAGCATTAAAATACATATTTGAAACAAACCCCGACTTGGTGTTTGATGGAGAATTGTATGCAGATAAATTTGCAAACGACTTTAATGCTATTTGTTCGTTGGTAAAGAAAACTAAACCAACAGCATCAGACTTAAAAGCAAGCGCTGAACAAATTCAATACCACATTTATGATATTCCTAGTGTAGGAGCGGATTTCGTTTCTAGAAACGCTTATTTGAATTTAATTTCACTACCTAATTGCTGTGTTAAAGTAGGAACTACACAAATAAATAACGAAACTGAATTAATGTCATGGTATAACGAATACATGGCTATGGGTTATGAAGGACAAATGGTACGTTTAGATAAACCATACGAAAATAAACGAAGCAAATCACTACTTAAACACAAATCATTCATAGATGAAGAATATACTATATTAGATATAGAAGAAGGGAATGGAAACAAAACAGGAATGATTGGAGCATTTATATTTGAAAGCAAAACAGGACACCGTTTCAACGCTTCACCTAAATTTAATTGGGATGAATGTAAAGTAATGTGGCAAAACAGAACACAACTTATAGGCAAATCAGCTACAGTAAAATACTTTAACCTAACACCTGATGGTGTACCTAGGTTCCCTTATGTAATAAAAATAGATAGAGAATCCTATGAATAGAGTTTGGCTTCCAAGGATACTTGTCGTACATTTATATTAACAAATAAAAAAAATAAGTTATGCCGTTAAACCTCTCAAACACAGAATTTCTTTCAATGGAAGAAATCAAAGCAAAAGCAAATAGTATATTTGCTAAAAAAGGATCAGAAACAACTTCAGAAAAGTACTCACACATTCCTACCTTTAAGGTAATTGAAGACATGAGTAAACTAGGATGGAATGTAGTTGATGCTAAAGAAGTCAAAGCACGTAAAGGTGCAGGTTATCAAAAACACTTAGTTGTATTTCGACATAGTGACTTAGTAATTGAAGGTAAAGACGGAGATACAGTATTCCCACAAATCCTACTTACAAACAGTAGTGATGGGAAAAATTCATTTACATTTAAAGCAGGTATATTCCGTTTAGTATGTGAAAATGGATTAGTCATATCAACACAAGACTTTGCTGACCTAAAAATCAGACACTTTGGATATGACTTTTCTGAATTACAGAAAACAATTTCGAAAATGGTAGAAAAACTACCACTTACGGTTGAATCAATGAATAAATTCAAACAAACTCAACTGACCGAAAACCAAATCAAATCGTTTGCTAAAAAAGCACTTGAAATTAGGTTTGGTGCAGATGAAATCAAACGTATAAAAATTGATTTCAATGAATTTACACAACCGGTACGAGCCGAAGACACAGGAAATAGTTTATGGAGTGTGTTTAATCGAGTACAGGAGCGAATCATTGGTGGGAATTTTAACTATAAATTTGGAGTTAAAGAACGTAAAGCACGTAAGATAAAAAACTTCAATCAAGATATGGCTTTGAATTCGAAACTATATGAGTTAGCTACAGAGTATTGCCCTGCGTAATACTTAAAGTCGGGTGGTGGAAGCGAGAATGGATATCCATTCCGATAGAAGACACAACTGTTCAGTTGCATAACAATGCGTGTAGGTGCAAGTCCTACCTCGACTACTAAAGAACTAGGCTTCCAAAGCCATTGGATGTACATTTATATTAACAAATTAAAAAAACGGTTATGAAAAAACGAGGTCGTCCAAGATTAAACCCAATTGCAACACAGCCAACACGTGTTCAAATTGACTTTAGTCAAATCACAAAACTAAGCCAATTAGACATTGATTCACGAATGATGGATCAAATGGAAAGTGGTTTAACAATTGATAAACTTATTAGTCATGAAGGAGGTATACCTAGCGCTACCAACATCATGGTTATAGGCGATCCGGGTGTAGGCAAAACTACTGTACTACTTGATTTAATGGCATCAGTTCAAATTAAAAACAAAGAACGTAGGTGTTTATTTATATCAGGCGAAATGGGTAAAAAACAGATGTTTAAATACACTCAACGTTTTCCTCAGTTCGGAACTATACAAACCATGTTTGTATCAGACTATACAAACCACAACACCAAAGATGTAATTGAACAAGTATTCAAATTAGGATGGGACTTAGTATTAATAGACTCAGCTGCTGAAATAATTGAAGGTGTTCGTGACGATAACAATTGGGACAGAAAAACAGCAGAATCATGGCTAGTAGATATTTGTGTTCAAAACAACAAAGGTGAAAACGACCTAAATAAATTCACTACATTCATGTTGATTCAACAAGTAACCAAAGCAGGAGTATTCGTAGGTAGCAACAAACTAAAGCACATGGTTGATGCAATGGCTGAAATGCGACGTGAATCAGATAAAGATGGTGGTGGTACATACATAGAGTTTTCTAAAAATAGAAACGGAAATGTTGCTGTTAGGTTGGCTTACCAATTAACAGGTAGTAGTATTATATATTCAAATGTAGAACCAAATAAAGAAGAAGAAGAATGAAAAACGAAGATAAAACACAATTTGCTAAAATACTAATGATAGTAGCTAGCATAGGAATAACTCTTATATTACTAAGTTCAATTTTAATACACTGTTGTTATGAATCTTAAAACACTCCTTTGGTTAGGATTATTTGGTTCAATGGTTTGCGCCGCTAACCACTTATACGTTACACATAATCATGCCGCTGCATTACCATGGGCGCTTGTAGTTTTATTTCAATTAAAAGATATTTTTAATAGCTAGTAGGCTTCCAAAATCTAACGTCGTACATTTATACTATGGATAAGACAAAAATAACAATAGCAATAGTAGCAGCCACTATAATGGCTGCAGTAACAGTGTATTCATGTAATAAAGAATCAAAGATCCTACCGATCAATGAAGTTAATGTAGATGGATATCACACATTAAAAGTAGTTCCATTTGAAGGACACGATTACCTTGTATTACATAGAATGCATCATGGTTCAACAATAATACATTCAGAATCATGTAAATGTAAAAATAAATAACATGAAAACGATTTGGAATAAATTTGAAACATGGTTCAACAAAAATTGGGCATGGTTTTTTACAAATGGAAATAAACAGTAGGCTTCCAAAACAGTTTAACATACATTTATATTATAAAAATAAAGGTTATGACAACAATAAACAAAACATCTCCGTGTGTATCTGATATACATTTGTATACTAAAGCGAGACAAGACAGTAGATTATATCAATCCATTAGTGATATGGTAGGTACTTTAAGAAAATCAGGATTTGAAGATATTGATATCAAAGAATTCATCTTAAAGTTTACAACTCGAATTATAGACGAACAGTAGGCTTTCAAAACACTACATCGTATATTTACATTATAAATAAAGGTTATGACAACAACAGACAGAATTTTTTGGGCACAAAATGCAAATAGTGGTTTGTATAATGATGGACAATACAAAGTACGATTATTAAACGACAAAATAGTAGGTGTAGGCGATTCAGTAGTAATTAAGCTCGGCAATCGAAACTACGTAGGCAAAATAAAGCAAGTAGCAGGATTTGGATTAAAATGGGACGGGGATACAATATCAATTCAATTCTCAGGTAAGAAAAATGGCAAAATGATTCATATCAACAACATATTTGATAAATTTGATGTTTGATAAGTAGTAGGCTTTCAAAACAGTTTAACGTACATTTACACTAACAAATAAAAGTTATGACAAAAACATTTGAACCACAACCATTAAGCGCATTTACACCCAATACTAAATTTGAAACTACATCAGGTGATATATTAGTAGTTGTTTCTAATCAAATTAGAAAAGGTAAATGGGGACCATTAGGAGAAGTATACTTTGATAGAATTAGAGATAACCAAATACAACGTGTAGTAGTAGGTATTGATACTCTTAGGTCAACAGGATTTATACTAAGTGTAATTAATTAGGCTTCCAAAATAATTCAACGTACATTTATACTAATAAATTAAAAAATAAAAGTTATGCCAAAACCAAAATCTAAAAAATCCAAAACAACGGATGCAAGAGTTAAAAAAATTCTCTCTAAAAAAACCGACAAAGAAAGACAAGACGAATTTTTCAAACAACTACTAAACATATTAAAATAAAAGCCCATGATAAAACAAGAAAAAATAAAACACAATGCACAGTGTTTATTGGGAATAGATGATGAATGGAATTATTCAGATATCAAAGAACACTTAGAATGGCTAATCCAAAATCCAAACGAAATAGCAGATGGATATTGTAAAGGCGAAATGACAGAGGAAAATGTGGATAGTACAATGGGGTGGGTGTTGTATTATAAGCAGATGTATTATGCGAATAGGGCATTGGAATCATTGACACCTTTCTCTTAAGCAATAATCCCATTAGGGCTTATTTCAAAGCAAAGTGTGACAAATTAAAATGTAACGTGACAGGAATGGTGGTGGATGCATAGTATGTGGTAAATGGGTGTTAGTGTGTGGTTGTGTTGTGTTCTGAAAATCCAACCCTTTTTCTCCGAAAGCCCACCTCACTTTTACTCGACAAAGTATATACAAAAAACCGCAAACCTTGCGTGGCTTCCAAAACAGGTGTGTGTACATTTATGTTAAATAAAAAAATGGTTATGAAAAAAAGACAAAACATTAACAACAAAATAATTCCGCACACAGACATTACTGTTAAAGAATTCAAAGAAATGTTATTTGAAAAATTCAAAGCACGTCCTATGACGACTGCTAATTACAGACGTCCGTATTTAATAATTCATCAAACTTTTTACGATAACGTTGATATAACTACAAATAAACTATTTAAATTCTGTAATGATGTAGGTGTTAAGTGTTATAAAAGTGGATATCCTCTTGCAGATTGGGCATTTTATTCATTTTTAAAACCCAATTGTGTGATAATAGATTTAATGCCTTAGTAGGCTTTCCAAGTCACTGTATTTAAATTTAGACAAAATAAAGGTTATGACAGTAAAATCCGAATATCAAAGACAAATAGAAGACAGATTGATAAAAAGTCTTCAAATAAAAATTGAGTTAAACTTGCTTTTTTTGCAAGCCGTAACTAAAGAAGATTGGGACAATGCAGGAACCTACCAAGACGCAATGGAAGAAGAGGACAAGGAAATTGCAATGTTGGTGCTAATTAAAGAATCATTGTTTCAGTAGGCTTCCCAAACCACGTTACGTACATTTACAGTATAAATTTAAAAACAATGGTTATGAAAAAAATTAGCTTCAAAGATTTAAAACAAACAGTATTTTTAGATCAAATTGACTATTGTACCAGATTTGGTGAAGGTGATGAAATCTCAGATGTTAAAAGGGAATTCAAATCAATCTCAAACATTGAAGATTTGGCAAATTATTTGTGCGATTGGGGATATGATTATAAAAATGTGTATCACTATTTACTCAGTCAAGTAGTAAAAGAACCTCGCAAGACAATTAAACACAAATCACGCAGTAAAAACACAAAACAACGTTCTAAAAAATAGGTTATGAATGAATCACATCCATTAATGCTTGTAGTGCAAACATTTGTTATAAGCGAAGA
>Ga0181363_1000252_pt1 | contig 15670 bp, 16 predicted proteins | sample Fa13NDMLBSN_FD_130109 | JGI IMG/M metagenome (GOLD analysis project Ga0181363, IMG submission 130109) | Freshwater viral communities from Lake Michigan, USA - Fa13.ND.MLB.S.N | ecosystem: Environmental > Aquatic > Freshwater > Lake | place: USA: Michigan | collected 2013-09-23
CCACGGTTCTATTGCCGGAGAGAATCAACAGCTCAAACATTTGGTTTAGAGAGTGGTGGTCGAACTGATTTTGGAGTGACAGCGGTGTACCGATTCGTCACGCAACAGTAGGAGTAAATTATGCCTTTTACAAGAACAAGTGCGCTTATCGGTGAAAACTGTGTTGTGACGGTGGCTTTCGGTGGCTACCAAGACGGTACGCCTTCAGCCTTTACCGCTGAGACCTATACCTGTATCGCTCGTTCGGTTCGCTTCTCAACATCTGTAAACTCTGTTGATGTTAGCGCACTCTGCGATGCTCAGAACAAAGCACAGGTTACCAAGGCAAATGGTAGCGTTGAGGTTGAGTTCTTGGTTGATTCGGTTGTCGGTCCAATCTTCTACGGCAAGGATGGTTACTATTGCCAAATCGTAGTGACACCGGGAAGCCTTGCCGCTAAGACCTTTGTCGGTGTTGTTACCGCTACCGGCCTCAGCGTTGCAAACGAGGAAGCCGTAACCGAGAGCGCAACAATCACACTTGGTACTAACGGAGTTGCTACCGCTTGGTCGTAGTACACTAGCGCATGGCACTAAGTAACCTAAAACAAATCCCGAAAGATGCCGACAAGGGAACCCTAGTGGTCGACTTGTCGGACATCGCTGGTGATGGCGCAGAACTCCGTTTTCGTGAACCGAAGGCGGCTGACCTCTTCCCAGATTCCAAAGAGCTGCAATCCCTGCGTGTAGCATTCGCTGAGTTTCCCGAAGCAATGCTTTACCAGATTTACCTGCTAGGTCGGTGCTATGTACCTGACCCTACAGATGCAGCTGAAGAATCACCATTACGGGCATTCGGTAATCTGGCACGTACCAGCAAGCAGACGTTCTTCCGCATCCTTGGCGAGTTCATCAGTTGGTATCCAACAGATGACTTACAAGGCAGGGTCAAAGACGCAAAAAACGACTCCGAGGTGTAGCCGGTCAGGTTGCCTACTACACCGTTAAGTATCTCAACCGGCATCCATCAGAGACCGATCTAACGCTTGACCAAATCGCAGAAGTTGCGATGATAGGACAAGAGATAGAAAAACAACAGGTCGAAATGATGAGCGCAATGTTTGGAGGCAGATAGATGACAGTAGCGGAACTCACAGCCAAGATTTCGGTTATCGGTGAAGCCGCTGCTGTCCGTGCCTTACAGCGTGTAGGTTCTTCTGCACGTTCCGTCGGTGAAGCAATCCGAACAGCCGCCGATGCTACCAGATTGCTTGAAGCTGCGCAGGCAAGCTTTGCAACCGTGACAGGCGTGCAAGCTGCGATGGCTTACGATTCGCAGGTTCGTGGCTTGGCTGCGTATGCTAAGAATGCACAGGAACTACAAGCCCAACTGGGTAGGCTTCAGGAGATAGCCAAACTCCCCGGATTGGGGCTCAAGGAAGTCCGTGCAGGTGTTCTGCAACTTGAGGCAGCCGGACTAAACGCCCAGACAGCCGAGCGAGCATTGATGGCTTTCGGCAATGCTCTTGCTCTGGTTGGTAAGGGTAAATCAGAACTGGATGGCGTTATCCTGGCGCTTGGACAGATAGCCAGCAAGGGTAGCATCTCAGCTGAGGAAATCAACCAGATAGCCGAGCGTGTACCGCAGATCCGGCAGGTGTTGGTTTCCGCCTTTGGTACAGCATCAACGGAAGCCATCCAGAAGATGGGCATATCAGCAGATGAAGCCATCAAGCGTATTATCTCTGGTCTTGAGCGTTTGCCGAAGGCTACGCAATCAGCCTTGACTACGTTTGAGAATCTACAGGATGCTTTAGAGCAAGCGTTCCTTCCGATTGGTCGTGGCATTCTTGACATCTTCAGTAGTGCTGAGGGTGGCACGATGCGTCTTATTGATCGCATCGCTGAGATGGGCAGACAGATAGGCGAAGTCTTTTCCGCCATTGGCAAGAGCGGTGTAATCCAAGACTTCCTAAACCGTGTTATCAGTGCATTCGGTCCGGGCGGTAACTTCCAACAAGCAATGATAAACGTAGCCGCTAATCTGCTGGCTTTCTTTGCTCAGTTGCCGAAGGTGCTTCAAGAACTTGGACCAGCCATCATGACGTTCTTCAGTGATATTGGCTACAACATCAAAGCATTCTTTATGAATACCTTTGGTGGATTGGAAACCAATATTATGGAAGTTGCCCAGATGATTGAGAAGCAGATAAAAGATGTCATCAAGAATCTGTCATCATTCAAAATCTTTGGTGTCCCTGTTGCTGAGGCACCCACTGCTGGTATTGCTGGTATGGGTGGACCGGGTGAACTAACGCCACCAGAAACAAAGCGTCCAGTTTGGAACTATAGAACGCCAAGGTTCCCTATGCCGTCTGCCAGTGCGATACCTGATTTAGCTGCTGAATACGGTCGCATGATACGCGAGATGCTTGGTCCACAAGGCTTACCGCCGGGGATGATATACGGTGGGGCTCAAGGTACTAGCGGTATGGGTGGAGATTCTATCGGCGGATTACTTGGCAAGATTGCCGACAATACGAAGTCAACGGCAGACGCTTTGACATTACGTCGTGAGACGCTCGGTGGTGGCAAATTAGGGCAGTTAGGTGTTACCGCTGGGGAACTTGCCGTAGGTGGTGGCGGTGGCATCAGAATGGGCGATTTCTTTGGCGGTGGTAATAACGGCTTGATTCCAGCAGGAACAGAGCTTGAACGCTCGGTAAGACGCATCATGCGGGACGAAGCACGGAAGAACGGCACTCCCGGAATAATGAAGAGGTTCTGATGGCAAACTCTTGGCCACTATTGATCGAAGTAGACTGCCCAGAACCACGCCCACAAAAAGGGCGTTTGATTGTCGCAGCTGACGGTACGACATGGGATTTATCTAAGAGTAGCAATGTCTGGCTGGAGCCATCTACGCTAACCTTGATGCTTGCTCCGCTTCCCGTTACGGCAGCATGGCGAACAACCTACGCCGGTAACTATGCAAGATACCAGAAGACAGACTACACGCTGACAACGGCGGCATCTTGGAAGCAAATGCAGATCAAGGCATCAGGAGATTACTACCTGCAAAGCCTCAATGTAACCGAACGTGCAACACTCACAACAGCATGGAGTGCTAACCAACCAGCATACATAAGCCTATATGTACCGGGGCTCAAGGATTCCGACGATACGGTGATTCTAAAGGCTGGATGGGGTGTAGGTTCTGCTGGTTCTGTTGAGGTATGGTTCGCAGCTAATGGGTCTGCACAGGTCTACAAGTCTGGGTCTTTGGTTGGTACTTACCAGCGCAACGATAGCAACATTGCACCTCAAGCCAACGCCGTCTATCTAACATCGGTGGCTAGCGACTTCATAACCATTATGATGATTCCATGCCGTCGTAGAGAGTTGGTTGTAAGCACTTCTACCGGGCTTGCTTTTAGCCATGTCTTTGCCGACCTATCCCCGGCAACGGCTAACACGATTACACCTGCTGCTGCTTTCTCTTGGCTTATTCCACAAGGGCAGGCAAGTGTACAGCTCGCAAAGTTGCAGTTTGCTACTAGTGGTTATGGCGTAAGCCCAGTAAAGAAACTGCGTTACGCACCACCAACGGGGGCAACATTTAGCAATACCTATGCCTACGATGCAATCGGCCCAGGTTCTGCATCTGCGTCGTATTCGGTTGTCAAGGATGACTTGACAGCGTACACGCCCAACGGTGTCATTACAGATGTACGGGCAAAGGTTACTTTGTCGAGCAGTACCGGATCCGCAACCTTTGGATTCTACGAGATTGACTTGGTCTACGATCCAGAGGTAGGCAGTACAGCAGATGACCCAGTAGACATCACTTGCGATGTTGAACGCCTAAGCATTAGCGTAGATGATAACGGCAGGGCTACGTGTAGCCTAACAACCCGCAGAAAGCCGATTACAGATGCTGGTGTAGACCAGCCACAGATTACATCAGACCGCCCAATCCGGATTGCTTTGACCGATGGCGCTACACCTACGCCAGCAGAGATAGACATATTCCGAGGGACGCTTACACCGCCAGAGATTACCTATGAGGAAGGCGATACGACAAAGGATTGGAGCATCTTTGTTTACTCTGGTCAAGACCGCTCCCGTGACTTTGACCTTGCATATATCGTGGAGTCCTACCCGTACGATGGACTATTGGCGGTAAACGCTATTATTGACCTTATGCTAATCGCTGGATACGACGGCAACGTGTACCTGTCTGGTGATAGTCCACTCCTTGACTTGCCATATAGTCCGAACATTTCAAAGGGTCAATATGCTTTGGCCCCTGACTTTTTCGACACGGTTGGCGGCTATCTAGACAAGCTCAAGAACGATTACTACGCTAACTGGATTGTCGGTTGGATGCCTACAACCAGCGGGTATTCGTACGTTTGGCAAGACGCTCCTAACGCTTCTACAACGCCTGTAATGACGCTATACCAAAGCATCGCAGCAGCAACCACGGCAGGTATTACAGAAGTACTTAGACCTAAGCGTGTAGTGCGTAGAATGTCCAGCCATTACGAGACACCAGAAGCAACACAGGTGCAGGTTGTCGGACAAGACCCAGCAACCGGATTGTTTATCACGAAGTCTCTTGTGGATACAGCTGCGGAAACTGCAAGCACTGCACCAGCGTCACGCCCGTACAACTGGAGAGGCAGACCAGTACCATATCAACTGCGTGACCCTGCACTAACCACGCAGGATGCTGTAGATCAGGCTTGCGACATCCTCTATGACCGCTTGACTACCGGACGCATTCTTATCGAGTGGGAGTCGGACTTCTTAGTTTTGTCTAGTAATAACCGACCGCTTTGGCTTGGTGATGTAGTTCGGATTATGGAACCTGACGGCACAACCACAAAGGGTGATTACCGTATCATCGGTATTCCAACGATTGACTTTGTTACCGAGCAGACATCAGGCTTTAGTGTACGCAAAGCCGTGTATCGTGGGCAGAAAGTCTAGCCATGCCATACCTTGACGGCACACGTACAGCCACGCTCACGATGAGCCATACCCAGAACGTGCTGGTTAGAGTCTGGAATCCATTTGCTGTACAGCCTGAAGAGCCTGATTACAATACGCACTTCACAGACTTCACCTTTGGTGGGCATCTAGGCTTCTCGGCATCACTTGCGATTGTCACATATATCGTTGCGCCATCCCCAGGTTCTGCATGGACATGGGAGCTTAGAGCAAACATTACGGTAAACAACGGGCACGGGTCAAGCGTTAGCAGTTACAAAGTATTGACATCTGGTAGCGAATCAGGAAGCACGACATACGTAGATGCAAGCGCAACGTGTGCCGGTGATTTCTCGGCATCTGTTAGCGTTGACAAGCTATGGGATATTGCAGAGGCTGGCTTTTCATCTTCTAGCGCACCAACAAGGTTTCCTAGCCTAACCTCCTACACTTGGTATGAACGCACCACATCGGGCGCTACAGCGGCTTGTAGCCTATCTGCTGGTGGTAGTGCTGTCAGTGTGTCGGCTGCTGCATCATCTAGGCAAACGGCAGACTACACTGCAACGCTTGATGCTTACGGCTTCAGCTCCGGAGACGATAGGCACGACTTTGCAGTATCTCTTGTCAAGGTCAATAGCGTTGCTGTTCACGACATCACACACGCTCACACTTTCCACAATCAGAGCGCCACCGAATGGAGCCTAAGTGTTCTTGGTGAAACCGACGGCTTTGGCATCGTTAGCACGGCATCGGCTGACATTGGTACTTCTTCCTGTCTCGATCGCAACGTAAGTATCGCTGGCAGGATACGTGCTTGGGAGGGGGCATATCCAGATGCTCTCAATGTAACGGTTACAGGCTATGACGGGGGCACACGTACTGTAGGCTCTTCTGGTGGGTCATACGGGGCTACAGACACGTTTGTGGACTACAGCACCACATCTGTACTTGTTGACCCTACATACGGCACAGACACGCTAACCAGTCAAGCAGACGATGTACCTACATGGATATCTGCTGAACTATCCGGAAGCGGTCTAACAACCAACGGAGACTCAAGCACCGATAACCGAGTGTTATTCCGTGGTTGGCGCTTCAACGGCTGGAGCATAGCCGAGACTAACAACCGTGCCATTTCTGGTACAGGTAACGATAGAACCTACAGCCCTTATGAAGGCATGAGCGGTTACCGTTACCTTCAGATTCAGATAAAAGCACAATCTGGCACTAACGCTCCCGGAACTATTGAACTGACCGATTACCACGGCAACTGGAAAAGATGGCAGGTTGTGGCTCCTACGACCTCCTACAGCACAATCACACTTGACCTATGCTCCCCTGATACGTGGAGCCTTGGTGGTACTCCTGCAACCGATGACAAGGATAACCCGTACCCGCGGAAGAACGTGTCATCGAGCAGCTATGCTGGGTCAGAATCTGTAGACTCGGCTTATTGGGGCATCACGTCCTGCCAGAGGTTACGGGTACAAACCGGAAGTATTGACATCGGTACAACCACGCTGGTGTACACGAACACGGACAGCACATATGTCCCGGATTCATTTACCGCTAACTTTGAACGCATCACACCTGCCATCGTTTCGGAAGCTGACACAACGACCTATTACTACGGGCGCAGATTCTGGCAACAGGATCGTGATGGGCGAACCGAAGAAGAATCAGACGTGTGGTGGCAGAAGACCGTAGGAGGTGCAACGGGTGTTACTACCTACAGTGTAGATCCGGTAACGATAAGCGAGCTGTGCGACCAGATCAATGCATCCGATGTTTCGATTGTTCGGCATCCCGGCTGGACTGCAACCAACAGTGTAGCCTATCCGGCTGGTGCTACCTGCTCCGCTAGCCAACCACCACTACGGGACTGCTTCTTGAATGGTGTTACAGGCTACTCTACTTGGCTAAGAGGTGGCGGTATCCTTGCCACGCCTAACGCCACAAGCGGTACAGACTTTGCATACGGGCATCAACTAGCCCAAGGTACTATTGTTGCCCAGACGCTCTTTGACCGTATCAATGGCAACTTCCCACCCGATCTCAATGACCCGTTCGATGTCAATGGCGGTACAGATTCTGGGTTGTACTTACCGGCTGGAAGCTTGCTACGTGGTATCGCCCATGGCGCTCTGCTTGACAATGCTGGAGACCCGCAGACCACTGGTACGGTTGACCTACTGCTTGCATCCACCAGCGCAAACCGTGGCACTGATAGCACGATAGATGCCGAAGGGCGTTATTACACATCTACTCCCTGGGGGCTTGGTGAGAGCAATCACAACGTAGACTATGTAGGGAATACCATCGGCTTATTGCCACTGCATACAAGCCACAGGTTTAGGTGTTGGTTTAGAGAGCAACAGTTAGCCGGTGTTTGTGTATCTGCTGCCGTGGCTCCTAACCAGCGGATGTGCTACGCCGTTATCGAAGATGGAGCGGTAGCCCTTCACTTTGCGGATGGGCCAAACGCGACAAACTTTGTGATGCAGCTGACAAGCATAACGGATGCTTCCTGCGTCCATATTGCATACGATCCGACCAGCGCAGTAGGTCGGCTATACATCATTGTCGATGCGTCAGCTAACGACATCAAAGAATATTACACAGATGACGAGGGGGTGAATGTCAGCGTGGCAGTAACAGTAACAGGGACAGGAGATGACCCTAGCGTAGCAATCAACCCGATGGGTAAGCGTATCGTTGTCTATCACCACTCAAACTCCCTCTACAGGGTCATATACGACCCACAGGGCAATGTTATTACGGCAGCCAGTGTGATAGTCGCTGGAAGCGTAAATCAGGGCAAGACGGCTGTCGCTTGGAGGCTTGGCGTTTGGTACGCCTACTATCGTGATGGTGGTAGCAGTCTCATCCAGATATCGAGCATCGATGATGGGGAAACCTGGAGTTAGAAGAAGGGGTGGTGGGCAGCGAAGATGCAGAAGGGAGACTGCCCACCGTGTCGGGAGATAAGATCGACAAAAGGAATATATCACTATGAATAGACCTATTGCATTACGTGCAGCAAAAGAAGCCCTAGACAATGTTGGAGTGCAGGAAGTTGGAGACAACCGTGGCAAAGCGGTTGAGATATACCAATCATCCACCATCCCGCCTGTGCCACCCGGTAGCCCTTGGTGTGCTGCCTTTGTGGTTTATAGGCTACGCAATGCAGCTCACGACCTAGCCCTTACAATCCCTGCTGACTGGCCACGCTCGGCATACTGTCCCGATCATGGCAACTGGGCAAGGAAAACCAAGAACTGGCTATCGGTCAATGATGCACAGATGGATCCTAGCAAAGTCAGAATCGGTGACCTGTGCTGTTTTTGGTTTGCACCGCTCAACCGCTTGGCTCATATCGGCATCGTGACCGGGGTATTTCCATGGGGTGTCAAGACCGTAGAAGGCAACACCAGCCCTGAGATGGAAGATGAAGACAGCGTGGAGCGCGAGGGTGACGGGGTCTATCGCAAGGCTAGAGCATGGCGCGAGCTAGGCGCAAACGGTGGCTTTGTTTCCATCGACTGGTAATTTCCAAAATGGAAATACCCACTTGAACTGTTTCCATAATGGAAAGAGTTGACAGCAAAAGACCACCCTTCTTACGTTGGGTGGTCTTACGCTTTCCAAGCACCGATAGTTGTTTTGATTTCCCTTGCGGGTGCTTGATTCTACCCTATGGCATCAACTGACTTGCCATCTCGCCAATCCACTTACGGATTCCCCAATCGTCAGGAGCGCCGAAAGTGAACTGCTCTGCATCAATGATGATATCTACACCACCACTGCTGTAGGTTACGCTTTGCAAGGAACCCTTGCAGGTTGTGAACCAGAGCGTACGGCGGAGGTTGTGGATAGCTACGCAGATTTTGCGAGTGTAGATCCATGCACCTGCTTGCTCGCTCCACATTGAATCAAAGTCAAGCTCAATGCTCTCGAAGGTTGTGTGGTCTTTGCGGAGGACTGATTCCAGCCTCTCCATCGTGTAAACGTTGTCTAATGTTTCCATCTTCTATCTCCCTGCGGTATATATCCGTACTGAGAATATACACCCAGTACGGATACTTTGTCAAACAGTTTTTATGGTTACCGATTCCGATGCTGGAATAATCTCAATCCCTGGCACTTTCTCAAGCGTGATATCGCTAAGCATACTAACCAGTACGGAGTGCTTTGTTTTGACTGCATCTGGGTGATGTTCTAGCAGGTAGGCTACAACTTCCTCTTCTTGTCCATCTACAATCTTGATTTTTGATGCGAGCGATCTAAACGTTACCGTGCCATAGGGGCACGTCCATGTCTTGGCCTTCAATGTGCCATCGGCTTTGCGTGGTAGTTGACTCAGTGCGTATTCTTTCAGCTGTGCATCGTACTGCCTTTGTAACCAGTCAAGCCGTCTTGATTGCTTGCCGATGATGGCTTGACAGTTTGCCAAGATTGCGTGCATCTTAGCTGTCTCGGCATCTATGGCTGCCTCAATGTCCATACGCTTACGCATGACGAGCAATGCGAGATCTTCAGGTGATTCCTCGCCAGTTATCCAGCCGGATGCTGGACCGGCATACTCGCCGGTCTCTTCGTCCCACAGCTCGCCATCTATGATGTCAAAACCCATCTTATTACCTCCCAGTAATTACGCTCCAAAACCACTTACCAAACAATAACCCAACAGAAAAGCCTAATACCTTTACTATGAATCGAAATAAACGTGTGTTCATTTTCGTGTTCATTTAATTACCTCCCAATCTTCCCTTGCTTCCTGAATCTGTCGGTCGTACAGGTCATCAATGGCAGGACACCAAGCGTGTCGGTTACCGTTAGCCTTGTACATAATCAGGTTCTTTTCTCCGATGTCTGAGAACCGGACATAAGTGCCCGGCTCCCATGCTTTACGTCTGATGCTCAAGCCCTCAAGCAGTCTTGTATACACTGCCCCGAATCTCAACGTTGTAAACCTCTGGGCTTGATGGGCTCAGATATAACTATGTTGCCTTGTGGTCCTCTTGGCAGCTGATTGGTTGCTCCGTTTGCATCGTCATCCTCATCGGCTGATATCGCCAGGAGTGCAGATACGCTGTACCTTCTGCCGTAAGTAAGAGCAGAACCAAGGCCGTGTGCATCAGGCTTAGTAACCGGAATGGTTGCCGTGGTGCTGATCCATTCACCTGATGTATGGATGATTCGGCTCTCTACTGTAATCGCTACAACCTTGCCATCTGTGACTGTGGTGTCTGTAGTGCCTTGTGTAAGCATCAGGTCGTTAGCAGTCAGGATAGGGCGCAGAGCGTCCAAGATGCTGTCAAGGGTGACGTACTTGGAACGGAAGGCGGGGTTAGTGCCTTCCTTGCTGATGCCTTGCATACGGCTTTGTGCCTTGATGAGTGATGGGGCAATAGCCCCTATTGTTTCGCTACTTGTCATTCTTTATCTCCCTCTGTATCTGGGTCAGTGATGCTGATCCAAACGGTTTTATCGTTGAACTTGATTAGATTGTCTTCGATAAAAAACTTGCTGTTCCTGTCACGCTCGTAGATGAGCCAGTCTTGGGCTTGATCTAACGTCAGCTCGTGAGATGTTTTCAAACCGTGAGCCGTGATGGTTTTGCCTTCTTCGTCGGCATCTTCAACCATAGTGTAGGCTTGTCTAAAAAGTGTCATGCCATATCTCCCGTACCGCTCTGTACACATCAATAATATATTCTAAAGGTGTATATGTCAAGTCTTGACAATATACTAAGTGTGTATATACAATGGTGGCATGATTAGAGGATTGACCCAACAAGAGCTGGCACGGCGTACCGGATTTACGCAGCCCCGTATCAGCGATTACATGACAGGAAAAAAGGCTCCGGGTGACACCAGCCTTTTGAAGCTCGCAGAAGCGATGGATATGGATCCAGCGGAACTCTCAAAGCAGTTGATGCTACGCAGAACACTCCGCAAAGGTAAAGCACCGGAACAACCAGAAGTACCGGGCGAATAAGTTAGAGATAGTTAGGAGATAAAGAAGATGCGACGATGCAACGAATGTGGGAACAGCGTAGAAGATACAGACAAGATGTGTACGGCTTGCCGTTTGGCAGAATGGCGCCACTTCCAAACCTTGGAGATCAACAAAAGAAATAGGCAGAATGCACTGGATGCTAACCGGGCTGCATACCTTGGACGCAAGAAAGCAATCAAGGACAGCATCAAGGCTGGTGTTATTACTGCGCTGACGGTTCTGCTTTTCTTGGCGCTTGTATCTGCTACCCGTGATGCCATCCGGTACGAGTGGGAAACCAAGCCAGCGATGCTCAAGGCTAACGGTGTCAAGTGAGATACCTGAGTGTATGCAGTGGCATTGAAGCCGCAAGCGTTGCATGGGAGCCCCTCGGCTGGGCTCCTGTTGCATTTGCTGAAATCGAAAAGTTTCCTTCCAAGGTGTTAGCGCATCACTATCCTGGAGTGCCTAACCTTGGTGACATGACGAAGTTTAGGGAGTGGGATATTGAAAGAGGTGCAGTTGACGTTCTCGTTGGAGGGACTCCATGCCAGTCCTTCAGCGTTGCCGGACTCCGCAAAGGGCTTGACGATCCACGAGGAAACCTTGCCCTCACTTTCGTTGCAATGGTTGACCACTACCGCCCCGAATGGGTTATCTGGGAAAACGTCCCCGGTGTTTTGTCCAGCTCAGGAGGACGGGATTTTGGTTCCTTCCTTGGGGCGTTGGGGCAACTCGGGTATGGGTTCGCCTACCGAGTGCTTGACGCTCAGTACTTTGGAGTCCCCCAGCGAAGGCGTAGAGTCTTTGTTGTCGCACATTCTTCAGGGGACTCAAGACGTGCAGCCGAAGTATTATTTGAGCCAGAAAGCCTGCGAGGGGATTCTCCGAAGAGCAACCGCAAGGGGGAAAAGTCTACCTTCAGCCCTGCATCAAGCGTTGATGCAAACGGCATCCAAAGAACAGTAGGGACGCTTTGTGCTGATACGCATCCCGGTGCTTACTCTGGTCAAGATGCCTATACCGGAAGGCTTGTACCTGTGATGTATCAAAACAATCAGACAGATGCACGGCTAAAGGAAGAGACACGAACAAGTCAAACTGTACTTGCACGATGGGGAACTGGTGGTGGGAATACACCACTGGTAGCCCATGCATTCAAGATACGCGGTGGTTGTGAAGGTGGAGGCAAAGGATATCTAGGCACAGATGAAAAGGTGTTTACATTATCAACCACACAAGACCAATGGATAGCACAAGCGTTCAATCATCAATCAGGTGGTGATATGCGTGGCATTAATCTACGGGAATATCCACAACTGCAAGCACATCAACAAACATCTGTATTACACGGCATGGCAGTACGAAGGCTAACACCAACCGAGTGTGAACGGCTTCAAGGATTCCCCGATGGATACACTGATATCATGCCTAACACTCCAGACGGGCCAAGGTACAAGGCACTCGGTAACTCCATGGCTGTACCTGTCATGCGCTGGATAGGTTCTAGGATTGCACTTGCCACCAAGTAGAACAACCATCAGACAGACGCTCCGGACCCTATCAAGGACACCGGAGCGTTTGCTGTCTCATGACGAAATGGTTTTACTGCACAGTGGCTGGAAGCACGGCATCATGCAGGATGAATGCCTTGATGCCATGGTGCGTCATAACCTTGGCTTCATAAGGGATGTATGCAAGGTAATCAAGCACAAAGAACACTTTGTGGATGCTTGCCAGTACTGCGTTGAAGGTGTCATTAGAGCCATCGAAAAGTGGGAGCCTGAACGAGGACTACGCTTTTCCACTTACGCTCATCCGTGGATATACCAGAAGCTCAGACGCTACCAATCAAACCAACTGCGAACCATCCGGATTGCCGAACACGCAGTGGTCAAATGGCACAAGCTCCGCAGATTCTATGTTTTGTTAGAGTTGGAACTGAAGCGCCCGCCAACCGATGCCGAACTCTCAGAACGCTCTGGCATGACCATAGAGACCATCGAAATGTGTAGGACGGCTCATGGCTTGGAGCCTGTATCGATGCATCACGGCATCCAAGGAACTGACCTTGTGCTGTACGAGTCTGCGGTGTTTGGCAAAACCCAGAGTGCCGAGGATGAGTATCTTGAAAGTGTGGAGGAAGGAAGCGCAATGGATCACCTCTCCCGGCTTGATGATGAAACTAGGCAAATGGTTGTGTTGCATCTTGGCTTAGATGGGCGTGTACCGCAGACAATCCACATGATAGCCAGCCGTTACCGTTTACCGCCTGTAATCGTCAAACAGAGGCTCGCAGAGGCTATTGCAGAACTGAGGCAGAACCTTGAAACATCTTGAAGACCGAGAACAAATCGCCTTGATTACTTGGGTTCGCCTGATGGAGTCAAAGCATCCGGAACTGGCAACCTTGTACCACTGCCCTAATGGTGGGCATCGTGACATCAGGACAGCTGCTAAGTTCAAGGCCATGGGCGTGAAGGCGGGAGTATGGGATATGTTCCTTCCTTGTCCAGCGCCGGGGCTCTTTGTTGAGATGAAGGCAGGTAAAGGTCGGCTAACTCCGGGGCAGGTTTCCTTCCGTGATGCCTTGCTACCGTACGGCTACACTTTCGTGGTGGCTTATAGTTGGGTTGATGCCGCCAAGGCTATAGGTAGTCACCTTGGGTTTGAGGTTGATGTATAATCCTTTGTCGATTTAATCGGCTGCTCATGTGATGGAGTACTCGCCCGCCTTGCATATCCTCTGCTTGGCGGGTTTCCTTTTGGTGTATAATGTTGGTGAACCTATCCTTCAAGGTTTGGCTTTGCCAGCCCCCGGCTGATCCCCGGGGGTTCCCTGAGGTAGGTATCTTGAAGGAAAACATAGGTACACATCATGGCTATCCCAGCCACTGATGCCGTTCAGGCTATCGCCTTTTTACGGCATCTATTCAAACCGTACACTGACGGCTTTATCGAGATTCGTCCGCTCTCAAAGCATAAACCCCACGCTAATAGGACTACCTACAGAATCCCTGAATGCCTTAAGGGTGAAGCCGGGCAGGCACTGAGCCAGCACATCATCAGCCTTGCAATGCGTGGTTATGATGTTTATGTAGGTGTTTGTCCAAGGGTTGCTCCAGAAGGTCCCGGACGTAAGCTCGGCAAAGATGCCATAGAGCAAGTTGGGGCAGTTTGGGTAGATCTAGATTCCAAGGTTGAGGGTGCGAGTAGTCAAGTATTGCTTGACACCTGCGACATTGTTGTAAGCACAGGCAATGGTTGGCATGGGTACAAGATACTAAGCAGCCCTAAGCTTTGCAAGTCAGCACGAGAGCGCACAACGCTGGAATACCGCATCAGAGATTTTGCCGACAAACTTCTACCCGGTACTGACAATGTCTCCAACGTAGACCGAATCCTACGAGTTCCTGGGACTCTAAACTGGAAGGACGCAGACAACCCAAAAGCAGTAACGCTCCTAAAGGGTGGCGGTATCAAGCCAACATACAAGCAATCCTTGTTGGTTGAGATGCTTGACGATGAGCGCCTTGATGCTCTGCTGGCATCTGCCAAGGCTGGCGAACTTGGACACGCTATCCCGATGATTCGCCATGCTTCCGGACGCTACACCGGATGCCTTGATACTTTCTTTCTGGAAGTCGAGCAGGCTTGCATAAAATCAAAAGCTGATGCACGATGGTCATTCCTACTAGACGTTGTCCGAGCAGACCTGCCGGAGATTATGGAGCATTACTTTGGCAGATGAATGGTTCGATGAGTTAGACGCTACTCCGAAGCGTCCAGCACGGTCAGAACGCGGCGAGCCTAACGGTGAGTTTACACATCACAAGCTCATGGAGCGACACCCAGAGGGTGGAGGTCCATATGGGGGAAGAGACAACGCCGTAACCGCTTTGGTTGGCTATCTCAGAGAGCGTCAGTTTCATTACGATCTAGCCGTTGCCTTTGCACTCGATTGGAATCGTAACCACTGTGATCCTCCTATGCTTGATCATGAAGTGCAGGACAAGGTTGGACGTGCTTGGGCAGAATGGTCAATCAGTGTACGAGAGATGTACACGAAAGAGATGGCGGTAAAAGACCTGCTGGCAGAACGTGCTAAAGCCTTAGAGCCAAAGCAAGCACGGAAAAAGAAAGTACCGTGGGACTGGGACAGGTTGCAGGAAGAAGCCGCCAAGAGCCGAGACACCGAGTGGATAATCCCTCATGTCATAGCACGTCAAGCCATCCACTACTTTGCTGGTCCACCTAGTAGCGGTAAGTCATGGATGGCAGCTGACCTTGTCCGGGCTTCACAGTGCGCTGGTAACTGGATGGGCATTGCTCCTTGCGTCAAATCAAACGTGTTGTACGTCAATGAAGAGATGGGCGTAGGTGAATACAATAATCGGTTTCACCTGCTCTACCCGGAAGCCTGTCGTGGTCTTCACTCATACGTCAATGAAAACATAAAGTTCACTGACCCAGATGACCTTGAAGACATCATAGATGCGGTGAAGGAAAAGAATATTGACATCGTGATTGTTGATACTTTCGTCCGGGTCCACAACCTTGATGAAAACAGCAACTCCGAAATGTCCCAACTCTACCAACACTTCAAGCGTGTTACGGATGCAGGAGCTGCGCTCGTGGTTCTACACCATGCCCGTAAGGGCGCTACAGGCTCACTGGGGCACGAAAGTATGCG
>Ga0181363_1000253_pt1 | contig 15635 bp, 14 predicted proteins | sample Fa13NDMLBSN_FD_130109 | JGI IMG/M metagenome (GOLD analysis project Ga0181363, IMG submission 130109) | Freshwater viral communities from Lake Michigan, USA - Fa13.ND.MLB.S.N | ecosystem: Environmental > Aquatic > Freshwater > Lake | place: USA: Michigan | collected 2013-09-23
CTCAAGCACTTGGTCCTGACCAGATGCTTCAATTCATCAATGCAGACGAAGCTATCAAACGCTTGGCAGCTGCACAGGGTATTGATGTACTGAACCTTGTTAAGTCTGTTGATCAGCGTACTGCTGAACGTCAACAAGCTATGGGTCAACAACAGCAGATGATGCAAATGCAACAGCTGCCTGATATGTTGAAGGCTCCCATGGCTGACCCATCCAAGAACCCTAATGCGGAAGAAGCTGTTGCTCAATACCTGGGCAGTCAACAATCCGCTCCACCAATGCAATAACTTTTTATGGCTGAAATTTTGAGTTACGATGCTACTCCTGATGCAGAAGTAATGTCGTCTATTGAATCCGACGAAGCAGAATCCCTTGCCCTGGGCGAAGAGCTTATGGCTCAACACGAGGGTATGCTGGCTGGTAAATACAAGAACGCTCAGGATCTTGAGAAAGCTTATATGGAGCTGGAGAAGAAACTGGGTAGTAACTCTCGTGAGGAATCTGAAGAAGAGTCTTACGATGAGGAACCAGCTGAAGAAGAGAGTCGGGACTATGAAGATTTCTCTGGTCTTCTTTCACTTGCGGGTGAAGAGTATTCTAAGAACGGAGAACTGAGTCAAGAAACTCTTGATGCATTCTCTCAAATGTCATCTCAAGATCTAGTGAAAGCTTATTTTGAGATGCAAGAAAATACTCCATCCGTATCTGGACGGGAGTTGAGTAATCAAGAAGTCAACCAACTGCAGAACATGGTAGGTGGCCAAGCTGCTTACAATCAACTTACCAGTTGGGCTGCTGAAAACTTTAGCGAAGGTGAGATTGAAGCATTTGATTCTCTTGTTGAATCAGGTAATACCAACGCTATCCAACTTGCTCTACAGGCACTGTACTATCGCTATACTGATTCCATGGGTGTTGAAGGAAACATGCTGACTGGTAAACCTGCTCGTTCACAAGACGTGTTCCGTAGTCAGGCTGAACTGGTACGTGCAATGGCTGATCGTCGCTACGACAATGATCCTGCCTATCGACAGGACGTTATCGATAAACTTGAACGATCTGACATTGAATTTTAATGAACGACACTAACATCTGGCCCATCGAACCTCCCATGTACACTGATCACAACTACACCGTGCCTCACAACGAACGTGCTGAACTACTCAATGGTCGCTTGGCTATGCTTGGCTTCGTGGCTGCTATTGGTGCTTACGCGCTGACTGGTCAAATTATCCCCGGTATTTGGTAATGCCTGCTAAAAAGATGATGTCTGAGTATGGTGGCAAAGAGAAGTATCCTTCTAAAGCTGCCATGAAGAAACACGAAGCTAAGGAATCCAAAAAGATGGAAGCCAAGGAGAAGCGCGGTGCCTCTAAAAAAAGGTAAGTCCGACAAAGCTGTCTCCTCTAACATCAGTAAATTGAAGGGTGAGGGTTATCCTCAGAAACAAGCTGTAGCCATCGCACTCAGTAAAGCTGGTAAATCTAAGAAGAAAAAGTAATGCCAAAAGTTGGATCTAAGGAGTTCGCCTATACTCCTGCTGGTATGGCAGCTGCTAAAAAAGAAGCAGCTAAGGCTGGCAAAAAGGTACAAAAGAAACAACCTAAAAAGTAATGGCTAATAGTGTTAGCCTTAAAATTGGAAAACACAAATCACGTACCGGCGGCCTAACGGCTGCTGGTCGTGCTAAATACAATCGTGAGACTGGCTCTAACCTTAAAGCTCCTCAACCTGAAGGTGGTCCTCGCAAGCGTTCATTCTGTGCACGTATGTCAGGTAACCCAGGTCCAATGAAGGATGAGAAAGGTAGACCTACTCGTAAAGCACTAGCCCTTCGTAAGTGGAAATGTTAAATGGCTAAGCCTGGTCTCTATGCAAACATTCACGCCAAGCGTGAGCGTATTGCCAAAGGTAGTGGTGAGAAGATGCGTAAGGCAGGTACTGATGGTGCACCCACTGCTAAACAATTTAAGCAAGCAGCTAAAACTGCTAAGAAAAAGTGATCCTTAGATCCGCCATTACTGCGCGTGTCTTGGCGGGTATAGAAGCGTTAGCAATATAAAAGTTCTTTGCTTTTTAATTATGCTTCCTATTCTAACTACTCTGTCGGTGATCACCAGTTGGTACGGTCCTGGCTTTCACGGAAACCTCACCGCCAATGGTGAGCGATACAATCAAAACGGCCTTACTGCAGCGCACAAGACACTCCCTTTTGGAACTAAACTTAAAGTTTGTTTCAAACGGTGTGCCGTTGTTCGGGTCAATGATCGTGGTCCCTATCATGGTAATAGGGTAATCGATCTCAGTAAAGGTGCGGCTGATCGAATCGGTCTCACTAACTCTGGAGTTGGAAGGGTTCAAGTAACTCGTCTTAACTAACTTCAACTATGACTGCTATTCTTGCAGCTCCTCGGTCTCAGTCTAACTGGGACCGTTTTTGTGGCTGGGTAACCAGCACTAACAACCGTCTTTATATTGGCTGGTTTGGGACACTGATGATTCCGTGTCTTCTTGCCGCCACCATCTGCTTTATCATTGCATTCGTTGCGGCTCCTCCTGTCGATATTGATGGCATCCGTGAGCCCGTATCCGGGAGTCTTCTTTATGGAAACAACATCATATCGGGAGCCGTCATTCCGAGCAGCAACGCCATCGGACTACACTTCTACCCAATTTGGGAAGCTAATTCACTTGATGAATGGCTCTACAACGGGGGTCCATTTCAGCTCACAGTCTTCCACTTCCTCATTGGCATCTATGCTTACATGGGACGAGAGTGGGAACTTAGCTATCGACTAGGGATGCGTCCCTGGATCTTTGTCGCGTATTCTGCTCCTGTCGCCGCCGCTTCCGCAGTATTTTTGGTCTATCCGTTTGGTCAAGGTAGTTTCTCCGATGCTATGCCTTTGGGCATTTCGGGAACCTTCAACTACATGCTGGTGTTCCAAGCCGAACATAACATTCTGATGCACCCCTTCCATATGTTGGGTGTTGCTGGTGTGTTTGGTGGATCGCTATTCAGTGCAATGCATGGTTCGCTTGTTACATCCTCGCTTGTGCGTGAAACTACTGAAACGGAAAGCCAGAACTATGGGTACAAGTTTGGACAAGAAGAAGAAACTTATAACATTGTCGCTGCTCACGGCTACTTTGGTAGGCTTATCTTCCAGTACGCTTCCTTTAATAACAGCCGTAGCCTTCACTTCTTCCTCGCTGCTTGGCCTGTGGTTGGCATTTGGTTTGCTGCACTTGGAGTAAGTACTATGGCGTTTAACCTGAATGGTTTTAACTTTAACCAATCACTCCTTGATAACCAAGGCAACGTCATTAACACCTGGGCAGACATCCTCAACCGAGCTGGTCTTGGCTTTGAGGTAATGCACGAACGGAATGCACACAACTTCCCGCTTGATCTTGCTGCAGCTGAAACCACTCCGGTGGCTTTGACTGCACCGATCATCGGTTAATTTAATAAGGTTGGGGACACCTCAAAGTCGGATCCCCTTCCTATTGGCGTTGGCCCTTACGAGGACACCCTTCGCCGTCTAGACGGTGGGATAGACCACAATAAAAACTAAATAACTCTGAACGTTCAGAGAGTCGATTAAACATTAACTCTCTTTAAAAAAAACAATGGCTCATCAATCTAGTGCTGACCCGGCGCTGCTTACGCGCCCTGGTCAATCTAATGGTGCGGGCGATGCCCGTGCTCTTTACCTGAAACTGTTTTCGGGTGAAATGTTCAAAGGCTTCCAGCGCGAGTCGATTGCTCGTGATCTGGTGATGAAGCGCACCCTCAAGGGTGGCAAGAGCCTGCAGTTCATCTATACCGGTCGTACCACGGCTGAGTATCACACCCCCGGCAATAGCATCCTTGGTAACACCGATGGTGCACCTCCGGTGGCTGAGAAGACCATCACCTGTGATGACCTTCTAATTAGTTCGGCTTTCGTGTACGAACTGGATGAGGTTCTTTCGCACTACGACCTGCGTAGCGAAATCAGCCGCAAGATTGGTTATGCTCTCGCTGAGAAGTATGACCGTTATATCTTCCGTGCTATCGCTCGTGGTGCTCGTTCTGCTAGCCCCATCACCAAGGCCAGCTTCGTTGAGCCTGGTGGTACCCAGATTCGTGTTGGTACTTCTGCCAACGATTCTGACGCTTTTGATTCCGCTGCTCTGGTGGCTGCGTTCTATGACGCTGCTGCTGCTATGGATGAGAAGGGTGTAACCTCTGATGGTCGTGTGGGTGTTCTGAACCCCCGCCAGTACTACGCTCTGATCCAAGCTATCGGTACCAACGGTCTGGTGAATCGTGATGTGCAAGGTGATAGCCTGCAGAACGGTAACGGCATCATCGAGATTGCCGGTATCAAGATCTACAAGTCCATGAACATTCCGTTCCTGGGTAACTACGGTGCTGCTTACGGCGGTACCACCGGAGAAACTGCTCCTGGCAACCTGGGTAGCTTCGTGAACCCTGCTCTGGATAACGCTAGCCCCGCTACCACCGGTATCCAGAATGACTACGGTACTGCTGCTGAAGTTGGTACCAAGTCCTGCGGTCTGATCTTCCAGAAGGAAGCTGCTGGTGTGGTTGAGGCCATTGGTCCTCAAGTGCAAGTGACCAGCGGTGACGTGTCGGTGATCTACCAGGGCGATGTGATCCTTGGCCGTCTGGCCATGGGTGCTGACTACCTGAACCCCGCTGCTGCTGTTGAGCTGTATGTGGGTGGCACTGCGCCTTCCGCTTTCTGATTTTAACAATCAATCCTGGGGGAGCTTCGGCTCCCCTTTTTTTTATTCTTTGTGAACAGAGATGCCCTTTCCTACTTATGCTGTGTCCACCGAACTGGATGCTGTAAATCAAATACTTAGCTCAGTGGGACAGGCTCCTGTCACCACCTTGGATCTTCAGAATCCTGAGGTATCTATTGTCCTTAACACACTTCGTGAAATAAACAAGCAGGTACAATCAGAAGGTTGGATTTTTAATACTGAACTGGATTATGAAATGATTCCAGATTCAACAACCAATGAGATTGCTTATCCGTACAACGTTCTACAGATGGATGCAAATGTAGATAAACATAAAAACGATTACGATCTGGTTCGTCGTAGCGGTAAGTTGTATGACAGACTTAACCACACTTACCAATTCACTGAGACTATTCACGTTGATTTGGTTTGGTACTTTGATTTTACTGATGTACCTCCTGCTATTCAAGCGTACATCACTGCAAGGTCTGCACGGATGTGTGCTACCAAACTAATTGGTGACCAAGAAATCAACAAGCTTCTGGCTGAACAAGAAATCCTTACACGAGCTGGTGCTTTGGAATACGAATGTAACCAAGGTGACTATTCAATGTTTGGCTTTAAAAACGGTCATAACTATTACACAAGCTATCAACCTTACCAAGCTTTGATGCGATGAGTACAATTTCCCAGAGAATCCCAAACCTATTTCTTGGTATCTCTCAACAACCTGATAGCAGGAAGTTTCCCGGTCAAGTCCGAGATGCTGAGAATACATTGCCTGACTTTGCGTTGGGTATGCTAAAGCGTCCCGGTGGTGAATACATTGAGTCGTTGACAAACGCTACCACCACTGGTCGTTGGTTTTCGATTCTTAGGGATGCTAGTGAGAAATATGTTGCTCAATATGCAAATAACATATTTCGTATCTGGAGTCTAGTTGATGGTTCCCCACGTGCTGTTAACATGGGAACCAATACTGGTGTACCTGGAACGTGTACCATAGCTAATGTAAAGACTACATTGGCTAACTATAATACTGCTGTAGCTTTTACACTAACTAAGTTGACTGAGCTAAATGCTGCACAGTCTACCTATGCTGAAGTTCTTGCTGGTCAGAATGCAACCACCGAGGAGTTATTTGATGTAAGGTATAACTATACTCTTCCTACTGCTCCTTATGCTTTTTATGACACTTACCTGTACTCAGGTATTATTAAAAACGCAGCAGGTGTCTACACCGTAAAGAACGCTGACACAGTGGTGTCTGTAAGCTCCTCCTTGCCCGCTGGATATAGCCTTGGTACCGAACGTACCGAAGAACATACAAGGCTTGCTGCAGACGGTTACAGGGTCTTTACAGCGATACATGATGTAGCAGCTGTAAACACTGCAGGTCAATTGGCAACAGCACTGTCTGCCATGAACACAGCACAAACTAACTACAACAATGCTGTTACTGATGAAGCTACTAAGCTTGGTTTGTATAACACTCAAGTAGCTAATTGTGCTATCACTACTGTTCCATCTAATGCTTACCTCAAAGATGCTGATCCATCAGACATTGAAGTACTGACTCTTAATGACTTTACATTTGTCTTGAACAAAGGTAAAACAGTAGCAATGGATGCAACAACTACTGCTGCTCTACCTCACCAGGCTTTGGTGGTTCTTGCTGTTGTAGGTAATGGTCATTATAAAATCTACCTTGATGGAACACAACGAGCATCACATAACTCAGGTGCATCTAGTGATACAGATTCTATTCTCGATGACCTTGCTGGTGATATTCATAACCAAACTTTTGGTGGTAAAACATACACTGCTGTAAGAGTTGGTCCTAGTATTTACATCACTTGTACAGCTGCGTTCTCTATTCAAGTATTAGGTGGACCATCCCAAGAAGCACTGTATGCTTTTCAGGATTCCATTTCAAGTGTTTCCTATCTGCCCTCACAGTCTAAAGATGGTTACGTTGTAAAAGTTATTAACTCTGCTGACGTTGACATTGATGATATGTGGCTGCAGTTTAGTACTTCTGCTGCTGGAGCAACCTATGGTGTAGGTACCTGGGAAGAAACTGTTGGTCCTGGTATTACTTATAAGTTTGATCCGTTGACTATGCCACACCAGTTGGTACGTCAGACTGATGGATCATTTACCTATGAACCTGTAACATGGGATGATCGGGTTATTGGTGATCTTAACACTAATCCTAACCCTAGTTTTGTTGGATCACAAATCAAGCACATGTTCCTTTATCGGAATAGACTTGGTTTCTTGTCTAATGAAACAGTTACCTTGAGTAAAGCTGGTGACCTGTTCAACTTTTTCAATACTACAGCATTAGTAGCTACTGATGACGATCCGATTGATATTTCGGCATCGACTGCTAAGCCTGTTACTTTGAATTATGTACGGCCTACAGCTGTTGGTTTGATTCTGTTTGGTGATACTGAGCAGTTCTTGATGAGTACTGACTCTGACATCCTGAGTCCAAAGACAGCTAAGATTAACACTATGGCGTCATATGAGTGTGATCCCAACATTGAAGCAATATCTACTGGTATTTCTACGAACTTCATTGCTAAGACACCTCTTTACACCAAAGTATTCAATCTACTTGATATACGAAATGATAGTCCGCCTTTGGCAGAAGAGCTGACGTATAACATTCCAGAGTTGATTCCAAGTACTATTGATAGTTTTATTTCATCTGCAGCTGCATCTATTATTTCGCTTGGAACAATTGGTAGCAGTACAATCTATCAATACAGATTCCTGCAGCTAAATGAAAAGCGAGTTCAATCTTGGTATAAATGGAATGTTGCTGGTACACTGCTGGATCAATTCTTTGATCAAAGCACTTACTATGCAGTTGTTGCCAATGGTTCTAAAGTTGACATTCAATCCTATAACCTCAGGCAATCTAGTGATGAGGGGTTCTTGACCCTGCCTACTGGAGAGAAGACTGATGTGTTCTTGGATTATTGGTCGATCAACCCTTACAGAACATATAATGCTGGCACTGATACGACAAGGGTGTTCCTACCGTATGATATTGTATCTGGTAAGACATTCGTTGTTGTAGCATTGGGTGGTTACATTGGTAGCAACAACCAAACTTCTAGTGAATCAGTTGGTGCTGTCCTGGAACCTACTGTTGCAGGTTCAACTGGTGCCTACTATGCAGACATTGATGGTGACTATCGTGGACGAGATCTGATTATTGGATTCCAGTATCAGATGTTATTGGAACTACCTAAGTTTTTCCTCACCAAAAATGAAGGGAGCTTTGTTAGTAGTGATCAAACTGCTGACCTTGTTCTACACCGTATCAATGTGGCTACAGGTTTGAGTGGTCCTGTAACTTATGAGATTGATTTGACAGGTATTCCAACTTGGAATAACGTAGTGTCTACCACTCTACCAAATACCTACGTTCTGAATAACGTTAACCTTTCCGCTAGTGCTGTTCACGTTGTACCTATTTACCAACGTAACCGTAATACTTCTATTAGAATCATTGGTGATACTCCATTCCCGGTGAGTCTGTTGGATATAACATGGGAAGGTAAGTACAGCAGCCGTTTCTACCGAGAAGGTTAACCATGAGCAATTCCACCAACGGGTTCAGCGTCAGACCTGCAACCTTAGAAGATGTACCTGTGATAGCAAAGGATCTATTAGAAGAAGGTATCGAAGATTTTTATAGGGCTGGTAAACATCCAGTCCTTTGTATAGCTAATGCTGTACTTTATGGTAATCCCTTACTTTTAATTAGTCCCGACAACAAACCTGCTGCGTTATTTGGTGTTGATGATTATGGGTGCATATGGATGAACATGACACATGAGATCCGTAAACACCCTAAATCATTTATCAAATGGGCTAGAGAGTTTGTTAAAACTTTGGGACCAATGCTTTGGAACCGAGTAGATATTCAGAACAATAATCTAAGAAAGTTCTTGAGACTTATTGGTTTCAAGGTTATTAACGTCGTTCTGTGCGACACAAGAAACATCTATTACGTGGAATTTGCAAAGGTAAATTATGGCATTTGAACCGATAAGCGCCAGTATTATGGCTGGTCTTAGTATCGGCCAATCCCTGCTTGGGTCTAGCTCCGCAAGTGCACAACGTCAGCAAGAGTACGAAGCTGAAAAGGGTCGGGTTCAGCGTCAAAATGCGTTGAACATGCAACTGATCTCGGCAGCTAATAAGCGTACTGCCGATATTTACGGTTATCAAACAGGTCGTTTCCAGCAGAACCTGGGCTTTATTCAAGAAGACTATGCACGTGCTGGTGAGGACATTCAACGTGAATTGGGGCAAGCATTTGCTCAGTCTGCTTATTCTAGGCAAGGACAACTAGCAGCTCTTTCTCAAGCTGTTGGTTATAACCGCGCTGCTTTTGAAGGGACAAGTCGTTCTAGGCAACGTGCTGATGTTATGGGAACTCTTGGTGTATTTGGTCGTAATGCAGCCATGGAAGCTGAAAGGCTCGTTGGTGTTGTTGGCCAAGCTGGTCGAACCAAGCAGGCGCTTGGTAGGCAAGCAACTCAATCTATTTTTGGTGCTTATGGAGATCTTGGTATTCTCCCAGAGTTGCAACAATTTACTCCAATAGAAATGCCATCTCAACCATTCCAACCTAATGCTGGCCTAACTATTGCCAGTGCTTTGGCTGGTGGTGCAGCAAGTTTCTTCTCCGCTGGATCTCCTTTTAAAGGTGGCGGCGGAGGAGGTTCAGCTGTACCAAAACTTTCTTCGACAATAGGTTTCGGTTAAACCATGGCACAATCTAAAGAACTACAACTACAACAAGGCTATCAAAGTCCAATAGAACGCCAAGGGTTTAATCCACTCCAACTCACTGATCAAACCGACCAACTTGAGCGTAACAAACAAGTTGAACTTTCTAACATTAAAACTGCTGGAGATGCTGCTGATCAAACAGCTCGGCTTCAGGATTTGGCTAGCAGATTAAACCTGGAAGAAAGCGCCAAGGTGGTTCAATTCTCTGAATCACTTGGTAAGGTTGTTCAAGCTGGTGTAACGATGTACGCTGAAGCTGGCATTGAACGAGGCATGAATAAAGCCTTGGAACTTGGTTCTCCATTTGAAGAGCAGCAAAAATGGACTGAATCACTTAATAAAGCCAAGCTACATGATGCAGCTACGTTGACTGTTGCTAATGATTCACTTGCTCAAGGTGAACCATTTGAAGTAGCCAATATGTATAAGAAGCTTGGTTACTACGAAAAGATTGGTTTTACCCGAGCTATGGCTAGTCAAGCCGGGCATGAGTATAAACCTTGGATGCAGGAGCAGCTTCAGAATAACGATACTCTACAGATTAAGCTTAAAGATGGCACTGTCTTTACTCCCAAAGATAGTGGTGCTGATCCAATTAGACGCGCACAAGCTATCCGTGCTTTAAATTCTGAGTTCTTCAGAACATACGGACTTGTAGGTGTCAACACAACTCTTCTTAATGAAAGCGCATTTCCTTTGATGCGAGCTGCTCGCACCGAATTGATCGGTGACGCACGGTTTGAGTATGCTCAGAACGAATCATTTAAAGCCAGGGAACTTGCTGACGCTGACCTTATGACAGATAAGGATCCGTTGTCATGGGTTCGCAGAATGGCTGCAACTGTTGATGCTCGTGGTAATCACCTTGGGATGCGTGGAGCTTGGTCAGAGTTTTGGAAGCATCTTGGTAATCTAGACAAGTCCGGTAAACTGGACCTGGATACTTACAATCAAATCAAAAACACAGTTGATCCTGAGTCCACTAAAACCGTTGGTAAGCGTTGGGAAACTCAATTCGCTCTTTTTGATAAGGAACGTGCAGCTAATGCACGTGCTAACTTTGCTGCTGATGAAGCTGATCGTGACATGCAAGCCAAACAAGGTGAGCAAGTCATTGAGAAGTACTTTCAAGATAATCCCAACGAAGCTACTGAAGCAAACATTAAAGGTGCTCAACAGGAGTTCTTCAATCGGTACGGTAAAGAAAGTTCTTATCTTAAAACCCTTGAGTCTACCTACGGTGTAGATGCACAAGCCAAGGATGAACTAAACGATCGTTTTGAAAAGCTTGCTGAGCAAAACCTTCTTACTACTGAAATGGTTGCACGTGCTCCTTGGGATATTCAAACCAAGTGGATGTCTGCTGCTAAAGCACAGGAAGGTGCACGTTCTACGTCTGGTCAATTCAAAGATAAACTGAAGGCTATCGAGAATCACGTTAAAACTGATCCTCGTGTCAAGGTTTCTCCTGATGGTTCTACCAGCGGTATGGCTACTCTTGTGATTGGTGAGCTTCAAGCTAAGTTCAACCGCAAGGTGTCTGAGTACGTTGGTGCTGGCATGAATGTTACTCAAGCAGCTAACCAAGCAGTCACCGAAGTGATGGCTGAGTTTAAGACTGACCCACGTTATGCAATGAATAATCTGGGTGAGTTCTCTAGTTTCTCACTTGGTAATGCTAAAACTTCTGCTGCTATCAACCTTAAGCTTAACAAGATTCGTTCATCGATTGCTGGTGGTGGTAAATCCTCACTGAATAAGAAGCCTGGTCTTATTTTTGATTCTGCAGAACTCACTGCAATAGAAGAGAACTATGGTCAAGCTGGATGGAAGATGCCACTTGAAGCACAATACTGGGGATCTGAACTTGGTATCAGTGGTCTTGAGGTTATCAACCGTCAACGTGATGCTGCAGGTATGAGGCCGTTGATTACTCCTCAATCAATGGAAGTAGCTAATACTGCTATGTCCACTCAGATGCAGGCACTGCTTAATCGTCTACCCACGTATAACCGCTCTGTACGGGCGCTGAGCAGCATGGGAAGTTTCCAAGCTGCTGTGGTACCTAAAGGCTTCGGAAACGCCGTACAGAAGGCTGCAGCGGCCAATGGCATTGATCCTGCAATTCTTACTGGTATTCTTGAAGTAGAGTCTGGTTGGCGTGATGATGTCATCTATGGTCGGACTAAATCTAGTGCAGGTGCTAGGGGCATTGCTCAAATCATGCCGGAGTATCATCCTGGTGTTAACTATGATGATCCTGTAGCTAGCATTAACTATGCAGCTAAACATCTCAAAGGTTTGATTGCTGCTACTGGCGGTGATGTAAACCGTGCTATTCAAGCTTATAACGCTGGATTAGGTGGTATTGGTAAATCTCAAGAGAATAGGGACTATCTTCCTAAAGTCTTGAAGTCTGCTGCTAAGTATGGCTACGGTCAAGCTTGGCGTGATCCCAACACCATGCGTCCTTCCGTTGTCTATAAGATTGGTAGTCTTGGATATGGATCTACGGGTCCACATCTTGATTTAAAACGAGTTCAACAAGGGGGAACTACTACCACTGGTTTATCTCAGATTAAACCTAATGAAGTTGATGACTTTGTGGAAGTCAACGTCAATGGTAAGTGGAAGTCCCTTTCTAAAGGAACTACAATCACTGACACCGAATCACGGCATAGAGCACGTGGTTCGTATGGCATGGATTATGCAGCACCATCTGGTACGCCAGTGAGGCTGAAAAATGGAGCACAAGTTGTTGAGTCATTTAAAGGTCAAGGTGGTACTGACCATCTGATCATTGAATTACCTGACGGCAGACGGTTCCAATTCTTACATGGTACAAAAGTGTAAAAAATGTACAATCCTTACGAGGACTTTAACGCCAAAGATGAGCCTTTGAGTGATGATATTAAAAATCAATTGCTCCAAGAAAAGGCTCAGTCCGAACGAACTGTTATGAACATGCAGGCAGCCGAACAAGCTGCCAAGCAATCCACTGCTACTGCTACTGGTACGTCTGGTACGCAGCAGCCTGCACAAACTCAAAAAGAACCTCAGAAAGAAGAGCCAACTAATCTTGTTCAAGATATTGCTGAGGGTGCCTTAGCAGTCCCTACTGGGGCTGTTGATTGGGCAGTAGATTTGTACAACGTACTTCCTACTCCTGATCTTCCTAAGATTCCTAAGTTTAAGAATGAACTGTTTCAAGCGGCTCGTGAGATCTCTTCCTTTGTAGTCCCTACTGTCTTTATTACCCGTGGTTTGGGAGGAGCTGCTTCAGCTGCTAACGCCAAGGTTAAATGGGAGATGGGTAAGAGTGCATTGGTTAAGTGGTTAGGTGAAGCTGGTATTGCAGCGGGTTCTGGTGCATTTGTTGATGCTACCAATAAACTTAACGAGACCGACGATAACCTTCAGGGTAGTCTGAAGAAGATGTTCCCTAAAACCTTTAGTTGGATCTCTGATGATTGGGCTACTGTTGATGGTGATTCCCCGGATGTAATCCGTGCTAAGAACATCAACGAAGGCGTTGGTCTTGGTATTTTTACCGACCTACTTGTAGGTGCAGGTAAACTGATTCGTGCAACACAAAAGACTAAAGAAGCTACCAACTTTATTCCTTTGGATGAAAAGGCGGTTAACTTCAAAAAGCAACAGGAAACCGGAACGGTTACTGTTGAAGATGAAGTGCTTGAATCTGCTGGTCGTCGGGAAGAACTCCTTGATGAACGAGCTGATTATGGTATCGCTAACAATAAAGAGGGTGCTTATCTTGGTATCCACGATGTATTTGATTCTGATGAAGCAGGTGTACGTGGTGTAGACTCCATGGGAGTTGTAGGTGCTGGTATTGACCAAGTGCGTATCGCTAATAACTATGGTACTGTGTACGGTAGACTTCGTAACTTCCTTTCTGAACCTGCAGCTAAGTATGTTCTTCGGACTTCTGATCCTGCTACGTTTGATGAAGTTGATGACGCACTGAAGCAAGCTTTTGACTCTGCCGGTAAATACAAAGTAATGCTTGGTGATGAAGCCACCATTACTTATAAAGATGTAGTTGCAGAAGGAGATAACCTTAGTAAAGTTCTTCTAGATCCTCGTATGGATGTAGAGGAAATGAGGAAGGTCTTTAAAGAGTTCTCTGATACTGTTGATGGTACTGAACGGCTTTCTGTTGGTACTAAGGGTGACATTGCTTTTGCTGGTTCTCTGCAAGCTCTTCGCACCTTGCGTGATGAATACATCAACCTTGATACTGTTCGTGTACAAGGCTACCTTGCTACTTCATTGGCTGGTCAGGTCTCTGACCTTGCTGAAGGTGCACGTCTTATGAATGGTACCGGTGCTATTGAACGTGCTCAGGAACAGATCCTTGATAAGATTGAATACCTTACTGTTGTACAGGGTAGAGCCAAGCAACTGCGTGGTCAGGGTTTGAATAGCCTTAAACAGATCTATGCTCATCTTAATGAGAAAGATTATGATAAGGTACAACGAATGGTTGATAGCTTCAATGAAACCAAGAAAGCTACTGACCAAGAAATCATTGACCGTGCTAAGCGTACTGCTGATACACTGCGTCAAGTATCAAAGGAACGTCCTGAATACCTTAAGCCTCTTCAAATGGCTTGGGAGTTTACTGACGGTAACATTGATACTATGGCTAAGCTGAACAGGTATGTCGATCAAAGTCTGGGGGACTGGTTCCCTAAGTTCTTTGTTGACGGCAATCCTGAGATGCCTAACGTTATTGTGCAGGGTATGTGGAGTAATATCTACAACTCTGTTCTTACGTCTGTGTCTACCCCATTGAAAGCTGGTTTTGCTAACGCAGCTCTGTTGCTTGAGAAACCTATTACCGTGCTTGGTGGTGCTATCGTTGGTGGTGATATTAAAACTCTGAAGCGTGGGTGGTATCAATACTCAGCCTTTGCCGATACCTTCCAAAAAGGTTTGACACACATGACTGATGTGTACCGTAAAGCTGCTACAGATCCTACTTCTGTTGGGTACATCATGCGTGATGACCTTGTGAAGAAGAATGAAAATACAATGGATATTCTCCATTCGTATGCTATGGCTTCTCAACAGCGAGGTAACGAAGGTCCTATGGCTCTGTACCATAAGGCTGAAGCTCTCAACGATATGTCCAATAATCCGTGGCTTCGGTTTGGTCCTAATGCTATGACGGCATTGGATGGTTTTGCACGGGCTATGATTGCCAACGCTGAAGTACGTGGACGTATCTATGATAAGTTCATTGATGGTGGCAGGACGCTTGATGCTGATGGTATTAAAAAAGCTTTGGATGATCAATACAACGAGATGTTTGATTCCTCCGGGATGATTACAAATAAAGCTGTTGATTATGCTAGCCGTGAGATTGCTATGAACCTGGACAGCCCTGCTGTTGATGGTTTGTCCCGTCTTATTGACCAGTATCCTGCTATGAAACCCTTCCTGATGTTTCCACGTACGAGTGTGAACATTCTGGATATGGCTAATAAGCACAGTCCTATCTCTATCTTTGCTAAAGAATACAACGAGATTGCCTACAAACCACTTAGCAACTTTACTGTTGATGAGGTTGAGTCTATTCTTACTAAGCGTGGCTTGCCCGTGGATGAGAATCTGATGGATACATTCAGCACCCTTCGTGCTGAGGTACGTGGACGTAAAGCTGTTGGCACCATCACTATGATGACTGCTGGTGCTATGTTCCTCAATGGTGGTCTGCGTGGCAACGGTCATTACGATAAAGAGCGTAACCGTGTTCGTCAAGAACTTGGTTGGAAACCTCGTACGTACAAAGGTTGGGACGGTAAGTGGTACAGTTATGATGGCCTTGGTCCCATCTCTGACTTCCTGGCTTTGACTGCTGACGTGATGGACAACTTTGATTCCATTACCGAAGCTGACCTGGAAACCAACATTAACAAACTTGGATTTATCATTAGTGGTAACCTGACTAATAAGTCTATGCTTGCTGGTATTGAGCCTATGAACGATGTTCTGGCTGGTAACCCTGCTGCATTGAACCGTTGGGCTGCTTC
>Ga0181363_1000254_pt1 | contig 15606 bp, 16 predicted proteins | sample Fa13NDMLBSN_FD_130109 | JGI IMG/M metagenome (GOLD analysis project Ga0181363, IMG submission 130109) | Freshwater viral communities from Lake Michigan, USA - Fa13.ND.MLB.S.N | ecosystem: Environmental > Aquatic > Freshwater > Lake | place: USA: Michigan | collected 2013-09-23
GGCCGCGAGCTGACCCCCTACATTGCAGCGTGGGTGAAGACCGGCGAGGGCTGCGAGGGGGACAATGTCGACTCCCTCGCCCGCCTCCTCGCCGAGCGTGAGGCCGCACTGCTGGCATTGGTGCAGCACACACAGATGTCATCCATGGCTCGTGCCGCCGACCTCGACGCTGCACGCGCGCGGATTGCGGAGCTGGAGGCGCATCTCTCACGCTCCAATGGTCTTCTGCTTGCTGGGCAGGTAGGCACACTGTTGGCGCGGATTGCGGAGCTGGAGGCGGAGCAGGACGACACCGTTGGGTGCGAGGGCTGCGGCAAGCGCTTGCCGTCGCTGTGCGCGGTGTCGACGGAGGACCCGGTCTACCTGTGCGCTCGATGTGTGTCGCCGATGCACATGGAACGCGAGGCCGCACACCTCGCCACCATCAAGGCGCTGCGGAGAGACGGGACTGCGCTGCTCAACTGCGAGCACAACAACATGCGCGAGATGCGTGATCAGTTTGTGTCGACGTTGATTGCCACCGCCCACTACGACGTGGAGTCTGAGCGGATTGCCCACGCCATCGTCGAACGGCTGACAGGGGTGAAGCGATGAAGTTGACTGAAACCATCAAAGCGGTGGGGCGCTGGTGTCGCGAATGCGGACAGACTGGCGACCATTTCCCTAGGTGCTCTCACCACATGGCGGAAGACGAGGACACGTCTCGCGTCGACGTCTTTGAGCGCGCCGATGTCGTCGAGGCAGTCCGCCAGGCACTGGAGCACTACGAAGTCTTCAGCGATTCACAGCTAGCCGCTGAGTACCTTGTTGACAGGATCACACGATGAAACTCACGACGACGATTGATGTCACGCTTGGCCGTGGGCAGAACGACCGAGAACACCGATTCACGCGCGCCAAGAGGGTGAAGGCGGAGCGGGAGGCGACGAGGGAAGCACTTCAGCGCATTGGGTCGCTTTACTGGAAGGACCCAGCCGGAGGTCACCCGTATCACCCATGGGATAAGGCACGCGAGATGATGCGGGTGGACAACTGCGGCGCGCGCGTCACCCTCATGCGACCCATTGCGCGCATCCCGCTGGACAGCGACAATCTCTCTGGCGCCTTCAAAGGTGTTCGCGACGAGGTGGCCGCGTTCCTCGGGGTCGACGATAGAAGCGACCGCATCCATTGGATCTACACGCAGGAGAAGGGCAAGGGGCTCAAGCCAACGGTGACGATCGAGGTGCTCCCCGTCGGCGACATCGACCCCCAGGTGAAGCGGGTGCGGGAGTTGGAGGCGCAGCTTGATCGGTGGGTGACGTTCGGTGTCGTGTCGCTTGGTGTGCCAGAAGGCCACGACATCGTGACGTCAACCCGCCGCTTGCTGGGGATGGTGACGACGTAAAGCGGACTGCGGTCCTGCTTCAGGGGCTTTTCAGGGCGTTGCAATGCGGCGCCCGTTTCTATAAGGTGACAACATGTCAAGTGAAATCGTGCGCGATAGCGCAGGCAGATTCCCGAAAGGTGTGAGCGGCAACCCTCGTGGCAAGCCCCCTTTGCCGAAGGAGTTCACCGACGCTGCGCCTGAGTGCTTGGCGGTCATCGCTGCGATGGCGCTGGACAAGATGACCGACAAGGACGGGAACCACGTTCCGACGGAGCCGAAGCTCCGCTTGCAGGCAGCAGAGCGCGTTGTAGAGCGTGTCTACGGCAAGGTCGACAGCAAGATGGAAGTGGCCGTTGGCGTCGACGCTGCGGGTGGTACATGCTTGCAGGTGTCATTCGTTGCGGCGGACAAGAAGACCAGCGACGACGAGGTGTGATTGAACGCTGAAATGCCAGCGTGGAGTCAGGTTCTCTTCCAAGAGCATTGGCGACACATTGCGATTCACGGGGGGCGCGGCTCAAGCAAGAGCCACAGCGTCGCCCGTGCGTTGCTCATTCGCGCGTCGCAGAAGACCCTGCGCGTGCTGTGTGCTCGCGAGATTCAGGACTCGATCAAGAAGAGCGTCAAGCAGTTGCTCGACGACTGCATTGAGGCGATGGGCCTGCGGTGGTTCTACACGAGCACTGACATGGAGATCAGGGGCAGGAACGGAAGCCTCTTCATCTTCGCGGGGCTGCTGCGCAACATCGACAGCGTGAAGTCGATGGAAGGCGTGGACGTGTGCTGGATTGAAGAGGCACAGAGCGTGTCACAACGCTCGATTGACGTGCTGGTGCCCACGATCCGCAAGGCTGGCTCGCAGCTGATTTGGGTCTGGAACCCGACGAAGCAAAGCGACCCCGTCGACAAGATGTTCAGGGCTGGCAAGCGCATGGCTGACGAGTGCGTGCTTGAGGTCAACCACAAGGACAATCCCTGGTTCACCGACGAGCTCAAGGCGGAGATGCTGCGCGACAAGGCGCGTGACCCAGACCGCTACCACCACGTGTGGTGTGGTGGGTATCTCACGAGGTCGAAGGCGTCGATCTTCACTGACTGGCGTATCGTCAACGACGAGAACGCGCCCACCATCCCGCTCGGCGTGCAACCGAGATTTGGTGCTGACTGGGGCTTCGCCAACGACCCAACGGTGTTGATTCGTTGCTGGGTGCTTGAAGGTGCGCGCACCATCTACGTCGACCGTGAGGCGTGGGGCGTTGGCGTTGACGTCGTGGACACACCTGCGTTGTTCCGCACCGTCGAGGACAGCGAGCGATTCACCATTCTCGCCGACTCGTCGAGGCCTGAGACCATCTCGCACATGCAGAAGCATTTCTCGCGCAAGGTGTTGCCGGCGAAGAAGGGCCCGAACAGCGTCGAGGAAGGCGTGAAGTTCCTGCAGGGCTACACGATTCTCGCGCACGTCTCGTGTGGGCACACGATTCACGAGCTCGAGGCGTACTCGCTGAAGACCGACGCCAAGACGGGGGAAATCCTCAACGAGATCGAAGATGCAAACAACCATTGCATCGACGCGCTACGCTACGCCGTCGAGGGTGACCGGCGTGCGCCAAAGCCCCCGCCTGTTGTCCGCCCCATCCCGATCGCCACACGCTGGAGATGAATCATGGCTCGCAAGTCAAAAGCCGAACGCTGGAAAGAAGTACACCGCGCTGCACTCGAGGAGTTCGACCAGATTTGGTCGGAGACTCAAGAGGTGCGCGACCAGTGCAACCAACATCGGCGCTACGCCAACGTGCCTGGTGCGCTGTGGGAGACGTTGAGCGACCAGTTCGAGAACCGCCCGATGATGGAGGTGAACCTTTTGCCCTCGTCGTGCATGCGGATTGAGAACGAGTACCGCAACAGTCGGCTTGAGGGCACGTTCGTTTCTCGCACCGGAAAGGCTGACGAGTTCGTCGAGGTGCTGGACTCCATGCACCGCGCGGACTTCCAAGACAGCAAGGGCGAGCAGGCTGTCGATGTGGCGTTCGGCGAGGGTTTGCGCGGTGGTTTCGGTGCATGGCGCCTCGTGGCACGCGCCGAAGACGAGTACGACGACAGCGACGACTACCAGCGCATCCGCTACGAGCCGATCTACGACGCCGACAAAAGCGTGTACTTCGGACTTGACGGGCGCATGCAAGACAAGTCAGACGCCACGACGTGCTTCGTGCTCACGCCCTACACGCATGCAGCGTTTAAGCGACACTTCGGTGAGGATGCGCTCCCGTCGTCGTGGAACAAGGACGACTACAACTGCATGTACGACTGGGTCACACCAGAACGTGTGTGGGTTGCTGAGTACTTTGTCGTCGACAGCGCGAAGGAAACATTGAACGTCTACGCCGACTTGCTTGGCGACGAGGTCAAGTACACCGACGAGGAACTTGAGGACGACGACGGCGCCCAGCTGAAGGAGCTCGAGCTTACTGGCGCGCGCCTGCTGCGCAAAGAGAAGCGCTCACGCAAGGTGGTACGCAAGTACATGCTCTCGGGCAGTGCTGTGCTCGACGAGTGCATCATCCCAGGCAAGAGCATCCCGATCGTCCCGTTCTTCGGCAACCGTGCCGTCATCGACGGGATCGAGCGCATCTGGGGGCACATCGCCTACGCCATCGATGCACAGCGTTTGAAGAACATGTCGCTGTCGAAGTTGGCCGAGATCATGGCCACCTCGTCGGAAGAACGCCCGATCCTCACTGGCTCGCAGATCGCTGGCCATGAGGAGACGTGGGCGAACGCCAACCTCAACAACCTGCCGTACTACCTGATCAACGACATGGTCGACGCCAACGGTAACCCGATGCCGTCTGGCCCTGTTGGCTACACGAAGCCCCCACAAGTCCCGCCCGTGCTTGCCGCGCTGTTCGCTGGCGTTGATGCCAGCATGAAGGACATCCTCGGCAACCCACAGGCTGGCGACGTGCTCTTGAGCAACACGTCGGGCAAGGCCGTCGAGATGCAGCAGCAGCGCCTCGACATGCAGTCGTTCATCTACATCAGCAACCTTGCTGTCAGCATCAAGCGTTCGCTCGAGATCTGGGGTGGGATGGCGCAGCAGGTCTACGTCGAGGAAAAGCGCGAGTTCAAGACCGTGGCCCCCGACGGCAAAAACGCGTCGATGACGATGGTCAACGTCCCGCAGCTCGTCGACGGCAAGATGGTGATCGACAAGGACATGGCGCAAGCCGACTACGACGTCACTGTTGATGTTGGCCCTTCCAGCGTCTCCAAACGGGCCGCCACTGTGCGCGCGGTGATGGGCATGCTCATGGTGCCGAACATCGACCCGCAGACGGCAAACGTGCTCGTGGGCTTCGCAGCGATGAACATGGAAGGCGAGGGCATCGGCGACCTGCGCGACTACTTCCGCCAGCAGCTTTTGCGTCAAGGTGTCGTCAAGCCCACCGAAGAAGAGCAGGCGCAACTCCAGGCGGAAGCCAGCCAGCAGCAAGAAGACCCCAACGCAACGCTGCTCAAGGCTGCCAGCGAGGAAGCCGTGGCGAAGGCACAGAAGGCACGCGCCGAGGTGGTGGAAACTGCGGCGAACACCGAGCTGTTGCGCGCAAAGACGGCCGAGGTCAAAGGCAAGGCGCTCGGTGCGCTGGGTGACCTTGAGGCTCGCGCCAATGGTGTTGCGCCGACCAAGCCGATGGGGTAGGCTGTCGATGCTTCACCCACCCACTCGAGCCAACGACGAATGGGCGCAAACCTCCTGTAAGCTTCACGGATGTAGGGATGTTAGGCGCGGTGGGTGAGGGCACTTGTCGACGTAGCTCAGTAGGTTAGAGCCGCTGGCGAGCAGCAGGTCGGGGGTTCAAGTCCCTCCGTCGACGAAGAAACCCCGCTCACAAGGCGGGGTTTGTTTTTGTGGGTCAGGAGAAGAGCGAAGCTAGGTCATCGCCAAAACGTTTGATGAAGGCCAAGTCTTCTTCATCAAGTGCAAACCACTCCCCCGAAACTCGCTTTGCCTCAAACTTGCGGTGTAGAGCGCGCTCTTCCTTGAGCCCGGCCCCATGGATCACATCCCTGACCTCTACTGGTTCAGGACATCCGGTAGCAATAGCGCTTAGTCTATTTTTCAGGTTTGATGTGTACCCTATCTTGTATGTGTCCCCGCTTTTTACGATGTAGACACATGTGCTATATGCGCGACGCGCAATGGGCGGGCACAGGTTTGTTGGTGCCGCAGACAGAATGTCGATGACGGTGACGCCCAACGCGTCTGCTAGCATCTCAAGGCTTCTGATGTTCGGGTTTGCTGAGCCGTCCTCAAGCTGTGCAATGTGCCTCTTTGAAAGACCCGTCTTCTCTGAAAGCTGTGCGACGGTCATGCCCAGTAAGGCGCGCCTCGTGCGTGTTGCGTGTGCGATGCTCTGTGCGAACCGAGTTTTCTTGTTCATTCTGCATTCTAACGCGCGTTGCAAATGAATGCAACTGGTAACAGTTGGTTTGACACGGCAGTGCAGTCCCCGCTAACGTAGCCCCAACGCGACCGCCCGGCGTACTGGGTGAGAAACAAGGGACACATGACCATTGAGGCAGAAGGCACCCCTACCGGTGCTGTCGTCGACAACGTGCAACCGCTTGATGACGTTGAGGCACCCGCCGAGACGCCCGCAGAAGAAGCACAAGACGCTGACGGCGAAGTGGTGGTGACCATCGGGGACGCGCCCGCCCCGGAGAGTGACGACGACGAGCAGGAGCAGAGCGCGCCAGCATGGGTCAAAGAGGTTCGCAAGAACGCACGGGAAACCGCGCGGGAAAACCGGGAGCTCAAGCGCAAGCTGCAGGCACTCGAAGCGAACAACACACCCAAGCCAACGGCGCCAGCACTCGGACCGAAGCCCACGTTGCGAGACGACGATGTCGACTTTGACGAGGACAAGTTCGAGGCGAAGCTCCTGAAGTGGAATGAGGCCAAGCGCAAGATCGACGAGGAGAAGGCAGCGGAGCAAACCGCGTGGCAGAAGAAAAACGACGAGTTCAACAAGGCAGCTGCCTCGCTGAAAGCGCCCGACTTCGACGACGCCAAGCACGCTGTCATCGACGCAATCGATCCCGTTCGTCAGGGCATCCTGATGAAAGCTGCAGCCCAACCGCACGTCGTGGTGCTCGCACTTGGTCGACAGCCTGAAGAGTTGAAGAAGCTGGCTGCAATCACCGACCTCGTGGACTTCACCGTCGCTGTCACCAAGTTGGAAGGTCAAATCAAAGTGTCGTCCCGCAAACCACCGCCCCCCGAACGCACCCCATCGTCTGCCGGCCGCACTACCGCTGTCGGGGACAAAACGATCGAAGCCCTGGAAAAAGAGGCAGACCGCACCGGCGACCGCTCAAAGGTCATCGCGTACAAGCGGAAAATCTCCAGCGGCAAGTAGGAGCACACCGTGTCCAACTCGTTCAGCAAAGAAGAAAAAGTCGCGTTCGACGAGATGATGGTCGGTTTCGACGACAATCTCGCCGTCAACAAGCTGGTCAAGAAGTACGTCACCGACCAAGCGGTGATGGAGCGCAGCAACTACCAGATCTGGCGCCCGCAGCCGTACATCGCCAACAGCTACTCGGGCATCGACATGACCGGGAACTTTGACGACTACACGCAGCTCTCGGTGCCTGCTTCGATCGACACCGATCGCAGCGTCCCGTGGCAGATGACGGCGCTCGAACTCAACGACGCGCTGCAGGAGAAGCGCCTCGGTGAAGCTGCCATGCAGAAGCTGGCCAGCGACATCAACGTGGCGTGCCTCTCTCGCGCTTCGTACGAAGGCACCCTCTTCGTCAAGCGCACTGGTCCCGCCACCGGCTTTGATGACCTCGCCGCCGTCAAGTCGATCATGAACTCGCAGGGCGTCAGCGCCAATCGTCGCCGCATCGGTCTGTCGTCTGCTGACTACACCGCGATGGCTGGCGAGCTGTCGAAGGCTTCGCGCTCGTTTGGCAACGAGATCTCGGACGCTGCTCTCCGTCGCGCGTACGTCGGCCAGTTCGCTGGCATCGACACCTACGAGCTCGACTACGCTTTGCGTTTGCCCGCCGCTGCTGCCTCAGGCATCACGATGGACACCCGCACCTCAGCGGTGAACTACTACACCCCTGCTGCCACGAGCACGGGTGTTGCGGGCCAAAGCAGCAACGTCGACAACCGCTACCAGACAATCACGGTGTCTTCGAACACCAACATCGCTGTCGGTGATGCGTTCACCATCGCTGGTGTCGAAGCCGCGCACCACCTGACCAAGCTGTCGACCGGCCAGCTCAAGACGTTCCGCGTCATGGGCAAGTCCGGCTCGACCTCGCTGGTCATCTCGCCGCCCATCATCAGCAACCAAGGCGGGACCGACGCCGAGAAGCAGAACATCAACGTTGTGCTGACCTCGACGGCGAGCAACGCTGCTCTGGTGTTCCTCAACACCACGGCCGCTGCAATGAACCCGTTCTGGTGTGAAGACGCGATCGAGATCCTGCCAGGTCGCGACAGCACCCCGACCGATGCCGGCGCCGCCGTCATGCGTGCGACCACGGGCAACGGGATCGAGGTGGTGATGTCGAAGCAGTTCAACATCGTCACCAAGAAGACCCTGTTCCGTGTTGACACCCGCTTCGGCACCGTGTGCCTGCAGCCTGAGATGTGCGGGATTGTGATGTTCAGTCAGGCCTGAACCACCGTCAGCGCCTCTTTGATGGGGCGCTGTTCCTCTTCATTGCTCTTTTGCTTCGAGGTTCATCATGTCTCTTGTCGTCGCCCCTTTTGGCAGCTCGAACGACGTCGTCGTCCCGGCGTCTGGCATCGTCACCGCGTTTTCGCGTGGTGCATTTTCGGTGCAAGTGCAGAACAACCCCAGCGCCAACATCCCGCCCGTGTGGAGCATCCTCGCGCAGGTGCCCGCCAACACCGTCTACACCTCCTCGGCGTTCACCGCTGGTGCGGTCATCCGCATCGACGCGAGCGGTGGTCAAGAGGTCAGCTTTGACGTTGGCACGGCTCCCGGCGCCAAGCTGGGCCGCGCAGTGATGATTCAGGGTGCGGGTGTCTCGGCAGTCAACACCAGCGCCACGCTGACCACTGCGCAGATCTGCGGTGGCATCATCACGTCGACCACAGCAGCAGCAGTGGCAGGCACGCTGCCGACTGGCGCCGTCATGGATGCCCAAGGTACGCAAGAAATTGGTGAAGCTGTGCTGTGGTCGGTGATTGCGACCGGCGCAAACGCGTTCACCGTCACTGCCGCCGCATCGGGTCACACCGTGGTTGGCGCCGGCGCTGTGGCAACTGGCACCAGCGGCCAGTTTGCAACGCTGAAGACGGCTGCAGCGACGTACATCACGTACCGCTTGAGCTGAACCACCTGAAACCCGCCGTCGATGTGGCGGCGGGTTTTTCTTTCTCGACGAGGAACGACATGGCTAGCAAGAAGAAGCCCGCAGCGAAGAAGAAGAAACCGGCATCAATGCCGATGGGGAATGGTGTTGGTCGCAAGGGAGGCAAGCCGTGCTGACCTTCCCAACCATCCTCTACCGCGTGCCAGGTGCGCACAGCGGCCCCGGCTTCACCTACGACTACGCCGGCGCGCTCGACCAGTCGGCCGCAGACGCGCTCAAAGCGCAGGGGTGGCACGAGACTCTGGTTGACGCCGTTTCGCCGCCCAGCGTTGAACCTGCTGCGCCTGAGGACGATGTGCCGGCTGACGACGCACCGCCGACCCGCGCCGAACTCGAGGCCAAGGCCAACGAACTCGGCGTGAAGTTCGACGGACGAACAAGCGACGCGCTCCTGCTCTCCCGCATCAACGCCGCACTCGGAGTCTGACATGGCATGGACGCGCCGCCAGTTCATCGTGAAGGCATTCAGTGAAATCGGCATCGGTGGAGACTTCGAGCTCCAACCGGCTGAACTGGAGGACGCGCGCGCCAGCCTTGACGCCATGATGGCCGAGTGGAACGCACGCGGTTTGCGTCTCGGGTACCCTATCGGTGCTGACCCCACTGATGGGGACCTTGACGATGTGACTGGCGTGCCAGATGCGGCCAACCAAGCGGTGTACCTCAACCTCGCCATCATCCTTGCGCCCAGCTACGGGCGCACCCCCATGCCGACCACGATGGCCAACGCGCGCCGCTCTCTGTCGACGGTGGAGGCGCGTGCAGCGCAGCCCCGACAGATGCAGTACCCCGCGCAGCTGCCCCGTGGTGCAGGTGCCAAAGCATGGCGATACCGCCGCCCGTTCTACCCAAGACCAGAAGACCCAATCTTGGCCGGCTCCGATGGGCCGATCGACTTCACCTGACGCCTCGAGGTTTTACCGTGCCCAGCATCCGCGACCTCTCCGAAACCACCAGCCTGTCCGGTGCCGATGCCTTCCCTGTCTCGCTGGCCAGCCAAAGTGATGCACGCAAGGCGTCTCTCTCGACGTTGCTGGCGTTCGTCGAGGCCAACTTTGCGTCTCCCGACTTCACCACGCAAATCAACGCCCCGTCGTCGTCTGGTTCGTCGATCGCGCTGACTGACCAGACGGGCAACCTCTGGTTGATCATCAATCCGACTGGCGCGTTTGCTGCGCTGACGCTGGTTCTCCCTGTCGTTGGCAACGCCTACGATGGGCAGCAGATTCTGGTGACGTGCAGCAACAGCATCACTGCGCTGACCATCAATCCGAACGGTGCCACGCTCGTTGGCGCGCCAACCGCTTTTGGTGTCGGTGGCTTCTTCACGCTGCGCTACAACAAGCTGCAGTCGACGTGGTACTGCGTCTCGCAGTCGCTGGGCGCCACGTCGGTGTTCTCATCGATCACACTGACGAGCGATACGGCCACCGTTCTCGACGTCAACGGACAGACCTCGCTTGAGCTGTCGAAGAACTACGCTGGCGTCACGGCTGGCAACTATGTCCGCATCACGAACCGCTCGACAGGTGGTGGGCCACAGATTCAATCTGCTGGCGTTGATACCAACGTTGCGTTGTCGGTTTCTGCAAAGGGGACCGGGTCGCTCACGCTTGGTGGTTCTGGTCCATCATCGATTTCCGGTTCATCGGTTGCGCTTTCGGCGGGAACCGGATTCCTTGATCTCGGCTTGCTCGCTGCAAACACAACGCGTGTCGAAGACAATCAAGTGATCATCTCGTGCTTGACGACACCGGGCGCCGTGATTGGTGTCGAGGCGTTTGTCCTCCCACGCGTTGTGCGTGTGAAGCCTGCAACGCTCGCACAAGCCAACACCGCTGTTGCGCTCATCTCCGTTGCGGGCGATCGCATTGGTGCTCGAGCCACCATCACTGACAGCACGGCAACGTTCGCCAGCGCCAACTACGGGGCTGTCATCACGGGTGGTGGCGCCAACTTTGTGCCGGCCATCTACGACGGCACCAACTGGCGTCAAGGCTGAACGATGACGCAGATCCCGATCCTCTCTGGCATTTTCGCGACGGGCACCGGCGTCGACGTGCGGACGTCGTACCCTGTCAACATGGTGCCCGTCCCTGCTGACTCTGGCGTCTCGCCGGGCTACTTGCGCCCCGCTGACGGCATCGTCGGGCAGGGCATTGGCCCCGGTGTGGGTCGTGGCGGGATCGAGTGGCGAGGTGTGCTGTATCGCGTCATGGGCAGCAAGTTCGTCTCCGTCGACGTCTCAGGTGTTGTGACCGAGATCGGGGACGTCGGCGAGGGCGGGAACGTGCGCATGTCGTACGGGTTCGACCTGCTGGCCATCGCGAGCAACAACAACCTCTTCTACTACGACGGGGTGTCGCTGACGCAGGTCACCGACCCAAACGTGGGCGTCGTGCTCGACGTGCAGTGGATCGATGGGTACTACGCCGTCACCGATGGGGAGTTTGTTGCGTTCAGCGACATCAACGACCCGTTTTCGTTCTCGACGCTGAAGTACGTGTCGAGTGAGTCGGACCCCGACCCCATCGTCGGTGTGCGCAAGCTCCGCAACGAGCTTTACGCCATCAACCGCAACTCGATCGAATGCCTCGACAACGTGGGCGGCAGTGGCGTGCCGTTCGCCCGCATCGAGGGCGCGAAGATCACCAAGGGCGCGGTGGGCACGTTCGCCGTGGCAATTTACATGGAGACGCTGGCCTTCGTTGGCAGCGGCTACAACGAGGCGCCTGGTGTCTATCTGGGGATCAACGCGGGTGCGAACAAGATTTCCACCGTTGAGGTGGACCGCGTCCTTGCGTCATACACCGAGGCGCAGTTGTCGCAGACTCTCGTCGAGGTCCGCAACGACAACGGGCACCAGCACCTCTACATCCATCTCGTAGATCGCACGCTGGTCTACGACGCTGCTGCCTCCAAGGCTCTCGGCGCACAGGTTTGGTTTGTCCTCACCTCGTCGATGACGGGCGAGAGTGTCTACCGCGCTCGCCACCTCGTGTGGTGCTACGACCGCTGGAACTCTTGCGACCCGACGAGCTACAGCGTGGCGCGCCTGACGCAGGATGTGAGCACGCACTACGGGGAGCCGGTGCGCTGGGAGTTCTCGACGCCCATCCTCTACAACGACGGGAAGGGTGGGGTCGTTTACGAGCTCGAACTCGTGTGCCTCGCTGGGCGCGTGGCGCTTGGTATCGACCCGACCATCTCGACGAGCTACAGCTACGACGGGGTGACGTGGAGCACCGCCAAGTCCGTGCGCGTAGGCACCATTGGCGAACGCCTCAAGCGCATCGTGTGGTTCCGTCAAGGGTCGTTCATGCACACGCGAGTGCAGCGCTTCCGTGGGACATCTGACGCACATGTGTCGGTGTTGCGACTTGAAGCGGCCATGAGCGGGAGTGCGTTTTGACCTCGACAACCACCCGACGCCTGCGACTCGATCGCAACCAGCTTGCCAAGGCCTTGAACGGCGACCCTGAAGTGGTGCGCCAGTTCGAGCTGCTGCTCTCGATGGTGAACGCCATCGAGTCGGGCGGTGGTGGCACGGGTGCTGTTGAGAGTGTCAACGGGCAAATCGGCGACGTGGTGTTGGATGCCGCAGATGTCGGGGCGGTTGCACTCGGGTCTCTCGCCGCGATCGCCACCAGTGGGAGCGCTGACGATCTCGTCGCGGGTACAGTACCAGTGGCACGCCTTCCGCTGACGACGGTGACGCCGGGCAGCTACACCTCGACGAATCTCACCGTTGATGCCACGGGGAGAATCACAGCGGCGGCAAATGGGTCTGGCGGCGGTGGCACATACGGGAGCGCCACCGCGACGTTCACCGTTGGGCTCGACAGCGTCACTGTCTCCGTTGTCGACGCAGGCGTCACACTGGGCAGCAACATCGTTTTGAGCGTCGGAACAGCGCCGGGCCGTGAGGCAGACGAGTTCGCCTTCGCACCAGTCTTCCCCGCCGTGGCGAGCGTGACGGCGGGCGTTGGGTTCGATATTCTCGTGACGTGTCCCGACGCTGACGCCGACGGCGCCTACCTCATCAACTACACCAGGGATTGAACATGGCTGGCATCACAGGCGGAAGCAACACCACCAACAAGGCGAACGTCGACGCCGATTTCAACCTCAACGTGAACTTGCCGGTTCCCGAGGAGCAAGCAGGCTTTGCGTGTGCCTCGTCGGAAGTCGACGCGGGTAGCGTGTTGGGCACTCGACTGCAGCGCGCGTTTGAAGTCACCGACGACTACCGTTTGCGCTGCGCGATTGATTCGCTGTGGCTGAACAAGGCGTTCAGCGGGGCAATCCTCGATGAGCGATTCGTTCAAATCGCCACGACGATGACCTACGCGCAAGGGTCGGGCCTTGGCGTGCTCAACTCGGGCAACTCGCTCGCTGCCAACGCAACCATCCGACTGTCGACGAAAAAGTCGATGCCGTTGTTCGGCACGTTCGGGCTGCACATCGAAACACAGCTGCGCGAGGCAAACCCGACGGCAACCGGCGTACAGAGCGAGTGGGGCTTGGGGCTCATGGTGGGCACCGCTGCCCCGCTCGACGGTGTGTTCTGGCGTCGCCTGAGCGGTGGGCAACTGCAAGGCGTCGTCAACTTTGGCGGCGTGGAAACTGTCACCAACATCACAACGACGGCTGTTGTTGGTCGCGGTGGCGTGGGCCTGTATTCCGCCACCGACGTCAACAAGTACGCCATCGTCATCGCCAACGACGAAGTGTTTTTCTGGATCAACGACATCCTCGCTGGCAACATCGAAACCCCCGTCAACCAAGGAGCACCGACGGCGTCGCAGGCACTCCCGCTTGAGTTCCGCGTGGTCAACTCCGCTGGTGGTGCGAGTGCTGCGCGGCGCATCGAAGTGGGTTTCGTCAACGTGCTGTTGGGCAGCGGTGACACCACCCGCCCATGGACCGCCGCGATGGCAGCCAACGGCAACGGCAGCTACCAGACGCAGCTCGGCACCGCTGTGGCAGCGACGAGCAACAGCGGGATCACGGCACTCGCCGCCCCGACGTTCACCGCCAACACAGCGCCTGCCATCAACGCACTGGGCGGGAAGTGGATTTCCCCCTCGCCACTGCCTGCTGGTACCTCTGGCCTCGCCACAATCGCCGACGTGCACTACCCGATCTTCAGCTACCTCAACCCTGCGGGCACCGCCGCGATTCCGGGTCGCGATCTCGTCGTCACTGCGATTCGCATCGGCGAGACTGTCGCGTCTGCGGTGCTGGGTGCGACGTACACGCATCTCGAGTGGATCGTGGGCGTGGGCTCAAGCGCCGCAACGCTGGCGACTGCCGATGCTGTTGGGCCGCCAACGACGACGTCACCCAAGCGCCAGAACGTTGGGAGTCAGTCGTTCCTCGCAACGGCGCCAGCCGGCACCGTTGCACCTGGTTTCCATGTCCCCCTCGAGACCCCGCTCGTGGTGCCACCGGGCACCTACCTGCATGTGATCTTGTCGCTCATCGGCAACGCTGCGACGGGCACGTTGCGCGGGTCCGTGTTCATCAACGGGTACTTCGAATGACCGATCTCGTCGTGACCTCGTCGACGGTGGACGCACTGTTGCGTCTCACGCCGCTCGCCGTCGAGGAACCCTGTCCCGTGGTGCACCACTTCGGGCCGGGGGTCTACATCCGCGAGGTCACGCTCCCAGCTGGCGCGCTCGTCGTCGGCAAGACGCACCGACATGCACACATGAACCTGATGTTGCGCGGCAAGCTGGAGTTGCACGACGAGACAACCGGCGCGATTCGCGTGCTCGAGGCGCCGCAAATGTTCGTCAGCCCACCCGGCCGCAAAGTGGCACGCATCATAGACACCGTCGTCTGGCACAACGTCTACGCCACCGAAGAGCGCGACATCGAGCGGCTTGAGGCATGGTTGTTTGAGCCGGAAGCGCGCGACGTCGAGGTGTTCGACATGCATCGCCAGTTGCGCCAGCCGGAGCGCGACGACTTCGATGCGTTCGTGAATGCCTCGCCATGGAGTGCCGACGAGGTGCACGCCATTTCGCACGCCGGCGGGGACTGCATCGACTTCCCGACCGGCTACGCCCATCTCGTCGTGCGTGATTCCCCCATCGAGGGGCGCGGATTGTTCGCCACCGTCGACGTCGTGCCCGGTGTCATCGCACCCGCCCGCATCGACGGGAAGCGCACGCCAGCGGGCAGGTTCGTCAACCACAGCCACAACCCCAACGCTGCCTTTGCATTGCGTGCTGACGGTGCTATTGACCTCGTTGCCTTGAGGCCCATCGCCGGTTGCGTTGGTGGGAGCCGAGGAGAGGAAATCACCGTTGACTACCGCCAAGCCGTGGCGTTGTCCGGGGTCCACATCTCTCGTCGAGGTAGCCAATGAGTGCAGTCGCAGTCGCAATCGGTGTTGGAGCCGCTGGTGTCATCGCTGGCATCGGTGGGGCGGCAATCTCCGCCTACAGCGCCAGTGAGGCGCAGAAGGCGTACGAGAAGCAGTCAGAGCTTGACCGCGCACAGCTTGCCGCCGCTCAACAGCAGGCGCAGCAGTCGCAGCAGCCGTACGCTGACGCGGGCATGGCTGGCCTTGGCGGGCTGAACCAATACCAGCAGACGGGTACCGATGCTCTCGCGCAGCAGCGGGCACTTGCGGGGCTCGACGGCCCACAGGCGCAGCAGGCGGCCATCGAGGCGTTGAAGACCTCGCCCGGCTACACGCAGATGATGGACCAGGCACAGACCACGCTGCTGCAGAACGCAGCAGCCACCGGTGGCTTGCGTGGCGGCGACACTCAAGGTGCACTCGCGCAACTTGGCCC
>Ga0181363_1000255_pt1 | contig 15602 bp, 24 predicted proteins | sample Fa13NDMLBSN_FD_130109 | JGI IMG/M metagenome (GOLD analysis project Ga0181363, IMG submission 130109) | Freshwater viral communities from Lake Michigan, USA - Fa13.ND.MLB.S.N | ecosystem: Environmental > Aquatic > Freshwater > Lake | place: USA: Michigan | collected 2013-09-23
AGGAATAACAATCGGGGACTGGCTCAAAAGGCTGGTCCCCTTCTAATCACTTAAGGAGATTATTATGGCTGTTTCTCAAGGTCGTTCCCAGTTTCAGGGCTTGTTCTCTGAGATGTGGGCAGTTTCTGAGTCTGTTGACTTCGGCAATGCTGCTACCGGCTCAGGTACGTTTGCATCTGTTGATGTAACAGTTCCTGGTGTTGCTCTTGGCGATATCGTTATGGGTGTCTCTATTGCTTTAGACACGATAGACACCGTTATCGCTGGTGCAGTAACTGCTGCTAATACGGTTACTCTGACGCTTCTAAATAACACTGCTGGCGCTGTAAACCATGCTGCCGCTATTGTAGATTTTATTGTAGTTCGTCCAGCGTTCTAAACCTTACGGTTTTGCCTCTTAGGAGGCTTTTCTTTAGCATCTTTGCTAAGGGTGTTAAAGAAAACAACATAGAGGAAATAAGATGATACCTCACACCTTCCCCGCAATACTAACGACTACACAGCTAAGTCAGATGACAGTGGCTACGATTACGCCAACAACTGCTCAGATTGCCTGGTTAGATTACATCCCTGTTACACTTACCACCACACAGCCTGCTTCTTTAAATAGTTACAATATTGGCAGTGCTATCGCTGCTAACCAGATTACACCAACAACTTCTCAAATAGCCTGGCTTGACTATGTTCCAGTTCAGGCTTTAACAACTTCGGCTATAACAGCATTTTCTACCGATGCTGGTGGTTTTATTCCGCTGTATAAGCCTTAAGGAACCTAAACTATGGCTATCTATCGTGGTCCAGGCGGTTCAGGAGATGCGACAGCAGACTCTGCTAATACCGCACAGTTAGCACTGACTTACGCTAACCAAGCTGTTGCTAGTGCTACCGCAGCGTCTACCTCCGCAACCAACGCATCAAACAGTGCATCAGCGGCTTCAAGTTCAGCCTCAACAGCCAGCACCGCAGCTACCAATGCTCAGACTGCTGAGACAAACGCTGAGACAGCAGAAACCAACGCTGAGACAGCGCAGACCGCAGCCGAAGCTGCTCGTGATGCCTCAATCAACCTAGCCACTAACTTCACGGCTACGGCTACTACGCTATCGCCAGGATCTAGTGCGACAGCCTCTTACAACTCTGGCACCTATACCCTAACCTTAGGCATCCCAACAGGCGCTACTGGCTCTACAGGCTCTACAGGGGCCACTGGTGCTACTGGACCAGCAGGACTTAACTGGTTAGGTGCCTACGCTGGCGGTACAACATACGCAGTGGATGATGCAGTCAGTTATAATGGATCTTCTTATGTTTGTAAGTTGGCTTCTACTGGTAATCTACCTACTAACACTACTTATTGGGACACTCTAGCTGAGAAGGGCGCCTCTGGCTCTGGCGCTGGCGACGTAACTGGCCCCGCTTCTGCTGTCAATAATCGATTTGCAGCCTTTGACGGAGTAACTGGTAAGCTCATCAAAGACAGCGGATTTACTTCTTCTAGTTTTGAGACTGCCGATGCTACAATCCTGAAGTCTGCTGCAATCGGTGTTTCTGTACAGGCTTATGATGCGCAGTTGTCTGATGTTGCTGGCCTTACCCCTACAGACAATGGGGTCATTATTGGCAACGGAACCAACTTTGTTGTCGAGTCTGGGGCTACATTAAAGACCTCTCTTGGCCTGACTATCGGTACAGATGTACAGGGCTACGATGCTCAACTTGCTGATATTGCTGGCTTGACACCAACGGATAATGCTGTTATAATCGGTAATGGTACTAACTTTGTTGTAGAGTCTGGAGCAACACTAAAGACTTCCCTTGGTCTAACCATTGGCACAGATGTACAAGCATACGACAGTAATCTAACATCGTTTGTTAATACATTTACGTTGCCAACGACAGACGGCACAGCAAATCAGGTATTACAAACTAATGGATCAGGAACTCTTTCTTTTGCAACATCCAGCGGCGGCATTACCACAGGTAAGAGCATTGCAATGGCGATGATTTTTAGTTGATAGATGAAAGTTAAAAAAGATCCAAAGTGTCCTAGTTGTGGTGATACTAATATAGAAAATTTTTATGTAGATAAGAATGGACATAGAAGTGTTAAATATTGTAAAGAGTGTCACAAACAAAATTGTAAAACTAGATGGCATTCTAAAACACCAATAGAGAAGCAAGCAACAAGAGTTAAAGCAATGTACGGGATTAGTCCTGAAGAGTACATTGAAATGCACAAAGAACAAGATGGTAAATGTGCAATATGCGAAACAAAGCCCACAACTAAAAGAGGATTACATTTAGACCATAATCATACAACAGGGCAAGTTCGTGGTCTTTTGTGTCATGGTTGTAATGTTGCATTAGGGTCTTTTAAAGAAAATACAGATTTACTTAGCAAGGCAATAGAATATCTAAGGAGCAAAAATGGCAGCACCTAATATAGTCAACGTAGCAACCATCACGGGCAAGACCAACGTGGTGGACTTAACTTCAACCAGCGCAACCTCGGTTGTCAGCAACGCAGCATCGAGCAACAAGGTCTTCAAGATCAACTCGCTGATTGTATCTAACGTAGATGGCACAGCAAACGCTGAGATTACAATTAGCCTCTACTCTGCTGCGGCTCTTGGTGGCACAGCAACGCAAATTTGCTCAACTGTTGTTGTCCCAGCAGACTCATCGTTGATTGTTATCGACAAATCCTCTGGCATCTACCTTGAGGAAGATAAGTCAATTGGTGCAACTGCAAGCGCAGCTAATGACTTGAAAGTGGTCTGCTCATACGAGGAGATTTCCTAATGAGCCGCTATCCCGGTGGGATAATTTCTGCCACACCACCAACGGTTACAACATCGTCTGCCAAAGGCGTTTGGACGCTACAAGAGGCATTGCAATATCAAAGGGCTGGAACTTGGCCTGTTACTAACTACACCGTCATCCAAACCTTTACCGCTACATCTACATGGACTTGCCCTACTGGTGTAAGCGAGGTTGAGTATTTAGTGGTTGCTGGTGGTGGTTCTGGTGGAAGCGGAAATACTGGTAGTCCGGGTAGCGCAAGAGGCTCTACTGGTGGCGGTGGTGCTGGTGGATTTAGAACCGCATCTGGTTTCTCTGTAACTGCTGGAACTGATTACACGATTACCGTAGGTGCTGGTGGAACCCAAGTATCTGGTATCGCTCAAGGAAACGATGGAAATAATTCTGTATTTAGCACTATTACCGCAACTGGTGGTGGTGGTGGTGGAACTGAGGCAAATCCGGGATTAAACGGAAGAAATGGTGGTTCTGGCGGTGGTGGAGCCAGTTCTGGAGTAAGTATTGGAACTGCCGGTTCCGGAAATACTCCATCTACATCTCCATCACAAGGAAACAATGGCGGTATTGGTGCAACAGATAACGTAACCTTTCGAAGCGGCGGTGGTGCTGGCGGTGCTAGTGCAACAGGCGGTAATGGGACATCTTCTAACGCAGGGAGTGGCGGCAATGGAACGGCATCTACAATCTCTGGTTCGTCTGTAACCTATGCTGGTGGAGGTGGATGTGGCGGCGGTACTACTGTTGGGCCAGGTGGTTCTGGTGGCGGCGGTGCTGGCGGTAGCCCCGGTGTTAATGGAAGCACGAACACAGGAGGTGGAGGTGGCGGCGCTAACTTTGACAAACAAGGCGGCGCAGGCGGCTCAGGCATCGTCATCCTCAAATACCAAGCACCTACTCAATCCGTATTCACATTCAAAGGTTCTGGCAAGTGGGTTGCACCTACTGGCGTGACTACTGTTGACTACCTAATTGTTGCGGGTGGTGGTGGAGGTGGTAGTGCTGTTGGCAATCTTTATCAAGGTGGTGGTGGCGGTGCTGGTGGGTTTAGGACTGGAACTAGCCAAAGTGTTACCGCTGGCGCAGAACTTACTATTACCGTAGGCGCTGGGGGAGGTGTTGCTACCAATGGCGGTAATTCTTCTATTGTTGGAGGTTCCGCACCATCTGTTTTTGCATCTCCCGGAATCGTTTCGGCTGGTGGTGGTGGTGGTGCAGCAGCGACTAGTGTCGGGGCTGTAAACGGAAGTAGCGGAGGTTCTGGCGGTGGGGGCGGTGGTAATTCTGCCACACCGGGGACTGGAGGAAGTGGTAATACACCTAGCACATCGCCGTCACAGGGTAACAACGGAGGCGCAGGGGCAAACCCTGGTGCGCCTAATTATGGAACTGGTGGTGGTGGCGGTGCTGGTGGAGCCGGAGTAAGTGGAACGGGGACTACTGGCGGCAACGGTGGGTCTGCGTCAACATCTGCAATTAGTGGAGCAACTGTTTATTATTCTGGCGGTGGTGGTGGCTCAACTTACCTTGCGGGAACTGCTGGTCTTGGCGGCGGAACATCTACAACCTCTCAAAAAGGCGGTGGTGGAGACGGTTCTGCTAGCGCCGGAAATGGTGTAAGCGGAACCGCAAACACAGGTGGTGGAGGCGGAGCCGCTGGCAATAATGCTCCATCTGGAGGCACAGGCGGTTCAGGCGGCTCTGGAATCGTAATCATCAAAACAAACCAATAACGAGGGGAATATGACAACCAAGATTTATAGACTGTACGGAATCGACACGGCGATGCACTTGCTTCGTCCCGGTGCTAAGTGGGAAATTACAAACTCTCACTTTAGCAACTGGGAAGACCCAAGGCCGTGTCCGAAATGGGAAGAAGTCTTGGATACGATGGAGAAGATTAAAGCATTTGAGGACTCCATCAACACCGTCTGGTTGCCAGAACAGATTGCGGAACTAACTGGTAGTCCAGAGGCGCAAGCCAAAGCCCAAGTCGCACAGATGATTGCAGAACAGAAGGCCGCATGATTCACAATCTGTTTCCAACTCCCGTTGGTAGGTACGAGTTAGGGCGTGACTTAACTGCTAAAGAACTGTCGTTTCTTAAAAAGCAAGAGACACGTTCAAATATGGGTAACACAACCAGTATCGACAACACGATTCTGAAAGCCAAAGAACTAACCCAGTTGCGGGACTTCATTGAAACTAAGGTGTCGGAATACTTCACCACGGTTTACAACCCCAAGAACAAGGTCAATCTCAAGATTACTCAGTCTTGGACAAACTACACAGAGCAGGGTCAGTACCACCACAAGCATGAGCATCCAAACTCATTTGTGTCTGGCGTGTTCTATGTACAAGCTGATAAAGCAAAGGACAGGATTTACTTTTACCGCAACGGGTATCAACAGATTAAGTTCCCGCCAAGCGATTGGAATGTGTGGAACTCAGAGTCGTGGTGGTTTGATGTTGGGTCTTGCGACTTGGTACTCTTCCCGTCAAGCCTGACCCACATGGTTCCTACCGTGGAATCTGACCAGACCCGTATTAGCCTGTCGTTTAACACATTCCCTGTTGGTAATGTCGGGGAAGAGATGGATTTAACTGGACTGCAATTAGGAGAATTAGATGGCGCATTTCGCTGAAATTGATAGCAACAATGTCGTGCTACGGGTTATCGTAGTCGACAATAAAGACACCTCAACCCCTGACGGAACCGAAGTTGAATCCATTGGCGTGGCTTTCTGCCAGCGTCTGTTTGGCGGAAACTGGCTTAAGACCTCTTACAACGGAAACATCCGTAAGAACTACGCTGGCATCGGCTATACCTACAACGCTGAACTCAATGCGTTTGTTCCTCCCAAGCCATTTAATTCGTGGGTTCTAAACGACACCACAGCACAATGGGAATCCCCAACACCAATGCCCACAGATGGCAAGCGCTATGGCTGGGACGAGGCCACGACAAGCTGGGTGGAGGCTGAATAATGTCATCAATAGACCAAGTTAAAGGACAACTTGATACCCATGAGGCTGTCTGCGCTGAACGTTACCTCGGCATCAACGCTAGGCTAAAGAGACTAGAACAGATCCTGCTTGGGACCACTGGTTTCATTGTAGTTCTGTTACTCAGCTTAGTTCTAAAGTAGGTTAATATGAGCAGAAAAGTCTCCGCTGTTACAACTAAGGCAACGACTACTAAGGAAACTATTCTTACGGTTCCTACCAAGAATACTGGTCTTTGGCAGTTAATGTACATTATTAGTCTTACTGGTAACGATACTCCAAAGGTCTATTGGTACGATGTCTCTACTAACACTGAATACTTCATTGTTGGTGGTAAGAACTTAGGCGCTGGTGAGTTTATTAGATTAGATGGAGAGGCAGAGGTAGTCTTACAAGCTGGAGATCAGATTCGAGTACAGAACTCAGGCACTCAAACAGTAACCTATATAGCAACAGTAGAGTTTATCCCTGAAACCGCAGTCCAATTCCAATTCTAAGGAGAATAGTATGCCAATGGTCGGAAAGAAGAAGTTCCCATATACCTCTAAAGGTAAAAAAGCTGCTGAGTCATATGCCAAGAAAGAAGGCTACAAATCTGCTAAGGGCATGAAGATGCACGAAGGCAAAGAGACTAAGGCTATGGAAGCAAAAGAGAAAAAAGCAAAGAGGATGAAATAATGCCACTCAAAAAGGGTTATTCACAAAAGACTGTCTCTGAGAACATTCGTAAAGAGATGAAGTCTGGCAAGCCACAGAAGCAGGCTATCGCTATTGCTCTGTCTACTGCCCGTAAAACAAAGAAAAAGGCTAAAAAATGAAACAATTTAAACCATGCCCAGGATGTCCTACTCCTGCTAAATGCAAAGCTGCTGGTAAATGCATGAAGAAAAAGACTAAGAAAGTTGGTACTTCTCGTGGCTACTAAACCTGGACTCTATGCCAATATCAATGCAAAACGTAAACGGATAGCAGAGGGCTCTGGTGAGAAGATGCGTAAGGTCGGCTCCAAGGGGGCACCAACTGCTAAGGCATTCAAACAAGCTAAGAAGACTGCGAAGAAATAATGGTAAAGAAAGTATATCAGAACCCAGAAGGTGGCTTAAATGCCAAAGGCAGGGCATACTTTAAGAACAAGGAAGGCGCTAACCTGAAGCCTCCAGTATCCGCTAAAGAGGCTTCTAAGTCTCCTAAGAAGGCTGCTCGTAGGAAGTCCTTCTGTGCCCGTATGAGTGGCGTTCCTGGCCCTATGAAGGACTCCAAAGGCAGGCCAACAAGGAAGGCCTTAGCACTAAAGAAATGGGACTGTTAAATGGCTAACAAAACTTACTTAGAACTTGTCAATGAAACCTTGGTTCGCTTGCGTGAGCCAGAGGTGACTGCTGTTACTGACAATGCCTATTCTAAACTTATTGGCAGGTTCGTCAATGACGCTAAACGGCAGGTTGAAGATGCTTATACTTGGAATGCCCTGGCTGAGACTCTGACAGTAACTACCTCTGCTAACCTGTTTAACTATGTCTTAACTTCCATCGGTCAGCGGTTTAAGGTCATCGATGTTATCAGTGCAGAGTCTGACTGGTTTCTGAACTATGAGACAACTAGGAAGATGGATGAGTTGTTCTTAAATAGCGGAACAGTCTTGACTGGTGCTCCTGATCGTTATAACTTTAACGGTGTAGACTCCAACGGAGATACGCAGGTAGACCTCTACCCTGTCCCTGATGGTGTCTATAACATCTACTTTAACGTCATCAAGCCACAGGCAGAACTGTCTACTTCTTCAACAGGGATCAAGGTTCCTTCAGAGCCTGTAATCTTCCTAGCCTACGCCAAGGCCTTAAATGAGCGTGGTGAGGACAATGGTGTAAACAGTGTTGAGGCTTATGAACTCTATCGTCAGTCTCTAGCAGACCACATAGCTGCTGAGGCTAACAGATACCCTGAAGAACTTGTCTGGGGTTCAACTTAATGAAACAAATAAAGACCGCTACTATTGCTGCACCAGGCTTTCTAGGCCTAAACACGCAAGAAAGCAGTATTCAGTTGTCTTCAGGCTATGCTCTGAAGGCACAGAATTGTGTCATTGATAGGTATGGTCGTATTGGTGCAAGGCGTGGCTGGACACCTGTAAACTCAGCAGTCAACACAGACTTAGGTGCTGCTAACCCTGTAGAGTTTATATTTGAGATGATTGACGGTGGCGGCAACCAAACCATCAGTGCCGGTAATAACAAGTTGTTTACTGGCACCACAACCATGACCACCAAGACTGTCAGGACACAGGCCAATACCGCTGATGTATCTTACACGATAACAGGCAATAACTGGCAAGCTGCGGCTCTGCCTTATGGTGACGGTGCTGACGCTATCTCCCATGCCTATGTGGTACAGACAGGACACCCTGTACTGGTCTACCACAACCTGCCTACTCCAGGCACTGGCGCTACCTTTTCTGTTACTACAGTAAGCAGCGGGGCTATTACCGCAGTCTCTGTTACCGCTGCTGGCTCTGGCTACGGTGTTGGCGATGTTCTTACGATGTCAGGCGGTTCTGGCTCTGGTGCTAAGTTGACTGTAGCAACCCTAAGCGGTACCGGTGTAGCCACTGTAACTATCTCTACTGCTGGTACAGGCTACACTGCTGGTAATTCTTTGACCAGCACAGTAACCACTGTTACTAACGCACACACGCATTCTGGCTCCTTTGGCTTTCAGCAGTTAGGCGATGTTGGTACATTGCCAACAGGCTACTCTATAGCAGACTTTAAGCCTAACTGTGTTTTAGCTGCTTATGGTCGTATCTGGATGGCAGACATTGTTGGTGATAGGCAGACTGTGTACTTTAGCAGGCTCTTGGATGGCTCTGACTTCCAGGGCGGTGACTCAGGCTCTATATCGATCAATTCTGTGTTCCCTAATAATGACCAGATTGTTGCTCTAGCGGCCCATAACGGCTTCCTAATTATCTTTGGTAGGAACAACATTGCTATCTACAGCAACCCCATAGATGTCACTTTACTAGCCTTGGCAGACTATATCCCCAATGTAGGCTGTATTGCTAGAGACTCTGTGCAGAATACCGGCACAGATATTCTCTTTTTGTCTGACTCTGGTGTTCGTAGTCTCCAGCGGGTCATCCAAGAGAAGTCCCTACCTATGCGGGATGTGTCCAAGAACGTCCGTGATGATCTCATCGCTGCGGTGTCCTCAGAGACAGCCAGTTCGATTAAGTCTGTCTACTATGACAGGGATGCCTTTTACCTGCTAACCCTGCCAGCAACTAGGGTCACTTACTGCTTTGATATGCGGGGCACTCTTCAGGACGGCTCTGCCCGTGTCACCATATGGGATGCTCTTGATCCAAAGGCCTTGTTTGTCAATCAAGCTAAAGAGTTGCTACTGGGTAAGCCTGGGTATATTGGTAAGTATTTTGGACACTTAGATAATGCCTCTACCTACCGGCTACAGTACTACACCAACTACTTTGACTTTGGTAGTCCAACTGCCTTAAAAGTCCTTAAAAAGATAGGATTTGTGGTTATTGGCGGCTCTGGTGATGCCGTAGCCATCAAATGGGGCTTTGATTACAAAGAAAGTTACAGTAGTGAAACAAAAACACTTGACACGGGAACAGTTTACGAGTATAATATCGGGGAATACAATATTGCTGAGTTCTCTAGCGGTATTGTCCTAGACCAGTTTCAGGTCAATGCAGGCGGCACCGGGGCTGTTTTACAGTTAGGCCTAGAAGCAGAATTAAATGGTGATCCTCTTTCTATTCAGAAAATCGATGTCTATGTCGCACAAGGGAAAACAGTATGAGCAATTACACGAAAGCAACTAACTTTGCAGTTAAAGACGGCTATAGCACCGGCAATCCAGCAAAGATTATTAAAGGTACTGAGATTGATGCTGAATACACCGCTATTGCCTCTGCTATATCATCCAAGGCAGATAGCAACAGCCCTACACTGACAGGGACTCCGTTAGCGCCCACAGCCTCTGCTGGCACTAGCACTACACAAATTGCTTCTACAGCGTTTGTTGCCGCAGCAGTAGCGGGGGCTATACCTAGTGGTGGCATCATTATCTGGTCTGGCTCTGCTGCAGCTATTCCTACTGGTTGGGTACTGTGTAACGGTTCTAACTCTACACCAGATTTAAGAGATAAGTTTGTTGTTGGTGCTGGCTCTACCTATGCAGTAGGCGATACTGGTGGTTCTGCTAACGCTATTGTTGTTAGTCACGACCATACCTTTAGTGGCACAACTGCTAGTAACGGAGCACACCAGCATTATGTTTCTGGTGGAACTTATGCTGGAGCAAAATTAGGAACACTTGAAGCAAATCCAAGCGGCACGTTAAAAGTAGGCGATGCATTAGGCGGGAATCAAAACCAATACCAGTTGCAAGCAACAAGTTCTGGTGCAACACAAGGGCTTACAAGTTCAGCTAGTGCACATGACCATACATACTCTGGCACAACTGCCTCTTCAGGCTCGTCCGCTACAGGCGCTAACCTGCCACCGTACTATGCTCTTTGCTACATTATGAAGACTTGATGAATAAAGAACAAGTAAAAGAATACCTAACTAAGTCTAAAGATACCAGAATACGATTAGATAACTTAGTTGAAAATGAACATGGTTTTATGTCTTGGACTGAGCATGACGATGCTTTAGTTGCTCTGCAAGTTTATGGTGATGGGCATTACTGGAATGTTTATCTTAATGAACTAGCAAAGCAATTAGGCTACAAGAAGATAATCATGGGCACTAAGCGTAACTATAAAGCATTTGAGAAGAAATTTGGATTTAAACTAACTGGTTATATTTTAGAAAAAGAGGTAATCTGAATGAGTGACATAGTATCAGCCGTTATAGGCGGTAATGCACAGAAGAAGGCCGCTGAAAGCCAAGCATCAGCAGCTAGGTATGCAGCCAATCAGCAATTAGAAGCTGCACGATTAGCAGCAGAAGAGGCTCGATTCAGGCCTGTAGGCATCTCTACCAGATTTGGACAATCACAGTTCGAGTTTGATGAGCAGGGACGCTTAAAAGGCGCTGGTTATACTGCATCGCCAGAGGTGCAAGCACTTCAACAAAGGCTATCTGCCCTCTATGGAGACAGTTTAGGTCTTGCTGAACGTGCTGTAGCGCCTGCTGAGACACTGTTTGGTCTAGGTCAACAGTATCTAGCACAGTCTCCAGAGCAGGCTCGTAACCAATATCTGCAAGAGCAGTATGCAATGCTTGACCCTATCCGTCAGCGTGAAGAGCAACGCTTAGGCGCTTCTGTGTTTAGTCGTGGTCGTGCAGGCCTTAATATTGGTGATGTAGGCCAGCCTGAGTTGGCTGCATTGGCTAATGCAAGGCGTACACAAGACCTGCAATTGGCTGCTGGAGCAGAACAGGCTGCAAGGGACCGTATTAACTTTGGTACTGGTTTATTTGGTGAAGCTGGTAAACTACAGACAGCGGCACTGTCGCCGTTCCAGACTCAGTTTGGCTTATCTCAGTTGCTTGAAGAGACTGCACAGAAACCTCTGGACATCGGTGCTCAGTTGGGCGGTAGAACAGCCACTGCTGGCGCTAGTGCTGGAGAATCCCTTCTGCGTGGTGGTATGGCAGCAGCACAGACCAGACTTGGTGGACAGCAACAGTTGATTGGATCTAAGCAGTTAGCAGGTCAGAACTTAATGGACAGTTTCTTTAAGAATCTTGGTTTTGGTCAGCAACAAGCACCTGCACCACAGTCTACTGCTACTCCTGGGTTTAACCCAATGGGAGATATTTCACAGGGAATTAGTTATTATGGTGATTACAGCGGCGATGGGCCAATACCTTTCTAAAGGAAATACAAATGGCAGAGCAAACATTATTTGGTTCTTATAATCCTCAGTTGATACAGCAGGCTATTGAGGCTGAGAGGGAACGTAACTTACTAGAACAGGCTAAGTTAACCCCACAGCAGATTTCAATGCTTGGTGCTGCTAGGTCTGGGCAGCGATTAGGTAGTGCCTTGGGTGGCGTTGTTGGTAACTTATTTGGCAACACACCAGTGCAAGACCCACGGCTACAGCAGGCTCAGTTGGGACAGCAGGCCTACCAAGAAGCCTTAGATGCTTCAGGTGGCGATGCCTCTTCACCAGCATTCTTTAAGAAGTTATCTTCTTCGGCTGCTAAGTTGGGTATAACTACCTTGGCTCAACAGGCGGCTCAACAGGCTGCTAAGTTGGAATCTGAACAGGCTTTAGGTGTTCAAAGGATTGCTTCGGCACAAGCATCATTAGCTACAGCGGCTAAGGAAAGAGCGCCAGAGGCACCGTTGACCATTGCTGATCGTACTCGTTTAGGTGAATTAGTAAGGCAATTTGGTACTGAAGAAGGCGCTAGACGGTTTAGAGCAGAGCGTGATGAGGCAGAATTAAAAAAGAGCAAAGCCGGTGGAACTAATATTGATTTAGGAAGTGCTTTTGACAAGGCCTTTGCTGCACAGGATGCAAAAGGACAGGCAGAGGCGTGGACACAGGCTGGTCAAGCATATAACTCTGCAAAACCGCTACTTCGTCAAATTGCTGAAGTAGAGAGGATTGTTCCTAATGCGTTCACTGGAAAGTTTGCAGAAGGTAAATTAGGTTTATCAAAGGCTTTAGGGGCTTTTGGAATTCCAATTGGATCTAGTGCTCCAGATTCTGAATACATCAATGCTATTTCGTCTAAACTTGTTCAGCAAATTGCAAAAGCATTTCCTGGATCTTTGGCAGTTAAAGAACTTGACCAATTGGTAAAAAGTAAGCCAAATTTAAACCAAGAAGCAGGAACAATACTAAAACTTTTAGGTGATATAAGAGACGAAATTACTTCTCAGACTTTAACCTATGAAAAGTTAGCAGCTCTGCCACAAAAAGACAGGTATTCTACTAACGCTAATATTGTTCAATCACAATTTGGAGATAGAATTGCACGATTGAGATCAATTCAAAGAAAAGCAGCAAATGGAACAGCAACCAAAGAAGAAGCACAAGAAGGTATTGCAATTCAAAAAGAACTGGGGCTTTAACAATGGCGATTGATCTTGAAGAGTATATTCGTAATTTAGAACGTGCTGGAGGACAAACTATTGGGCCAGGTCCTGGCGCTGCTCAAGCAGCACGGCAGCAAGAACAACGTGGCGGTAGATTTGTTTCTGACGTAGCCGCTTCAATTTCACCGCCTATATTTCCAGATATTAGGCCGGTTGAGGATCAGACAGGTCTTCCTGCGGCGCTGGCCCTTGTTGGAGGTGTTGCGCCGTTTGTGGCCCCAGAAGCACGTTTAATACGGCCTATTGCTCAATTAGGAAAGCCGGGAACAACGGCAAGAGCTTTGTTACCTTCTTTGGCTGGGTCAAGTGCTGGGTCAGCATTAGGAACTTTTAGCGAAGCGGGTCTTACAGGTAAAAATGTATTTACAACGGACTTTGGAAAACAACTAATTGGAAACTTAGTTGAAAACGCTGCTTGGGATCTAGGTGGAAACCTTTCAGTGATAGTGGGCGGAAAAGCATTAAAAGTTGGAAAAGAACAGTTAAGCAAGTTTGGCGGTGGAGACGCTGCTACAACAGATCCAAGATTAGCGGCTCAAAGGTTCTTTTCAGAAAAAGGCGCTACTCTAACAAGGGGGCAGCTTACTGGGGACACAACAACCCAGATAATTGAAAACATCATTAAAGGCGGTCCTTCTGGAACAGCGGCATTTGCAAAGCAAACAGAAGGTGTTAAGACTGCTTTGACGCAAGGTGTTCAAGATGTTAAAAACACTTTACAGACATCGGATAGTTTTAAACAAGCATTGGCAACCGAGCAGCCACTAACTTTAGCGGCAGGGGAAAACTTTCAAGGTTTAATAACAACAGCAAGAGACGCTTTTAAAGATAAATACCGTCCTTTTTATCAGTCTTTGACACAAAACAATGGTGTTTATGTTGATCTCCGTGGTGTAAAAAAGTTAGCGCAACAAGAATATGATCAGTTAAAAAAGTCAAAGTTTAAGGGCGCTGCTGGAGAACGCAAAGCAGTTCTTGACGATGTTCTTGCACAAGATGACTTTGTTGAGTTTGGCGTTGCTCACGATTTGCGTAGTAACTTTTCTGGTTCTGCTAATGACCTAGTCCAACCAGGAAAAGGGACAACTACAAAAGGCGCTGCTTATTCAAAGTATTCTTCTAATTTTGAGAAAGCAATGGATGACGCTGTTCAACTTGCGGCTGATACACCACAGCGTAGGGCAGCGTTAGAAAAACGAAAAATGCAGTATGTTCCTGTAGCGCCTGGGCAAAGAACGACTGTATCAACAGGACCAGAACAGTTTAATCCTTTTGTTGTTGAGACACCGTTATCAAAAGATACAATTACTGAATACAATCGTGTTAAAGGATTATACAAAGAAGGTCAGAATTCGTTGTTTAATGAAACAATTGTTACAGCAATGCAACAGTCTCCGTCTAAAGTAGGTTCTTATTTAGCTGATTTAACAGAAGCTGAGAAGTTTACTGACCTTTATAAGGCTCTTTCTGCTGTAGATATATACGTTGGGCAGGCTGGAAAAGAATCTGCGGGGGCTTTGGGTAATTTAAAATACTCTTTCTTGGAAACAAATTTATCTACTCCAGAGAAGATTTTAAAGTTTAATCAGAATTTAAACGATAATCCAGACCTAAAAAAAGCATTTTACAAACTGTATAGGAACGAAGCGCCAAAGATTCAAGAAATACTAAACGCTGCTGACATTGGACTAACGAGGGAAACAGCAGGGGCTTCTTACTTGCGTACTAGAGGGGCTAGTGTTGCCTTTACTGGCGCTGCTGGAACAATGGGCTATCTGGCATTACCAGAGGATGTTCAAAACAGAATAGGTGAAAACTTACCGCAATCGCTTGCAACTGCGGGTGCTATTATCCTTACTCCACGTTTATTGGCTAAGGCTTCTACCAATAAAGAAGCAATGGATGCTTTGGCAGGCTTGGCTAAGGCTTCTAAACAGCCTAAGATTGCTGGAGCAACGGCTGCAAAAATAGTAGACCAATTAAATAAGTCTGGGATTATCGATTCTGAATACATCACAGAAATAGATAATTTGTTTAATAAACCACAACAGCAGGAACAGACACCTACGACTAGTAGCATTGATCTTGAAAGATACATTCAAGAACTAGGGCAGTAACATGAGCGAACCAGTCACTCAAGTTGCCAAGGCTGCTGTCGCTGGCATCAAAGAGGCTTTGGCTGTTGGCAAGGAACTGGAGTCAGTCACTAAGGACATCCAAGACCTTGGTAAGGCTGATGTGCAGGCCAGAGCCGCTTTCCGCAAGAAGCAGTTAAACAGGCCAAAGGATACCTCCGTCTTTTCTGCCGTTGAAGAATGGCGTGGAGTCTATGAAATTAAGAAGATAGAAGAAGAACTCAAGCATGACATCATCGAGAAGCACGGTCCTGCTGCCTGGGCTGAGATAGAAGTCATTAAAGAGCGAATACTAAAAGATAATAAGAACCTGACTGATGAGTACGGCAGAGACTTACACAAGCTGGCAATGCTCAAGTGGTACTGCTTTAGTGCTGCTTTGTTGATTGTTAGTTTTGCCTATGTAGTCGGTTATAAACCCTAAGGAACCCTATGCTATCACTAATCTCCTCCGCTATTGGCTTTTTTGCCTCTGGATTGCCACAAGTCCTTAACTTCTTCCAAGACAGGGCAGATAAGGCACAAGAACTTAAACTAGCCCAGATTCAGACTGAC
>Ga0181363_1000256_pt1 | contig 15594 bp, 25 predicted proteins | sample Fa13NDMLBSN_FD_130109 | JGI IMG/M metagenome (GOLD analysis project Ga0181363, IMG submission 130109) | Freshwater viral communities from Lake Michigan, USA - Fa13.ND.MLB.S.N | ecosystem: Environmental > Aquatic > Freshwater > Lake | place: USA: Michigan | collected 2013-09-23
GCGGTGTCCGGCGAGTCACTGGTGGGCCAAGGCGGTACAGGCACGAGCCTCCTGCTCACGAGCAGCACCGCCGCCAACTCAATCAGTCCTGCAAAGAGCCCGCGATTCCTGTTCCGTGTCCTACTCCCAGCCTCTAGCGCAAACAATACGTCGCTCATTTGCGGATTCACGAGCGACTATTCCTCGCTCACGAGCAACGGTGCCTACCTACGAATTGCAACGACCGGAAACTGCTTCTTCGTCACGCGGCAGGGTGGAACGGAAACTACTACCGACCTCGGCGCGCTCTCGCGCTCCGTGATCCTTGGATTCGAGATTGAAACGGCGGACGCGGGCGTGACGTGGGTGTGCCGCAACCAGGCGGGCACGGCGCTGGCAACGCACACGACCAACGTGCCGACTGCCGCCACCTCCCTGCAATGCGGGTGGGGGCAAGTCACTGGCGGAACAATCACCAACGGCATTGCTTACGTGGCCCTCGAAGGGACATTCGCATAATGCCGTACATCACCTTCACCGAGCACCCCAACATCCCAGGTCGTCAGTACCGCGACGCCTGCACCGATCCCGGCACCAGCTCGATCGCCTGCGAGGTGGATGAGGTACTGGACGGCGAGACGGAGATCAAGGCCGATGAGCACGCGCGCATCAAGGCGGCTGCTGCGGAGTATGCCGCGAGTCTCCCGCCGCCTGCTGTCACGACGGTGCCCGCACCCAACGAGTTCAAGCTCGCGGCCTACGCCTACCTCGGTGCGGTCGCGTTTGTCGCGCCGCTCTCGGGCTACATCGCTCCCACACTCGACGCGCTCAACGCGGGCAACTGGGCGCTCGCGCGCCAGATCATCGGATACGCGGCTCAGGCGAAGGCGCTCACCACCGAACAGTACGCGCACCTCAACAGTCTCATGGCCGAGTACGGCATCCCGGAGGCTTGATGCAGCGCAAGTGGGGCATCCGGTGGGCTGCGTATCTCGTCACCGCTGCGATCCTGTTCGCGGTGATCGAGGTGCCCGCCATCGCTGACCCTGCTGCTGGCGACACGCTTTCCGAGTTCATCCGCACGGGCATCCAATACGCGCCAGAGGCGTTGGGAACGCTGTTCCTGACCGCGCTGGCGTGGTTCGGGTGGCACATTCTGAGGAAGGTGCGATGACCCAGCCGCGCGACACCATCCGCATCGCAGGCGTCCCCTACCGGCTCGCGGTAGACGGGAAGGGCGCTACTCAGTACGCCAAGACGCAGCGCGCGTCGCAGCCGGGCGACCCTGGCGGGATCGCGTACGCCGACTGGCGCGTGGACGGCGCTGACCTGTTCTCATTCGAGGGCGCTGACGGCTACCTCGGGCGCGACTACGGCGTGAACACGGACGGGCGATGGGAGGGCGTGGACTGCCTCGGCCCGCTCATCAACACCATCACGCTCTCCACCTACGACGTGTCGAACCCCGGCTCGGAGCTTGGCGGAACATACGCCGAACTGGGCGTGTCGATGATGCTCGGCCCAGCCGTCACCATCGACAACGCTGACGGTCAGGCGCTCATCCAGGCGAACGGCACGTGGTACGCCTACATCACGCGTGGGATGGTGCCGGCGAAGGTTGACCTCTCGGATATGAGCCTTGACTACTCGGGGCTGACGCTCTCTGCCAACGCCACGTCGATCATCTCTACCAAGAACCCGACCACCACTAACCGCCGCGAAATCTCGGTAGGACAGGGTGACTCGGTGGCGTATCAGTCGGTTACTGAGCCGAACATCGGCGTCCACCCAAACGGTGATACATGGGCGGCGAACTCGTCAGGGCAGGCGGCGCGCATCTTCGGTGTCGCCCCTGACCGCACGGTTCTGATCGCAGACAAGACGGTGAAGGGCAACATCCAGACCGGCGCGGTCACGATGACCAGCCCAACGTGGAGCACCGTTGCCACCCTCACCAACCTCGATGCGGTCGCTACGGGCTTCGGGCTGGATGGGCCGTTCTGGACGATCGGCACGACACTCGGCCCGTTGTATCTCGACAAGGACACGGCTGAGTTCACCACGCTCATCCCTGAGATCGACTACTCCACGGAGAACTGCCGCAACATGGCCCCGTGGTTCGGCCTCGGCCTCGTGATCCCGCTGAAGGACGGCGCGCGCTACCTGCGCTCCGGCACGGGCCAGTCGTGGGGCGTGGAGCGGTTCAACGGCAACGCCTCCCCGGTGCAGGGCTACCCCACGGGCGGGGACGGCTCAACCAAGTGGTATCTCCAGGCGCTCTACAACGAAGAGGACGGCGACACCTACCTCATCGCGTGGCGACCTCGGCAGGCTGGTGACGCGCACCCCTACCCCTATTCGCCACACACCATCGCCAAGTTCACGGGTACTGAGTGCCGCTACATCGACTACATCGGCACGGCGGGTGGTGAACGCACGAACCCGACGTGGATGGGTGGCTACGACTCCAACGCCTTCTACTTCACGGCGGGCCGCACCTCGCGGTGGATTGACGACGCCAACTACCAGCACGCCTCATCGGGCACGACGTACCTAACGGAGCTGCGCCGCCAGCCATCGGTCATCAAGGACATCGAGGCGATCGAGTTGGAGACGGAAGGCTGCGCTGCCGCTCGGACGGTGAGCGTCTACGTCTCGCTCGACGGCGCTGCGGCGGTGCAGGTGGGCTCCAGTGTCACGAGCAACGGATTCCAGCGCCTCGTGGCGTCCTCTGGCGGCACTCCTGCGACTTCGCTCCACGGTGGGCGGTTCCTGAAGCCTGAGATTCGCTACAGCACGAACACCTCCGCGACCTCCCCGAAGGTCAGGGGCTCGCTGCGGATGCGCTACCGGACCCGCCCACGGATCGTTGAGGTTTACCGCTTCACCGTCGAGTTGGAGGACACCAACATCAAGACGAGTGACGAGATGTACGACTACCTCACTTCACAGTGGAACTCGGCCCCTGTCGCGCTCAACGACGGGCCCGACCAACTGAGCACCTACGTCCGCGTGGACGACGTGAAGTTGGTCACAGTAGCCGACTCGTCTGGCGGTGACACCTCGGCACGCGGCTTCAAGAAGTACGCGCAGGTCGAGGCGACGGCTTGGGAGACGAGCTAATGGACGAGGCGAAGGTGCAGGAGTTGGAAGAGCGCATCGCCGCCCTTGAAGCCCGCATCAACGCATGGGCGCTCAATGGTCTGTCCATCGCAGATCAGCGAAGCGTCCTGCTCGCGTCTGGCGGCAACAATGGCACCGCTATCACGTTCGCAAGGAGCAACCACTCGCACTAGGGAAGGTTCGTCGGATGCCCAACGATGACCACCGGCGGTTTGCTGACGAAGGCGAGGTGATCGCCTCGCTCAACGGCATCCGCGAACTGATCTCAGGGAACCGGCGAGAGTACCTGGAGCGTTTCGAGCGCCTAGAGGAATCCTTCACCCGTGTCGAAGCGCAGACAACGAAGACCAACGGGCGCGTACGCGGGCTTGAACTCTCTCGGGCATACCTCTATGGGGCGGTGTCCGTGACTACACTGCTGTTCAGTGGCGGACTCGCGTGGGTCGCGTTCTTCGGAGGCGTGAAGTGAGCGGTCGCTTCTTCGATGTCTACTCCCCCATCCCCTACAAGCGTCAGGCTGCGCAACTCGCGCTGCGTGGCGATGCGCTCTCATGGAGGTGCTGGTGAACCGTTACCCGAAGGCTACGTGGCGTCCCGGCCCTGAGTGGAAGACGTGGGGCGCTACCAACGCCGGTGCGGGTGCGATTCTGCACTCGATGGAGGGCTACGAGGCTGGTGCGTGGGGTGTCCTCGATAGCATGTCTCAGGCGTCATGGCACTTCTCCGTCATGCGTGACGGGCGCGTGTTCCAGCACTACGACCTCAACGAGTCCTGCTGGCACGCGGGCGGCAAGGCTTCCAACGAACGCCTCCTCGGTATCGAACACGAGGGGCGCACGGGTGAGCCGTTCACCGAGGCGCAGATTGGCGCGAGTGTGGCGCTAGTCCGCTGGATCGCTGCGGAGCAGGGCTGGACGCCTGAGCGCGGCGTCACGCTCCTGGAACACCGAGAGGCACCCGGAGCGAACACCACCTGCCCGAATGGGCGCGTCCCGTGGGAACGCTACAAGGAGGATGACGTGCAGATCAGGCAACTCGACCAGGCTGAGAGCATCGCCGCACTGAACAAGGCGGCAGAGGTTCACGGCAAGGCGATCAACGACAACAACGGCTTCACTGTGGTCGAGGTGGTGCAGGGCAGTCCTGTCCCGCTCGCACCCGGCCAGCGCGCCTACCTCTTCGTGACTAACTAAAGGAGAACATATGTCTCTTTCAATGCTGAAGGCTGTCCGCGACGGTGGCGTGACGGGCGGCGTGACCGCTGCGGTGATGCTGTTGCTCATCAATCAGGGCGTAGACAGTGAGGCGGCTGCGGTCGCCGGCGCGATCTGTGGCGGGCTCGCTGCCCGCGTCTACCGCTACGCACGCGCTCGTTGGCCGTGGCTGGCGGAGATCGACCCGCCTGCCGAGCAGAACACAGGGCAGTAGCCATGAGCATCGCACCGGACATCCGCATCGACATAGTGGCGCTCGGTGGCGGGGCGTCTCCGGTGCGGACGTACTACACCCCCCACTGCCACCGCTGCGGGTGGACGTTCGAGCCTGCGCCTACGAAAGACGAAGCGCAGCTCGTTGCCGCCCACCACCTTCGATTCGCGTGTCTCTCGGAGTCCACGCAGGGGGCGCTAGATGATCCGCTACCAGGTGACGCGGGACGCTGACGGCTGGCATGTGTTCTCCCACGACCTCACATGGGACTCGATGCTGCACACCTTCCCGACGAGGCGTGCGGCGATCACTGAGATGCAGATGATGCGCATGGACGAGGAAGCGGCAAACCTGATCGCCTTCACCGCCTGCGACCGCGACGAGGAAGCGTAGATGCCCGGCCTCGCGTGGAACGAACTCGACTGGCCGGAGCTTTGCTACGACTGCGGTTACGAGGTTTGCGGGCTGATTCTCTGCTGCGGCGTATACCGCTGCGTAGACCCCTGCCACCTGAACCACGAGCGAAGCGAACTACACAAGGCGGTAGTGGAGGCGCGCTAGATGGTTGAAAAGACCTATACGTGCGAGGACTGCGGAGTGCAGTTCACCTCTGAAGCGAGTCACGCGAAGCGATGCGCGGAGTGCAGGAAGGCGAACAAGCGGGCGAGGGAACGGGTAGGCGTCGAGGAGCGCGAGTGCGCGCGCTGCGGGACGATGTTCCAGCCGTACAAGGGCGACCAACTTTACTGCAAGGATGGCTGCTCCTACGAAGTGCATAAGGAGCGCAACCGCGCCCCTGGAATCCCAACCACCCGCCGCTGCCGTAACCGCGACTGCATTGAACGATTCGTCCCGGTCAACGCCTCACATTGGTATCACGAGCCCGCCTGCGGGCAATCTGAGCGCCTGTGGAGCGTCGAGGAGATTCTTGCCGAGGAAGGCGCGCTGCTCCCGAGTGGGTCGCACCTCGAAATGGCGAAGGCGGCGTTCGGTCAGAAGAACCAGGCGCTCAGGGAGAACACCCGCCTCCGCTCCTTGCGCGATTACCTGACCTTCGAGCTGCGTTCCTTCTACGACGAGCACCCCGAGTACCGCCTGCCCCGTATCAACCCGCCTACGGCCACTGTGACGCGCCAGAAGGGGCGCGAGGTCGAGGTGATCATCCAGTGCTCGGACTGGCAGGTGGGGAAGTGGGAGCAGGGGTTCGGCGTCGAGGCGACCAAGCGCCGCATTGAGCACTTGAAGGAGTCCGTGGCGTCCATCGTGAAGCGCCAGCAGGACGCGGGATACAAGGTAGCCCGCATCGTCGTCTCATTCGGCGGGGATATGTGCGAGGGCTGCTACATCTACGGCGGGCAGAACGTCAGTGGCCTCGACCGCACCTCTAACACCCATCGCCTCACCGTCCAGATTCGCGTCGTAGCGCACCTCATGGCGGAGTTCGCCGCCTATTGCGCAACACTCGTCCAGAACGTCGCCGTCGAGGTCGTAGGCGGGAACCACGGCAGGCCGAACGGCAAGAACGACTACGCCGACCCCGAGGATAACTTCGACGTGATGGCGGCGTGGTGGGCTTCTGACCTAACCCGCAACACCCCCCGCATCAAGTGGAACGTCCACGAGGACTGGTGGGGCGGGTTCGAGACGATGGGGCACTACATCGTGTCGTTCCACGGCGACCAGTGGCGCGGGCCGTTCGATCGCCTCGACAACCTGCTGCCGAACTGGATCACCAATGGCGTCTTTGGCGGGAAACCCAAGATCGTCCTGACGCACCACCGACACAACCTGGATGCGAAGGAGATCGCCGGCGTCAAGGTCTACCAGAACGGCACCATCGACGGCGGGAGCAAGTATTACCTGAAGTCCTACGGGAAGGCTGCTACCCCGGCGCAGCGCATCCTCGTGGTCAGCGAGAAGCGCGCGCCGGAAAGCTCGTGGGACGTGGACTTCTGATGGATGCGTTCCTCGACGGCTTCCTGTTCGGGCTAGGCTTCGTCCTCTGCCTGTGGTTCGCAGGGATCGCAGCGTACATCCACTGGAACAACGTCTTTAGGGACTAGCTCGCGCCTCTGCTGCTACCTCTGCTCGCACTCTTACTGGACGAAAAACAAGTTCCAAATGCAAGGGTAGCACAGCGTTATCAGCGGACTGACTGGCAGTCAGAAGGTCGGGGGTTCGAGCCCCCCCAGGTCCACCAAAGCCCGATATTTCAAGGCTTTCTGGTTTCGCCTCCGGTGCCGCTGAAACGCTCTGCGTGCCCTCACACTCAAACTGAACGCCCTAGTGGTACTCTACGCGGCATGACGGTAGAGACACAACCATCACTTCTGCTCGATCTGATCCAGTCGTTTCAGCTCTCCCTGCTGGCTGCGAGGAAGGCTGATCGCACCGTTCAATCCTACATCGAGGGCTGCCGGCAGTTCGCCACGTTTACCAGCGATCACGGGATGCCGGACGACCCACTGCACATCCGGCGTGAGCACGTCGAGGCGTACATCGTCTCTGTCTCCGAGCGATGGAGTGGATCAACTGCGCGGAACCGCTACAAGAGCCTCCAGGCGTTCTTCAAGTGGGCGGTGAAGCAGGACGAGATTCCAGAGTCACCGATGGCGCACATGGAGCCGCCTCGCGTCGATGAGCATGTCGTCCCGCTTATGAATGAGGATCAGGTGCGCGCGCTGCTGAAGACATGCTCAGGCAAAGAGTTCGATGCGGTGCGCGATACCGCGATGATCCGTCTCATGCTCGATTCAGGGATGCGCGTCTCAGAGTTGGTTGGGATGGTGCGCGAGTCTCTGGACGATCTCGTGGGCGGGACGGTGCTCGTGATGGGGAAGGGCGGCAGGCAGCGTGTGTGCGCCTTTGGGCGCAAAACCGCAGCCGCCCTCGACCGCTACCGCCGGATGCGCGACCGCAGGACAGACGCATGGCAGCGGGCGTGCTGGCTCGGGCTCCGTGGCCCGATGACCTCCAACGGCGTCTTCCAGATGGTGCAGCGCCGTGGCGTGCAGGCGGGAATCACCGGGCTGCACCCACACTCATTCCGCCACCAGGCGGCGCACAACTGGCTGGCAGATGGAGCGCAGGAAACCGACCTGATGCATCTCATGGGCTGGCGCTCCCGTTCGATGCTCCAACGGTACGCGGCATCAGCGGCAGCGCAGCGCGCGATTGACGCCCATCACCGCCTCGGCCTCATGGATCGCATCTAGCCAACATTCGTTATCCCGCGCACATTCGTTATAATCCACGCTGCCAGCACGCTGCCAGCGCAGCGTAACCGTAGGGCGTTTCACGATGCGCGCCGAGGCGGTACTATCCCGTGTAGGAGAACAGACGTTCTAGGCAGGATCGAGCGCCGTGCCGAGAGTGATTAGGTTGGTCTTTCCTGAGAGCGTCGAGATTCCAGAGGATCAACCTCGGGCGCTGTTCCTGACGGAGCACCAAGCCGCGATGATCCTCGCGCTAACGCAGTCATGGACGCCAGTAGCTCTCGACGCTGCTGACCCGCTACAGTCCGCAATAGCCGGACTAGCTCGGCTTCCTCATCGGACAGCGTAATGGCGCGAGCCTGCGATTCCTCAACCTGCTGGCGTGCAATCGCTACGACTGTGCGCCGCCCCGCACTATCCAAAGCCGGTTCCAGCCCAGCGAGCGCGTCCACAAACTCCGTCCGGCCTGATTCCTCGCCAGTGACGATCCACTGAACAGACCGCCCTAGCACACGCGCAAGTTCCGCCAGCGTCTCAGGGTCGGGCGAGCCGTGCCCGGTTTCAATGTCGCGCGACCAGTTCTTGTTGCGCCCCATGAGCGCGGACAACGCGGGGCCGCCGTAGCCGGCGTCGATCCGAGCGGCGCGCAAGCGCCCCTGCCAGGTTGACAAGTTCACCATTTCCCCCACCGCCATAAACGGTAGAGCAAAAGTCTGAAATATGCACACCGCAAACCGCTTGACATGGTCAGAAACTTGCGGTAGAAATGACTCATCAAGCGAAATGCAGTAGGAGATACAGCAGTGGTCGTGGCTATCGACAACCTCGATCTCCAGGTCAGGCGCAAGCGTCTCGGCCTCACGCAATCAGAGCTCGCGGCCATCCTCGGTGTTGCCGACTACACGCGGCTGTCGCGGTTTGAGACATCCGACAAGGCGCTTCCCAACGACCTGACCCGCGCCGACGTGGAGCGCGCCCTTGACACCTACGAGAAGGGCATGAAGGCGGGAGGGGCCAAGTGAGCCTCTCTATCCGCTCTCGTGTCGCTTCGATTGGCGCACACGCGCGGCTCGCTCGTGATGGTGGGGCTGCGGTGTCGGCTCCCGCTCGCAAGGCGGCTGACCTCGCGCTCAACAAGCGCCTCATCGAGCGGTACAGCCTGGATGAGAGCGCACCCGACTTCCATGACCGACTGAAGCACGCGCGCTCTGCTCACTTCAAGGCGCTGCGGTTGAAGGGTGCCGGGAAGTGATCGCCTTGGTGAAGCGTGTCGGTGCTGGCTGGTGGCGTTCTTCCTCGAAGGGGAACTTCGCTCACGATGCTCGCGTCACCAGCACGAGCGGATCAGTTGCTAGTGAATCTCACGGCACCGATGCGCTTCACCAAGGCGATCTGTCCGGTGGGCTTGCGACCGCGTACCTCGCGGGTTGCTTCGCTGTCTCTCTCGGTGTTGCCGCAATCGCAGCCTGTTCGTCACAGGCTGGGGCCGTTGGAGCTGTCACGGTGCGTCCTCCCACCGCCACGGTTTCAGTCGCCCCAGCCCGCATCGAGCAGGCTCCCGGTGCGGGTCAGAAGGTGGCGGCGGGCGAGGGACTTGGGCCTCGACCGGCTGGGGAGCGGATCGTTGCTGCGATCTTGCCCGCCGCCACCGATTACACCGGCACAGAGCGCGTCGTTCCAGCGCAGCTCTGGACTTCCATCGTCGCGCACTTCCCTGAGTCCGAGCGCATGACGGCGCTGCGGATCGCGCTCTGCGAGTCCCGCTACGAGGCGGACGCGGTGAGCAGCAAGGGAGCGCGCGGCATCTTCCAGGTCATGCCCGTTCACGGCGCCATCCCCGCTGACGTTGATGGTCAGGTCGCGCAGGCGGCCCGCATCCAGCGTGAGCATGGGTGGTCGCCGTGGGAGTGTTCGTAGAAGGAGGGGTCAGATGAAAAAGATCGTGAGCGTGTCTGAGATCGATGGCGAAGGGCTGCTGGCGCTGCTTGGTGAGCGCGTCACGCTGTTCGGCCTCAACTACATCTATACCGGCAAGTTGACCGGCGTGAACGACACCTGCGTCCTGCTCGAAGATGCTGGCATCGTCTACGAAACCGGCCCGTTCAACGAGAAGGGCTGGAAGGACTGTCAGTCGCTGCCTGGGCCGTGGTACGTGCAGATGTCCGCCATTGAGTCCTTCGGCGTTCTGAAGTAACTGCGATGGCGATCCGCAGTCAGAAGGTCAAGTGGTCGGGGTCGCGGTCGCAGCCGGTGCGGTCGTGGTCGTGGTCGGGGTCGCGGTCGTGGTCGTGGTCGCGGTCGGGGGCGGGGTAACAAAAAACAAGAGCGGCCAGCGCGCAAACGCTGGCCGCTTCCTGTCCCGCCAGCGGGGTATCGCTGGAAGGAGCGAGTCTCATGGTAACAGCAGCAGAGGAAACAGCGCGAGCGATGGTGTCGAAATACATCACCGCCGCTGATGGGGACACGCGAGTCGCGTTGATCCAGCTCGCCGCGATGTTCGACGCGCACATGCAGGACTGCCCGCACATCGAGCCGCCGGCGCCGCGCCCGTTGCAGATGATCAACCGCTTGGAGGTAGGGGAATGACGACTGATTTCGAGCGCGAGATCGAAGCGCAGGACGCGAGCGCGCAGGCGCACCTCGCAGACCTCGCGTACAGCATCGCCACGATCAATGAGGCGCTGAAGCCACTAGAGGATCAGAAGCGCCGATACGTGGACGAGTTGAAGCAGCTCATGGCGCTCTCTGACCTGACCGAAGTCGTGGACGCCGAGCGCGGCATTGTCGCCCGCATCCAAGACCGCAAGGGACAGCCGACCTACGACCTCCCGCGCCTCGTGGAGTCACCTAACGGGTGTGACGCTTTGGTGAGCGCAGCGATGGCAGGGATGGTGCGCATCGACGCCGTGATGCTCGGTCGCTTCCGCAAGGATTCGGGCGCGGCGTGGGCCGACCTCATCGAGTCGAAGGCGATGCCCGGTCAAGGCACGCAGGCGCTCACGGTGGGGGAGCTGAAGTGATCGCGGTGGCAATCGCAGCGGTGGCCGTGTGCCTGCCGCTCGCACTCATCCAGTACCAGGCGTTCAGCACGAGGGGGCACGAGTAATGACTGAGATCGATCCCAACGCTTTCCTGATGGGTGCAGGCGGGCGCTCTGCGAAGTTCGAGCGCGAGGGTGACACGGTGGTTGGCTACATCCAGCACACCGAAGTCCGCCAGCAGACCGACATCAAGGACAACCGCCCGCTGACGTGGGATGACGGATCACCTCGGATGCAGCTCGTGGTCACGCTTGAAACCGATGACCGCGACGACGATGACGACGACGGCGTGCGGAAGCTCTACGTGAAGGGCCAGATGCAGAAGGCCGTCTCTGACGCGGTGCGCAAGGCCGGCGCGAGGGGGCTCGCAATCGGCGGGAAGTTGGGCGTCAAGTACGTCTCGACCGCAGAGCCGAAGCAGCGCGGGTTCAACGGTGCCAAGCAATACACCGCCAAGTACGAAGCCCCGACGCAGCCTGTCAGTGACGGCTTTGAGCCAGACCCTGACGATCAGCCCTTCTAGGGCGTCGAGCAGAAGGGGCTACTGCTATGACCGACACATACACCTGTCCTGTTGCCAAGTCGCACCCGAAGACGGCGCGTGAGTTCTGCTGGGAACTCATGGCAACGGGTGAGACGCGCGCCGCCGTCTACTGCCTACAGCACGAGGCGAAGGTGCTGATCGACGTGATCGAGTCGCCCGAGATGTTCTCCGACCTCTTGGGCGTCAACCCGTTTCCCGCAAACTTGAAGCCGATGCTGTGATGGCAACTTCACCTCACCGCAAGGCAGCAGGAGACGTTCTCCCACCGTTCGACGTAGCCGCTGAAGAAGCGATCATCGGTGCGTTCCTGATGGACTCGATGCCAGAGTTCGCGGCCAAAGACGAAATCGCCAGGGTGATCGCGTCTCTCGCGCCTGACGACTTCTTCCGCGAGCAGAATCAATGGACGTACTCCGCGTGCGTGGCGCTGTTCGAGCGTGGCGAGGCGATTACCTACGTCACGCTGGCGAACGAGATCGACCTGATGGGGCACCTCGACGCTATCGGCGGCATCGAGGCGCTGTCGGAGATCGCCTCACGGCACTTCACGGCGCACGGGGTAGAAGCGCACGCGCGCATCGTCGCCCGTTGCGCCCTCTACCGCCGTCTCATCCAGGCCGCAGGGTTCATCACGCAGGTAGCGTACGAGGCCAGCCCGGACGTTGACCGCGTGATGCAAGTCTCGCGTGAGGCGCTGGAGCGCGCGCTTGGTGCTGCGCCGGCGAACATCACGCCGATCCGAGGCAACCTCTACGACCGCCCCGAGTACGCCGAGACGGGCATCTAGTGTTCACCTTCGGCACCACTCAACACGGCGTACTGGACGCAACACGCAAGGTGGGGAGCCGCACGCTCACGCTTCGGGTGCGGAACCTGAAGCTCCAGCGTGACGGCTATGCCCGTGGGCTCGTGGCGATGATCGTGGATAAGACGCCAGTTCACTCGACCATCGTGGACATTGACGACGCCAAAGAGCGCCATGCGTTCGCTCTCGACCTGTACGGGACGAAGCAGCGCAAGGGCATGTTCGGCGCGGACATCGCCACGGTGTTCCCGCAGGAGGACTTCGAGCAGGAGTTCATGGTGTGGTCGCGTACCGCATGGAACGCCTACATCGGGGCATCCTCTGGCGAACACATCAAGGGTGCCGAGGGGCGCAGCGCGCCACCGTGGGCGATCCCTGGCCTTGTCATGGAGGGCTCGACTGGCATTTGGGCGGGGGACGCGGGGGCGAACAAGTCCACGATGATGCGCCTCGCCTGCCAGTCGCTCACGTACGGCATCCGCAAGGCGCTCGACGTGCGCGGCGAGGAACCGGGCATATGGGTCAACGCCGAGGAATCGCCCGAGGAACACGCCCGCCAACTCGGGAACGTCAACGAGGCGCTTGGCATCAAGCGCATCCGCGAGATGTTCACCATCCACGCGCGGGGCATGGGCGTCACCGACCTTGCGACACGGCTGGAGAAGGCCGTGCGTGAGAACGGTGCGAAGCACGTTTTCATCGACTCGCTCTCGCGTCTCGCGCAGGGCATGAGCTTGAACGACAACAACACCGCGACTCTGCTGGTGGACTCGATTGCGGGTGCGGCCCCTGGCTGCTCCGTGAACTGGATCGGGCACACCGGATGGGGCAATCGTGATCGGCTTGCGGGCAGCCGCCACTTCGAGAACGCCGCCCGCGTCATGGTGCTGGTGCAGTCGCGCATCAAGACGGATGCCAACGACAACGACCCGCACCGTGGAGTCCGCACGAGGGTCACGAAGGCGAACGGCGCAGGGCCGGACGTGTTCACCCATCGCTACTGGCAGCTCGACTACGACGCCGAGACTGGCATCAAGAGCGCCAGCCGCAGCACCGACTACGAGTGGCCCACGTTGTATTGCGACTTCCCGGTTGGTGAGGCCGGGAATGAGCGCGCCTGCGGGCGTGCAACGTGGGATGGCGTCATGCCGGATCGTTCGATCCGCTGCTACCGCCACCGTGGAGAGGACGCGGAGCCGTGATAGGACTCGCGGGCAACCCTCGGTTTGGCGGGCACACGTTAGCCCAGTGCCGGTTCGTGGTGGACGCACATCAATCGGTCTGGTGGGGGAGGGGCATGGAACTGTCCGAAGGGCTCCACCGTAGGTGGAATGAAAACAACCGAACCGTTCATGGAAGGGGTTGGTAAGCACGGTGACTACTACAACAACCGCCTCCGCCCTCTCCCTCTGTGGACGACCACACCGAACGGATCAGATTGAAACGCGGTGGGAGCAAATCGAAGCACTCATCGAAGCGACTCCCGAGGACGATCACGCTGCTCAGTGGTCAGTGATCGGTTCCTGCCGCTGCTGCTGCGGGCCGTTGAAGCTCTCGCAGCGCGTCCAGGACAACCCATTCACGGCACCTGATGAGGACTTCGACTGCTCACGGTGCGCGTCGTGAAGTCCGCTCTCTCACTCTTTGGGGCAAATCGAAGGACACGAGACGAAGTGACAACCAAGACAACGCACGTCCACAAGTGGCTGATGGAGCCGGACAAAGTGACAGACGTTCATGGCTACTGCGTGCGCTGCGGCGATGATCGCCTGTTCGCGGGCACTCGCGCCGCAGAGCCGATGCGTGGGTTCAACCCCAGGTCAGCGCGCAAGGCGGCGGCGAAGTGAAGTGCGGGAAGTGTGGCGGGCGCTTGCTCATGGAGCGCGCACCGTTCGATCCCGCACCGGAGCTGTGCTGTCTCAACTGCGGCGCACCAAATGTCCCGCCACGCGCGCCGACGCACGAGGAAGCACACCCGCGAAGCAGGCACGCAGCGGCGCGGGCTGAGAGAAGGAACAACGGGCGATGAACGAGGTCATCTGCACGAAGCACGAGCGCAAGTGGTGGGTGTCGGTTGGTGGGGTGACGCGCTGCGAGTTGTGCGCGGAGCAGCGTTGACATCGTTGTCGTTCTGGATACCGGCGCTCCCGAAGCGTGCGTTATCCCCGAACGGTGGGCAGCGGTCTAGGCGCAACCCGTGGGAGGTCGCGGAGGCGAAAATGGAGCTAGGGGATGCAGCGTGGCACGCACTCAGGGAGGCGCACGGGCCGAACGTCCCAAGTCTCACCACGCCGGTGCGAGTCGCGGTCGCGCTCTACGCGAAGCACGGCACAAAGAACAAGGACGGGCTCTACCGTCCAGAGGATGCGGGGAATGTCGGAGGGGACGTGCTGAAGCCGATCCTGGACTACGCGCTGGTGCGTCACGGCGTCGTGCCTGACGACGACTACCGCTACATTGACTCGGTGACGCTCATGGTGAAGCACGTTGAGTCCAACGCAGAAGAGGGAATCATGGTGCGGATCGATGAGGTGGAAGCATGAGCGCCCTATGCGGCAACTGTGGAGCGAAGCGCAACGCCCTCGTTCACACTCGCGGCGATCACGCATACGTGAATGGCAGCAAGGCGGGGTTGAGCCCCATCGGACGAGCGCGTGAAGCGTACCTGGCGAGTGACGAACATCGGATTGCCTACGCCGATGCGCGTGATGCGGACGTGAGCGCGGGGAAGTGCCTCGCGCATCTGGCCGGCGCACCAGGCGAGTGCAGCTACGACCGCGTACCGCATCACATCGCAGGTCGTGGGGCGTTTGGCGGGCAGGAAGCAAGCGAGCGCGACTACCCAGTGGTGATGGTCTGCTCGCTGTTCAACAGCGAGGTCGAATCGAACCCGCTTACGAGGCGATGGGCCGAGCGCAACACATTCGCGCGGTCGGGCGTCGAGTACCCGTTCAGGATGCGGGTCAAGGCGCGACGGGAGAGTGTCGAGGAGGAGGCGGAACTGTGACCGACGTAAGCACCATGAGCGACCGTGAACTCGAACACGCCATAGCAGAAGCGATGGGGTGGGAGCGCTGCACGTCAGGCGGTCACGACGCAAGTTATCCGAGCACTGACTGTTACGTCAGGCCGGGCAGGGCGTCTGACGATGGAAGTGATCTGCCGGTGTGGGCGATAGACCTCAACGCCCTTCGAGATGGGCCAGAGCGCGTACTACGAGAAGCAGGGTGGCGGCTGTCGGTCGCTACGCAGGGCGATTGGGCTGGCGCGGCTTGGCGGTTCCCTGTATTCCCGTCGCCGTTCGCTGTCCCGGAGCAGAGCGAAGCACCTACTGAGGCTCGTGCTCGTGCTGAGGCAGTTCTACAGGCTCTCCAGGTGATGAAGGGGGAGACGCCCGCCTCCACTCGCACCGATGGAGGTGAGGCGTGAAGGTCACGAAACGGCCCGTGATGACGTACA
>Ga0181363_1000257_pt1 | contig 15581 bp, 36 predicted proteins | sample Fa13NDMLBSN_FD_130109 | JGI IMG/M metagenome (GOLD analysis project Ga0181363, IMG submission 130109) | Freshwater viral communities from Lake Michigan, USA - Fa13.ND.MLB.S.N | ecosystem: Environmental > Aquatic > Freshwater > Lake | place: USA: Michigan | collected 2013-09-23
ATGATATATATGACTTTTCGCACGTTTTCACGCCTTGAAATTCCATAACAATATTATGCGAAAATAAAAACGTGCTAATATTTAACTTAAGAAACACAAACAAACCCGGAGACAAGAAAATGCAAACGCAAATGACCTTTGAAGAATGGATGAAAAAGAACGGCATTATCTTTAATCACTTGCGTGAAGCAGAAAAGCGTGAAGCCGTTAAGCAATGGAAAGCCGAACAGGTGGCGAAATGAACACCGCCCCTATCAGCCAGCGCCCCATGGTGACGTGCTACGTCAACTATGTGACCGGCGTAGAGTCCGAAGACGCCTTCGACGCCACGGACGTTTACGCGGTCTTCCCTAGCGGCGTAGTGATGTACAACGAATTCACCGGCAATTACTTGGAGGCGATGAACACCGCTTCCGGTTGGGCGCCGAGTCACTACGGCGAAAGCCACGTCCGGGACATTTTCGAATTCATCGGGTATTTTCCCGCACCTTGCACGGAGCAAATTTAAATGCGTACTTATTGCGTACTGGTTTGGCGCGGTCGTTGCCAAGTGTGGATTGGTTGCCTTACCGTTGCCGCGCTTAAACACGTCGGCCAATTTGACCCGGTAATCCGCACCACTTCCGCCAATGCAGATTTTTGCGAAATTGATTGGCGCCCATAGAAATATACAATTGGCACCGCCAATTAACATCAACTAAAGTTCGTGACGTAGACAGGAGAAATTAAATGAAAGCGCAAGACTGCTGGATTAAGTTGATCGGTATTGGCGACAAGGTTGTAAAGCCAACTTTTTCAGAACATCGCGTGTGGGATAAAGAGTTGTTCCTTGCCAGCAAGGCAACCCAATACGCGAACCACACGAACGAAGATGAACGCCGTGGGGTAGTTGAAATTTCCCATAGCGAATATCTCGCCAACAAGTAAGGAGTTAAAGAAATGGCCTTCCCAATCAACGGCGTTTGCTACTTCCGTAAAGATGCTTTCGGCGATTATGTTTTGATTGAAGATCGCGTCGAGATTATGAAGGTCGGTAAACACACTTTGTCGCACGACTTCTGCGACATGATCGAACTTTACACACTGCATTATGAGGTGCTGCAATGTCTCCGTAAAACAACCGTTCGTTCTACCTACGTCCGATTGCATGAAATGAAAGTGATGTTCGAAACGGAAATTAATCGGCGCCTTTCCGTCGCCAAAAACTAAACCAGTGAGGTAACACACCATGAAAACTCTGAAAAAACTGACCCTGAAAGACCTGAACAACTTCAAAAAAGGCGTGCTGAAAGCCAAAGTCGAAGCCAGCGATGAACCGGTTTTCGTCGGTCGTATTCTCGGCAGCGTCCGGGCACAAGAAAGCGTACCGTCTCCTTACGGCGAAGCGCTCAAGTTCAAAGGCACCTTCGTCGGTTACGCCGCCGATGGTGAAGAAGCCCGCGCCGTGGTTTGCTACCTGCCTTCGCCGGTCGACGAAATGCTGTCTCAGCAAATCAACGAACTGCAAGGCGACAAACCGAAGCTGGAAGCGCCTGTCGATTTTGCGCTGGATGTTTTCGCGGTCGAAGACAAGGGCGAAACCGGCTACAAATACGTCTGCAAACCGCTGCTGGAAACCAAAGTCGCTGACCCGATTGCCGCTTTGTTGACCAGTGTACCGGCGCTCAAGCTGGCCGCACCGACCGCCCAAGCGGCCATCGGCAGCGACAAGACCGACCCCCCGGCTGAAACCGCCGAAACCGCCGAGCCTGCCGCCGAGACCCCGGCCAAGGCTGGCAAGAAGTAACTTTCGGGTGTACTGTTAGTTGTACTGACAAGGGGCCGCAATGGCCCCTTGTTTGCTCTAAGGAGTTCAATAAATGGCGCGGTTCGAACCCATCAAAGGGCCGGGGCGGTATTACCTCGACACTCTAACAGGTCAGAAAGTAACTAAGCGTTTTCGCGATACAACTTTGCGCGGCGCTATCTCCAACGAAATGGCAGCGAAATTAAACAGGGTAACTAACCTTGAACTTGCTGTTTCACGTCCTGCACGCGGTAGGAAGTCCATTCTAAAGGCAAGTGAAACCGAAAGGACTTTTATTGCCCAAGCACGGATCGAAGACGAAAAGCGCAAATTGGAGTTATTAGCCAAACAGCGCGAAGAAAAGATCATCCAGCGCACTCTAGCGCGCCGTGCTAACAAGAAGGTTACCCCCAAGCGCATTACCACACGCCTCCTTAAAGCGGGGCGCCTTGGCGTTCGTGTACCCTTCAATACTTATTCCGAATATTTGCAGATGCTCAAAGAGGCAAAGGCCACCGGGCAGGTTATCGCCTATGGTTTGGGCATGATGGGGTATCACGAAAACACCGGGCAGGAACTTGCTATTACTGTCTTTACTTTAATGTCGGTTAATAACAAGCCAATCCCCGAAGACGTCTTCGAAGAAACCTTTTTAGAAGAACGTGAAAACCGAATGTACTTCGTTTTCCAACATTACTTTATGCACTTGGCATTCAAAAAAGAATTTGCAGCCGCCAAGAAAGCCCGCGCTGAATCACGGAAGGCTAAGCGCAAATGAAGAAAGTGCGCAAGATCGATTACTACGCTTGGAAGGCCGTTCGCCCGGAGGATGATCCGTGCATATGCGCAATCGACGTGGAAACCGACGGCTTTAACGGCAAGTTATTAATGGTGCAATGGGGCCTGTTCGGCGAAGTAAAATATGCTACCGGCCCGGACATGCTCGAAACTATGTTCGCGGAAGTGATGGCCTGCCCGAAACCCTGCATATGGTATTCACACTTTGCGCAATATGATTGGAGGTACTTCCTTGATTACTTTCTCGAAAAAGAATACGAACTTGATATCGGTATGCGAACGGACACCGATATTTATGAAATACGCATTGAAAACGAAGATGGCGAAACCGTTATCCTTCGGGACTCATACGCGCTTTGGAATTCCCCGCTGGCGAAACTCGCATCAACTTTTTGCCCCGAATTGCCAAAGCTTGATATTGATATCGGCAACTTTGACCCGTCGAATCCCGACCATATTACGTATGCTAAACGTGACGTCGAAATATTATTAGTAGGACTTCCGCGCCTGTTCGATCAAATCGGCGAACACTTCCAAGTAGTTGCAGGGGCGACCACTGCCGGGACTGCCCTTAAAGCTTGGCAAAAGACGCTAGGAATGGACGAAATTTATAATGCGTCCGAATATGGCCCTCAAGAAGAATTTATCCGCCAAGCTTATTACGGCGGCTTAGTCTTTTTGACAGATACGAAGGTGCATAAAAATGCCCGAACCTATGACGTTAATTCTTCTTATCCTAGCGTTATGTGTGATTACGGAGTGCCTTACGGCAGGTGCTTTTATAGTGATGATTATTTGTCGGGGAAAATGGGAATATACCGCTGTCGAGTTAAAGCCCCTGACAATCTTATTGTGCCTATATTGCCCGCCCGTAATGCGCGTGGCTCTATGCGGTGGTACAAAGGGGAATTCGATACTTGCGTGACCAACGTCGAATTAATATTCGCGGCTAAACACGGTTACGAAATTCTTGAAATTTACGAAGGCATTTGTTTTGAGGAAACTGTATTTCCGTTCGACGATCTTGTTGAACTGTGCAAAATGCTGCGCGAAGGCTACAAGGGAACTGCGACAGAAGCGATTGCCAAATTAATGCAGAATTCCCTGTACGGGAAATTCGGCGCACGTCGTCAACGTCTGCGCATGATGAATGCGGCCAAGATGGACGAAGACGATTTTATTGGAGCAACCCCATATGATGACGAAGGCCATTGGTATACTAAGTCTGAACTTGATGTTGATATGCGGTGCTTGCCGCAATGGGCCGTATTTATTACCGCCCACGCCCGACTTAAATTATTATCCACAATATATGCAGTCGGCCCCGCAAATGTTCTGTACGGTGATACCGACTCTATTACCGTCAAGGATGGTTACTCGGATGGTATTGATTCCGGGTCGAAATATGGTCAGTGGAAATTGGAGAAAGAGTGGGCCGAATTTCGTGCAATTGCCCCCAAGGTTTATTCCGGTATCTTATTGGACGGCAAGCGTGTGGGTGCCGCGAAAGGTTTGCCACGTAAGGGAATAACCGACGTTAATTGGCAGGAACTATTAGAAACCGGTCACTCACAGGCTACGACTATTTCTATTGATTCCTTGCGCGTTGCAATGAAACACGGAATTAGGCCCGCCCGTCAGTTACTCCGTAAATCCAGTAATTTGGATAACAGTTCGAATTTCGTTGCTTTACCTGACGGAACAGTAAGTTTAAAATACGCCCATGAACGCTAAAATTATTAAATTCCCCAAGCGCCGCAAGCCAACCAAAAAGGCCGGGGATTTAATTGTGGGCGGCCAATTAATTCAATTCCCTGCACACGCATTGCCGACGCTGACCCAACGTATCAGACAGGACGTGTGCCAATTCTGAGAGGTGCAATTATGACCGGCAAAATCCCGCGTGGCGTGCGTAACAACAACCCCGGCAATATTGATTATTCGAAAGCCAACCAATGGCAGGGCCAGACAGGAATAGAAACCGGCGTGGATAATCCACGCTTTGCCGTTTTCAGTGACCCGGTTTTTGGCATTCGCGCCATTGCTAAATTAATTATTGGCTACCACGGAAAAGGATTTAATACCGTGCGCAAAATAATTAATCGGTGGGCGCCACCAGTGGAAAATGACACCGGGGCTTACGTGCGCTCCGTGGCGGCAAAGCTGGAAATTGACCCTGACCAGACGTTGACCATTTCCGTTTATTTGCTGGTGGTGATGGTGGGAGCGATCATCAAGCACGAATGTGGATATTCGCCGTACTCGGTTGACGTCATCCGCAACGGGGTAGAGAGGGCCTTTAAATGAAAAATAAATTCGACGGCCCGCTGTCAATTAAATATGACCTGCGCGCCTCTCAGGTTTTGGGCGGGGAATATTGGAGGGTTATTAAATCCTTCCGTTTTCAAATCGACGCTGACAATTGGGTATTCGTCCCGTCCGGCATGCTGACCGACCTTGGCAGCGTGCCCAAATTATTCCGGGGCATTATCAGCGAGCAAGGCGCCGCCGCACAGGCTTACGTAGTGCATGACCAATTGTGCGAATATTTGTCCATTACGGAAAATGGCAAGCCCAAATCAATTACCCGTCAGATGGCCGATTTAATATTGCTTGACGCACTGCAAGCGGCAGGCGTCGGCTATACAACGGCGTACCTGATTTATAATGCGGTGGCCGCGTATCAAATGGCGCTGCAAATTAATGACCCTTCCACCAGCGTAATTAAACGCCGGTTGGAAGCCGATTATAATTTTGAGGATTTGCAATAATGGCCAACCCTTGCGAAAACGGCACGTACCTTACCTATACTCCGGCTTCCTCCGAGGACGGATTAACGGGCGGTAATTTGGCTTCGCAATTCGCGAATTATCCTTTTTACCTGAGTCTCGGTTTGACGTGCGATCAAATCCGCCCGGACTTCGACGCAAATATTCCCGGTTGGACTTCCGGCTTTTATTTGAAAAACGGGAATGAATTTGCCAAGCCGACAGTGGGCAATATTATTTTCACGCCACAACCGACAATTGACGTCCCTGTCAGCGGGCCTAATTTATCCATGCCGGATGGCTTTTCCGTGGCGGTCACTGAATTACGGTCTGACGGAAATATTGACCGGGGCACATTGGATATCGGCTATTACGTGACCGCAATTAATTGCGACCCTGTAGACGGTCTGACGGCCACCTTCGAACAGGTAATTACCGATAATTTAACCGGTGCGTGGCCCATCGTAATTGGCGACGGAAATACTACCGGTATTTCAATCGGGATTAATAATTACAATGGGCCAGTGTCACCCTTTATTGGTGTGCAGACCTGCAACGGGGAGGACACACTTTTTCAAACGTCACAGCCGGGCGCTCGAAATTGGGCGCCGGGAATTCCTACATATCCCGTTAGCGGATATGAAGTGGTAAGCGGGATTATTAATCCCGACGATTTATTCTGTTGTGTAACCGAGGGGCAATGCTGTGACGCGCCGCCAGTTGGCAGCGCCACCGGTTTTTTAATTCCCCGACCTGAAAACCCCGCACCAGTGGAGGAAAATATTTCTACTCCTTTATTAAATACCGCGTTATATTTGTCCAACCACACATATCAATTCACCGCTAATTACGGACGGGTTCCCAAATGAGCAACGGCCTTACGCAAGTAATTAATTACATGATTCCCGCTGTAGGCACTCCTCGCGCCTATTTGCAATCGGGCGTCCTGTCGGCTACCCCACTGGCAATTGATTTTCGCGCCGTTGACGGCGGTGGAATTGACGGCCAGCCATTCCGCCCTAGCGGCGTATTTATCGACAATACCCAAGGCGTGGATACCTTGACTATTGTCCTCAACGAAATTTCGTACCGTATTACCTGCCCTGCCGGGGAATCGGTAAACCTGCAATTCCCGGCCCCAATTCAATTGTCCGTGGCAATTACCGGCGACGGTCAAGCGACAATTGTTTTTGTTGACTTCCCTGTCATCCCTTACCGGAGTTTCTAATTATGCTCGGATTCGGCGGATTACCAAACCTCGACGAAATGATGACTCAGGTCGTCGAATTTAAAAACCTGTTCGAACGTCAAGTTAAAGCGAGCGAAGAAAATACCCGCAAACTTGACCTGATTATTAAACATCTGCAAATCACCGACGCCGCGCAATTGCCGGTACGTGACGCAGAATTCACGGAGGTTAAATAAATGGGCACTGAAACCGTAATTGTGCAAACCCCCGGCGAAGTCACTGAAAAAGGCGTTGACGAAATTGTCACCGCCACTGCTGACACCGCGCTTTCCACTGCACTCGAAATTGTGCAGGTAGCGGAAGTAATCGCCGATAAAATCGACGAAGCCCGCGAAGACGACGACGGCGAAGTATTCGAAGTTATTTCGCGGCTGGATGCCTGCCTGTCGGGTATTACCGATTTGGCAATCCGTCTGGATTTGATTTTCGACAAACTCGCCGAATTGAAAGCGGTAGAGGTGGCGGAAGTCATCGTCGAAAACCCACCGGCCAAGGTTGAAGAAATTCAAGCCGTCGCCGAATTGGTGGAGGAAGAACCCGCGCCAGTGGTTGAAACCGTTGACGTTGCGGTGACTCCACAAATCAAAAAGAAAAACCCACGCAAGTGGCTTTAATAAGGAGGAATAAATATGGCACGTAAAGCATCCCCGGAAGAAGCACAGGCAGCCGCACAACTCGAAAAGGCATTGGAGGAGGAAACCAATGGCGTGCAATTGCAAACAGCGCCGGGCGGCGATAGCGAAACAAGCGCGCCAAGTTCGGTCGCAGGTATCGAGCCTAACAGCGAAGCTCCTGCAACTACTCCACCCAAGCGCGGACGTGGCCGACCTTCAAAGGCTGAACAGCAATTACGCGAATCCGTTGGGGCCGCTCCAACTGGCGAAACAACTTCGGGCGCAAAGCGTGGGCCAAAACCCAAGGGCGGAAAATCCGACCCCGGAACCCTCGCCAAATCCTTGATGGGAATTCACACCGTAGTTGCAATGGTCACGCGAATTCCCGAAGCGCAATTAAAGGAAGACGAAGCGCAAGCACTGGCCGAAGGGATTTGCGCAGTGTGCGAGGAATACGGGTTGGCAATTGACGGCAAGACCGGCGCGACAATGCAATTGGTTGGCGCGCTCGGCATGATCTACGGGCCGCGTATTTTCTTCTACAAAATGCGCATTGCACAGGAACAGGCACAGGCGAACGTAAATGGTCAAAACAACGCAGCCGGTAATTAATCCCGGTAAGCGTGCCATTGTCGCGGGCCGTACTGGCTCCGGTAAATCGACACTTGCAAAATGGCTTTTGCAAGTGTCGCCGGGGCACTGGATTATCATCAATCCGAAAAACACCCGCGCATATGATGCACTGCCGGATTCCAATAACATTGACGGTATCGACATTAATAAAATCCGTAATTCGATACAGGAACACCGATTTACGATCATTACCCCGAAGGCCAGCCAATTAAGTCCGGAAACGCTTGATTTGTTGATCGAATGGATTATTGGGGATTATACGGATATTGGGGTGTGCATTGACGAATTGTACGCGGTGCATAAAAACGGGCAGGCAGGCGCGGGGCTTATTGGGCTGTTGACGCGTGGCCGGGAATTAAAACAATCCTTTTTAGGATTGACGCAACGCCCGGCATGGTTGAGTAAATTCCTGTTTTCGGAGTCGGACTATATCGGAGGGATGGCGCTTAATTTGGCCGATGACCGCAAGCGTATGTATGAATTTACCGGCAAGGCGGCATTTCTCGAAAAGCTCCCTGCACAGGACTGGTTATGGTACGACGTAGGGTTAGATTTAGTTAGAACATTTAATCCCGTACCGTTGACTAAATAATTAATTTGCTCTATAAAATAGGGGTCGCCGATTAAATCGGCGCCCCTTTTTAATTAGCGATTCGGAGTAATATCCAAATGGGCGAAGTACGGATTAACCTGACCAATTTCATCACCATCGGCCTGATGGCCTTCGTCGCGGTGTACGCCATCAACAAGGCGCTGACCGTGGCCAACCTGCCTCAGTGGAGGATTCAATAATATGCCAGCCTTCGTTAACGTCGCTGACTTCCTGAAAGTCGGCATCATGGCCTTCGTTTTTGTTTTCGTCGCCAATCGCATTTTGACTGCGAGCGGCCTCGAACAATTCAAGGCTTAAATCCCCTCCCGTAATAAAGGTAAATAAATCATGGCCGAACAAATGAACATGTTTCAACAGAACATGATGGCTCGCCAAATGCTGCTGCAAACCGGTATCAGCATGGTGAAGCGTCTTTCCCCCGTCACCGGCGCGCTCGGTTCCCAACTGAAAATCCCGCTGCTGCGTATGGGCATCATGACCGGCGTCCTCCTGCAATTCACCGTCCCGGTCGTCATCGCTACGACTCCAGGCACACCATCCCCGGTCGCTCCGTGGAACATCGCCAACGTGGTCAGCTATCAGGACTTCGCAGGCGTGCAGCGTACCCGCACCCACGGTTTCCAGTTGTGGGCCGCGCAGTCGTTCAAAGCCGCCGACGCCATGTCGTCCATCCCTGCCGCCAACTACGCGGGCGGCGCTGGCCCATCGCTCAACGCGGTGACCAACATCATCAACCAGCCAACCGCCGTGGGCACTGACAACATCGTGTTCAGCATTTACGTGCCGATGGCGTACAACCCTGACAGCGACCTGACCGGCGCCGTTTTGACGCAGACCAACGTCGGCGAGCATTTCATCAACATCCAGTTGGCCAACGCGCTGGTGGGCGCTGACCCATGGGTTTCGCCGTACACCGCTGGCGGCGTCACTTCGGGCGGCAACGTCCAAGTCGAAGCATTCCAGTATTACATCCAGCCGCAAGCGATGGACGCTGCAAACCTGCCTGTAATCGACCTTTCGACCGTGTACGGTTTCGAAGGCGCGATTCAGAACACCGCCAACATCGCCACCGGCCAAAGCGTGTACGTGAACTACCCGAACAACCGTTCCGTTTTGTCGGCTCTTTTCAACTACGAAAACAGTTCGGCTTTCAGCGCCAACGGTTCCGACGTCAACGGTTTGATCTTGCTGGCGAACAGCAATACCAACTTCCGCGAAATGTCGTCCCGCATGCTCAAAGAAACCATGCGTAACATGGTCAACTGCGACATGCCCGGTGGTTCGTTCTTCCTCAGTTCGCGCCGCCAGCCGATCATGACGCAGTTGTATGCGAACGTGCAGGCACGTTTCGACCTCGGCACGGTTAACGCCGGGAACGTCACTCAGATTGTCAGCCAGTACGAAGTGCAATATGCGTCTGGCGCGCCACTGCCGGGTATCACCGTCGCGGCGTAAGTCTGAAATGTCGGCCATGTAATAAGCCCCGGTTTCGGGGCTTATTTGGAGGTTAAAGAAATGAACGATACTGCACCTACCGAAAGCTACAGCCAGAACCCCAGCTTTCGCCAACTGGCTTTTCTGGTGGCAATCATTCTGATTATTGGGGCTTGGAAGTTCGGCCTTGAAGGGGTGATGGATTGAACGGCGGATTCAACGGCTTTACTTGGCTGTTGCTTGCGTTCCCGATTTACTTACTGTCAAAAGGTCGCTTCGTTGATTACATGTCGGTCGCAAGTTCGAAAGAGCAAGCCCCGGCACAAAAAGGCGGTGCTACCGGGAGTTGGTAAATGAACGGATTAATTCTTGGCTTGTACGGTGTTTATCTTCTGGCTGTAGGAATTCAAGGCAAGTCGGATACCCTACTGTCGGAACTTGATAAGGACATGCCGGGTTTTATTCCTTGGGCGCTGGCGATTGTAGGGCTGATTATTTTGAGCCAAACGGAAGCCACTCAAAAAGTTGTAAAACCTTTCGTGTTCTTATTGATCCTCAATTTCGTGCTTATGAACTTCGGCAATCTCACTAAAGAAGTGAATCGGATTCGGGCACTGGCAAACGGGAGTAACATTTAATGAACGATATTTTCAAAGACCTGACCGGTATTGCAATGGCTATCGTCGGCGTTGCAATCCTGTTTACGCTGGTCAACCCTCGCAACAAAACGTCGCAAGTTATCGGCGCCGCTACCGGTGGTTTCGCGACGATGTTGGGTGCTGCGATGGGCAACCAAACCAACAGCTACAATTCGGGCGGCTTCTTCGGGGGTTAATCATGCAACAGTCAAAAAGCACTTTCACTCTCGGAACCTTTTTGACTGCCCTTTTCCGGGTGCCAGACAACAGCGGTAAGCAGTATGCACCCGGATGGCAGCCAAACGACCCCGGCAACAGTTCAACGCCGGGCTGGTCTGGCGGGCTTGATTACATGCCCGTCCCATGGCCTACCGTAGTGCCAAGCCTGAACGCCTTGGCCAGCGACCCCGGCACACCACGCGCACGCGCCATCCTGCCGGATATCAACCGTTACGCCTTCATTCCCGCCGAGTATCTTTTTATCGGTGGTTTCGTCGGCAAATCACAGGGGTAATAAAACATGGCTGCGCAAATCCCCGTTGTTGCTGGTGGTATTTCGTATCAGGCTCCGACGTTCAATTACGGCACCACACAATCGATCAACGGGGGTTACTCTTTCGACCTCCCGTTGGCGACCGTGGCGCAGTTCACGAATACGGCGCTGACTTTCAGCGCCCAAAACTCGGCGAACGCACAGGGCTTTTTCAGCGGCGTTTTAGGTCAAGCGCAAGGCGCGCTTACCAACGTCAACAACCAGTCGTTCGCCTTTCAGGACAAGTCGTTACTTGCCCTTCAAGACATGTACGCGCAAAACATCGGCCTCGAAAAATACAAGGTCAAAAAGCGTTACGGTATTGGTGCCGCTTTGAACCCGATGGCGAACTGCTTTATCACTACCGCAATTTGCCGGGCTTCCGGCAAGCCGGACGATTGCGGCGAACTTCAAGTGCTGCGCAAGTTCCGCGATGAATATTTGCTGACCACTCCGGGCGGCAAATTGGTAGTGGATGTTTACTACCAAATTGCTCCGGCAATTGTCGCGGCACTTGATAGCGATTCGATGGGGGCTTCGCACTATGCTTATTTGAAGTGCAACTTCATTGACCGCTGCATTCAACTCATTTCGACCGGCGACTATAAAGCCGCTACCGACACTTATGCCGTTATGCTTGAAGTTGCGGCCAAGTTCGCCGGTATTGAATCGCTCCCGGTTACTCTCGGCGGCGATACTTCCGAAGTGGTTTGCACCTGCAAAGGTGGAAAGCGCGCCGCCAACTTCCACGCGAAAACGTGCCCTGTTCGCAACCCGGAGTAATCCGCGATGGATGATATCAAAGGCTTCGTTAAGAAATACTGGCCCTACTTGCTCGGCGGCGTAGTGGGCCTTTACTTGATCTTGCGTTATAGCGCTGGTAGTTCCGGGTCGTCTTCGGGTGACAACGGGTACGGCGCTTTCCTGCAATCTCAAGCCGCCGCCGCTTCACAGAACGCCGCCGCGCAATTGCAAGCGCAGGCCCAAGCCAACCAACTTGCGCTCGACTCCAAGGCACTCGACGCGCAAATCAGTTTCAACAACAAACAACTTGACGTCGCTAATAACAAGAATATCGCCGACGCCTATAACAACTTCCAATCGACTCAGGCAGCAATGGCGGGCGCGATTGGTTCCAGTACGGCGCAAATTATCGGGGCGCTTAATGCGCCTTCGATTACCGCCATGCAAGCGGGTGCTATTGAAAACGCGGCTGCACTTGAAGCGGCGGGCAACGTCGCTTCTAACTCCTTTCTTGCGCAAGGAAGCGTAGTAGGGAGTTCGGCTCAAACTGCCGGTCAGATGGCTAGCGTGTTCGGAAGTAACTCGCAACAAGCGCCACAACAAAAAACCGATTGGGCGGGCATCATTAACGCCGCATCAAACGCCTACTCTACTTATATGACTGGCGGCTTGATGAATAACGCCGGAGGTTCTGGCTCTCAAAGTACCTTCGGCGGCGGCGCCTTCGGTTCCACTAACAGTTCCGGCACCGGTAGTTTCGGCGGCGGTAACTTCGGCTCTACTCGCTACGGCGGTAGTGCTTGGGGAGGTGCCTAAATGATGACTGACCGTCAAAAGACGTATATGAAAGCCGCTATTGCCGTCGCTATTCTGGTAGTTGTCTGGCTGATTATGCGTCAACGCGCAAACAACGTCGTATTGCCGCCTCCGACTATGAACAGTTTTCAGGCGCCTTACTTCACCACTAACCCCGGCATTCCTGATAACCAGTTTGTGTTGAACGGTGGCCCAACTTTCACGGCCACCAACAACGTAAACGTGACCGCTTTCGGCGGCAACGGGCTTTCAAATAGTTACATGCCGTTGTTTGGACTTGTCGGAATGACTGCTGTAGGAGCGTAAGTTATGGCGGCTGGCCCCTTTCAAGATGCAGCAGTGGCAGCCGCCAACAAGTACGGCGTACCCGTCAATATGTTTTTATGGCAGATTGGCAAAGAGTCAAGTTGGAACCCAACCGCAAAGAATCCAAAAAGCACCGCGACAGGGATTGCACAATTCACTGCCGGAACTGCAAAGGATTTTGGTATTGATCCGCTCGACCCTTACGCCTCGCTTGATGCGGCAGCTAAATATGACGCCATGCTTTACAAGCAAGAAGGAACTTGGCAAGGCGCATTAACTAAATACGGCACTTTGCATGATGCAGATGCTAAAACCTTACAGGGCTTCGCCGGGGCATTAGGGAAAGACGCCGAAGCGGCCCCAACTTCCGGAGGCGGTGTTATGGATTCGCTTAAGAGCATCTGGAATAACAGCGCCTTTGGACTCTATTCCGACACCTATAAAAATCTCACTGGCAGCGGTACACCATCGGGGGCTTGGGACTTCTCTAAATGGTTGGGAAGTGGCACGTTTATCGTTCTCGGCATAGTTGTAGTTGCACTGGCTATCTTGTCAAACCAGCAAGTTAAACAAGTGGTAGTCGCGGCGGCGACTAAAGGAGCGAAATAAATGGATATAAAAGAGTGGCTGACAATCGCGAGTATTGTGGGAACAGTATTCGCGGTGCCTTTCGGGGCTTCTTATTGGGCGATACAGCGGCGCCTGTCGCGTATCGAAGGGGTGTTGGAAGTCGTCTTACGGAATGTACGGTGATGAACTTATCCCCGGCCACTCTCGCGCAATACGCCCTCGCCGCCCTCGCCATGGTCGCCATGGTCGCCCTGAACATTTGGGGCACCAGTGACCCGGCGTTGACCTCCGTCCTTACCAGCGTCATCACAGCCGCCGTGTGGGGCGGTCTGCAACGCGAGGCTGGCATAAAGGTCGGGTCAAAGGACGATCCGCCCGACAAGGGTTAACAAAAAGCCCCGCAAATGCGGGGCTTTTTATTGTCTGCGATTTGTCGGCTAATGGCCGTCCATGTCTTCACACATTGCCAGACCGATCAAAAAGACCGCCGCGCAGATGAAAGCGAAAATTGCGCGTTCCGGGCCGGTGCAAATATCAGCGAGTGCGCATAGATTCATTTTCGGCTGTCTCCTGTATCAACTTTTTGAATGAAATGCGCTTGGCCGTTACGTTGGTGGCGGTGTTGTCGCTTTGCTTTTCCAGCCACTTGGCAATGATCTTTTCAGCGCAGGCATGTTCTGCCCGCGTGATATCGCCGTAACGCTGACAATCGTCAGACGCTTGCAAAACACTACTGCACAACTCAAGGCGGCAGTAGATGGCGCGCAGGACTTCGGACATTGGGCGGGTCATTTGGTTTACCTTTAGTTGGTTGTACTTGAATACCTTGCTTAAAACCCACGTTCTAACAGGGTACATTTTAGTTACTCAAAGTGCGGCGGTTGAACTTACGGAGGTTCTTTGTAGCCTTCTTGTAATGCTCGCTAAAGCGTGGCGAACACTTACAGGAAAAATTGCGCTGACCTTTTTCCCACGCTTCGATAAGTTCGATAACGTCGGAGCAAAGTACAAGCATGGACGGTTCTGTAATATGATCCATTTAAATTCTCCTGATAATTACGATGATTAATACGGCAACCGAAAACATGAAAACAAGTATATCCATGTTCATTTATTTAGCTCCCGCATAAACGACTGAGTAATCACCCCAATGAAAGAGGGACGAATAGAGGGTTGAAAAGTCTTTCCGAATAATCCCGCCGCGAACAGGGTGTACAATATACGACACAATTTGACTGCGAAAATGGTCAGTATAATTAGTACACTTAAGATAAGTAACGTACAAAACATCGTCACTATGAAGTTCCGAAACGGTTTCATCGTTAACAATCCTTACGTCAAAGTTGAACATAGTCTGGCACCTTCACGCGGTCGGCTTCCAAAACGTGGATTCCGACGACGAAAATTGACCGGTCGTTGGTTCTCTTTGCAATATTGTTCGCCAAATCATTGACGAAATATTGCGCATCTACCAACGACCTACAAGTCACGTCGCCTTCAATCTCGGCGAAAGTGCCGTGCTTGCGGGAGGCAATTAGGACGCCGAAAAGGTAGAGGTTCATTCGGGGTATACCTCGACAATCCGCCGACCGGTATAGCCTTTGTGTGGTTCTTTGCGCCACAAAAGGCGGTTCAAAATCCAGTCGTAACGCATGGATAAACACGACTGTTCATTCATGCAAATATCGACGTAGGACTGTTTGAAGCGTTTCATGCGTTTCATACTGTCTTCACCCAGCGGTTAGATAATTCGACGTCGTTGGTCGGCGCCTTTGCTGGCTTCGGAGCGAGGCGGATATGGGGCTTGTTTACGATGTGCGTCATCTGTTCGTTACAGATATCGAAGGTGACAACGAAGTCGTAAAGGTGGCCAATTACGTTGTCGAAACTATGGCCGCCGATGGTGAAAGTTTGATTGCCGATTCGCACTTCATAAACTTGCGCAATAATTGTTTTCATTTTCCTAACTCCGAATTTATGTTTGTTACTACGATTAAATAATAGCATGAAATTATTTTCTTCTAATATTGTTTCGTTATTTCCATGGCGAAAACCGGGGCAAAAGTCATATATATCATCC
>Ga0181363_1000259_pt1 | contig 15497 bp, 20 predicted proteins | sample Fa13NDMLBSN_FD_130109 | JGI IMG/M metagenome (GOLD analysis project Ga0181363, IMG submission 130109) | Freshwater viral communities from Lake Michigan, USA - Fa13.ND.MLB.S.N | ecosystem: Environmental > Aquatic > Freshwater > Lake | place: USA: Michigan | collected 2013-09-23
AAGAGGGGATATTAGTATAAAGCCTATTGTTCCAAACATTAGGATATTATATGCAGGTGGTACTAAACAAACAGTAAACCCATACACGTATAAACAAAACGGTTTAACTGATTTAGTTACTTTTGATTATGGGTATTGTGGACACGTTGACGATCCACAAACACCAACAATAGATTTAAACTTTGGTACACCTAGAGAGGTTTATTATAACTTTATTGGTAGCTCATTTACTAACAATAATCTTTACAATAGATTCCATAAACCATTTGTTTATAATAACACAAGTAGAGATAGTAAAGTTGTTACAGCCTGGTTATACTTAACGCCAAATGATATTTATAACTTTTCATTTAGAAAGAAGTATTTTATTGTTATCAATGGTAGCGGTGCTTATTACTTAGTTAATAAGATTATAAACTACAATCCGATGCAACAAACTTCTACACAATGTGAGTTAATTAAAGTGTTAGAAGCTGAATTGTTTACACCTGAAAATACTTCTATTGATAATGGTTCTATTCCTACAGGTGGTGATGTGTCTTTACCTGTTCCAGAAACGTCAATGCGTTTAGGTACAAACAGTACGGTGCTAGGTGCTAATTGCTTTGCCATTGGTGATAACAACTTTATACCTGAAAGCTGTTCAAATGTGGTTATAGTAGGTGATAATGTTACTGTAGCTGAAAACACTTCTAACTTTAGTTATATTAATGGAACTGTAACAACTACAGTAAACGGTGAAAAGGCAAGTGTAAAAACAGTAACTGCTAACTATAATATTAAAGCATTTGATGACACTGTTTTATGTGATGCAACAAGTGGTAATATAACAGTAACATTAACTTATAGTACTACTGATTATTTGATTAGTAGCGTGTCTTTAATTATTGACGGTGCAACTATTAGTACAGATATAACAAAGGTTATAACTATTAAGAAAATTGATAGTAGTGCTAATACTGTTACTATTGACGGTGATGGGGTTTTAGTAGAAGATGCCTTAACACAAACATTAACATTGCAAGGTGAGGCATTAACATTACAATATGACGGTACAAATTGGATTATAAAATAATATGACATATATAAGAAACATAGACGTAAAATATCAGGATAGTGGCAATTTAGATGCCTTTGCAAGGCTTAGAATGTCGCAACCTGAAACTATATTTGATAGTAAACAGTTATCAGATAAACAGGCTTTATTTTGGGATGACCAATTAATAAGCGGGTCTGGTGGTGCAAGTACATTTAATACTAATCAAGCTAGTACAACTTTATCTGTTGCTAATTTAACTGCTGGTAAAAGAGTACGTCAAACATTTAGACGTTTTAACTATCAACCAGGCAAATCACAATTATTTATACAAACAGGTATTTTAGGAACGGCTGCAACAGGTATTAAAAGAAAGATAGGTTTATTTGATGATAAGAACGGTTTATTTTTCGACCAACTTAGTACAGGTATAGGAGTTACTGTTAGAACTTATACAAGTGGTAGTGCAGTAGATACTAGAGTGGAACAAGCTAATTGGAACATTGATAAAATGGATGGCACAGGTAAAAGTACTATTAACTTAGATTTTAGTAAATGCCAAATTATGTTTGCTGATTTTGAATGGTTAGGAGTTGGTAGAGTTCGTTTTGGTTTTTTTGTGGATGGTCAACCTTACTATTGCCATGAAGTATTAAACTCAAATAATACAACTTTGGTTTATATGAGTGTGCCAAACTTACCATTAAGATATGAGATTGAAAATGATGGTACAGGTGGGGTTGCTAGTTTAACTCATATTTGTAGCACAGTAATTGTTGAGGGCGGTTTAAAAGATACTGGTTTTGGTTTTGGTGTATCTCGTGGTATTAACCCATTAGTTACATTAAACAATACTTCTATTTATCCTTTATTTGCAATGCGTTTAAATAGTAATTATTTACACGCTACAATTAAATTATTAACATTTGGTATTAACTGTACTTCAACAACTACATATAATTGGTATTTAATACTTAATCCCACAGTAACAGGTACAGCTTTATCATTTACACAAATAACTAATAGTTCGGTAGATGCTCAAATAAATACTACTAATGCCACTACCGTAAGTGGTGGTACTACATTACTAACCGGTACGGCATCACAAACAAATGAAACGGGTATTAATATTGTTAATGCTACAGATTTTGCAATGGGTAGTACTATTGCCGGTGTAGCTGATATTGTAGTATTAGCAGTACAGAGAGCAACAGGAACAACAGAAACATTTTACGGTTCATTAAATTGGAGGGAACAGCAATAATATGGCATATATGGTGATGGTGTCTACTACCAATTCAATAAAAGTAGATAACGGTGTTTATAGTGGTGTATCTGGAGCTTTAGGAGTTATCCAAAAGAAAGCTACATTTTTAAAAAGTGAGGTGTTTAGATTTTCATTAGCACCTGATGAATCGTATGTGCAAATACTTTTTAAGAGTAGAGATAACTCATACTTTTTATTAAGTTTTGATGGTTCAAGTGGCACATTAAAGGTAGATAGTATTGATGGGGTTGCACCGACAAGTAATAGTGATTTATACGATAAATTAATAGCATTAATAGCATGATAGAAACAACAATAAAAAACGGTGAGGATTTACTAGATACTATTCCTTTTAATCAGTTTGTAAATAAACTAAACGATTCTTTTAATGCACTTATAATGCTTACTGAATTATATAAAAGTGGTAATCCTGATTTAATTAATATTTTAAACGAAGTAGAAAATGACGGATAAGTTAGCATTAGATATGGAAGTTGGTGGTGTCGAACAATCAATAAATTCAATTAAGGATTTAAAGAATGCCATTAAAGATGCACGTAACGAACAAATAAAAGCTGGTGAACAGTTTGGCATTGGTTCAAAGCAATATGAAGAAGCTAGTAAAAGAGTTTCTAATTTAAAAGATAAAGTAGAAGATTTATCAGATAGTACTAAGTCTTTACAAGGTAGTGGAATTGAACGTGCTTCGCAAGGTTTTAACCAATTAGGTGAGGGTTTAAGAAACTTAGATTTTGATAAAGTAAAAGTAGGTTTAACAGCTTTAAAGTCTGCTTTAGCTGCTACTGGTATTATGTTAATAGTACAGGGTGTAACTTACTTAATTGAAAACTTTGAAGAGCTTAGTAAAGGGAGTGGAATATTAGCACAAGTATTACGTGGTGTAGGTGATGTCATTACTACCATAACAGATTATATTTATAAGTTTACTGATGCGATTGGTTTAACTAATAGCGCATTGGATAAAATGGGTGAGGCTACTGTTGAAAATGCTGAAGCTGCCAAAGATGCTTTAGCTAATCAAACAGCCGAATATGATAGACAAATAGCAGTTGCAAAGGCTAGTGGTAAAAATGCTATTGATTTAGAGATAGCAAAACAACAAGCTATTATTGATACTAATAAGGCATTAGTAGAACAAACCATTGCTTATGTACGTGCTGGTGGTGAGTTATCAGATGAGCAAAAGAAACTATTAACCGAGCAATTAAACGCTATTAAAAACGCTGTTACTCAGCAACAAGTAATAACATTAACAGCCGATAAAGAAACTAAAGAGAAACAATTAGCAGCACAAAAAGAGCATAACAAAGCATTACAATACGAAGAGTTAGCCCGTTTTAATGAGTATATGAAAACTCAAGAAGATGAGTTAAATGCTATTAAAAATAGATTAGCACAAGAACGTGCATTATTAGAAGAGCAAAGACAGTATGAATTAGACGTTGAAGATGCTAAACAACAAGCCGCAAATGATAAAAGATTAGCCGAAGTAGAGTTAAGAGCTATTCAAAACCAAGAAGATTTAGACGCACAAATTGCTTTATTAGAAGCTAAAAGACAAATAGAGTTACAAGACTTAACTATTACAAGTGAACAAAGAGCTTTAATAAATGAGCAATATGCACAAAAAGAAATAGCATTAGCAGAACAAAAAGTAGCTAAAGAAAAGGAATTAGAGAAACAAAAACAAACAGCCGTTTTTGATATTGCTAAAGCTAGTACAGATAGCTTACAATCGTTAAGCGATTTATACTTTACAGTTAAACGTGCTAATTTAAAAAAGGGCAGTAAAGAAGATTTAGAACAAGCTAAAAAACAATTTAATATTAATAAGGCTTTGGCTATTACTTCAGCTACTATTAGTGGTATACAAGGGGTTGTTAATGCTTTATCTGCACAATCTGTAGTACCTGAACCATTTGGAACTGTTTTAAAAGTAGCTACTGCGGTTGGTGTTGGTTTAGCTGCGGCTGCTAATATTGCTAAAATCTCAGCAAGTAAATTTGATGAAAGTGGCGGCGGTGGCGGCGGCGGTGCTAGTGCTGTTACTTCGGTTCCTGTTCCTGCACCACCTACAATTAGTAACCCTGATGCAAACGTACAAGGAACTAAATTTGATGAAAGTGGTAAGAAAATAGAAGATACTAAACAACAACCAATTAAAGTTAATGTAACAGCTCAAGTAGTAGAAACTGAGATGACAGATAAACAAAAAGATGTAAGTGCAATTAAAGATAAATCAACTTTCTAGAAACAAAAAAGGAGACATTGAACCAACGTTCTCATCTCCAGTTTTGCCTCTTCAACCCCCGTTAAAGAATTCAATCATTAAGCAATACAAATATAAAACAAATTATTAATACAAACAAATATTTTTTACAATGGAAAAACAATACCCAATATTTGCAATGGAGTTACAAGACGGTGAACTTAAATACGGTTTAAACGATGTGGCTTTAGTAGACCAACCTGCATACGAATCAATGTTTATGAAATTTGATAGCGATGCTAAAGAGTTAAAATTCTCTATACAAAATGAAGAGCAAAAAATCATTTGTGGTGCTTTAATGATACCTGATAAGTTAGTGCCACGTATAGAAAACAATAAACCTTTCTACGTTTATGCTAGTAAAGAAACAATCTTTAATAGTGCTATGAAGTTTGCCAGAGAAAACAGAAACAACAACGTTAAATTAACTCACGATACTAATGCTAATACAGGTGATGTGTTCGTCTTTGAATCATTTGTAACTGATGAAAATAGAGTTCCTAGCGTTAAAGGTTTTGAATCTTTGCCTGTTGGTACGTGGTTTATTACCTGTAAAGTATTAAGTGATACTGTTTGGTCTGCTATTAAAGACGGCACTTTTAACGGCTTTAGTTTAGAGGCTATGTTTAAAATGAATCCAGTTACTATGCTTAATGAAAGTGATATGAAAAAACTTTTAGAAGCGGTTAATCAATAAGTTATACTAAGAAAAATAATTTACATTATAATATAAACAAATAAACTTAAAACATGGATTTATTAAAAGAGATTAACAAAATTGTTCCTGAAGATGTTAAAAAACAGATTCAAGAATTGACTGTTAAGTTTTCTGAAATCCCAGCAATTGCACCAGCAAATCCAGCACCAACTAATTTAGCTACTATTGAAACCAAATTGGTTGACGGTACAACTTTATCAGTTGATAAAATGGAAGTAGGCGGTGTAGCTAATATCGTTTCTGAAGCGGGTACTTTACCAGCTATGGACGGTGAATATGAAGCTGAAGATGGAACGAAAATAACAGTTATGGGCGGTGTAATTACTGCTATTGCACCTAAAGAAGTTGAAGAGGTTGAAGAAGCACCAGCATCACCAATTGCTGAAATGGCAGCTTTAACAGCTCGTTTAGCAGCTTTAGAAACTGAATTTGCAAATGTAAAAGCTGAAAATGCTAATTTGAAAGTGGCTATGTCGCAAGTAAATGACGCTATTAAAGTTTCATTATCTGCAATTAATTCAATCATTGCAACCCCAGCGGGTGAACCAACACAAAAACCAAAAACACAATTCAAACAAAACAGCTTATCTAAGGTAGGTGATTTAATTAACAAAACAAATAAATAAGAAAATGGCACACGATTTATCAGGCTTAACAAGCTATACACAAGAAGAAACAGCCCCATTTTATCATGAAATGATTTTGGGTTCTAAAACAATCGGAATGATTGAAAAAGCTGGCGGTTTATTTCCGGGTATTAAAGGACCTGTGAAATTACCTAAAATATTTGCAGACCCAACAATTCAAGCTGATAGCTGTGATTTAACAGCTAGTGGAACTGATGTAATTACTCAGTTTGAAATGGATGTTGCAAAAATGGCTATTGCACAAACGGTATGTGAAAAAGATTTAGAGCCATATATTTTCCGTCTACAACTTGCAAAAGGTTCTAATTATGAATCAGTATTATTACGTGATGAATTAATGAAAGAATTGCAAGCGAGATTAAAGCTTAAAATGGAAAACTTAATTTGGCAAGGTGATACTACTTTAACAAGTGATGCTAACTTAAAATGGTTTGATGGATATATTAAACAATTCAAAGCTGATGTTAATGTAAACGTAGCTACACCTTCTCCAAAGATTGCTTTAGCAACGGCTGGTAATGCTCGTGCTGGTTTAATTACATTATTTAAAAACATTCCTTTAGAAGTTATTAATGATGAAAATACAGTAATTTTTACTGGTATGGATGTAGTAAGAAGTTATCAAACTGATTTAACTGCTGCTAATTTATACAACCCATCTTTATTTGGTGATATTAAAGATATTGGAACAATGCCTTTAGAGAATACACACTTACAAGTAGTAGGAGTACCAGGATTAAACTCTAAAAAGTTTGCAGTTGCTTTAAATTTAAAGAACTTAGCAGTTCCAACCGATTTAGCAAATGAAGAAGAAAGTTTAACTATTGAGCCAGTTGCTAATAAGAAATCTTTATTCTTAATTCAAGGAGCGTGGAAACTTGGAGCATCTTATGCTTATGGTGCTGAAATCACTATCTACGAATGGTCATAATATAAAAGTGGGGTTATTAAGTTAACCCCCTTTTTAACTTTTAAAATAATAATAAAAATGGCTTGTACATTAACACAAGGGTTTACGCCCAAAACTTGCAAAACGCCTTCAGGAACTATTGAGTTCATGATTACTGAGTATGCAAATGTATCAAGTATCACTAAAACAAGTGGTGTCATTACAGCTATTTCTATGGCTAGTGGCAAACAGTTTTGGAGATACAAACAAAAACCAGAAGTAGCAAACTGGAAAGAAACACAAACATCAGATTCTAAATCAGGTGCTTATAAGTTTGAAACGGCTTTAACTTTTGATATTAATTCCTTAGATTCAGCTACTAAGATTGAAACTGAAATTTTATTAAAAAATGCAGTTGTAGTAATTGCTAAAGATGCTGATGGAACTTATTGGTTATTAGGCGAGGATAACGGTGTAGAGTTCGATTCTATTGGATGGGATGGAGGAACTGAATATAGCTCTTTTAGAGGTGCTAAAGTTTCAGGTAAACACATGGGTTTCACACCAGTTGCTAAAGTAAACGATGGCTTAATTGCTGGTTTAATTCTACCTGCTAGTCCATAAGATTAGACTAAATTAATTACATTAAAGAGTAGCCCCGTAAGGCTACTTTTTTGTTTTATATAAATTTTAATTGATTCTTAACCTCTTCTAAAAATGCAATATAATTAGAATCATCAGCACTATTAATCATTTCATTTATACAAATTAAAGCACAATCCAATGATTCTGTAACCATAAAATGATGATGATTTAAAGCCATATAGAAATTAGAGTAAATTCTTTCAGCTTCTTTTTTAGCGGTTTCTTTATCTACATAATAATTATTCATAATAATTCAAATTTAGTTAAATAATCAGTATAATCTTTATACATTCCAACATTATCAGAATGACCAGCCCTTTGTATAGCAAAGAATTTATTAGTTACATAGGCTTTTAAATTACCCTGTGGTGATGCTATAAACCTATCAATGTGCATATTCTTTTTAAAGTTTAGAATAGTATCATAAGCATTAGAATTAACAATATAAAACTGTAAACCACAAAATTCTTTAGTTTCTTGCCAAAACTCGTTATAAGGCGTTAATTTATCAGTAGAGTATAAACCACCCAAAAGTATATTAAAGTCGCTAGGAACGTATAAAAATGCTTTATTTGCATATTCTTTTGCGTTAGGTCTAAATTGTAAGTCATCTTCCATAATTAAAACACAATCCCAATTATTAGCTTTAGCCAAACTTATACAGTTTATATGAGCTTGAGCAATACCTTTATGTGGTGTTTCTTCTATAACTCCATTAACTAACTGAAATTCTTTATTGTCAAAGAAAGTATTAATTTCTTCGGTAACTTGTTTTAATTTCTCAGGTCGGTGTGGTAAATTAATTACACACTTATTAATCTTATTTAAGTCTATCATTAGTAAATATTAAATTACAGAAGTTTTTATAATGTACTTTAAAACCATATTTATCCATGTGCGTCTCATACATTTCACTATTAACATTGTTATATTCTACACAAACCATTTTAACATTTAAAGCGTTAAAGTCTATTTGTTGCAATATCTCAAAGTCTACACCCTCACAATCAATACTTATAAAGTCAGCTTGTTTAATATTGGCATTCTTTACAAATGTATTCCACGTTTTTAATGGTACTTTAGTTTCTGTAAATTCACAAGTGCCATTCCAACGTTTAATCTCTTCTTTATCTATTGTAGAAAGCAAAGAAGTATCACCACTATTTAAGTGAGTACCTGAATGATAAAAAGTAGTTTCACCGTCATAGCTACCTACGGCAAAGTTAAAACACCTAACTTTTTTATTAGCCTTGTGTAAATCTGATAGTTTAAAAAATGCTTCGTTGCTAGGCTCTACTAACAAAGCACTCCAGCCGTTTTCAATTAATCCTAAAACGTTTGAAAGTGTTTTACCGTCATTTTCACCTAATGAAATACACGTTCCTTTCTTATCTTTAAAGTAGTGGTTAATTACTTTGCCTTCACCGTATTGACTATAATCATTCATAATTTACATTCCTCTCATTGTAAAGATAACACTTTTATTTATATTGTCAGAATAGTATTCTGAATAAATACCAGCGTTGGTTGTTTCTAAATCTAATTTATTTAATATCATTGTTGCTGCACTTTGGTCTTGTCGGTGAAAGAGAAAACGGCTATCATTACTTTGGTTATCATGCTCTCTACTACCATTAAATACACCGTCTTTAGCAGCCTGTAACCATTGATAAATAAACTCTTTACCTAATGGATTATTAACATTAACACCAAACATTGAAGTACTACAATCTTTATAAGTTTCTGCTATATCTCTACTCGTATTAAAATACTCTAAACATTTATCATTGCAAGTTTGAGCAGCATTATAACCAGAAGTCCAGAAATAATAACCTTTGTCGTTTATAATATCAAATATAGGATTTGGATTTTGAATAGCCCAAACGCTACAATCTAACCAAAGTATGTGAGTGTAACCCATATTTAATACTTCGGTTATGGCACTAGGTTTAATATTGTAAGGGTTGCTAGTATCAAATTCATTATTTGGGAACGCATCAAAAGTAATAATATCACCATTAAAACCATGATAAATTAAAGATTCTTTTAGTCTTTTAGTTCCTTTAGGATACCACCCTGCACCATTAGATGCATTAATAATACAATGTTTTACACTAGATTCCATCTTATATTTTTTTACCAGTATTAAAATTATATTGTTTTCCTGTTTTCATATCAATAATAATTAATGAATTTTCATAATCTTCATAAGTTTTATGACCTAATTGTTCCCAAAATGGTCTAGTTTCATTTGGTATTGTCAACTCAATTTCATGGGCATAAGTTTTACCATCGCCATTATAATTCCATGTTGGTATTTTATCTTGCTTATATTCCATACTTAGTTTTGGGATTTTCATATTTATAATTATAATAATAAAGAGGTTTATTAATAAATATTTCACTCTTTAAATGTGGTTTTAATCTTTGGCTATACTCATAATCTTCAGCATAGCTAATATCAGGAAACATACACTTTAAAGCTATTTCTCTTTTAACAGGTGTTTTATGGTATATGCTTCTAGCATATCTATAACCGTCTACGTTATCACTCCATTCATATTTGATAGAACTTGCAGCATTAACTTTTTTACCTTCCATATCACAAGCTATTTCAAAGCCTATACAATCGGGATTAGATTCAATAGCCTTTAGTATCTCTAAAAAATAGTCATTACTAATACTATCGTCATCGTCAATAAAGCAAACATAATCACCAACTGCCTTATTTAGCAAATCGTTTCTTTTGCCACCTATTGTTTTAGTTCCTTTAGGTGCATCGTCATAAACAACTTCTACAATATCTAAAGCATTGGCAGCCCTTACTAATCCTTTAATGTGATTAATTAAGACCTTGAATTTATCATGTCTTTCAGGTATTGTGCATATTAGTACTGATAGTTTCATATTAATTACCAAATAATTTATTTATTTCATTACTTTTATTTAAAAACATTATCCATTGAATAAATGTTTTATTTTGTTTTAATACGTTTTTATGATATTCAATCTGTAAAGCATTTAAAGCCTTAAAAGATTCTTTTAATTGTGTTTTAAAATCCTTATCCATATTATTTCAATTTATTTTTTAACCAACTAATAGCTTGTACATCACTAATATTTAATGGGTCTACATTAGGTATACCAAAACTATTTTTAACACGTTCTAAATATATCTTTTCGCCATATTCCCATGTGGCATTAGCCTTATCATTAACAGCATCTTTTTTAGTTTCACCTTGCGTATAATGATTATGCTTAAATAACATATCCATACGTTTAAATAACTTACCTTCTAATTCAGCTTTATGTGTCATTTCAGTATCACAAAACATATGCTTATATTCAGGATAATAAATGTAGCCATTAGCCTCATAGTACTCTCTATCCATAATAGGCAAAGTAACAATCCAACCTTGTAAACCGTCATTTGTTTTTAATACGTTATTTTTATGCTCTGTATAGTGATTAATTAAATCAATATCCCAATCAGGATAGCACTCAAAGTCATCACTAACTAATACTAATATATCACCTTTACAATTTTTAGCCCCTACATTAGCAGCGTCAACTACGTTTTTATTATCATTAATAACTACATTAAAACCTTCTTTAAACGTATCTAAATACTCGTTTAAGTCTTTGTCGTCATTATCTATTGATAGTACATAGTCTGCTAAATTTAATACGCTAAACATATTACTTAACCAATGTTTAGCAGTTTCACCAGCTTGTTCTGGTCGGTTTCTTGATGGGTGTATAATTGATATTTTCATACTGCAAATATATACTTTTTTTGATAATTTACATTATAATAGTATGGTAATAGAAAAAAATACTGTTAATAATTGCATTTTCACTTTAGCTGAAAAAACAACTTTAGACCCAGTTTATTACCTTTTTGAGTTTACTAATACACAAGACGAAACAATTTTAACATTTACTTGTACAGATATAAGTGTTAATAAGTTAAGATATAACGAATTTAACATTGAAGAAACTACAAATGAAGATAGATTAACAGGTAAAATAACACTTGATTTAGGTGAGTATAAATATAATATTTATGAACAATCTATTAGCACTAATTTATTAGTAGCTAATGCTGGTAATTTAGTTAAGGGTAATGGTCGAATAGACGTTAAAGGAACAGAAACAACTGATAGCACTTTTGAAGAAACTAGAACAATAGGCGTATTTAATGATTAATTTTGAAGTAATAGATAAAGAAAAGAATTTTGCAATGTTGAGTTTTTCAGCCATGCAAATGCCTACATTCAAAGAAAATAAGAATAAAGGTTATGTAGAGTTTGGGAAAAATAATGATTTTCCTAATCAATTACTTAGACTTTATGAAGAGCATTCAGAACACGCTGCTATTGTTGGTAGTAAGGCAAATTACTTATTCGGTGAGGGATTTCAGGCTAAAGATAAATTACAACAACCAATACTAGAACAGTTCTTTAGCAGAGCTAATAGATACGAAGATTGGTACGATTTAAACAATAGAATTAAAGTAGATTTAGAATTATTTAACGCTTGTTATTTTCAAGTTATTACTGATTTAGCTGGTAAACCTAAAGAGTTTTATCATTTATCTTATGCAGCTTGTAGGGTTTCTAAAGATAAAAATACTTTATACTATAAAGATAATTGGTTAGATAAACAAGAAGAGGTTGCAACTTTTGAAGAGTATGTACCTAATAGTGGTAAAGTTGGTGTTTTCTTTATTCGTTTTGAATACTATAAACCAACGGCAAACAGTTTAGAATCTGTTTATCCAATGCCACAATATATTGGATGTATTAAAGATATTAGTACTGATATTGACATAAGCACATTTAATAATAATTATGTAGCTAATGGATTTAGTGCTGGTACGTTAATCACATTTTTTAACGGTGAACCTACATCCGACCAAAAAAGAGAGATAAAAAGAAGTTTAATTAATACACATTCAAGCCCTGATAAGGCTGGTAGTATTGTTATTAACTATGCTAACAAAGACGGACAAGCTGCACAAATTACAGCTTTAAACGTTGATGACTTAGATAAGAAATTTGAATTTACTTCTAAACGTGCTTTAGAGAAAATATTAAGAGGTCATAATGTTACTAATCCAGAATTATTTGGCGTTAAAACTGAAGGGCAATTAGGGACACGTGTATCATTAAAAGAATCTTATGAGTTAATGATTAATACTTATACTAAACCACGTCAAGGTGTTTGGATTAAGTTTTATCAGGATTTAATACAATTGGTTACGGGTGTTAAAATTGAGTTAGAGATTAAGCAATTAGAGCCTATTGGATTAGACTTAACACAAGACCAAGATTTATCAGTAGCAGAAAGAAGATTATTAAAAGGATATGAAACAGAAGAAGTAGCTAAAGGTCAAGCACAAGCTGTTAATGATGCTATTAATGCACTAAGTCCATTAGTCGCTAACAAGGTTTTAGAATCTATGAACGAAGATGAGATTAGAGCATTAGCATCTTTGCCTCCTAAAAATGCGCAACTTAATCCTGATGGAACACCAATGATTGATGCAAATGGATTGCCAGTACAAGCTCAATTAGGTGAAGTAAACGATAATTTAACTGGTTTAAGTGCTGCTCAAAATGCAGATATAAAGAGAATTGTAAGAGACCATAATAAGGGAGTTAGTGGAATGAATGATGCCATAGCTATTGATAGATTAATGGGGTATGGCATGAATGAAGATAAGGCTCGTAAATGGTTAGGAATTGAACCACAAGTGCAAATGTCTAAAGTTAAAGCTAGTGATTTTATTATAGCACAATTTGATGCTATTGAAAACACTACTAAAGATTTAAAGTTAGAATTAATTTCTGAAGAGGATGCACATATTCATAACTCTAAAGATGCTGTTAAATTTGAGTTAGCAATGGAGTTAAAGTTTGCTAATGAAACTAAAAAGACTTCATGGTTAGATAGATTAATAAGTGGGTTAACTGGCAATGTTACACCTACACCATCTGAAATTAAATCAATCGCTAAAGAAGAAAATCCAGACGTTAAGACTACCCAAATTTTAACTAAATATTATTATGAAGTTAAACCTGATGCGCCTAAATTAAAAGGTAATAGTAGAGAGTTTTGTGTTAGAATGATGGCAGCATCTGATAAAAATGACGGCTTTACATTTGAACAAATTGATAGTGTTAAACTTGCTGGTTTATCTAATGGATTTGATGAAGTTAGTAATATTTGGGATTATAGAGGTGGGTTTTATAACAACTACAAAACGGGTGAAATAGAGCCATTTTGCCGTCATTATTGGAAAGCAAAAACATTTAGAATCGTTAGCTAATGGACGAATATTTATTTATATCTCAAGACTACTTAATAGAAAACTCTATTATAAATTCAAACGTTGATTATAAAAATCTTCGTTCTACTATTATTATGGTTCAAGACATTTACCTACAACAAATACTAGGTACTGTTATGTATGAAGATTTATGTGCAAAAGGCTTAGCTAGTCCACGTGGATTTAATTCTGATGAAATTACATTAATTAAAAAGTATATTCAAAAGACTTTAATGTGGTATGTTTTAATGGAATCCACACCAGAGTTTAAATTTAAGTATATGAATAAGGGGGTTATGGTTAAAAGCTCTGAAAACTCACAAGCAGCCGATACAGCCGATATATTTAAATTAATGGATATGTGGCGTATTAAAGCTGAACAGTATGCTGAATTATTAACTAAATATTTGACTAATAACACTACTTTATTCCCTAAGTATTTAGATTATACTTGTGAGGGATTAAACGCTAGTACTACAAACTATTCTACAGGAATTGATTTAGACACAGATATATATGAGCAAGGTAAACCAACAAAAATTATTATCAGCGTTAATTAAGAAAAACCCTGAAATTTATGCTAACATTAAACCAAACGATAGAGATTTTAAAAAACTTTTCTTTAAAGCACAAAGCATTAGGAAGGGGGACAAGTAATGCACATTTCTATTTTGGTGATAAGTGGGAAGTAAACGATAATGATGACTTACAATATCCTTTAATGTGGGTTTCTTTATTACCTACATTACCTGATAAAAGCGGTCTAGTTACTCGCAAATTTCAAATAGACATATCAGATAAGGTTAATTTAGATGAATCAAATGAGACGAATGTATTAAGTGATACTGAAGCTATTTGTTTTGACTTGTTAAACTATTTAGAAAATGTAGCAGACGTTGGTGATATTGGTATGCTATTAGGTTCTAATAGTGAACTAACAGATTATACTGAAGATAGAGACGACCAAGTTAGTGGCTGGTTTTTTACAGTTGAAATTAAATCGCACCAAAATAATACTTCTTGTAATTTACCTATTAATGCTGGTAGCATATTAGATGACACTTATATTTATGTAGGTAATGATTTGGCTAATGGATTTACAGTAGAAATTAAAGACCAATACGGTAATGTAATACAAACATTCAATACAAGTGGAGAATATGTAGTAACTGTATTAAGTGGCATAAAAGATACAATTACAAGTAACGTAACAACAATAACAGACGATATTATATAATGGGAATAGTTAACGGTAGTTTACAAGTAGGTAAAAAAGATAGTATATTTTTTAGTGCTAATCCTACATTGGTTTTATTAGACGGTCAATTGATTTATAATGAAACTACGGGTGATTTATTTATTGGTGATGGGATTACACAATTAAGTAGTTTAACTGCTATAAACGGTGGAGTTGGTGCTGGTGTATGGGGTTCTATAACAGGTACTTTATCAAATCAAACTGATTTACAAACAGCTTTAAACACTAAAGTAAATAAAGGAACTTTAACCACAAACACAATACCAAAAGCTACTGCTAGTGATACTATTGGTAATAGCTCTATTACAGACGACGGGACTATTGTAACATTTAATAACGATATTAAATTAAATGGTGCTAGTAAAAGAATATACACGCCAAATGAAATTGGTTACTTTAAAGCTACAAATACT
>Ga0181363_1000261_pt1 | contig 15375 bp, 18 predicted proteins | sample Fa13NDMLBSN_FD_130109 | JGI IMG/M metagenome (GOLD analysis project Ga0181363, IMG submission 130109) | Freshwater viral communities from Lake Michigan, USA - Fa13.ND.MLB.S.N | ecosystem: Environmental > Aquatic > Freshwater > Lake | place: USA: Michigan | collected 2013-09-23
AAACTATCCGTCATACGACCCTACGTGGCAGTTAGCTTGTTGCTATTCTTGTGGCGCAATCTATCGTCAGCCGCCGCCTGCTGAATGGGAACTGGTGCAACAGGTGCTAATTCAGCGGAAGAAGCACCACCAGCGTCATTGGTTAGTAGGTGAGACATTGGCTGACTTAATTGCAGAAAATTTGGCGCACGGTGACGTCGTGCCGCCGGAAGTGTTAGCTGCTATGGAGGCTAACTAAATGGCGTACATCGCGCCTTCGACAAGATCTGCCGGGGCTCTCATCACCGCGACGATTTGGAATCAAGACGTCGTTGCGAATCCGATTGCTCTGAATGCCGGGGCATTCTCACTATCCGGCCAAGCCGCGATGGACGATATGTACGCGTCCTCGACAACTCAGTGGGCTGTTGGCAGGAGGCAGCTGAGACAGACGTTCCGCGGCTTGAATCTTCGCACGCACCCCGATGCTGATGTCGCGGCTTCCAAAGTGTTCCTCTACCATGCCGATGAGATCGTCATGCATGATGGCACTAGCGTGCTTGACTGGAATGATCTCGTAGCTGATATTACAGTCGCGGGAGCTAACGGGCTGGATACTGGTGCCGAGACGGCGTCGGTGTGGTACCAGATTCACGCGATCCGCAAGTCGAGCGACGGCACGAAGGGATTGATGCTGCACCGAGCGAAGGATTACTTCCTCGATGAGCAGAACACGACGGCCACGACGACTTCAGCGCTGCGCGATGGCGCGGGGCAGACGAAGCGAGCCCAGACGTTCGACGTTGACGTCACTGGCCCGTGCGAGAAGGTGGAGTTCAAGTTCACCAAGAACGGGTCGCCGACGGGGCAGTTCTGGGTGTCCATCTACGCCACGTCCGGTGGGCTGCCGACGGGCGCGGCGCTAAAGACAAGCGATAAAATGAATGTGGCGGTGGTGGCGACCACCGAACAAGTAATCACGATGGTTTTTCGCGACCCAGCGACCCTGACAGCGGGAACGACGTACGCAGCCGTTCTGGAAGGCAACTTCACAATCAGTGGGTCGAATTACCTGTCCTTTGCCCGCAGTACGACTGACCCGTACGCGGCTGGGCAGTTGTGTGCTTTTGATGGAACCACGTGGGCTGGGTCATCGGTCGACGCGTGGTTCAAGGTTTACATCACGCAGAACGATACGGCACTCACGATGCCCTCAGGGTATGATCAGTATGCACTGATTGGGTGGGTCTACAACGACAGTGGCAGCGATTTCGATCCGTTCGTTGCGAAGGATCGGGACGTCTGCACCCAGCTGTTCCAAGCCATCGCAGCATCCTCGGTTAGCATCCTGACTCTAGCGAGTTTGGTGACGGCCGTGCCGCCGATCACGTGCATCCCGAAGCTGCAGATTAGTGCCGGCTCTGGTGGATCGATTATGGTCATCATCACCGGCGTGCCTGATGGTTTCGGTAACAGTTACAATCGGACCATAGCAGCGGTGGCCGCAGATTACAATCAGGACGTTCCCGGCATGGTGACGGAGTTCCAAGGACTCTACGGATATCGCGCGGCTGGATCTGGCACGTTCGACATTCGCGTAATTGGCTATGAGTGGTAGGACTATGAAAATCAGATACGTAGTTCACGTGCCGAGCGGCCGCTTCGGCGAGTATGGCAGTCACGATGTTCGACCGCCGATGGTCGCCGGGCCTAACGACCCGGTGACTGGGCAGCCGACGCAGGTGCCGGATCCTAATTACGTCGTGGCCGAGTTCGATGACGCCGACCTGCCCAACCCGAAGCTGCATCGTTATGACCCGGTGACGGGTGGCAAGCGACTGGCGACCGCGCAGGAGTTAGCCGACGCGAAGGACGCCAACGCGCTGGAACGGGCTCAGCACACCAGTCGGGAGAAAGACATCGCGACGTGGATGGCTTACCTAATTCGTCGCCAGAACGTGGCGGCGTGGAACGCAATGAGCAACGCCGACAAGAAGACCGCCGTGCTTGCCCAGTGCGATGCGTGGCGGGACCTGCGGGCGCTGGTCGAGAAGATTCTGTGAACGAGGAGACTGATACAATGATGTTTGATGTCGCACGTGGGTGGTTGATCGCTGGCTCTGCAGGATTATCTGCAAACTGGGGCTTTCACTTCATTGCTCAATCTCTCCCAGGGATCAGTGACAACGCACTGATGCAACTCCTTGAAAAGGGAGGCGGCTGGACGGTGTTGGTCGTCGTCTTGATTTTTTATCGACGAGACTGGATGCGATTGACTGAGAGTGAGTCCAGCATGAGGAAAGAACTCACTCTCGTGTTAGAGAAGAAGGTTGCAGCTGATGAGCGTCTCGCCGTCGCGCTTGAGCGCGTGTCCAGTTTGCAGCGAACACTTCTCGCAAAATTGAACGGCTACGAATTTGATGAATCTGTTGATAGGTAAAGAACCTTTTTGGCTAAGCGTAGCCAGAACTCACATCGGGATAACCGAACGTGTCGGGACCGGCAGCAACCCAGTAATCTTGCAATGGGCTCGTGATATTAAAGCACCTGCTTGGTACACTGACGATGATCAAGCGTGGTGCGCACTCTATATGAATCGTCTAATGTTAGGGTGTCAACTCCCCATGAGTGGAGAAGGTTTCGATTTGATTCGCGCACACTCCTTTGAGAAGTGGGGTCAGAAACTTGAAGCCCCGTGTCTGGGTGCGATTGTCGTATTCACACGCCCAGGAGGATCCCATGTAGGAATTTACCTTGGGGAGTCCGAATTGAATTACAATATCCTTGGTGCAAACCAAAGGAACTCAGTTTCAGTAGCGTGGCTCCCAAAGGTGAGGGCTACTGCATTCCGTTGGCCGGCCGGGGTTGAACTACCGGCAAACACGAAAGTCCTTCTAAACGACGCCGGAAGTGTCGTTTCAGGTGATGAACGATGAACTCACAAGCCGGACTTCAGTGTGGATTCGGAGACGCCCTCGGCGAAGAGACGCTGAACGCTGTCCGTGAAGAAGCCTTCACCGTCGTTCGCATCGATCTTCAAAAGGCTGACCAGACGAAGACAGCCCAGCTTGCGCAAGAGGTTATTGACGCTGGGCTTCAACCGCTCTGTATCATTAGACGCGCTGACCAAATGTCGGTGCTTCCTGAAGGTGCCTTAGTTGAGCTGGGCAACGAGCCGGATTTGGCGCACTTTGGCTGGACACTTGACAGCTACTTAGCAGAGGCTCATCGCTGTGTGCCGATTGCCTTAGCTAGCGGCCAGAGACTCTACCTCGGAGTTGTGAGCAATCTCAACAAGCGCGGTTTCAAGTTCCTCGAGCAACTGCCGTGGCAAGAGTGGCCTGAGACGATCTGTTGCTCGGTTCACCGGTATCCCGATGGGCGTCTCCCGACGAACGCTCACTCTGGATGCAAGAGTCGAGAACACGAAGTCGCCAAGCTCCGCGCTATTGTCGGCCAACGTCCCTTAGCCGTGACTGAAGTCGGTTATCACGACGGTCCCGGTGGTTGGAGCGAAGACAAAGTCGCCGAACACATGGCGTGGGAGCGACGCTTCTTTTCTGAACAGGGCTTCGAGTTAGTCGTCGCATTTCAGATTAACGACGGCGAAAGACTTAACCCGAGCACCGAGGCCCACTTCGGTTTCCGCCGAAATCCTTCAGGTGAATGGAAGCCGGTCTCACACGCATTCGTTCACGCATTAGACTGAGGAGCACTCAATGAAAGACGGTAAGCTGTTAAGCGGTGAATCACTTCTCCCCGAGCAAACGCTCGTGTCCGTAGGCGGCAGGGCACGCCTGCACTATCAGAGCGACGGCAATAGCGTCGTGTATTTGGATAGTGTTCCCATCTGGGCTTCGCAAACTGCTGGACATTCGGCCGGCGCGATGACCATGCAGACCGACGGAAACCTCGTCATCACAGACGCAGCCGATCGACCTGTCGCCGCGACTGGCACGCACGGAAACCCTGGTGCGATGGTGCAGCTGCAGGATGATGGCAACTTCGTCATCTACACAGCTGGCGGCGTTCCTATCTGGGCTAGCAGCACTGGGACGTTTAGCGTCAATCCAGTCCCGACGCCGCTGCCCGTGCCGCCAGTGGTACCCGGCGCGGTGAAGCAACTGCAGGGTTACACGAGGACATACGGCCGGTCCTTCGGCGATGACTCTGGGCCACGCGTCGTGCACGGCTGCAGCTGGTTTCCGGCGCTGATTGAAGCGCACTGGGACTGGGACCGCTTCCACCGGCAGTTGGTGATCATCGCACAGCACCAGCAGTACGTGCGCATCCTGTGGCGCTTGAACGGCTGGAAGTGGACCACAACGGGGCTCACGGTTGATCCGCTGCGCGACACGTGGTTTGATGCGACCCTCCGCAAGGTGTTGATCGCATGCCGTGATCTGGGGTTGCGCGTCAATTTGTCGAGTGGCGACATGAACAACGCTTCATGGGTGCAGCTGCAGGAAATGTTCACTCGGGTGGCACAAATCAGTGCCTCTGTTGACCAACAGACGGTATGGCTCTCTGCCATCGCCAACGAGATGCGCGGCACGTGGTCACCGGGTGAGACCGACGACAACGTCGCCAAGATGGCCGATCTGTCGACCATCACGCAACGCTACTACCCGTGGAATCATCACGCGGGTTCGGATCCGGGAGACATGGACCGGGCCGGCATGATTCGGTTGGCTCCTTCACCGTGCAACACTGCGCTGGTGCACACTCGTCCTGGCGGCGACATCACCAATTTCGTGCGGCGGACATTCAACAACGCCTACGAGAACTACCCGAATCTGCCGATCGTCGAGGACGAACCGTCAGGACCCAACGGCTCACATCAAGGACCCAACTCACAATTGGTGTATCAGCCGATTGAGCGGCCCGAGGAGCTCTTCGCTCTGTACACCATGCAGGTGCTCGTTGGGTCGGCGTCGACCTACTTCAACGATCCGGCGCTCGTTAGTCGCCAGCCGTTGGAGTCGACGTGGGGCTTCAAGGAATTGCCCGAGTTGTGGCGCAAGATGGGGATTCCCGAGGACGTTGGTCAGGGCATTCTCAAACCGGGGCATCACATTGACGCCCCCATCAAGATCGGTATCGGAGCAGAACGCGCCGATAGTGTGATCTGTCCCGGTGGAAAGGTCGCCTTCGGCATCGTTCACGGCGGCAGCAACTGGAACGTCCCTTCAGGCTGGGACGCCGAGGCGACGTTCTTCAAAGCGGACGGCAGCACGACGTCCAAACGAGTTCGTGTTGGTGAAACACTTGCGAGCTCGAACGGACCACGTGATCCCCTCGTGATTCGATTAACCCGGTGAGGAGACAGATGATGGGCGTGTTATCAGCGATTGCGAATTGGATCAAACACTCCGTGAACAAGATCACGGAATTCTTTCGTCAGATGGCGTACTGCTTGATCTTGTTTGGCATCCTTGACTGGACACCCGAACAGCAGATCGGCGCACTGATGGCGTTGTCGGCGTTCCTTGCGATGTTCACGGAAGGCAGCACTGTGCCACAAGCACGGGTCGGCGAACGCGTGGCAGAAAAGATGGCTGCGATGAACAACACGGGAGATGGCGGCGTCAAGCCTCCGGGTGGACCGACATTCCCCACCGTGTTGTTTATCCTCTCCTTCGGGTTGTTAGCTGGGTGTGCCGCAAACGTGCCGCCCAACACTTCGCCTGAAGGAAAGCTCGCAGCCCAGGCCTTGCCAGTCACGGCGGCGTTGCGCGGTGTCATTCCCTCAATCAAGCCGATGGTTTGCACGAACACTACGCAGACCGAATGCTTGAAAGTGAGTGATGCACAACTCGTCATCGCCAACATTGATCGCGCCTTGCGTGTTGTTGAACGGCTTGCGCTGGTCTTGAAAGTCGTTGACGAATCGACGACTACTGACGGCAAGATCAGTGCGATGCTTCTTGCACGTCAGGCGATGAACGAGATTCAACGGGAGATCAGCGAAGCAGCAATCGCCCCCGGAGATGAATTCGCACGACAGGCCGTCTCTGGCCTGCTACGCACGGTGACGGAATCGATGTTCTTGATTGGGGGCAAGTGATGTCAGCCGAAAACGCTATCGTCACTGCGGGGAAGATCGCAGCTCAGATCAACCCGCTGATCGCTGCCGCGGTTGGCATCATCTCGACCATTCGGGCGGTTCGGGACGCTGCCAAGATGACGAACCCCGACGGGACTTACCCGAGTGACGCTGAGCTCATCGGTGAGTTGTTGAGTTCAGCGAAGCTCGGGCAGAAGGAAGCGGCTGAGATGCAAGCGTGGCTTGCAACGCTCCCAAAGTAACTGCTTAAAGACCTTCAGGAAATAAACTTACTTTTTTCCTTTGACATCTGAGAGAAACGGTATACTATCAGTTTATCCGTTTTTCCAACGATCGTTTAGAGGAGAGAACTATGTCCGAAGAAGTCGCCTTGCAGTACAAGCTCGACCGTGTGAACAAGTGGGGCATTTCGAGCTACCGTGTCGAGAACGCACCGCGCGGCGGAACCGTCCGCTTCAGCAAGAACGCATTCGCTGGCACGCCGCCCGAAACGCTCATCATCCAGGCCGCCGGCCTTCAGCCCGGTTCGACCGCGGTGAAGGAGCCGCGTGCTCCCAAGGAGCCGAAGGCGCCGAAGACTGCGACGTCGACCGAAGGGATCCCCGAGGTGGCTGCGCCGCCAGTTGAAGCGCCGTCGCTCGAAGTGCCGCCGGCCGAACCGGTTCAGTAATTTCACACGCGTCGGCGACGACAGCGAGGGGTGGCTCCGGTTGCCCCTCGCTTTTCCCATAGGATAGAATGAATGAGCATCATCCTCATTGAAGGCCCAGACGGCGCTTCGAAGACCACTCTCGCAGCCACACTCGCTCAGAAATACGGACTTACTTATCATCACGAAGGTCCGCCTCCAACCAACATTTCCTGTCTTGAGCACTACGGCGGCTTCTTAGAAGAGGTTCGTCGCAAGAAGCTCGACATCGTCATCGACCGTTTCGCGCTGGGCGAACGCGTTTACGGTCCTATCTATCGCCAGTCTGACCGCCTTGAGTCAACTGGGTGGCGTTTGATGCGACGCCTCATCAAGGCCGCGGGCGTCATTCAGATTCTCTGCTTTCCTGAATACAAGACGTGCCTCGAGAACTGGAAGGTTCGCCGCGCTGCAAAAGGTGAGATGATCACCCGAGAGGACATCTTCCAGATGACGTATGATCGCTGGGGTGGTTTCATCAGCGAATTCGACTACATCTACGACTACGAAGACCCCGGCAAGGTGCTCAATATGCTGGAAGTTGACATCCGCAACCCGCGGCCTTCGCTCACTAGTCCGCTCGTCGGCAATCCTGACGCGAGCTACTTGTTCGTGGGCGCTTCTGGCTTGAACCCCGACAGCAAGATTTGTGATCTTGCGTTCTTTGGCGAAGACACCGAGGACGCTTTCTTCAATCGCGCGCTCGAACGCGCCGACTTCATCGAGGACGATCTCGCATTCACGAATGCAGTATTGCATCGTCCTCAACCCAACGTGCAACGCATTCCGCAGAATCGTAGCTGGAAGGTCATCGCTGTCGGCGGTTTAGCGGTTGCGACTTGCGCCTCACAAGGCGTCACTTGCACCCCGATTCCACACCCTGAAGCGTACCGTGACGGCGGCGGCGACGTTGCAGATTACGCCGAACTCCTTCGGGCGGCCCAGTAATGATTACACACATTCAAGAAAGGTACGCCGGCGACGCTTGGCGCCGACAGCTGGGCCAACTCCTACGGGAGGGCAAACCCTTTGCACCCCGAGGACAAGCGATCCGTGAAATCCTCGGGATGCGCCTCGTCATCGAGGAGATGTCTTACAACGTCATTCTCGACCCCGCTCGAGGACTTAACCACAAGTTCATGGTTGCTGAATGGCTGTGGATGTGGTTCGGCCGAGACGACGTTGCAACGATTGTGCGATATAACAAGAACATCGCACAGTTCTCTGATAATGGTGTTGATTTCAACGGCGCGTATGGCGTTCCCATCAAGCGGGACTGGGCGCATATCCGGCGGTTACTTGAGTCTGACCGCGATTCAAGGCAGGCGGTCATCGCCATCTTCAAACCGCAAGGTGCGACGGTCACCAGGGACGTTCCTTGTACCATATCCCTGCAGTTTTTGATTAGGGAAGACGTGCTACACTGTATCGCAACGATGCGATCCTCTGACATTTGGCTTGGTTTGCCTTACGACATCTTCAACTTCTCTATGTTGGCGATGACGATGGCTGCTGAGCTGAAGGCAAAGCCCGGGTCACTCACACTGCAGCTCGGCTCGAGCCACATCTACGAGCGTGACATTGCGAAAGCGGAAAAGGTCTTTGCTTTCGACAACCACACGCTGACCGGCCACAGTTACATACCCGAGCTGCCGCCGTCTGAACTTGAGATCGTGTTAACGACCGGCATCATCACACCGCATTTGACGATGCCTTGGAGTAAGTACGTGTCTGTCTTAACAGCGCCTACACTCAAGGACGCCACGCTGAGGATTCCTTAATGAGCAAAACTCTTGGCCGTAGCTCAGGGATACTCCTCTTCGAAGGGGATGTCGTTACAAAGACGACGATTGAAACGCTGCAACCCGTCTATATGCGGCAGTTTCCTGGCGTCTTTGCTCCTGTGAACGCTATCGCTCCAGTGTTAACGACGCCCTTGCAAGTCGCGTTCGAGATGCCGCGGTTAGCTCAGGTTTCCGACCCGCTATTCCTGAAGAGCGGTATCGGCGTGTTACAGAATCTCTGGGCGGCGCCGAAACTTGGGTATGAATCAGACTGGCGTCGCAAGCTCCGGGACCATCTTCTGTTTCAGCGCCAAGAACACGGGTTGGAGGTCTCTGAAGACTTCATCCTGAAACTGGCGAAGTTTGCCTATGTTGCAGGTGACCCGTGTCACATTCACGGCGACGCGACTGTTAGCAATTTGCTTTATGATGTTGCTAATTCACGGTGGTGTTGGATTGACCCAATCAGCCGGCCCTTCATTCCGTCTTCACGTGTAGTCGACGTCGGCAAAATGCTGCAGTCATGCTGGGGCTATGAAGCTGTTCTCGAAAGACGCGGTCTTCCTGCCTTAAACAATGATCTCGCCGTCGAGCTCTGCAGCTTATCAAAAGTCCCATACAATGAAGCGATGCGGTGGTGCGCAATCCACCTCATTCGTCTTCTTCCCTACCAAGAACCTGAAGTTCGCTCAATTTTTGAGGGGCTTCTTGAACACAGCTACTGGGAAACACTCGTGACTCGTTAATAGAAGGAAGGATAGAATGACGCAGCCTTTTGAATTTGTCGACGCCATCATTTTGGCGGCCGGCGCGAATACGCGGTTAGCGGGCAGCGTGCCTAGCTACATGAAGCCGCTGCTTCTCTCAAATGGGAAGCCTCTCATACGACACGCCATCGAACACGCTGAAGACGATTGGCATTCGCACAGCACAACCATCGTCGCTAGCCCCAGCAACATCGGGATGCTGGTTCAAGTCGTGCCGGAGAAGCACCCTAACTGGGTCATCCAGCCCAGCCCGACTGGCGTCATCGGCGCTATCCACCGCGGGCTCAACTGCCTGCCACACCGCACCGGAAAAAATGCGGTGCTCATCCTGTGCGCCGATAATACCTTCGATTCGGATACGAAGGGTGAATTCCGAAAAGCCGTTCACTCGGGAATTCCACACATCGCGTCACGGCTCTTTCAAGATAACGAGGCAACTCAGCGATTCACTCGTTTGAAATACAGCGAGACCAACAACGGCTACATGATCATCGACGCGAACGACGCGCAGCAGAGCAATCTCTGCTGGATTGGGCCGCTGCTGTTAGACGCCGCAGATGTCCAGCGTGAGATCACCCGAGTGAACTCAATCACCCAGCTCATCCGTGCAACAACGCAGTCGGGCTCAAATCTCCGGGCCCTTTCGATGCAGTGCTCAGACTTAGGTATCCTCGAGGAGTTGTCATGAAGATCGCATACGGGAAGATGGGTCGTTCGATTCCGCTTACTCTCGAGGATGCTTCCTCGATTGGCGGCGACATCGAAGTCGTGCGGCTCATGAACATTCTTCGCAAGGACCACGAAGTTCATCTCGTTGGCCGCAACCGCGCCAACGTCGAACTCGACAACGTCGTGAATCATTGGCGCGCCGGGTCAACGCTGAGCAAGGTGCCGTCGATGCCGTATGCGTCGATGGAGCCCGACAACCCTGTGTACAAGGAGTTCGTCAACGTCCTGCAGCAGGGCACCGCGGAATTGCCGCAGTTCGATGCGTTCGTGCTTTGGCTCGGCCAACACGGCACTTCCTGCTCCTTCATCCCCGCGGTCAAAGCCGCGCGGAACGACACCGTTCGGCCGCTCATGTCGAGCATCAACTACGCCTACCCGTTGGTGCACATGATAAATCAGCTTGGCGTGCGGCCGATTTGGTTGTGCCCCGACCCGCGCAATCTGTTGAAGTTGCGCGACATCTGGAATCCGAACCAACGCGAAGGCCTGGCGCAATACAAGACCACGCGTGAAACCAGCTTCTATGATGCACGCGACGGCCAGCTCCGTTGGTTCAATTGCAAGTATCGGTACTCGGGCATCGAGATGCTTGCGGTGAACCCGGACAACGTCGTGATGAACCCTCCCGAGGGTCGCAGCCTCTTTGGACTCCTCGTGAATGAAGGACCGCCGCAGGTGAAGCGGAATCGGCGAGACCTCGTTAAGAGCTGGCTCTCAAACCTCGGCTTTGATTGGGAGATGTATGGCCACTGGACTGATGCAAGTCAGGAGGCCATCGGCCGTGTCGTTAAGCCGGTTGACGTGAAGCTGGTGAATCACACACTCCGGCAGTGGAAGTCGACGATCACCTTCCCCGCCTCGAACACCGGCTGGGCGACGGCGAAACCGTGGGAGTGTTTCTTGAACGGCACTATCTGCTTCAAGCACCCCGACTACGACGACCAGAACCACATCTACGGCGACAAGATGCCGGAGCAACTGCGGAGCTTCGTTCGACTCATCACCTCAACGAGTTTGCCGCGCCGCCTCGAGGAGCTGAAGGATGACGCGACGTACATCAAGTACCGCGACATGCAGCTCGAGTATTTCCACCGGACCTTCGCCGAAACGAACGGCGGCGCGGCGGAAGTCATGAAGGAAATCGAGCGCGTTGCTCAAGAAGGGAGACCGGCGTGAACTTCGACTTCGTGAAAAATGCGCTCATCGAGCTTGGCATCGATGAGGACGTCATCACTCTCGATTCGTCTTTCTCTGACGACCTTCTTCTTGATGAGCTTGACTTCATCGAGTTGCTGATGGCCGTCGAGGAAGAGTTCAATCTCGACCTCGAGGAACAGTACGCCGAGGAACACTTCATCTTGGTCAAGGACCTCGTCAACTACTTGGACAGTCAAGCGAGGTAACGCATGCCGCGGCTTTCACACGACGAGTATTTCCTCGAGATGCTGAAGCTCGTCAGCGCTCGTGGAACCTGCGGTCGGCGGCAGGTTGGTGCGATCATTGTTGACGCAGAACATCACGTGCTGTCAACGGGATACAACGGCCCGCCCAAAGGCTTCACACACTGCATTGTTTCGCCGTGCGCTGGTCGAGAGGACAAACCCGGTGACACTGCAAACTGCATTGCTGTACACGCGGAGCAGAATGCGCTGCTCCAATGTTCGCGGCTCGACCGAGCTTTCAAGATTTACGTCTCTTGTGCCCCGTGTTTTGTTTGCGCGAAGATGCTCGCAAACACCAACATTAAACACGTCATCAGCATTGAAGAATACGCTGATGTAAGAGGCGCTGCTATTTTGAAAGCCGCAGGCATCGAATACTGGACACCTCACGATGAAGTATGAGCGGCAGCGCGGCCCGGGACTCTTCGACCGCATCGAGACCACCGGGATAGACTGGAAGCCAGAGGCTCCTCGTCCATTAGACGGTATGCAAAACGTGCGTATCGACTTTGAGACGAGCGGCCTCAAATGGTGGGAAGACCACCGTCCCTTAGGCGCAGCTGTGTACTACGAGGACGGTTACTCGCAATACTACCCGTGGGGTCACCAGGGCGGCGGCAATCTCTCTGAAGAAGTTATGAAGGAGTGGTTCCGTCGCGAGGTTCGCGGGAAGCGGATTACGAACCAAAATACTCGTTTCGAAGTTCACCAAGCCCGAGAATGGGGTATCGACCTCGAGGCACAGGGTAATACCGTTGCGGATGTGTCTCACTTTGCAGCGTTATTAGACGACCACCGCCGGACGTTCAACCTCGAGGATCTCTGCCGAGACTTCTTGCCCGACTTTGTCGATGATCGTAACGCGTGGAAAGTAGCGCGTATCGACAAGTCTCGTATGAAAGAGTATCACGCCGGCCAAGTAGCAGCTGGCGCGATTCAAGACGTTCAGCGCGTCGTTGCTCTTGAGAAGGTCATGTGGGAACGCATGACGATTGAGGATCTCCACCGGGTTCGTAAGCTCGAAGAGGATCTTATCTACGTCGTATGCGAGATGGAAAAGAACGCCTCTCCACTCGACGTAGCACTCTTGAAAGACTGGCGTGTTCGAGCGCAACGCGAACTCGAAGGTTGTCTTTGGTCTATCTACCGCGAGACGGGACTACGGGTCTCTCCCGGGTCCTCAAAAGACATCAAGAAATTATTTGATTCACTCGGGTTACCCATCACTGAATTCACAGAGGCTGGGGCTCCTAGCTTTACTGATGCGGTGCTCAAGCGTATTGACCATCCGGTCATCACTTCTTTACGGCGGGCTGCGAAACTCTCAGACCTGTTAAGTGATTATCTCATCAAGTATGATGAGACTGTGAAAGATGACGGCCTACTTCGATACGCGTTGCACCAACTGCGCACCGACACCACAGAAGGAAACGCTGGGACGATTAGTGGTCGATTCTCGAGTGGAGCGATTAAGATAAGCAAGAGTGAAAAGGTTGGAGCGAACATCCAACAAGTCTTCGCTGTTGAAAAGCAAGCGGACACTTACGGTGAGGATTATCTCATTCGTCAACTCTTTGTTCCGAAGTCGGGTCGCTGGCTCTCTGCTGACGCAAAGCAGATTGAGCTGCGCCTTTTCGCACATTACGCCAATTCACCGGCTATCATCAAGGCGTATCAAGACGACCCCGACCTGAGCTTTCACGACAAGATTTACGAGATGCTCCTACCCTTCAAGCCAGACTTAGGGTATAAGCCGCTCAAGAACATGAATTTCGCTCAAGTCTATGGCGCTGGCCTCATCAAGATCGGCGTGATGATGGGGCATATCACGGAGCGTGAAGGTCAGAAGATTCGGATGGAATGCGAAGAGGTTAAGATGAAGCACTCTAAGCATCCGGCTCTTGCTCAGACTGCTCTTATCAAGGCTATCTACAACCGTGAGATCCCCGAGGTGCAGGCGTTGCTTGATAAAGCTAGTGAGAAGGCCAAATCAAGAGGTTACGTCCATACTCTTCTCGGGCGACGCATGCGCTTTCCTGACGCGTATCGGTTGCACAAGGCGTTGAACGGCGTGATTCAAGGTTCGGCTGCAGACGTGATGAAGCTGAAGCTTCTTGATCTTCACCGGGAACGCAAGTACACTGGCCTCCTTTTGCGCTTTACGGTGCACGACGAAGTGAACGGCGATGCGATGATGGAGGAAACGCCTGCGAGAGTGCAGGAAATCCTTAATCAGCAGGCTATTCCGCTCCGTGTACCAATCCGCTGGGACGTTGGAGTTGGGGCTAACTGGGCAGAACCAGACATCCTGAAACTCCGGGAGAAGAAGGCGAAGGCTGCGAAGGTCCTTGGACTATGAATGAGTCACAGCTAAAAACACAGCTTGGAAAAGAGTTTAAGACACTCCTTCCAGATGCGATTTTTCGGCGTCACGAGGACCGCTTTGTCGCGGGTGGGCCTGACATCTCTGTCACGTGGAACAAACACACGACGTGGTTAGAAGTCAAGCACGCCCACCCAGGCATCCGACACAGGGATGTCCAAGATATTGAGTGTTTAAAATTAGCAAAACAAGGTCGGTGTTGGTATATAATCTACCATGACAACGGTCCAAGGAAAGTCCTTGAGACGCGGATTGTACATCCCGCTCAAATTCACCTTGGTACTTGGAGAGAGCTCGATGTGAAGTTTCAGCGTGAGGGTTATCAGTGGCAAGCACAAGGCTTTAGTCACGCACTCACGGTGAATTTCATTAGAGCGACGCACATATGATTACAACGAATCGGAACAAGTTAGTAGGCGGTCACACCACCTCATCCGTGAAGAAGGCCGTGAAGGCCGAGGCCGACAAGCAGAAGATCACGGTCTCTCTTTACGTGCACAATCTCTTGTTCCGTGAGACGAAAGCCGCGGGGCACGACGTGAAGGACGCTGAATGAAGGTCCTCATCATCAACAGCTACGCCGGCTCGTTGACTCTTGGCGCGACAGCGTTGCGTCAGGAAATCATTGGCTCCTACGAAGATGCGAACTTCGGCCTCGACATCCAGAAGGCGAACTTTCCGTGGCTGAATTTCAAGCCGTACATCTCTGCTTGGCCAAAGCAGGATCTCTCTGAAACCGTCGTGTTGGCACATCCGCCGTGTTCGGCGTTCTCAACGCTCAACACGGCCAAGAACACCAAGGGCGCCGACTCAAAAGCGTTTGATTGTACCAAGAAGGTGCTTCAATACGCGATGGACAACAAAGCGATCGCCATCGCAGTTGAGTCGGTCACTGGGGCTCTGGGCGGCGCCTGGCACATCCATCAGAAGTACGCCGACGACAACGGTTACCACGTCTATCGCATTCTGCAGACTGGTGCGATGTTCTCTTGTCAATGGCGTGAACGGTTCTGGGCGGTCTTCGTTCGGAAAGGCGCTGCGAACCCCAACCTCAACATCTCGTTGACGCCTCGTTGGCGGACTGTTGCGGAAACGGTCGCCGGTGTTGAAGACGGCCCGACGTTCCCGGGGCTCGAGCGGCAGTTGGCTGCTCTGAAGAAACGCTTCGTTGAAGACGCTAAGTGCACTCCCGAGGAGATGTCGTATATCTTCGACACACAAGATCCGCCGCACCCGACGACTGGCGTGAACGACATCCTCTGGAAGCTCAAGTTCCCCAACGAAGATCGCTGGGAGATCTGCAAGAAGTACGTCGGCACTTTCTCTTGCGGTCAGATGGTGTTCCTCAACCCAAATGGCCTCTCGCCGACTCTCCTCGGGGGTTCGCACTGGTACTTGAACGGCCGCAATCTCAGCGTTGACGGCTTCAAGAGAATCGGCGGCTTCCCTGATTCCTACATCTTTCCGTCGTCGCCGAGGAACTACTACGCCGGAATGCGGATGTACATCTCGAAGGGTGTCATCCCCGCCGTCGCA
>Ga0181363_1000263_pt1 | contig 15318 bp, 19 predicted proteins | sample Fa13NDMLBSN_FD_130109 | JGI IMG/M metagenome (GOLD analysis project Ga0181363, IMG submission 130109) | Freshwater viral communities from Lake Michigan, USA - Fa13.ND.MLB.S.N | ecosystem: Environmental > Aquatic > Freshwater > Lake | place: USA: Michigan | collected 2013-09-23
AAATGCTGGGTTAAGAACAAACTTAACATTTGCCAAGAACGGAATTACATATGAAGTATAAGCAAATCCAAAGTTCAAGTCCATACCTTTACCAGTGATAGCACCAATATCAGCAGCCTGAATCAATAGACCTGAAGCAACTGCTTCTCTCTTGATAGCTTCGTTAACCATTCTCATTCCACCCATACCAGTTTGAACTACTAGAGATCTTTTTGGATCTGGACCTTGGAACTCAACCTTACCATTGAAGAAGTTGTAGATTTCTCCACGGAACAAATCCAATGTAAAGTTATTTTTGTTGTATACTCTTTTGAATGAGTTATCCAACTGTCTCCAAAGACCGACAGACAATCTGATATCATCTGGACCATCTTGACGTACTCTACCTCCTTGTCCCCACATTAAGTAAGTCTCAATATCAGTAGCAACTTTAGTCAAGTGAGCAGCTTCCATTTGAGTTAAGAAAGTTCTAGAAAGATCACCATTATCAAATGCTTTCTTAACTTTATCTTTACCCATAACTTTGATCATGTCTTCTAATGAAGTTACAGAAGGATCATTAGTTGCACCAAAGTTTCTCCAGATCTCAGTTACAGGTACTGTACCGTCTGCATTCATTCCACCTTTGATCATCAAGTCTGCACGAGATGAGATAGAATAATGTACGTGAGCTTCAGCACCTCCAACAAAGTTGTAGAATTCACGGAAACCAGTTCTTGTAGTAATGTCAGAGAATCTTTCTCCATACTCACCACGAGCAGAACCTTTTCTGAAAACTTTAGTACCATTAGTCAAATACTTTGAATCAAGATACTTGTAGTTATCATTGTTCACTAACTGAACAGTGTAGACAAAACCATCACCTACAGGAAGAATATCCTCATCAGTAATGTACATCTCAACTCCGTTATATTTGTCATAAGTGATGATATCACCATGTCCAAATTCACGTCTGTTCAACTTAATTCTGAATGTAGAACCATCTGTACCTTTGAATGCAGTATTTGGTTCAATATCCTCAACAATGTAAGGAAGATCTACAGATACAGGAGTCTGCCATCTATACTCTCCACGAGCATTGTCAACCATAATTACATTCTTGCCACCAAATGAAGACATTTGATAAAGTGGCATTTCAACTTTTTGAGCCATAGCCCAAAGGTCTACTGGACCTAAATCCATAGGTTCAGCATCTTTCAGCATGTTAACCAAGTGGTAGGAATCCACATGGGAACTTGCTTGATAGGCGGTATCCCGGAGGAATATACCATTGTTTAAAACTGGAGTTGCCATTGTTTATTTGTTATTTAAATTGTTACTATTTATTAAAATCTTCTAAACATATTATTCCCCTTAGAAAGTTTTCTAGGTTGTGATGTAGAAGATGGTTTTCTTTGTTCTGTTTCATATTGTTCTGTTACAGAAGAAGCAAGTTTTCTTGACTGTTCTGTTTTTAATTGTTTTACTACCTTCTCTGTAGCTTGTCTAGATCCTTGGTCTCTTACTCTAGTTTTGTATCCATTTGGATCTGCAAGTAACCAAAGTGCTTCTGCAATAAGATCATGTCTTGGTTCTACAAATTGATACTTCTCTAGCAAATGTCCAAGAAGGTTAGTTGGTTTTCCTGAAATAGACGGGTAATTTGGTTGTACTAATCCAGAGAACAAAAGACCTTGAACTTTCTTATCAAGTTTAATTCCACCAATTGCACCGGTTGCTAATGTATTATATACATTTTCTTGGTATGCTTTAGCTTGATTTGCTTGTTGTTGTTTCTTTTGTTCTTGTTCTGCAAGTTGTTGTTCTATAATCTCAGCTTGCATTGCATCCAACTTAGGTTTAAATTGATTGGCTTTTTGTTCTAATCTATTTAAATCTTTCCAGTCTCTGATTTCTTCTTCAATTTCTTCAGGAGTACCAAACTGTGTAGCATGTAAGTACTGTCTTGCAATTTCTGCTTGATCATACTCATCTGATGGATCAAGTTGTCTCATTTCTTCTACATGAGCCAAGGTTCTAAATAAACCTTTAAGATCTTGTCCTCCATCAGCAACATACTTAGCAGCTACTTGAAGTTCTTCTGGTAGTGCTTCAAAAAATTCTCTAGGAGTATTTCTTCTTATTTCATTTTCTCTTTCTGCAAAGTTTGCTTCAAATAATTCTCTAAAGTCTTTAGTAGTATAATCCTCTAGAGGTTTATCATCTTCAAAAGGAATAAGACTACCTTCTTCAATCATTTTAGTAGCTAAATCATAAAGACCAGACTTATCTAATTTTGGTCTTCCCTTATTACCTGCATCTTCTTCTTGAGTAATAAGTTCATTAAGCTCATTGATTGTTTCTTCAATCTCAACAACTTTAGTTTCATCATCATCAGCATCTTTTGTAGATCCGGATGGTTTGTCAAAGAACGATGTATCAACTTTCTTTTCTCCAGAAAATACAGACTTAGGTTTATCATCATCTGTTGGAAGCATTACATTTTCTGCTCCCGGCATTCCAAAGATTTCATCAATATTAACATCTACTTGTTCTACCGTTGTAGAATCTTGTACCTGATCTTCAGGTTTTGTGTTGGTTGTTTCCATTCTGTTGGTTTTTTGTTATACTATAATATACAAAATAAATTTTAAAAATTTAAATAGCTTAGAAAAAAAGTTTGTAATATATGGCTAACTTACTTTTCTTTCTTTGTATTTACATCATATTTATTTTTGTTTTCCTGTGCAATTTGTAATTGTTTATCTGCAATCTCTCTATCAGTCTGAAGTCTTTCTCTTTCCAATTGAGTTTTTTGATTTTCAATTGTCATTCTATTTGTTTCTTTTTCTCTTTGAAGACCCGTCTGTTCTTGATATTGTTCAGTCTCTCTTATTTCTTTCATTGCATCAGCATAGTCAGACATTTGATTTTGATTAACATCTGCCATAGCTCCGTAACCAGATGCTCTAATTTCTGCAACTAGTATATCTCTTTGTCTATCTTTTTCTTTCTCTGCTGCAGTGGCATCAATCTTCATTTGTTCAATTTGCTGTTGAGACTGCATTTGTTGTTCTTGCATTTGTTGTTGTTGCTGCATTTCTTGTTGTTTCATCTCCTGTTGTTTTTGTTCAGAAGCTTTAAGAACAGTATTAAGAGCAGCAATTGAATCTGACTGAACAACTTTACCAAGATCATAGATAGAGGCTCCAGTAGTATTATTCTGCACAGCCATTTGTTTTAACTGTTCTAGGACAGCTCTATGATTAGCATTAGTACTAATAGAAATATTTAGATCTCTAAGTAATAAGTCTGTACCGTTTATTTCAAAGTTAACTTTCTCATCAGCAGAAGTAATATAAGTTAATCTTGCTGATGGTTTTGTAGAATGATAAAATTGTGCTAGGTCTGTTCTCATTTGATGTACTCTTGGCATCAAGTAATCACAGTGTTGTATAAAGAATATTTCTGTCTGAGCATATGATGCTGCCATAGCTTGTTCTACTCCGGTAGCAGTAGTTTGAGATAACTGTTGTCCCATCCTTTGTGGATTAACACCAATTACTTCATATGCTTGAGACTTAAAATAATTAGCAAGTTGAATTCTAGACATAAGTCTATTAGTCTGCTCTAGATCAAGTTTTTGAAAATGTTGGAAGTTTAATGCATTCTCAGTATTTGTAATAGAAGTATCCAATGGTAACATTTGGAAGTTCTTCATTGCTACATATGCTTTAGATAAGTTATTCTTACCCCAGTCTTCACCCATTGAGTGTCTAGGTAATGCATTCTGATCTAGCAAAATTACAGTACCAAGTTCATCTACAAGAATATCTGCAATCTGATTATTGACAATATTATATCCAATCTGGTATGGTTTCATTAAGTCAATAAGTGCTGTAGACTTTGTATTTCTGTCTGAGAATACAGATCCTTCTACAGGAAGTTTACAACCATAAAGTGTTGAATCACCTTTAAACTGAAACTTAAGTGGTCCAATATGATTTCTATCTACTCCAATGTAGATAGGAGAAAATCCTCCTGGATTATTCATACCCCAGAATGAAGGTACATTTGGTCCAATCTTTACACCACCCCAAACTTCATTAATCCAAATCCAGTCTATATGTTCTCCAAACAATAGATTGTCTTTATTTTTATTTTTAAAAAGTCTTGTATCATAGATAGGCTTATCTGTTATAGAATAATCTTCTGTAACAATCTCATTAGTTACTTCTCCTTCTTCTGTAATTTTTGTTAAATGACCTACCTTTCTCTGAGACTTCCAATAAGCTGTAGTAACTCTTAATAGATATGCTGTACCTTGATCATAGTAATCTTCTCCTTCTGATATCAACTGAGTGATGACATCTGATCCATCAAGTACATTCCCTGACATAAATGATGTATACTGTCTGTAGGCAAGTGATGGCATGTTTACGTTCCAGTCATGGGACTTAGTACCATCATAGAAACTACCATCATTTTGAAGACCACCAATATTATAACCTGCAGATCTAATAGGATATACAGATTCAAGAGCTCTATGTTGTTCGTCAGTAAGTAAATGTCCAAATTTATCAATGACATCAGATACAGTAAACATATCAGTTTTACCAACCCAGTTACCTTGAGATGTATATCTTACATCCGGAGACTTATGGTAGAATGTAAGTACAGGATTCCATAGTTCTACTTCATAGTCATCCTCCATCATTCTGAAATGCCAATACTCTCTATCAGTAATTAACATATCTCTAAAAGCTCTTTCTTCCAGTTCATCCATTCTAAATCTCTCAACATCAACTTTATGTTGGTGTTCAGCCCATTGTTCTACCATGGACCGATAATCTTTTTTGAAAAACTGTTCTATTTCTGGTAATGTCTTTAAACTCTCTGGAGATAATTGTTGTTTTGCTTCTTCAGAATTTGGATCTAATCCCTGCTCTAACATTGCTGCTAACATCTTTGTTGCAGCATCTGCTAACAAAGTTTGTTCAACCATTCCTCTTTTTTGTTCAAGCATCTCATTATATGAGAAGTCATCAACTGCTCTATATGTTAATCTTGTAGCTCTTTTAGCAAATTCTGCTACCAAAACATTAACAACATTTGGAATGATAGGATAAAATTTTAATTCTAAAGCTGAGTAATCTTCTTTTGTAAGTGTCTCAACTATATCTCTATATTCATTATCTTCTTCTAAAATATAGTCAGTTCTATCAATTACACCTTTTGCAAGTTTGTAATTCTTCATTAATCTTCTGGCATTTCTACGGATTTGTTTCAATCCTTGCCATTCTAACCAATCTAAATTCCAAGCTGCCCACTCTTCTGTTTTGTCTTTTTTAGGTAAGAACTGTAAAGGTTGAGTAATACTACCCAATCTATTCTGTTCTGTTTTAGCCCCTTTCTTAAGTTGTAATGCGTTGTATACTTGCATAACTTATTATTTAATATTTTTAAATGCTGATCTTCTTAATCCTCCTCTTGTTGATTTCATACCATTACCCATGTGCCTAAATGGACTCTTATTTAATTTAAATAAATTTTCTGACTTTTGCAAGTTTTTAGCCGTATCATCCATGATAGTTCTTTTTGCAAATCCTCTATTTGATTCTTGAATTCTCATAAATGCAACTAATGCAGCAAATGAAACTAGTCTATCCACGTTGACTCCATCTGCATATTCTCTCATCTCTTTGATCAACATAGGGTCCGGAATCCTTTCTATACCGTAGGTTGTCCTTACAACAGTACCATCAGATTTTAGTTCTTGATCTAATTCCTCTTTGGTATATTCTATAGCATAACTAAGTAGATGTGCTTTAAATAAAGTTCCTGTATTTTTCCAACCATATTCCTGAAACACATTGTTATTTGATCCAAGATCTTTTAAAAACATGATTTGATTTTTAGGCACCAGGTATCTTTGTTTTTTTCTTGATATAATATACTGAATAAAAAGTGATATGTTATTTTCTACAAGTGTCCATGCATTGTACCACTCCATTATTAATTCTAATTGTTTATGAGTCTGGTTAATATCATTATATCTACCACACCAAGCCGCTACTATTTTACCTTGTTCTATGTATGTTTCTGTATCAGAACCAGTATGTTTAGTAACTTGTACTGGAGCTTTCATTACATAGATAGAACATAGTGACTCAGAGGTTGTAGTTTTACCTTCACCCACGGGGTCAATAGAAGCATAATACATTCCAAATGTAGGATCTTTAACTGGTCTTTCCCATACAACAAGACATCCTGTTTTATCTTCAGTCTTTTTATTTATTGGAAAATCCATTATTGGTCTCTTGTTACTTTTAGTAACTACCGGTTTCCCATCTACATCAGTAGATATATCTAGAAACTCATAACCATATTCTTTTTCTTCAATTCTTCTTTCTTGTGCAGCAAGTAGATGTGTAGGGAATACAGATACTGATCTATGATCAAATGCTTCTTTAATATTCCGTGGATGCTGAGAAATCCTTAATTGATAATCTTCCGGAGCAAGTTCATCTTTCCATTGTTTAAACTGTCTGTCTAATGCATCTATTGCTTCTTCTACAAGTGAATTACCATATTCATCTATGTACGGGGGCATAGACCACTGCTCAGGAATAAATAAACCTGACAAACCTACAGTACCTTTATCATCTATAAGATCTGTTTCTACAGCATAAATATCTTTAGATGTTGGATTTAAGATCATGTCTTTCAATGGAAGACATTGAGACAAGTCACCCACAGATCCTGCTGCTATAAACATACCAGTTGTAATAAGACCTGATCTCATAGCTGGTCTCATATACTCATATGTCTGATCCATCTTAGGTGCAATCCCAGCCTCTTCATGAAAGAAGTATTTAACCGGACCCCCTACACCATTTGTAGGATCTTTCTCAAATGACATACCTTGTATGGTTCCTTTAAGACCTACCTCAGCTTTTCTATCTCCTTTTCTAACTTCAATTTTCTGTTGCCACATCATGACTTTATCTGGAGACATTGGACGGTACCATGCTGTATGTTCATTTAAGAATGCAGCATATTCTTGTAAGAATTTCCAGGATCCTTTTTCATTGATATAATCTTTAAGACTAGCTCCCATCTTAAGAGTGACCCCTGCTTCAAACCATTGTTGGTTTATAAACTTACCCATATGGTAGTATGAAGATGCTATCTGACGTTTCTTTAAGATTGCAGAATGTTTATAGTTAATTTCTGCAAGAAGTTCATATAATGCTAAGTGATACTGTGCATCCCTAATTTTAGCAAAACCAAACTGTTGAATTTCTTTGTCAAAGATTGGTAGAAAGTTTAGCCACATGTAGTATTCTCTTGCAAGAAACCATGTATCATCACCTTCTTTTACTATTATACCTTTTCTACACTTTGTCTTTTGGTCATCCCAATAGTTATAAAGTCTCTGGATTTGTAGGGAGCTGTACAGTATACTCCATTTTTTTTAAATTTAAGGGACTCAGATATAAATACTGTATTGGTAGTTTCATTGAACTTGTATTTACCTGGTTCTTTAAATAATTCCCTAATAAAGTTACCGAAGTCTTCTCTGGAGTCAAAACTTGTAGTTGTCCAGTTTCCATTGTCATAGGTTGGTATATCTTGATAAATTTCACTCATTACATATCATATGCTAATCCTTGTCCACCTCTAACTCTACTTGATTGTTCTTCTTGAAGATCTTTATAAGCACCTTTAAAAGATGCTCTGATTGCTTCATAATTTTTAGCAGCAGCAATAAGAGAGTTAATGTTTCCATCTCTACCTGCAGTTATAGTTGTTGTTTCCATATATCTAGCTAATCTATCTAGCATAGAAGATATTCCTTTGTATGCTCTAGAGGTAGGTGTTTCATACATCCTTTCACAAAACCTAAGTGCTGTAAAGATTGTTTCATCTTCGGTAGAAAATTCCCCGTCAATTTGTTCTAGTATCATGTGCTCCTTATCCACATCCGGAGTAAAGAAAAAAGGATTAAGATCGGGATTAGGACAACACATATAAAAAAGATACATGTATATTTTAAGGTAGTCATCAGGGTATTCATCCATGACATCTTTAAGAGCCTTTAATGTATAACAATGTTCTGTTGGAATTACTACTCCATTTTGAACATCAAATAGTTTAGTTAAAATCATTTCTTTTTTATTTTGTCTTTGTTATCATGAAGATAATGCATAATAGCTATAACTTCATCAACTAAGTAAGGTACTGAAATTGGTATGACTTCTTTTACAATTGGTTCTTTATTTTCATCTAGTTTAGTTACTGGATATCCCCAATCGTCTTCATTTTCAATTTCAAATGTTATATGATGTAAAAATATTCTACCTGGTTTAAGTTTAGGATTATGCTTTAGTATAATATACATATAAATACTCAACTGCAATGCATAATGATAAAAGTTACAATCATCTAAACTATCTACCGGAGGATTCATCTTTTCAGACTTACCTTCAAAATTTACAAAAGATTCTTTCTTAATTTCTTTATTAGTTTTGTAGTCAATGATATTTACTTTACCATTGACTACCTCTACTAAATCTGATTGACCGCATATACCTACTGATCTAAGGTATACCATATGTTCAGGATAAACTCCTGGCTCAAGCTTTTGAGAAGGAGCAACTTTTACACCTTCTCTAATCTCACTTGGTTTAAATACTGGTACAGTAACTCCTTCTCTTTCTATTGAAGCTAAAGAACATAAATCAGACTCTCTTTGATTATGATACCATGTTCCCAATGTAATAGATCTGTCAGCTTCACCATTCCAAATCTTTTGAATAATAGATGGTTCAATACCGTACCATTTAGATGTCTTTTTTTTACTTACTTTTTCAGCAATTTTTTTGGCATCAAAAGGTTTTTTAAAATGGGATACAAGTGTAGTTACACTTATCCAATTTATATTTTCATCATCTATACTTTTGTAACTATGATCAGCTGCATTAAATACTATCATTGTTTAATCTTTAATGTTTTCTAATTCATCTTCCTCTTCTACAGTAGCAATAGCTTCCCATTTACCTACTGGACATTCTGATGAAAGAGATCTAGTTTTAAAATTAAGAGAACAACCACACTCATTACAACATGGGGCTGTACCTTTTACAGCACATTTTTTACCCTTGTGCTCACATTCATCACATATAGAATATCTAAGTCTAGCAATTTCTTCTACAGTTTCATCACGGATAATAGTATTAGTTATCCCCTCCAGAATCTGTTTCCGGTTTTGCCAAATTAATTTGAGAGTATTTTTCATCTTTAAAGTTTTGTTTTTTAGTTAATTCTTTTTCTGCTTTTTCATCTATTGCAGATAAAAGTTCTAGTTTTTCTTCTACACTCTTTTTATTATGATAAGCACCGAAAGTAGAGGTATCATGATTTTGTAGAACTTTTTGATAATGAGGAATTGCTTTTTTAACTTTTTGAATTTTAATTACAAAATGACCTAGACCATCTACATTTATTCTTAAGTCACTTAAACTGCTCATTTTTTTTCTTAATGTTTTATAGTAGTCTTCAATTAAGTTTTCTACTAAATCTTCAGAGACATCAAACTCTTCAACTATTTCTTTATACAAACTATTTGCTTTCTTCGGATTCATATCCTAAAAATTTATAGTCTAATAATATTGTACCATTTGTTTGAACTTTTAAATCAGGATTCAACATAATAATTTTTTTATTAGAAGGATCTTTTATTATAAGTCCATTTTTCTCAGCTTTATTAATACAATTTCTTACAGTCTGTGGAGATTTAAATATCCAATCTTCTTCTGAAGATGCATCAAGACAAAAGTTACTAAGTTCTATAGGTTGATTAAAACTCAATAATGTAAGACAGTCGAGATCAGACTCACTCATTGTTATACGGTTAATATAACAATGAGTAAGAATCTGAAGTTTTACAACATCCCATTTGGGCATCTTAACCCTTTTTTGTACTTGATTAACAAGTGCCATTATCCTTTTCTTAACTTCTTATTACCAGCAGGTGCTTGTGCTGGAACTTTTTGATTTCTTACTGGTTCATCATCCTCTTCATTTTCTTGAGGTTGTTGAGTTGCTGCCATCATTGTTGCATACTGAAGTTGCATAGTAGCTCTCTTATATCTTGCTTCCTCTACTTCAGTTAACAATTTTTCATACTTTGCTTGTGCTTCAAGATATGGAAGAGAGTTTTCATAAAACTCTTTCATTTCATCTCTTCTTGCTTCTAATTGTTCTGGTGACAATTCTTCCATTTGTTGTTGGTTTTCCATAATATTCTTATTAATGTTTAGACAAATATATTAAAAAAGTTTAAACTGAATAGGTTTAAACAAAAAAATCCAGGTATTAAATACACCTGGACTTCATTAATCTATATATATCTATCTTAGATCTGATAACTACTGTAAAGTGTTATTATTTATTATCCATGATTTGGACAGTTTTTACATGATTTATCACCTTTCCACTTTCCTTCTTTTTTTCTCTTTTTGCCTTTATCAAGAGTTAATAAATCAGCTGTCCCTCCTAAAGACATTTTTTTAGAAGTAGTTTTTTTAGCACCACCTGATTTCATTTTAGCAACAGGTTTTACTGATGTTTTTTTAGTTGTAGCTTTCATAGTTATCTATTTTTAATTGTAAAATTTAAAATTGTTAAAGCATAGAAATTTCTAGGTGGGTCTACTTCAATAGAAAACAGATCTACTAAAGATAGTCTACATCTAAATGTTACTGTCTTCCAACTTGGTTTATGACTCTTCCAGCTATTTCTAAACTTCATTTTATAATGTTTTAAGCATTGCTATTAACTTAGGTTGAGGAGATACATCTGTCTTATCTTTTCTATAAGAGTTATGAGTATACACTCCTGGTTCTGCTTTAAGAGCTTCATAGGAAACATTCCACATTTCTTTCTCATTATATGTAAGTGGAATACCATGTATCTTTCCCCAATATACAAGAAGTTGTCTTACAGATTCTATCTGAGCATCAGTATAAGCATGATAGTATTTATGACCTTTGTAGGGAACTGCAAGTTCACATACTTGATCAGCAGGTACAACTCTATCTACATAGTTGTAATACTTATTATCTGCTTTCTTTGTAAGTGGTCCCCAGTTGCAAATTTCAATTCCTATTGCAAGTGGATCCAATAATCTATATGGTAATCCTTGAGCTCTAAATACATCAGACTTTACTCCTAAATGATATGCCCATTTCTTAGACGGGAATGCTTGACATATTTCACCATCAAATGTGTCTTTAGAAAGACCTTTACCAGATATTACTATACATGTAGCAATCCGACCTCTGTCATCAGCATTCCACATTTTAATTGTACCAGGAGCAGAAGAGTTTCCTGCCGTATGATGTAGTACAATTTGTAACTTTTTAGTATCCTCATTTACATACTGTCCTTCCGAAAGAGGTACTTGTTTTATCTTTTTAAGATCTAGTTCAGCCATTACTTGTTGAATTTTTTAACCCAAAATTTAGAAAGCCACTCTCCGGCTTTTTTAAATAGTTTGTTTTCAGATTCGACAACTACTTTAGTTCCTTCTTCTGTTTTGGATACATTGACATCTAAGTTCTTACTGTCTAAAATAAACTCTTGTTTTACTTCATCTTTGTGAACTTCAACATCTACATTAGGAGTATCAACTACTACGTCAACTTTTTTGTCTTTCTTAACTGCTTTAACTCTGACTTTTTTAGTTTTTACTTCTACTTCTACGTCTTTTACTTTTACTGATTTTTTGGCCATCTTTATTTATTTAAGGATTTATAATATTTTCTCTTCTGTCATCAACTGTAAACTGTGCAGTTGTTGCAATGGTTGCACTTACAGTTGCTAAATATGTTGCAGTTGTTACTACTGCTACTGGTAATGTTACCGGTGCTGCTATTACAATACCTGCAACAGCTCCAGTAATAATAGCCCATCTCTGGACTCTTTTCCAAAACTTAGGAGTTTTAGCTCTCCATCTTTCTCTAAGAGTTCTCTTTTTCATCATTAGTCGGTTTTATTGGTTCATCTTTTACAAACTTAGCTAAATATTTTAATATAGGTAAGTACTCTGTCCAACCTAACCTTTTGAAGTTCTCTAAGTTAGACCAGAACAAGTTAATAATTACATAGTTATAAAATGCATAATGTAACCATTCATATACATTAAAGCTAAATCCAAATATAGGTTTAACTTGTATATTCTCTGCCATAGCATGTGATATACCTATCATCAGCATGTATACAAAAAGCTTAAACCAACCTTTACCAAAAAGTTCTGAATCAAATTTTAATCCTTCTTTTTTAGATGCTTTAAGACCTGTATAGAATTCAAGACCAAAGAGTAATATGATACCTATACCTACAGGAAGAACAATACCAAATATCTCATTAAAGTAATAAGCTATACTTGCAAGAATAGCACTTACTCCTGTACAGGTTCCTGCCAAATGAGGATGGAATGCACTATTGAGAAAGTGATCTATATCTCTATAACCTGCTGACATTACTAATTTTGTAAATACTAGTTTCATTATTAAATAATTTTAATTCACCTCATATTGAGGTAATTCAACATTATTTACCCAATCAATAATATCTTGATCATTCCAGTCTGAAGTATATGTATAACCATTAAAAGTTACACCAAAGTTAGCTGTAGAAGTAGAAAGTAATACATCTACATTACAAGTTTTAACAGCAATAGTATCATGTATTACTAGAACTTCTATTGTAGGATCTATTATCTCTACGTTGAATTGAGGAAATTTATAAGTTGCCATATTAAGAAAGTGTTGTTCCTGTTACTGTGAATGTTCTTACTGGAAAATAGGTTAAACTTGCAGTTGCTGTTTTAGCTGACTGTCCTGTCATACCCACATTGTTTAATACATATGCTGCAGTTGTACCGCCATTTACAGTATTACTTGACCAATATAGTCTACCTAATGAACTTAGATTTAAAGGTGTATATAATAAAAATTCACCTGGTATATTTGCATAGTTCATTAAGTTAAAAATCTCTTTCATGTTTGGTAATCTCCATCCAGTTGTAAAAGTGCTTACTGAATAAGCTAAACAATTATCAATAGCCTGATCCCAAGTACTACCTGTTGCTATATTTATACGTGAAAGTCCTAAAACAGTTAAGCCATTATAAGTTGACCAATCAATAACTATATTGTTTGTATAAGTAAAGCCACCAAACTCATCTGTAAATCTTTTATTATTTCCAAATGGATTGTTAGAAGGAAGTTGGTCAAAAAAAACCAATCTACCAGCTTCTATATCTCCATCATCACCAGTACGATAAGATGTAGTCTGACCTGTTTTCATTAAGGTAGCTCCTACTGGTGGATCAGATTCTGGCTTTATATCTATTCTAGTGCTCATTGTTTAATGTATTACCTGCTTATTTCTTCCCAGTCTACTGAAGCATATGCTCCTAATGTTCCTCCTGTAGCATCAATAGCCATTTCAATAACTATTTCAAATGCTACTCCTGTAAAAGTATTTCTTTCCAATTGAGCTGCAAATAAAGCTTCTTTTAGTATATCCATACTTGGAGAACCTTGATTAGATGAATTTATATATCCTTGTGCTAATACTCTACCACCTGTGGTTGATGTACCTGTAAGATTATATTCTACTGAGGAATCAACTGAAGCAGGGACCCAAGCTCCACCAGTTATTACAGTCCCATTTAAAACTCTCCAAGCATAATTTTTACCATTACCTAATCCTAATAAAGATACAGCAGTAAGAATAACAACAGCATCTAATGTGGTTGCTTTAAGTCTTATTCCTACAATAGGATAAAATGTTCCTGCTACAGGAAAGGTTCTAGGAGTAAGTATAGGTGTTCCAACTGCTAGTTGAGCACCTCTTAGTTCATATCCTCCCTCAGATATTGCAGTAGAACAAACTTGCTTTAATGTACTTGGACTAGCTGTAACTCCTGTATTAGTTATCTCATATCTAAGCGGTAATGAAGCTGTAGTAATATAAGTAGAAGTGATTAAGTTAGCATGATTAAATCTATGGCAAAGTATAAAGTTACCATCTATAACAAATCCTACTCTTACAGTTCCTTCACCTAGCCACTCAATATCCATGAAAAAAATCTGAGCCTTAGTAATATCTAAAATAACCCCTGAAGGACCTGTACCATCTAACTTATCTACATTCCAGCCAGTGTCATCTACTCCATATACTCCACCATTTTGGCTAATTCTTGTTTCTGTAACTGCTCCTGTAACTAAGCTTCTTTCTACAAAACTTACTATAGGTTTACCAGCTACATTTTCTAATTGGCAATATATACCATTGTCTGTACCAAAGTAACCTACTCTTTGTCTTAGGTTATCTTGAGCAGGAGCCATTACAAATGTATTCATTACAAGTAATGACTTACCTGGTTGATATGACATTACTTTAAATGTTTCCCTTAGTACTTGTGAACCACTTGTAGTATTTACATTTAGATTTACTAGTCCTTCATTTGCACTAAATACAGCTGCTCCTCCACTTGCTGTAGATGTAGCCCATAGACCATTGTCTTTGTATCTATGAGAAGAATCAAATAATGTTAAAGGTTGTGATACTCTTAATCTACCAAATGCATCTGCAAGCATAGGTTGATTATTAAGTAAATTAAAATTACTTAACCCGCTAGATGTAATAATAGTACTCATTATCCTAAAACTATCCAACTAACTAATAACTCTGTACCAGTACCATTTACTACTATACTATTAGCTTTAAAAAAGTTGTTTAGTACACCAGCATCAAAGTTTACTATTTCTCCTGGTTTGATAACTGCTCCTTGTACTATACCATTTGCAGTACCTACATTAGCTACTGAAAAACTAAATGTATCTGCAATATTAGTCCATGATCCAGTTACTCTGTCAACCTGTGCTTTTCTTGCTTGAGGTGCTAACAAAGCAAGTATTTCATCACAACAACCAGTATCTATAAGAGCTTGCAACCCTTTTAGCATTTTGAGTTGCCAGGGGAAGTTATTCCCCTGTAACCCACTATTTCTTAAGTCTCCTATACTATTTGACATAATAGTTTATTTAAGATTATTCTTATCTGTAAACTTCTGTTACTACCTGAATGTTAAATTCAACTTCAGGAGTTGCTGGATCATCAATTACTACTAATGCTCCTGCTGGAACACCATTTGCATATGCTTCTTCTATAGAAGCATAAACTCCATAATCTAAAATTGATCTGAACAAGTCAGTAAGTTCTGCTGCTTTTTCTTCACCGGATGTATTTATTGAAGATACT
>Ga0181363_1000264_pt1 | contig 15278 bp, 17 predicted proteins | sample Fa13NDMLBSN_FD_130109 | JGI IMG/M metagenome (GOLD analysis project Ga0181363, IMG submission 130109) | Freshwater viral communities from Lake Michigan, USA - Fa13.ND.MLB.S.N | ecosystem: Environmental > Aquatic > Freshwater > Lake | place: USA: Michigan | collected 2013-09-23
CTCTAACTTAGCTGAATCGATACCAGAAGCTGAGCTTAGTGTCATTGGTTCATCACTATGTGACCTTATCGAAAAAGACAAGGAGTCACGGAAACGGCGTGATGAGCAATACGAAGAAGGGCTGAGACGTACTGGTCTTGGCGATGATGCACCAGGTGGCGCAGGTTTTTCAGGTGCATCTAGAGTAGTTCACCCAATGTTGACCAAAGCATGTGTGGATTTTAGTTCACGTGTGATGAAAGAGATCTTTCCAGTCACTGGGCCTGCAAAAGAACGAATCATTGGTAAGCCTACAAAAGAGAAGTTTGAGAAAGCACAGCGCATTTGCAAGTACATGAATTGGCAAATGACACGGCAAATGAAGGACTTCCGTGCCGAGCTTGAGCAACTATCAACACAAGTACCGCTTGCCGGTGCACAGTACTTAAAGCTTACATGGGATGCAAGGCGTAAGAAGCCTGTGCCTTTGTTTGTGTCGATGGATGATGTGCTATTGCCGTATGCAGCAACGAACTTTTACAGTGCGGAGCGCAAAACACATGTCCAATACATCACAAAACTAGAGTACCAACGCCGTGTGCAGTCAGGTATGTATCGTGATGTTGACTTGCCGACGGTAGCAATTACGCCTGAAACAACTAAGTCTGAACGAGCCAACGACAAGATTGAAGGCCGCTCAGCAGACACTTACAATGCAGACGGTCTAAGAACAATATTTGAGACCTATGTTTATTACGACATTGAAGGCGAAGCATCACCTTATATTGTAAGCATTGACAAGAGCACGCAAAAAGTACTGTCGATCTACCGTAACTGGGAAGAAGAGGACGAGCTCCAGGAAGAAATGAACTGGATAGTCGAATTTCCTATGATCCCATGGCGTGGTGCTTATCCAATCGGCTTTGTGCACATGATTGGTGGCCTAAGTGCCGCTGCTACTGGTTCACTACGTGCATTGTTAGATGCTGCACACATTAGCAACTTCCCTGGTCTTGTAAAGATGAAGGGTGGTGCAGGTGGGCAAACAGAACGTATTGACCCTACCGAAGTGCATGAGATCGAGGGCTCATTCGGTCAAGATGACATACGCAAAGTGTTGATGGCATTGCCGTTTAACCCACCAAGTGCGGTGTTGTTCCAGTTGCTTGGCTTTATGATTGAGTCTGCCGATTCTGTTGTAAGGACTACATTTGAAGACCTTGCTGATTCGAATGCAAACGTACCTGTAGGTACAACGCTTGCACGCATTGAACAAGGCATGGTGGTGTTTAATGCAATTCATGGCCGTGTGCATGATGCGATGGGCCGAGTGCTTGAAGTGTTGTATCGCATCAATAAGATGTACCTCGATGAAGAAGAAATCTATGACGACACAGGTGAACTGTTAGCGTATCGCGCAGACTTTGAAGGTCCTGTCAATGTCATGCCTGTCAGTGACCCTAACATCTCAACTGACACACAACGTTTTGCTCAGGTCATGGCTGTTATGCAACGATCTGACGCGAAACCAGGTCTCTATGACCCATATAAAGTTGAAGAGATGTTTTTAAGGCAGTTGAAAGTGCCTGACTATGAAGAATTGTTGGCGCCTAAGCCTAACGTAGATGAAATGAATGCAGTCAATGAGAACCTGGCTGCATCGCTTAATCGACCTATTGCAGCTTTCCCTGAACAAGAACACTTAGCACATTTGCAAGTGCACCTTGATTTCATACTAAATCCAACACTTGGTTCATCACGACTTGTTGGCGCTGCCGCATTACCAATCCTTCTTGAGCATGTGAAGGAACACGTTGTGTTGTGGTATGTGTCACAAATTGTTGATGTCGCATCAGAAGCCGCAGGAGAGAATATCGGCAAGCTACAGAAAGATGCAACACAAGAAGAGAAGAAAGAGCTTGATAAATTGCTTGCAGCTGCAAGTCAAGCAGTAAATCAGCAAGCCGAACAAACACTTGGCGCAATTCCACAAATTGTTGAACAAGCAATTGAGCTTCTGCAATCGTTCCGCCCACCGATGCCACAAGATCCGTCGGCAAGCCTAATGAAAGCTGAAGTTGAGCGTAAAACAGCTGCTGATCAAGCAAAAATGCAAATTGAGACACAGAAACTACAGATGCAGCAACAAACAGAAGCACAGCGGTTGCAAACTGAAATTCAACGTCTACAAAATGAGCTTGAGCGTGAGAAGATGCGTGAACAAGCTGCTCTTGCGAAGGCTGACATGGAAATTGAAGCTAAGTTACGCATGAACGCAGAAGACAACCAGACTGCTAAGCAATTGGCAGCCTTGGAAGTACAGTCCGGTGAAAAGATTGCTCTTTCTACTGGTCATGGCATTAACCCTAACCTACAATGAGGTGAAACATGGAAGCTGTAAATCTGCACAAGCAAATGGCAATGGGCAAAGCGTACCCTAAGTCAGTACAAGGTAGTGGTAAAGACCCTGCACCAAAAGCACCGATTCCTAGTGGTGACGCTAAGAATCTGACTCGTATGAAGTCCTTTGAAGCTAAGACGCAAAAAGGCGGCATGTGATTGATAGGCTGATCGGTAGACTAAAAGAGCAGCAGTTGTTAGCTGCCAAATCTGCTTTAGAGCAACCACCTTCACCCGATGCAAATGTGCAGTACATGTACGGACAGCGAATCGGGTACTATGCCGGATTGCAAAAAGCACTTGACTTGATTGATTCAATACTGAAAGATCAAGACAGGCGTGACGATTTACTTTAACAGCATTTAGGAGAAGAGAATGCTACTTGAAAAACCGATGGAAATGTCGTATGAGTCGATTGAGGATGCATTTCCTACAGTTGACTGTGGTGTAAAGCCTTTTGGTTCTAGTGTTATCGTACAGATACGCCGCGCCAAAGCGCAAACAAAGGGTGGTTTATATATCCCTGAAGAAGCACGTAAGACTGAATCAAGCAACACACAAGTAGCACGTGTTGTAGAAGTAGGGCCACTTGCATACCGCAATCGCAACACAATGGAACAATGGCCTGAAGGCGCATGGGTTATAAAGCATGACTTTGTACGTGTGCCAAAGTACGGTGGTGATCGATGGGCTGTTGAATTTAATGATGAAGAGATCGAATTTGTCATGTTTAATGACTTGGACATTCGAGGTCAAATCACTGGCGACCCGCTTAAAATGAGAGCATTTATCTAACAGCTGAAAGGAGCTGATATATGAACACAAAAACTGAAATGCTATCTGAAGAAGATGGCGATGACGATAAAGAACAATATGTTGCCGTAGAAGAACAAGACCAGCAAGATGACGCTAAAGTAGAAGCTTCTGATCATGACGACGATGATCAAGAAGATTCTCGTCTTGATGCGGATAATGAAGACCGTGAAGAAATACGCCGCAAACGCCGTGAAGAAAAAGCTGAACGTGCACAAAGGCGTAAAGCAGCAATAGAGCGTGATAAAGCAGAGCTAAACTTTTTGCGCCAGCAAAATGAAGAGCTTATGCGTCGCATGCAGAATGTGGAGAAATTTACACATTCAACTAATGTTGCAACGATCTCTGCTAAGATTCAAGACTCATTAGAAGAAGTACGTGCTGCTGAACATATCATTGCACAAGCAGTTGAAGCGGGCAATGGCTCTGATGTTGCAAAAGCTATGCGTATTCGTGATGAAGCGATGGCTAAAGCAAATCAGTTGCAAGAGTATAAGAAGCATGTTGAGACAAGATCATTACAACCTAAGCCTACAGAAGCGCCTAAGCAGTCACAAGCTGAAAACATAGCAGTTAAGCTGGCTGCAGACTGGGTTAAGATGAACTCATGGTATGACCCAAATACAGGTGATGAGCGATCCAAAAAAGTTCTCGCGATTGATCAGTCACTTGCAAATGAGGGATATAATCCGAACAGCCTCGAATACTGGCGAGAACTGGACAAACGAGTGGAATCAGCAGGTATAACTCGGAAAAAGTCATCACAAGGTGGGCCACCTATTGGCTCAGGCCGCAGTGAGAGTGCTCGTGCAGGTCGAAATGAAGTATACATAACACCTGAGCGTAAACAAGCTATGATTGACGCTGGGGTATGGGAAGATCCTGCTGCAAGGCAACGCTATCTAAAAGCGTATGCTAAGTGGGATCGAGATAATAATTCTGCTCGCTGAAAGGAGTGAGAAATGAGTGATGAACGACTGAAACGAACCGCAGATCCAGCTCGCGTTGCCAGGGACATGCAAGAACGCAAAGTCCAAGAAAACCGCGAAGTCTCTGATGATGAGCGGATTGAAATGTTTCGGCAGCAGTTCTTTCAAAGCGCACTGCCAGATTTACCGCAACTTGATGGGTACCACACATGTTGGTTAACAACAACGAACCCTCGAGACTCTATTCAGTCGAGAATTCGACTTGGGTATGAGCCTATTACCGCAAGCGATGTTCCGGGATGGGAATATGCAACTTTGAAAACCGGTGAATACGCAGGGTTGATTGGTGTTAACGAAATGGTAGCATTTAAGCTGCCAATGCGTCTGTATCAGGCATTTATGCAAGAAGCTCACTTCCATGCACCAAATCGTGAAGATGAGAAGCTTGTAGGCATGACAGAAGCATTGCGAGAACAAGCTGAACGCTCAGGTGGACAACTTATTGAGGGTGACGGGATCGCTAGTTTGCGCAATAGCTCTGCGCGGCCTACTATGTACGAGTAAGTTGCGCGGACATGTCAACGACATATTTTAAGGAAAGATTATGTCAAACACTGTAAACGCACCATTCGGCTTTCAGCCGATCTACCACCCAAGTGGCTATGTGCGTCCGCAAGCGTTTACTCTTGTGGACAACTATGGCTCTAACCTTCTCCAATACCAGCCGGTCAAAGTTGGGACCAATGGAACGATTCAACCTGCAGCTGTGACCGACCCTATTATCGGCACATTTATGGGTGTTGAGTTCACTGATTCTGATGGTCGCCGTCGTGTGTCGAACAAATGGATTGGTGGCAATGTTGGCACGGATATCGTAGTCTATGTGACTTCGGATCCTTACATTGTGTATCAGATCCAATCGACAGCTGCTGTTACTGCTGACAACATCGGCAATCAGTTCGATTTTGGCAGCATTGCAGGCGGTTCTACGACCACTGGTCTAAGTGCTGCAACTCTTGATGTTTCGACTGCTACTACTTCTGGTAGTGCAGCGATGCGTCTGATCGGTATTACCCCTGGCCCGGACAATGCGTTCGGTGATACATATGTGATCTGCCAAGTTGAAATCGCTGATCACCAGTTCGTTGCTACTCGCAACGCATTCTAAGGAGGGCTAGACTATGGCAGTCCCAATGAGAAGTACAGACTTTCGTTCGATCGTTGAACCGATTCTGAACGAAGAGTTTGACGGCCTGTACGAGCAACGTGCAGACGAGTGGAAACAGGTGTTTAGCGAGCGCCAAGGCATTCCACGCAACTACCATGAAGAGCCAGTTCTGTTCGGTTTCCCAGCCGCGCCTGAACTGCCTGACGGTCAGCCAGTAACCTACCAATCCGGTGGCGTTCTGTTCAATGCACGTTACGTGTACAAAGTCTACGGTCTGGCATTTGCACTGACCAAAGTGCTGGTAGAAGATGGTGATCACATTGCGATCGGCCAGACTTATGCTAAGCACTTGGCTCAATCGTTGATTGAGACCAAAGAGACTCTGTGCGCTAACATCCTGAACCGTTCGTTCACAGGTGGTGCGTATGCTGGCGGTGACGGTGTTTCGCTGATTAACTTGAACCACCCAATCGCTAATGGTACGTTCTCGAACCAATTGACGACCGCTGCTGCTCTGTCGCAAACTTCTCTGGAACAGATGCTGATCCAGATTCGTAACGCTGTGGACAACAATGGCAAGCGTATTCGTCTGACTCCTGAGAAGCTGGTTGTCAGCCCGTCGAACGTCTTCCAAGCAGAAGTTCTGCTGAAGTCGGTTCTGCGTACTGGTAACGCCAACAACGACATCAACCCAATCAAATCGATGGGCATGCTCGGTGGTGGTCAAGCTAACCTCTCTCGTTTGACTTCGACCACTGCATGGTGGGTGTCGACAGACGTGAAAGTTGGCCTGCAACTGATGATGCGTCGTAAGCTTGAGAAGTCCATGGAAGGCGATTTCGAAACCGACTCCATGCGCTACAAAGCTACCGAGCGTTACATTCCAGGTTGGACCGATCCTCGTTGCCTGTACGGCACCGCAGGCGTCTAACATCTTGAGGGCTTCGGCCCTCAAGTTCTTCAAAGGAGAACGGAATGTCTACACCTAGCCTAAGTCATACTTACTTTGGTTCGGCGCTCACTGCAGGTTCAGCACTTACAGAAGCCACTAATGGTGGTTATGTAGTGCTGAATCAGTTTGCAACGCTAACTTCTGTATCCGCTGGCACTGCTGTTGATGCAACAATTACAATCCCACAGAATTGCGCAATTCTAGGGTTTGTACTTGACACATTGACTGCACCTGATGCAGGCGCAGGTACTGCAACTACTGCACCAATTACTATTGGTACTACAGCAGGCGGTACTCAATATGTGTCTGCAACTGATTGTTTTTTGGGCGGTCGTACAGGTATTACTTTTACTGCGGCGCAACTTACCGCAATGTCTAATACGACGACAAACACAACCATTAACATTAGGCTTGACCCTAACGGAACGATCCTAACAACGCAAGGTGTGTTTAGAGTTGCTGTTAGCTACATTATGCTGTAATGGAGGGGGAGGAAACTCCCCTTCTTTTTAGGAGCCAATTATGAGACGCATGGTTGTGACTCGTACAAACACAGGATCAAGTGATCTATGTGTAATGAATTTAAACACCAGTCCGTTTAATGTCGGCATTGGTTGCAACATCACTAGCGGATCGCCAACATACACTGTGCAGCACACATTTGACGATGTGTTTGCGCCGACCTTTAACCCGGCAACTGCAACTTGGTATGACCATCCAACACTTAATGCAGCAATTGTTGATGCTGATGGCAACTATGCATTTCCAGTCACTGCAATTAAAGTAGTAGTGACAGGCACTGGTGTTGTACAAATGACCGTTATTCAAGCTGGTATTCAGTAATGCCATATGTTGGTTATTCAGGCGTTGCAAATCAAGCAAATACAACAGATGGGTTTGCTGAAGGCGTTGTTGCAAAGAACGTAGTTGGTGCACCTACATTTGGCGAAGATGTAGGTGCAAACGGCGTTGTTGATCTTTATGGGGGCGCTTCGCCTGTTGTCTTTTCATACATTGCAATGGAAACCTCTGGCGTGTTCCTGATGGAGACCAGCGGCAAAATACAACTGGAGGTTGGCTAATGGCTGATACCAAAATCTCGGCAATGCCAGATGCTGGTGCGCTAACAGGCGCAGAGCTTGTTCCGCTTGTACAAAGTGGCGCAAACGTAAAAGCTACACTGGACGATGTCCTTGCATATGATCGAGCGTATGGCGCGTGGAGCGACAGCACTGATCAAGCTGGCAGTATTTCTGCTGGCACCGCAATCACGTTTAATACTCAAGATGTGAGCGATGGCATCACATTGTCGGGCGGCAGCCAATTTGTGGTTCCAAACGATGGGATTTACAACTTGCAATTTAGTGCGCAGCTAAAGAATATCGACAATGCGCAGCACGATGCAAACATTTGGTTCCGAGTTGATGGCGTTGATTTAGCAAATTCAAATACTCAATTAACTGTACCGGCAAGAAAATCTGCTAGTATTTTTGGTTATGCGGTTGCTGCATGGAACATATTTCTTGATCTGAATGCTGGTCAATACGTTCAACTTATGTGGCTTCCTACATCATTAAATGTTTCTCTAGAAAATTTGCCAGCAAGTGTGTCTCCCGCATATCCGGCAACGCCTTCTGTCATTCTAAGCATTCAACAGGTGGCGTAAATGGCATACATAACCATACCTCAGCTGCCTGCAGGTGGCGCTTTAACTGGTTTAGAAGAGTTTGAAGCAGTACAGTCACTAACTTCTGTTAAATTAACAGCAAGCCAGATTAGAACTTTTGTCACTACGACACCGTCATTTGTTATTGATGATGCAAACTTAAACGGTATTTCAGCAGCTGCAACTTTTACACATACAGTTACTGGCGTACCTGCACTAGGTATTGGTACTAGTATTAATTTTGCTACTGAAGTTGCTGTAGGTAATGTAGTAGCAGGTTCATCAATTGCTTCTGTTTCAACAGACACTACATTAACTCAAGAAGATTTTGCATTGACATTTAGGACAATGCAAAATGGCGCTTTAGGTGAAAAAGCACGTATTACAAGCGACGGATTTTTTGGTGTTAACACAACAACACCTGTTGCGCCTGTTGATGCAACTATTAATGACACAAGCGGTTCTGCAGTATCTGTTGGGCTTGCAGTTGCTCATACAACAGCAACACCTGGGACAGGTATTGGCGCTGCAATTCAGTTTAGAACATCAACTGGTATTTCAACTATAACAGATGCAGTAAGACTTGCTGCTGTAGCAACTAACATTACAGCAGGCATTGAAAGCTTTGACTTAGTCTTTTCAAACACTGCTGCAGGCTCTACTAATCAAGAAGTTGCAAGGCTTACTAGTACAAAACGACTAGGTATTGGTACAACAACGCCAAATACAACTATTGAAGCAGTACGTGAAGATGCTTCAACAAATACAGTATTGTCTGCTGCACGTCTTACAAGAACTGTGGCAGGTGCGGGTGCACCTTCTATAGGCATTGGTACAGCACTTGAGTTTTCAACAGAAGCACAAGTAAATACTAATGTTGTAGGCGCTGCAATTTATACTGTATCAACAAGCTTAGTCTTAAACAACGAGAATTTTGATCTTGCAATTTCAACTATAGGCTCAGGCACACTTACAGAAGTAGTTAGAATTACAAGTACTGACCGAGTTGGTATTAATACAACAACGCCTCAAGCAACATTGCATGCAGTAACTGATGATGCTGCACTAAATACTATTATTTCAGTAGCTCGTCTTACAAGAACTGTGTCAGGCGCAGGCTCACCAGGTGTTGGTATTGGCACAGGTCTTGATTTTGAAACTGAAGCACAAATAGGCACAAATAGAATTGGCTCAAGCATTCAGTCTGTTTCTACTGGACTAGGTGCAGGCACTGAAAACTTTGATTTAGTTTTCAGAACTATGACCGCAGGCACGCTTACTGAAAAGTTTAGAGTCGGCAGTGCTGTAATTGCACCTTCAATACCGTTTGACTTTATAGGTGCCGGTGTTGCCCCTGCATCAAACACAAGAATTAAAGTCGCGACAGATAGTTTAGTTGTGTCACCTATGCATTTTGACACAACCGCGCCTACGCTACTCACAACTGCACAAGCAGGCGGGATGGACTTTAACGGGGATGCGCTTTACTTTACGCCTCAAGGTATTGAGCGTGGTGTACTGGCAAGCCGTATGACATACATCAATACTGCAGGTTCACGAATTGGCCCTAATGCTGCCAATTCTCCACAGACTGCATCATTTACTGCAAACGTTTCTACTATTACAGGTCTAACAACGGTGCCAGGGGCTGCTGTAGGTAATACAGGTTGCTTAGCTATCTTTTCAGGCGGTACTGCGCCTACTGGTATTACTTTTGGTCAGCCGTACTGGGTAAACTTTTTAACTACTACTACAATGACTGTGTCCGCAACACAAGGCGGCACACCTATTACTCCTACAACTGCAGGTTCTGCTGTTACTGTAATTTTTCACTTTCCTATCTTTGGTAATGGTCTTTCTTCAGTAGGTTTGCGACTTGGTGCAAATACTCGCTACATGTATGAGATCTATTTTGCAATTTCTCATGCTAATGCTGCAGCAACTTCTGTTGCATACGCATTAACAACCCAGACAGGGACTTTGTCAGCACACTATTATCGTGTTATATCATTTAACTCAACTGCAGCGTTTACAGGTAACTTAACAAGCATTACACCTACATCACAGAGTGTGATTTCAAACTTTGTAACATCAGGGTTTAGTACATTTGTGACCGTAACTGGTTTGACTGCCGCTACTGTAAATACGACAAACTTGCTACAAATTCAAGGTCAGATTGACACGCTTACTGCATGTACATATGTAATACCTACAATTAGTTACCCTTCTGCAGGTGGTGTATCAACAATTCTGCAAGGTGCTTACATGATGATCTATCCAATCGGGCCTGTTGTAACAAACACATCTGTCGGTTCGTGGGAGTCATAACGATGGCGATCATTAAGGGATGGGACTTTGAAAAAGGCGGTAAAGTTAAGCTTACAGCTAAGCATAAAAACCCTGAAGGAGGCCTTTCACAAGCAGGTAGAGATGCTTATAATAGAGCAACAGGTGGTAATCTAAAGCCGCCTGTGTCAAAAGAACAAGCAGCTAAAAGCCCATCTGATGCTGGACGTCGTAAGTCATTTTGTGCAAGAATGAGCGGTATGAAAGCAAAGTTAACTTCTGCAAAAACAGCAAGAGACCCTGATTCAAGAATCAATAAAGCACTACGAAAGTGGGATTGCTAAAATGATCTCAAGCCATGCAGAAAGATTGCAACGTGCATTATCGATTATGCAAACTAGGCACCCTGATATGGGCACGCTATATGGCAAATACGGCGGAATAAAAACAGTAGAAAAGATTATTGCAGAGTTTTATCAAGAAATCTTGTCAAGAGAAACACTGGCGCATTACTTTTCAAATACAGATGTTGATCGACTTATTAGTCATCAAGTACAATTTTTGTCGTATTTGCTAGGTGGCCCTGTTAAGTATGAAGAGAAGTCACTTAAAGACATACATGCACACTTTAAGATTTCAATTGCTGTATTTGATGAAGTTGTAGAAATTCTAAGCACGGCTCTTAAGAATGCAGGCATGTCAGAAGATGATGTGCATAGTGTTTTGCTAATTGTGAGTGGCGCTAAATCTTCAATAGTAAGCGATGCCGAAATGGCCCTTTCTTAGCAAATAGAGGAGTATTGTCATGGGAAAACCTCACTACGGTGAATTTAAGTTCGCTAAGTCTCCTGCAAAGCCTACTTCTAAAGGCTATGCAAAAGGTGGTGAAACTAAAGGTCAAGCTAAAGTTGCTAAAGTCATGACCGAATTTAAAGCAGGCGATCTTCATTCAGGCTCTAAGAAAGGGCCTGTGGTGAAAAACCCTAAGCAAGCAATGGCTATTGCACTTTCTGAAAAGAAAGCTGCAGGCTACAAAGAAGGAGGAAAAACAGGCTTGTGGGACAATATTCATGCCAAACGAGAGCGCATTAAAGAAGGTTCTGGCGAACGTATGAGGAAACCAGGTTCAAAAGGCGCGCCTACTGCCCAAGACTTTAAAGATGCAGCAGGAAAAGGCTATGAAGAAGGCGGTGAAGTCACTGCTAAGTCTATGATGAAAGACCGCGCAAGGTCTAAAGAAGTAGTACCGCCTCAAGCACAACGTCAACCAGGTGCTTCGGTTACTGAAAGTGAGCGCGCAAGAATGCGACCACAGTCTTCGCAAACAACTGGCGCATCATTGACAGAACGTGAACGCCGAATGCTAGAAGCTGCACGTGAAGAAAAGATGGATCGTCAGATGCGTGAAGCTGAAAAAGAGCGCGGTATTCATAGCCGCATGCTTGATGAAGCAATGAACCCACTAAGCGCTATTCGTGAGCTATATAATCGTGCTACTGATCGTAGTGGTGAGTCTGCAACTGAAAACATGAAGCGTTACGGTATGAAAGAAGGTGGTTCTGCCAAGCATGAAGACGTTGCTATGGACAAGAAGATGATTAAGAAAGCTGTTCATAAGCATGAAACTGCAATGCATCCAGATGAGCCTCTTACTAAGTTGCAAATGGGTGGTAATGCTTCAGAACAGCATCGTCAGCAAATGATGCAAAGACAGCAGCAAATGCGTAGCGACATGGACTTTGGTGGCTTGTTTAGACGAGGAAATGTGAAGTCATATCGACCTAGACCTGTTCAAGCTGCAGCACCTGCGACACCTGCGACACCTGCGTCTAAGCCTGTTGTAAACACAAGCGGTCTTGGGTTTAACAAGGGCGGGGCAGCAAAAAAGGGTGTGCCTGTCCATAAGCGAAATGCTAAGATTTGCTAATTCAGAGTTATAATTAAGTCAATCGAGATCGCTATTTCAGCGAGCTGCGACTTTTAGGAGGCTAAAGTGGCGGTTTCTGGAGTAGTTTCTCAAACAGTATTTAATACTCGAAAAGTCATAGACCATGCTTTTCGAAAGTGCAGAATTTTTCCTGAAGCTGTAGGCGCAGAACAGCTTGAGGTTGCACAAGACAATCTTTATCTTCTTCTCTCATCTCTCGCAAACAGAGGCTTACAGCTTTGGTGCATTGACAAAGTAATCTTGCCTCTGTATGTCAATACAGCAGCTGTGCCTGTACCCTTAGGCAACCAGACAAAAGGCGTCAATGATCTTCTAAACACGAACTTTAGAACGATTCAATACTTGACAGCAACAGAAACAGTTGCATCTGATAGCGTCACGTTTAATTTCTCGACGTCTGAACAAGTGACAACGGTTGGCGTGCTATGGTCTGGGGCCTCTGCAAGCTACGTTCTTGAGACATCAACTAACGGTATTAGCTGGACAACAGTGTTGTACGTGAATGATCCTGCTAAGACTGCAGGCCAATGGTCATGGACAGACATTGACGGAGCTTTGCCTACACAGTACTTTAGAGTTAAGACAATTGCGGGAAGTCTGCTTCAGTCTGAAGTACTTGTAGGAAACACGCCAAACGAAATCGTAATGGCTCGACTAAATCGAGACAGCTATTCGACACTACCAAATAAAACATTCGCAGGAAAGCCACTACAGTTTTGGCTAGACAGAACTCTAGATGAGCCAGTCATGTATATCTGGCCAGTCCCTGATGCAGCAAATGCACTAGGTCAAATTGTGACATACGTAAAGCGCTACATCATGGATGTCGGATCCCTTACACAAGAGATCGAAGTACCACAGCGCTGGTATGAAGCAATTGTGTACCAACTAGCTTCACGTCTTGCAGAAGATCTGCCTCAAGTTGATCCAAGCATGGTTATGGTGCTTGACCAAAAAGCAATGCGAGCACTTAATGAAGCAGAGATGGAAGAGCGTGACAACTCTCCAATCTACTTTACACCGAATATTTCAATTTACACACGATGAGTATCTGGTACGATCCGACAGGAAAAACAACATACGGTATTGGTCTGTGTGATCGATGCAGTAGAAAGATGTCGCTTGATGATCTTTTTGCTGATCCGAATAGCCCTGGCTTAAAAGTATGTCGAGAAGATCTTGACGATCTTGATCCTTATCGTTTGCCAGCAAGACAGACAGAAATTATTACGTTACGGTTCACACGACCTGACGTGCCGTTGGAGGGTTAAATGCCAGCAATTATCACACGACGCAGTACTGTTGGAGGTGTAGCACCTTCTGCAGGGCAGCTGCTTATCGGCGAACTTGCAGTAAACGTTACAGATCGCAAGTTATACACACTTGATTCATCGAATAATGTTGTATTGATAGCAGCAGGTGGGTTATCGCCTACGGATCCTTACAGCATCACTGTTACTAGTGCATCACCTGCATTAACGCTTACAAACAATGGTTCAGGTTCTTCGCTGTATATTGCAGCAGGAAATATGAATCTTGCCACAACTCGGCAGATTCAATGGGGCTTAATTACTAGTTCACAAAATTCTTTCATTACAGGTACAGAAGGTGTAGCAAGCTATGTTGCACTCGGTACTGTTGACACAGAAAGAGTAAGAATTACAGCAAACGGTGGCGTATCATTTGGTGCAACAGGTACTGCATATGGTACAACCGGTCAAGCATTAATTTCTGCAGGTGATGCGCCCCCTGTCTGGGCTGATCAATTTACAAGTGTGACTTTCGTATTTTCTGGTGCAGGCTCACCAATTTTGTCAGGCTATGCAGGTGACATTCAAGTACCGTTTACAGGCACCATAACAGAAGCAACACTTGTTGCAGACCAAGCAGGTTCAATTAATATTGCAATTTCAAAAGCATCTTATTCAACATTTCCAGGTGGCTTAACTTCAATTGTAGCAGCTGCACCGCCTACACTTGTGTCACAACAAAAGTCAACAAGCTCACTTACAGGGTGGACAACATCTATTACCGCAGGAGACATACTTAGATTTACTGTATCTTCTGCTACAGCTGTTACAAGTGTCACGCTTACACTACGAGTAAAGAGGGCATAACGTGGCTGCACGATTTTGGGTAGGAAGCGGTACTTGGGACAGTGCAAACACTGCTAATTGGGCTGCTACTTCAGGCGGCGCAGGAGGCGCATCTATACCTACGAGTGCTGATACTGTCACTTTTGATGCAAATAGTGGTGGTTGTACAGTAAGTGGGACAGTAAATTGTCTTTCATTAACAGTAGGCACAGGCTTTGTTAATGGGCTTGGTAGCGGTAATTTTGACACTATTATTGTCAATGGCACAACAGGCACCATTTTAACGTTGACTCCTGGTGCAGCTTCAGCATTAACGGTTGGTTCAATTCTCTGCAGTGCTTCAAGTGGTTCTGTAAGTATTACTGTTAATCTTAGTGGCATTTCAAATGCTACAGGCTATATAAAATTCGGCACTGCTGGATCAACTGCGACATTCACACTTGTCACAAGCGGGAATTTTTATAGCACCATTTCTTCAAGTATGTATGTTGAAGTATATGGAGGTACTCTATCTACAGGTACAGTGTCGCCTACATTTCAATACTTGTACGTATATAACGGTACTTTTAATGCAAATGCATCTGCAATTTCTTACTATGAAGTATTTGCAATAACGCCTGGGTCTTCAAGTGATGCTGTTACAGCAACACTAGGCACATCTACAATTACAGCAACAGGTTCTGGGACTCGTCGAATAGAACTAGGTAGGGCTGATTTTCTAGGCACTACAACAATCACAACTGGTGCAACTCAAACACTTAACGCAAGACAAATTTATCTTTACCCTACGGTAACAGCCACACTACGTACAATATCGACACCAACAGGCACAGGCGATATATTTATTACACTACCTTCAGGCGTCAACTTAACTGCAGGCGCTGTAACATCAAACGGTAGACTTTTTGCAAGTGCTGCAGCTTCATATGCAACATTACCTGCGCTTACTCTTACATCAATCACAGGCACAAACACGCTAGACTCAGAAATTTCTGTACTTATTCAAGACATTGGGTTTACATGCGGCGCAATTTCTCTTAC
>Ga0181363_1000265_pt1 | contig 15261 bp, 23 predicted proteins | sample Fa13NDMLBSN_FD_130109 | JGI IMG/M metagenome (GOLD analysis project Ga0181363, IMG submission 130109) | Freshwater viral communities from Lake Michigan, USA - Fa13.ND.MLB.S.N | ecosystem: Environmental > Aquatic > Freshwater > Lake | place: USA: Michigan | collected 2013-09-23
GTCTGAAGCTGTGCGCTGTTATACTCTTTTTTTAATGTAGAGATTTTTCCAATTTTGCCCATATGTAGTTTTTTAACTTGGTTTTAAGTTGCAGAGTGGTTCCACTGAAGGAGTAGCGAATGGGAGACACCCCAATCCAACACTCTGTAGTTTGAGAAGAGCACCCCCACAGGGAACGTGGGGGGCAATCTCTTCTCGGTATAATTGTCCAAGGATGCTATCCTTAGAGGGGATCCTTAGAATTGTGGGATCTCTTCAATCAAAACTGTACGAGACAAGTCTTCAATGAATACATCACAACGATCTTTCATCCAAATCTCATAACCAGGGAACTTGTTAGCACTTGACATACCCTGAGACTTAGCAAAGCCCAAGTGATGACGAGTACCATCGATATAACCCCAAGTCATTGAAGGTGCACCCTTCATCCTTACTTCACGGATGTTGTTTACCATTGAACCATCGCTCATTGGAGATACATCGAACACCATGAATACAGGAGTAGATTTCTTGTTCTGACCAAATTCAAGGTTAGATTGTGGAAGATCAAGTTCCTTCAAGTGAATCAGTTCAACACGACCAGTCTCACGAGTAACCATTGCATCGAATGCAAAGTTGTAAGTGATGTGTTGTCCTTCGCCTTGGAGATACCTGTTACCAGAATCAGCCATGAAAGTCAAGCCAGAATTCAAAGCATCTGTCTTAAGAGCTTGCTGGAATACATCAAAACCAGCTTCGTTTGTATACATTTTAACCCTACGGTCTTTAACATCCACCCTGCGATAGAACAGATCACCAAAAACTGAACGGATAAGGTTTGCAGTGAATTCACCACGATTGTATTGTACCAAGTTACCATTGTTACGCATCCTGTGGTAAACACCAGCAGAGGTACGCTTCAATTCTTGCTTAGAACCATTTGTTTTAACAGTTCCAGGCTTGCTCCAAATCATACGCTTAACTTTCAACTCAAGCATAGACTTACGCATCCAGAACTCAATGAATGGTTCCCATTTAACATCATTCCTAGTCAAAGGAAGTTGGTTCCTACGCTGTGGAGCGTAAACCAGGATGTCCAAAGGTTTGCCAGAAGCATCAACCATCATCTTGTCATCAGCCCACTCAGTGATCTTGTGCTCATAACCATATGCAGAACCAAGAGATTCAAACATAGTGATTTGCTCACCAAGACGAGGAAGACCAAGCAAGTCTTGATCAAACTCACCAATTGCAGCATCAACCAACTCAAGTTCAACACCAATAGCGAGGAACTGAGAGCTTACGAAATCAACTGTAGGATTGTCACTTACCAAGGTGAAGGTGTAAAGATAGCCCATGTTCCAAGGAACTGGATCTTTAACAACGTAGAACCTAGGACCATACTGACGAGTACCTACAGAAACAATTGCGTTCTTAGAGAACTCATTTGTGTCAATTACCAATTGGAACTCTTGACCATCAATACCAGGCTTAACAAGTTCTTCAGTAGCCAAAGGAATGTCGATGATCTTTGGAAACTTGTAAGGAACTTGTACCTGCCACTTCCATGCATCACTATTGTTGTCAATGTAATAAGGAGTGGACTTGTTAATCATGTCCAAGAAGTCATTGCTGTACAATGAACTTTGAGTGTAGAGGCTGATGATCTTTTTGTCATAATCAGCAGGCTCTGTGCTGTGGAAGCTTTCAAGGTGATTGGCATCTGTAAGCTTACCTACAGCACGCTTATCCATTGAAGCAACACGAGCATACGTAAATCCAGTTAAACCTGGGATTGTTTGAATTGCCATTTTGTGTTCTTTTATTTTTTAGTAATTATTGAAACCAAGAGGTGGGTGTAGATGACTTGTTAGATTTAATTGAAGATTTAGACGTTTGTCTTGCCACTTCACTAAATAGGTCATCTGACTTTTTACTGATTCCCCTCTTTTGAATGGTTGATAGTGTTGGATCTGTTTCTAGAATTTTCATAAGCAGCCCCATCTTCACTTTAAGTGCGTGGTTTTCTGGTCTCTTCAATTCCAAAATTTGCCTATCAAACTCTGTAAGCTTTTCGCCTGAAGAGGTTTGATATTTGTCAACCAAAAGGAAATCTTGTAGTTCGTTAGCCAATTTTGGATTGAGGGGGATGCCATCAAATTCCTTAGCTTTAAGTTTATCTTGTAGAACAGACTGTACGTTGTTTACGTATTGCTGTTTAAAGGCTTGTTGTTTGTGAAGTTCTTGTTCTCTTTGTTGCTCCATTTGAGCAAGCTTAGCTGCTTCTTTCTTAACCAACACCTTGTGGTGTTTAGCTGCAACTGATTCAAGATCTCCGTAGTTCTTAAGTCTCTCAACTTCTGTTTCAACATCTTCAGGATCAAATCCTTGATCAGCTAAAGCTTGTTTGAGTATAGCCACTTGATTTCCTTCTTGAGACAAATCAAGTTCAGCGAAACTCTGAATGTTATTATATGTGCCGAAATATTCTTTTGGATCAACTCCTTTAACAAATATTGCATCAAATGCTTGTTTGTAGTCTTCTCCAAATTGACCTATGAAATCTTCTACGATGCTTATTGCACCTTTTTTCTTTTCTAGGTTGAACCTTTCAAGGAATTCTTCAGGAGATGTAATCGCAACATCTTCTTCATCTTCATCCTTATTAAACACTCCCAATTTAAACAGGTCATTTGATAGAGCTGTAAATTGTGATGTTTCTGGTTCATCTTCCTCATCTGCTACTTCTTTAGTTTCTTTAGCTACAGGTTTTGCAGGTGCAACATCATCATCCTCTTCTTCTTCATCATCACCAAGAAGAAAGTCTTGGATTGATTTGGATGAATCTTCTTTTGGAGGAGCTGCTTCTTCTTTAGGTGCTTCTGGGGCTTTAGCAACTTTTTTAGGAGCAGGGGGTTCATCTTTAATAACTGTAACATCATCAGGTGAACTAGATGCTGTTTCAGGAGACATAAGATCGTTCAGAAGTTCTGAGCTACCCATTCCCATATTCATAGTATCTTCAATACTAAAGTTCCCAAATTGAGAAAGTTCTTGATTATCGGCCATATGTAGTTCTTTTAAAATTGGTTTGTAATGTAAAAATATATAATGTGAATTTATTAGCAAAGAGAAGGAACACGTAACTGCCTAATTTTGCAGATAATATAGCATTAGTGTAATTTACTCTAATCTAAATTGTTTAAAACTGAGTCATTTATTATCCTATAACTGCGTATTGGAGCAATATCTGTTAGTGTAACTTGTTGAATTTCAACTCCCCACTTCCTTGCTTCCACCCTAACTTTCTTTGTAAGAATGTTATCTAGTTCTAAATCTAAACATTCTTCTATGGATGTGGTGATGATGATGTTTTTAATTATGCTTTGTGTCATATCAGCCAATGCATCTTGTGCATCAAACACCTCAAGTAGGAAAATCTTTACGTCTGATATCTTATATTTAACCACTCCTTTGACAACAATGTTCTGTTTGTCTTTTGTATATAATGATTGAGCAGGAAGACTTAATGTTGTAACAACAACGTGATGGCTTATCACTTCATCAAATATAGGAAGTTTCACGTGAAACCCTGGTCCTAACACTTTTATAAACTTACCATTCCTAAGAAGAACTGCTTCTTCATAATTAGGAATAATAATAGCAGGCATAAAATATGCCCACCATTCTGTAATTACGTCTATAAGTCTATCAAACATTATATAATTTTTTAATATCAAGTGTAGCGTTAGCGTACATTCTTATTTGATTTGATAGATAATGTCTCACTTCTCCTCCATCACACAACACTACACACCATACATCATTCTCAAAACTTCCACCGTTTGTTACATAAATCGCATATCCATCCCTATCATTTTCTACAACAACAGGGATGGGGTTACGAAACTCTAGCATTATTTAGATTTTTTAGCTCTTCCTTTGGCGTTCTCTTTAGCAATTGCTAAATCGTTTGCTTGATTCTCTCTAGCAATCTGTAGCTTTTCTCTTTCAAGCTGAAGCTTCTCAGCAGCAAGTCTATTCTTGTTCTGAATATCAGACATTTTCAGTTGATAGTCTTTAGCAGCTTTGGCTTCTTCACTTGCAAACCTACTCATCTCAAGAACGTCTGGAACTGCATTTTGATTAATGTCTTCACTCTCTACATTACCAAATCCTGTAGCTTGGATGATGGCAATCTCTTTCTTATTAATCCTATCAAGTTCTTTTTGATAATCGTCATGTGCAATCTTCTGCTCATTTTGTATTCGAGCTTGCTCTATTTGAGCTTCAGCAATTTGTTGCTGTTGTTCCATTTGCTGCTGTTGCTGTTGCATTTGTTGATCCTGCATCTGTTCTTGCCTTTCTTTCAATGTCTTGAACACTTTCTTCATTCCTCTTATTGAGTTGGTAGAATAGAGCTCTATTACATCGTGGAGCGATCCTCCGTTCTGTATAACAGCTTGTGACAACCCTCTGATTTCTTCAAACATCTTTTTATCTTCAGGACGATTTGTAGCAAACACTTTGAGGTCACGGAATCTGAGGTCTGTACCATTCACTGATACAAATGCAGATTCTCCTTCAGAGGTGATGTAAGATAACGTGGATTGAGGTTTTTTACTTTCTACATATAATGATGCATCAATAATTGCTTGATACAATTGCATCAAAACATATTCGTGTGCTACAAAAAGAGGCTCTGTTTGAGAATAGCTCTGTGCAAGTGCTGCATTTGTACCTGTAGCAGACTCACTGGCTGAAATAGATCCCATTCTTTGTCTAGACATACCTACAAGTTCCCAACACTCAGTCTTCAACTGCATAGCAAGTTGATAACGAGATTGAATCTCTTGAGTACGTGTAAGGTCAATATCTCTAAATTGGTTGAAGCTTGATGGACTTTTGAGGTTCTCTGGAGAATCATCAATAAACATCACACCTCTGTTCCTTGCTTCCATTTCCCAAACATCCAAAGCATCTTGTGCGTCACCGTCCTTAGGAATAGGGATATGTCTGATAGATGTCAAATAAACCTTACCTACTTCCTTCTCAAGAAGCTTGTAAAGTTGATTCATACAAACATTATAAAGAACTTGGAAAGGTTTCATCAAATCAACCAATGACCTAGCTTCTGTATTCTTAACCTCATAGGTTATTCCTATAATAGGGCAATAATTTAAAAGCTTATAAGGTTTAATGTGGTAGATGTCTGGACCAATCTTAGTTCCTTGATACCATTCATTAATCCATCCCCATTCCAAAGATTGTTCTGTAGGAATAGTTTTGCTTTTATAGTTTTCATCTACAAGAACAGATTGTTCGTTACCCAATTCATCTAAATAGATGAGTTTACCAATCTTTCTCTTAGAAATCCAATAGCATCTAACAACTACATACTTATATCCAAATGAGCTAACATTAGATGTTAGTCCTAAGAAGTCTCTTAGACCATCATTGTTTTCTTTCATCTCAGACTCAATCATCATTCTTGTCTGAAGAACAAGAGGATCGTACGTATCGTATGTAACTGAATCAATACCAGGAGCAACGTTAGAATTACCCAAATTAGACTCACGAACGTTAATCAATCCATAGTCTTGGAGAGAACTTCTTAGATGGTCTATTTCATCTTTGGTTAGGTCAGGAATACTCTCAATAATTTCTGAAAGCTCCATAACTTGCACTGTACCAGCAGCATACGCACCTTGTGCCCTACCTGTAGGATCAGAAATATACTTCCTATCTGGTGTAGTGAGGAACCATGTGTTCTTTGGATTAGCCACTTCGATGTTATATCCCACCTTTGAGTTGTCCTCATAGATGTGATAGAACTCTCTAGCTGAAATAAGCATATCCCTAAATGCATCTTCTGACTTCTCTTTGAGATTGAAGTCAGCCTTTTGACATGTAAGAATGTGATTAGCCCATTTTTCTGCAACAGATGTGTAAGAGTCAAGTTCATCTTTCACCTCATCCATTGTCATTTGTTGAAGCTGCTCATCTTCAATTTCTTCTCCAGACATGGCAACTTTTTCCATAATCTTTTGCCTGGCCTGGTTTATTACATATTCTTGGAGAATGCCTGTTTTATATTCAAGTTCTTCAGACTGGCTGTCGTCATCAAATGCTTTAATCCTGAATGCATCAGGACGCTTAGATATTTCACCAACAAGTTCGTTAATTGGTGTAGTGATGATAGAATAATGTTTTACATAAGCAGGAAGTTCAAGATTTCTTGTAAGTGTTTCTGTAAAACTCCTCACCTCTGGCTCTTGGTAAAAGTCTTCCATACGAAGAATTCCTTTTACAAGATCATAGTTCTTAACAAATGTGTCCCTGTTCTTTACATATTCAGCATATGCCTTGTTAGCAAAGTAGTCCATTGTGTTCTTAATCCAGCTTTCGTCTCTCTTTTCCTTCTCAGTTTTAAACTGATCAGGAAATATATTAAGGTAGGCATACCTAATAGTTGCGTCCTTTGTATATCTAATTATTGCCATTATGTAAAAAGTTTACGTTGTTTAGTTCCAAATAGTCCTGATGAGGAAGTGTCGAATAAATTACTCTTAGGATGTTTTTTTGCAAATAATGCTGCCACTCTTTCATCTCCCGAACCTCCAATCTTACCCATTATAGGATCCATCTTCAGTGCTTGAGCAATGGCTAGTTCTGCTGCTACAATACGGTCAAAGTTACCCTGATCGTTATATTGTATAATCTCTTCTAGAAGAACAGGATCAAATATCTTACCCACTCCCGTCACCTCTCTAATTAGATTTCCATGTTCATCCTTCTCAATCATAATCACTTCTTCTGTATATTTCTTTAAACAGTTGTGAAGATAGTCAATTATTTTCTGAGACGAACGATGAATTCCATATTCTCTCTTTACAGTGGTGTTAGGTACAATTTCCATCAACCACTGCGGTTGTTTCTCTAAATAATGCCCATCTCCCTTAGCTTTCATATATTCTATGAATGAGATGTCATCATTCTCACAAAGCGTTCTGGCATTATAGAATTTAATCAGAAGCCTAGCCTGTTCTTCCCATGTGTCCTTCTTATCAGGACGTGCTACGTACGAAGCTACAAACATGTCTTGATACTTCTCTCCTGTCAAATCATGCATTCGTTTATAAACATAAACTGCTCCCAAAGAGGAGCTATATGCTGATTGTCCCTGTCTGTAGGGATCGACTCCTGCTACATACAACCCATATGGAGGATTGGTAATAGGAAATTCATACACAACTACAGGAGCATCCTTCATATCACTATTCTTTAGAGGGAAGTTGCTGATTGGCATTTTGTCTGTAAAATTATGCCCAATCTTCTCTCCATCAGAGAATAGAATAATAGGTGTTCCTGTACGTTCTTGGTTTAACAGTCTGGTTTTCTGACGTTTAGCAGCCTCAATATCAAATATATTAGTGTCCTCATTTAAGAATATGTCATCCACTTCCATTGGATAGTACATCTTCTCTTTCAGATAAGCCACCCTATCACCAGCTTTCTTTAGACGCTCTAGGTTGGTTGTAGTTATTTCTTTAGCCTTGTCTTCATTGCTGACCAGCATAGATATCTTGTGTAGATCGCTATCAACTGGTTGGTCAAGGAACGCACCAAGGGTTGTTGGCTCTTTGGCTTCCATTCTATATTTGTAGGAAATGAAGAGTCCATGCACTCTAGACGTGTCTTTCTCATTATTATATGTAAGGAAGTTAAAATTGTCTACATCGAACATTAAGCTCTTTGCATCCATAAATCTCTTCATGTCACCACCTGTACCTGTAAGGATAGGAGAACAACCCCATCCAAATGGTGTTGTAAAACCTGGCACAGCTGCCTGAAATCCTCTAAGAAAACTTCCTTTACCAATCTCATCTATAATTAGTTTACGTGGTTTTGTACCTGCAATTGCTTCTTCATTATTACCTTCATCCAAGTTACGAATGAGGATCTGGGAGAATGGAATTCTTTCTCCTGACTTCGTTTTTATTCCAAGACTCACTTGATTCTTCCAATTGTCCTCAATTCTCTGCCATCTCCAAGCTTCTGGAAGGAAGTTAAGTCCCTTGTCAATCTTATCTGTAATCAGCTTAATATCTGGAGCATTCAATCCAGCAATAATGTTTTGACTGTTCTCATCAAATGTAGCTCCCCAAGCAATGTATGAGCTCTCAATAACTGATTTAGCCAAACGTCTTATCCCTAGAATAACGAGTCCTTTCTTTTCATTCTGAGCCCTATCTATCTCATTTGTTATAACCCACTCATTATCACGTAGATAGGGATTGGCATATTTCTGAGAAATACGTCCACGTTCATCTATAATATCCACTTCTGTATTCCAGAAGTTCAAATGCCAATACAAAAAAGGGTTAATATAAACCCCTCCCATCATAGCACCATTTAAACATAACTCCTTGTGAAAATTGAAGAAAGCTCTATGCTCCTCACTCTCTTTATCAGGAATTCTAGGCTGATTAACAAACCAGTCTTTATAATCTATAGATTGTATCATCCTCTGCTTTTAAGGAAATCTTCAGCCATAGAGCTAAGTTCTCCTTTACCTCTCACCTCTATTTTAGCCTCTTCCATTTTTCTAAGCTTGTCCACCACTTCAACCAATGCTAGGTAGTTCTTCATTGTCTCCTGAACAAACTTACCCTGAGCTTCTATGGATGCTATCACCATAGGGAGCATTCCTCCTTTGGCTGTAGGTTTCCACTCAATTCTGTCCTTCAACTCATGGAGAGGATTGGCATCAACATATGCTCTCCAACTCTTGAGTTGCTCTTCAGCCCATTCAAGCTCTGTATTAATGTATGTAGTTTTCTTAATAGTTGCCATTATAGCTCCTCTAGTTTTTTATTAATGTTATCCACTTCAGCCCTTAACTTAATTATTTGTAGATTAGCTTCTGCTCTCCTGTCATAATACAGCTGTTTTAGCTTTGAGAGTAGTTCTCTTTCACCATCTATAGTTTCATCTGAAAGAGACAAATAATCACTAATTGATTGTGTAGGCTCAGACTTGTAAGTTAGATTCTCTTCGAGGTTTTCTTTAATATTCATTGTCTTCTTCTTTAAATAAGCTGTCAAGATCCATTCCTCCTCTCATAATCTCATCTATGTCACCATCTATTAGGTGTGGAATGTCAAGATCGAGCCTTGTTTTATATTTACCTAATAGAAATGTCAATTCTTTGTCTGACAATCCCCACACATCCCCATACCCATCTAGAGCTGTAGCAATATGCCTACCCATGTTATATTCTGGATAGGATTTATGTAAGTCTTGCAATATATGTATTGCCTGGTTGTAATAACTAGTTTTTCTACTCATCGCATCATCTAATTAACAGTCCTGCTGTTGTTGCTGAAAGCTTTGACAGGCTTGGAGATATGACATCATCAATGAGCTTTTTAATCTGTTCATTAGCTGACACCTTTACATCTTCTGAAACTCCAGGCGTTGCTACCAATGCTCCAAGTTTCTCAATAACAATCCATGCTTCTACTGCTGGGTTCATAATAGTTGGTTTAAATCTTCGTCAGACAAGTTTCCACCATCGTCTGAATCAATATTATCAAAATTGTTGACGTGTTCTTCTGACATATATTCTTTGGAGAAAGACACAGCAAGGGAATCTTGCTCATCTCCATGAATACCAATAATGTCTACATAGTCCACTCCTTTATTATATATATCTGTAAGAATGTCTATTAATGTTTCGAGATCAATCTTTCTAATCTTCATGTTTTCCATCGACATCCATCTTTAATTGTTCAGCATCATCTTCTGACAGCACTTCTGTCCAGAAATTCTTAGGACAACTACATGACAAACAAGCTGTTTTGGCAGAAAGCGTACATCCACAACTTGTGCAATGTACATCTGGTCTCACTGTCCTAAACCTCTTATCGTTAACTTTCCTATTCTCAGACTGATGAGGACACCTGCTACACACATCCAATCTCTCCCTACTAACTTCCTCAATCTGTTGTTTCATGTCCGAGGCTGGAATCAACTTGTTCTTCCATCCCTCGTAAATTTGACTGAAATTCATTGGTTTTTGATTTTAAGAACTCGATGTCTAATATAACGTTCTGTAACATTGTATCATATCTCTTTCTTCGTTGTTCTGTGAGAAGCTCATCTTTGAGAGCTTCCTCAATATAAACCTTTCTGTCATAGAGACTATCTAATCTCCTTTGAGCTTTCTTACCATTAAAGAAAAACTTACCAAATCCAGAAAGCTCCACACTGTTGTTTGTCCTCATTGCCAAATTTGTAGACTGAAACTGGTGATTAACCACAGCCTCAATTGTCTTCTCACTCTTCATCATCTTCACTGCCTGCACCCTAATCAGGAAATCCTTCATAGACATGCTCTTTGGTTTGCTGTCAATGTTCATGGTTAAGCTTTATCTCCAACACAAGATTGCTTTCAAAATCTAGGGAAATAACAGGATTGACCTTCACCTTATTCCCTTCCTTAATAAGAACACCTATTTTCTTAAGCTTACTTATTATATTATATATCGTAGCTTCAGAGCTATTATACTTAGAACAAAACTCCTGCCTATTATTAGCATAAGAGATGTTTCCCTTAATAGCTGTAAAAGCCACCAATTGAATCTCCCTCTCTGTCAAATTCAAATTATTAACTATAGACAAGAATGTATAATATTTCTCAGCTATAACATAACTATCTGCTAATGAGCGTTTTAGCTTCTGACCTATTATTTTTCTGTTCGTTTCCATATTTAATTAACACAAAGATAGGTGTATATTATCTATTGTCAAATACAATTAAATTATGTAATGCTATATTATGCTCAAATTTCCTCGTCAACTGTTTTCCAAAACACCATAACAACATTAACAAAGAACAATCCAATAACCACCTCATCTTCTACAGAATCATCTTCAAGTGTATATCTCTGAGAATATAATCCAATTTTAAAGAAAGGAGTCTTTAACGTATTAAGCTCAAATTCAATTGTCATCTCTTCAGAACCAATATACCCAGCAATAAGAGAAATAAACAACAATACCAAAAATACATATATCACTATCATAATAAAAATGTTTTATACTATCTATTCCCACCCGTCCTCCCCCAAAATTAACCTCTATAGAACACATGAACAAATAATATTTCTGTAATAGGGCCATTAATCGTTTGTGAGTCAATCTGGTATTGCATATAAAATTTTTTTTCTAGGGCCCCCCATCCCCTATGTTGATAGAAGAAGAACTAAAATTTTTAATAACCCCCCACATAGTTATATTGGGGAGAGAGGAGTCTACTTCCTATTGAGACCCCTCCACGTTTTGCGGAGGTTGGGGGTAGTCCCCATTCAATATAACTCCGCAATCGAAAAACTCAAAGTTATGGAACTGAAAGGAAGAGACATTCTCAAAATCAAGTTGTTATTTGCAGACAAATCTTATGACGTAGTAGAAGGTCATAGATTTCACAATCAAAAGTACAACACTTACACTTTTGATGGCAAGCCATTCAATGTCAATCAGAATGATGAATTTGTTAAATGGCGTGATAGTGGTATTCTGTACAGCGCTGATTTCAAACCTGCAACTTACCAAAAAGAGATTGATGGTGAGATGAAAGATTTTGAATCACTGCAATTGCTCACTTGCACTAACCTCAAACAAGAGGTTGCAATGGCTAAAGGCGAAGCATTGTTGAGCAGAATATATCGTGATGCAGAGATTACAGAGGTTGATGCAGACTTTATGAGTGAGTTTGTAAAAGATTAAGAACAATGGGGGTGAAATTCCCCCTTTTTTCATATATGAGGGTGGGATTGTTAGCCAATCGTCTGGGTGGGCTTTATAATCCGTTGATAATCAATACATATTTGTTGATGTAATGGTTGATGTAAGACCTCTACATGCCTGTTAATCAGTTGATTAGACAGTTGAAAATCAGATAAACATCGCAATACATATAGCATTACAGTCGTTTGAGCGACTATAAATAGGGTTTTAGGCTCAAAGCGTTTGAATTACAATCATTATAACCAAACCAATAGTTATGTTAACAGTTAATGTAAATAATCAAGTTAGGAGAAACTTAATCTCTAACATTCTGACTGCCAATGAATGGCAAGTTAATGTTAATGAAGATAAGATATTTGTATCCACCAATAATTTGGTGGGAACAAAAACACTTTGTTCCATTATTGATGTAAATGATAAATCAGTGACTTTGGAGTCACACGATAGTTGGAATTATGTGTCTTGGAGATCCATAGATCCTGTTAAAGGGTGCATAAATGGATTTAAGATAATATATAAGAGCCTGTAACAGGGCTCTTTTATAAAATCCTAGTCTGAGGACAGAGCAACACTGTATAAAGCTAGGTAGGTTGTGGGTGCTCTATAGTTAAACCCAATGATGTCATATACTTATGGCTTGTTTGTATGTTTACAAAAAACATAATAGATGATTACAACGTTAACTAAAACTCATTCTGATTGAAGGAATGAAGATTTCCTAGTTGTAATCATTGAAGTTGTTTGGTAGTTTAAACAAGGAACCAAATCATTTTAATGCGTCATAACCTGTTTCCCAAGGACAGGCAATAGTATGTAGAGGAGGCTGACTCTTGTAGCATTCGAATCTCTTACTATTGAACGCAGAGGGGACATTTAATATATACCATGAGAGAGGGTACAGTCTGCATCATCACGTCAGACATATTAATATGCATATTTTTCACAACACAGATATAAACAAGTTTTCACTGTGTATAAACAAAGAGCCTGACCGCTGGGATAGAGAAGGTCGTTAATCATAACTATCCAATTTCAATGCACCAGTTCAGCTTCCCAAGGGCTGACAGATATGTAATAATAGGAATTTAGGCTGATTACCTAAATTATGATAGCAAGCAACTCTTAGAGTTAGCTAATCACTAATGCTCATACCGAGTAAACAGATTGCTATACGTGCTTATTATTACATTCTGAGTGCAGAGGGGAATTATACATGATTGGAGGTAATACATGCTCCCAAGCAGGTGCAAAGCCTGCATTTTTCTTTTGTCACCAATTAATAAACCATATATGAACCAATTTAAAAGAATATCTGTCCCTAAATTTAAAATAGGCAGATTTAAGCTCAATGAGTATGAATTACGTCAGCTTCTGTTAGATGTGACAAAAGGTGAAAATCTACAGTTTTTAAATGCTAAAGTGGTAGATTGTGCATCAGGTGATGTAGCATTTGTGACATCTATTGGATTATCTGATAGATTGCCTGGATTGCATGTTTGTACAAATATTGCTATGGAGCATATGAATATTAAAAACCAAAAACTAAAATAAATGAAAGAGTATATTAAATTAATGCCAAACGCATGGCTGTCTAAAGATTATGAGAAAGGATGGGGAAATGGATATGTTGTTCTTCCTAAAGATCATCCATTCTATGGGGTACATTATGATATTATTCCTGTAAGTGTGCATGGTGGTCTTACATACGCAAGATCTGAAGATAATGGTCATGGTGGATGGTGTGTAGGGTTTGATACAGTGCATTTTGGAGATACAGCTGAAAAATGGACATATGATGCTGTTCTTGAAGAAGCTCAGAGTCTTATGCAACAGCTTATTGATCTGCGTGATAAATACACCAGACAAGAAGTGATTGGGATGCTGAATGATTATTATTCTCGATATGATGATGAAGATGATGATTCTCCTTCAGAAGCAGACTGTTGGGATGGAGATGATTCTCAATCTGAGTAAAATAGCTAGCACACATAGAGCTCAAACAACCTGTTCACAGGCTTTATGTGTTAACACATCCGAACCACACGTATGATCTACGGGTCAGGATTGTGGGGAATGGATGCTTCAACCAGCAAAACGGTACAGAGAGGGTAAACCAGTCCTCTTATTTTCTTTCGTCACCAATTAAACCATTTGTTATGTATGAAGTGCATGTATTAGATAATAATCGTGCTAATGCTCTTCGCGTTATTGAAATTCCTATTATTCCTAGAAAGGGGGATTTCTTTACATTAGAAGACAATAGAGTGCATGTTAGGTATTTAGTGTTAGACGTTAATTATGTTCATAATATACAGGCTGCAACATTTACAGTGATGTTATGTGTAGCTGCTAAATGATAATTAGTCACCAATTTAAAACCAAATATATGTCACAATCATTTGAAAGTCTTTTGTTAGAAGTTAGGGATTCTATTGAGCAATCAATGTCTCCATCACAGCTCACATCCACTCTTATGTCAGCTCTTAAGAAAGCTGAAGAGTTTGAAGAAGAATGGATTAATGAGCTATATGAGAATAGTGATGGGTTTGAATCATTCATCTATTAAATTGTAGATTATGTTGATTAAACCTATTACAGGTAATTTTACTTACACTCAAAGGATAAATGGATGGGCTAAGCTCATTCATTTAACCAAGAGTGGTTCACCTTCTCTTGAATCTTTTAGATCCTCATTACCATTCTTTATTGATATTCCTATTGTTAAAATAGAGAATAAGCCATGTAATAAGCCACTTCTAATGATAAGAAGATGGAAAACATGGGGATTGAAGAATTTGTACACTGGAAAGAAATGTCATCATTAAACTTAAAAATCAATTTATTATGGAAAAGCTTGCACGTTTTGGTATCTTAGTATTATTGTATGTATTGTCATTTGTTATTGTTTACACCATTTTGCCATCTGTTGTATGGATATTTGGTGGTTCTTTTAGAGATGTGGCACAGAGTGTGCCATATGCATTATTTGGTATTATGTTCATTAATCTGTTCTTGGGAGTTATATTCTCAGAATGCTTTGACACAAATTTTAAATCTAAAAGATAATGTATTAAAGTCATTATAGGGTGACTGTTTACGCTCTGGTGTGTCTACATCTGGAGCTTTTTCTTTAATTTTACACCATTAAACAAAGAAATTATGTATATAGAAGCAAAACTCGTATTTCAGCACTATGTGCCTGAAAACTATTCAAATTTGTTATTTCTCTCTATGAAGAAGGATCATATCCCATTTGTCTATTCTCTAGAGAACCTCATGGATCCAGAGAAATATATAGAAATCAATGGCTATCCTGTTAAACCATGGATAATTGAAGAGGGTAATCCAAATCTATCTAATAGTGATAGGATATTGGCTATGCCTGATGAAATAGGATGGTTTGATGAGGGTGATCATTGCGATGAGCTATGTGACATTGAAATAAAGCACATTAATAACATTCTAGAA
>Ga0181363_1000266_pt1 | contig 15229 bp, 16 predicted proteins | sample Fa13NDMLBSN_FD_130109 | JGI IMG/M metagenome (GOLD analysis project Ga0181363, IMG submission 130109) | Freshwater viral communities from Lake Michigan, USA - Fa13.ND.MLB.S.N | ecosystem: Environmental > Aquatic > Freshwater > Lake | place: USA: Michigan | collected 2013-09-23
ACAGCCGTTCGCGTGAACGTCAGGCAGCTAATCGGGCTTGCCATCTTCATTGCGGCAAACACCGGGGCGATCACGCTCTGGTTTGACCGGCGAATGGCCGCGAACGAACACGCGACCGAACGGCAAGGGGACAGGTTGGCCATCGTGGAGCGATCACAAGAGGCGTTGAGTACCGAGGTCACGCTTCAGATCGAAAAGCAGAACGTGAAGCTGGACCGGCTGACGGATGCGATTAACTCCCTAGCGGTGAATATTGCTAAGTTAGGGGTGACGACCAAATGAACCTCGCACGCCTGCTACTGCCCGCCTCGTTGATTCTGGTAACGGGCTATCAGCGGCCCGCGATGTGCCAATGGCTGGAGATCACGGTCACAGATGCGGTGGTGCTGGAGGACTTCAGCCCGACCGGCTGTGATGCGGCCCGTCAGTGGGCGTTTGGGCATCGGGTGTGGCCGGGCATGGTTGGGTCTACCACGTTCGATTCGTCGGCTGGCCCGCTCTCGCCGGTGCTGGGGCAGGGCGAGGGTTTGCTCGTCGGTCAGTGGCTCGCCGAACCGTGGTGGGTGTGCTCGGACGGCTGGCGTGATATGGTCGAGCTTCGCGGCGGGGTGAACTTTAACATCTACGGCGTCGATCCTGATTGGGTACAGGACGCCGCGAGCGGGGATGACCACCCCGGCACGGCACACATCCAGTCTGTGACCGCATCGGGCACGCTGGGAGCGTTCGACCTTGCCAGCATCGACGGCTCGCCCGCGACGATCACGGTGCTTGGCAGCACGTTCGTGGTGTTCATCGGCCAGCCCCTTGCGGCAACGGTTCCGGACTTGTTCAGATTCCTCTCGGCATGGTTCGCCGGTACTCCAGCCGGGGACTGGGACGGCAGCGGCGGGTGCGATTCTGCAGACCTGTTCGGATACCTCGCGGAGTGGCTCCGATGATCGTCGCCCACTGGAACAACCCCATCGTCAGTTCCGAGCTGCGCGGCATCGTCCGCGTCGGCCTGCGCGGTGACTGGCCGAACTGCACGCCGTACTTCACCGTGGACGGCCGCGAGGTTCCGGCCCGTGACGCCGCGGCCCGGCTGAAGCTGGTTCCGGTCATTGACTGGATCTTCAACGCGGGCATACCTGCCGGGTTCGATTCCGCCAACGTAATGGCCCTGTGTGATGCGGTCGAAGCGGTCTACAAGGCCCTTGGGGGCTGGCGAGGGCTGAGCAAGGCCAAGCGGAACGGCATCTTTCACCTGACCGACGCCGAGAACTGGACGGGCTACCCGGCCCAGACGTTCGCGGGCCAGTTGTGTGATTGGTTCGCGTGGTGTCTGCGGGAGGTTGGGTTCGGTGGTGACTATGGCAACTACGCGACGGTCCCGGCTGGCAAGCCGACCCTGTACCCGTGCGCCCAGACTGCCGCGAGGACGACCGTGCCCGTGCTGGTCGCCTACATGGTGAGTGAACCGGGCAAGTGCTATCCGGCGGTGGATGTGGCGCGGTGTCTGGAGCGTGCGACCAACACGGTTCGTAGTCCGGGCGTGGTCATGCGGTGGAATCCACCGACTGTGTGGATCGTTCTCTCTGAGTACAACGATCCCGAGAGCTTCGCCGATGCCGTCGATTGCGGCGCGAACATCCTGATCTGGACCGACGAGGCGAAGCGCAACGCCGACCCGGAATGGGCGCGGCAGCAGGACAAGGCCATCATCAACACCCTGCGCGGCGCAGGATGGACGGGAGTGAACTGACATTGGTAACGATCACTGATATCGCAGAGAAAGTGCTTGCGGACAATGAACTCCGCGCGTATCGGGCCGCAACGCGCCCGCATTTTCTACGGCTGCTGAGGCGTTGGGACAATGGCGAGTATCAGACTGCCGGGATGTTTTTTGAAATCGAGTGCGCCACGATTCTGGGAAGACTTCTGGGAGTGAACTGACATGGCCTATACGGAAAAGTACGTCACCGATGCCGGTGCTGGCGCGGCCGATGGTTCCTCCATTGCCAATGCGTGGTCATGGGCGACGATGCTCACCACGCTCGCGGCCGGTGAGCGGGCCAACTACAACGGCACGATCACGCGGACCACAGCCAACGACACCTTCACCAATCCGGGCACGGCAACGAACCCGATTGCGTTGCGGCCCTGTGACGCCAGCGGCGTTGCGATCGTGCCGACACGGACGGCCGGTGCCGCTCTCACCATGACCGGCGTGGGTGTCATCACCTACACCTCTGGCGGTCTGACACTTCCAGCCTACATGGAGGCGACGGGCATATCGGTCACGTCTGCGAAGGCGGGCAACACCGTCAACCCGACGAACCCGTCCACGCTCTACCGGTGTTCCGTGGCGAACACGCACGCATCAAGCTCGGCGGCGTGTGCGATCTATTCGCTCGGCGGCGACAACGTCGAGATCATCGACTGTGATTCAACAATCGCGTCCTCAAGCTCCAGTGCGTACGCCCTCACTCTGGCAAACTGCGGTGTAATCGGTGGCCGTGTATCGTGCGGGTCGGCCGGTTCCAACGGTATTTACCTCATCTCACGATGCGCAGCCGTCAATGTGGTCGTCATCAACTGCGCGACCGGTATCACGACCACGGCCGGCGTCTTTGGCGTCGTGAACTGCTCATTCCGAAACTGCTCGGTCGCAGCGGTCGGTTCGGATGGAAACTCAGTCTCGCCGCTCATCAACTGCGTGGCATGGGGCGCGGGCGGATCATCCGTGTGGTTCGCCGGTGCTACATCTGTTCGCCCGAACTTTCAGCTTTATAACGCGGTCGGGAACATGGGCGGCGCGGACACGAACGAGGGCAACTGGACCACGACGGGCCAGATCACGCTGACGGCCGATCCATTCACGTCATCCACGGACCTGACCCTCAACAACACCAGCGGCGGAGGGGCACTGTGTTTCCAGACGGGCATGAACGGCGTTGACGGCGGAGCATGGCCCGTGGACATACCGACCCCGGAAGAGGTCGCTGCTGCGATGTGGAATGACACCACCTCACCGAACCGGACGCTCACCTAAATGGCGTATGACGCGAACGGATTCACGACGTACACGCTCGCGGGTGACGCGATTGCTGTGTACGTTGCCGACGATGGCAATGACGCCAACGACGGGCTGACGACTAGCACGCCGAAGCTGACCATTGCGGCCGGGTATGCCCTGCTGACGAGCGGCAAGCCTGATTGGTTGCTGCTCAAGCGTGGCAGCACGTTCTCGACCGGCCTTGGCCACTGGCGCAAGCTCGGACGATCCACATCCGAGCCGATGGTGATCGGAACGTATGGCAGTGCCGTAGCACGACCTATCCTCAACACCGGAACCACTAGCGGCATGTACCGGGAGGGTGGCGGCGGTTCACCATCGGCCGTGAACTACGTATCGGTGCTTGGCCTGCACTTCACGCCTAACACCTACACCGGTACGGGTTCGCCGACCGGCTGTTCATGGCTCGGTCCGGCCACTGGAATCCTGATCGAGGATTGTGTCTTTGACGGCTACTTCAACGGCATCACGTTTCAGGACGACGGCACGGGCGGACAAACCACGGTCACGGTCCGCAGAAACTACATCCTGAACAGCTACGGTAACTCCGGCCACTCGCAGGGCATCTACGCCGATGACGTTACCGGGCTGACGATCGAAGAGAACGTCGTCGATAACACAGGCATCGACGGCACAGAAGGCCCGACGATCTACAAGCACGACTTGTACATTGGAACCGGAAATACCAGCGTCAAGGTTCTCAACAACGTCCTGAGCCGCGCATCCTCGCACGGTGTACAGCTTCGATGCGGAGGAACCGCGACCGGAAACGTTGTCATTCAGTGTCCGCTTGCGATCCTGCTCGGCGGCGGTGATCCGGTTTCCGAAACCCATACGACGGGCGTAACTGGCCGGGTCTGCAACAACGTCATCCTCGAAGGCACAGACATCACCGGCGCGTTGCTGCGTGGGTATGGCATCGAACTGACCAACATCGGATTCGACGGCGCGATCGTTGCTGATAACGTCATCGCTAATAAGACCTCGACCAATGCGGCCGGGGCGTTGATCCTGTCGGCGGACAGCTACGGCTCCGGTGTGGGCTGCAACAACCTGAGCGTGGCCCGGAACACGGTGTACAACTGGCGCGGCGGGATCTCGATCAGTGCCGCGGCCGGTTCTCCGCCATCGCCATCGACGTTTACGAGCCAAGCCGGGCACGTCTTCATCGACAACGACATCCAGTCTGACATTGGGGCAGACTCGGCCACGCTGGTCACGACTGCGAGCGGAGCGGATCCGGCTGACTTCACTTGGACCGGCCAGAACTACTACCGGGCATCGGGCGGGAACGAGTTTACCGACGAAGGTGTAGCCCGTGCCTATGCGGCTTGGGTGACGGCAGCGGGCGAGACGGGCAGCAGCAATACCCAGACGACGTTTCCAGACACCGCGAAGACCTTGCAGGGCTACGTCAGTATCATCAACGGGTCCGCGCTTACCTTCGCTCAGTCGATCGATCGGCTAGCCGAACAATCAATCGCAAACTGGGACGAACGGTTGCGGGTCCAGCGAATCGCCGCCGCGTTGCGGCAGGGGTGGATCATGGCGACTTGGTTGCAAGAAACCTGCACGGCGATCTGGGCCGAGGGCACCCGCGCCACGCTGGTAGGCTCCCCGCACGCGGCTGGCACGACGTACATCCAGAACGTCTGCAATCAGGGATGGGACGAGGCCACCCGCGAACTGACCATCCCGGACGCGCCGACCGGCGTGGTGATTATTTCCGCCGAGGCCGATACGGCCGTTGTTGCTTGGACCCTCTCGGCAACGTCCGGCATCACTCGCTACATCGTCCGGTACGGCCTGACCGCTGGTGCGTTGAATCTCGAAGAGGACAGCGACGACGTAGGCACAACGATCACGATCCAGACCGACATTGATTACGGAACGTGGACGCCCACGGGCCTGACGATGGGGGCCACGTACTACTTTGAGATTGTGGCAGTTAATGCCAGCGGCGTTGAATCGACCCCAACCACCGAGGACGACTTCACGCTCCGGACCGTTGTGCCCGTAACCGGGGACCGCATCTACCTGACCTCCGGCACGTTCGTAGCCGGGGCCAACGTCGATTGGGTCAATGCCGGGAACGTCAACGGCGCGGATAATGGCGATTACGCCAACACCAGCCTGAGTAGTAACCGCTCGGACATTCTGGGCGGCACTACGGCGGCAACGACCCCGGACGGAACGGTCATCGCGTGGAAGCTCGGCATCACGCTGGCATCGGCAGCGGCCCCGCACGCATCGGCCAATGTCCTGCTGCAAGTGTCCAGCGGCGGCACGGTCGTAGGTGACGCGGTATCCACGGCCGTTCCCACAACGACGAAGACCGAGTACGAGTACTACCTCGACACGACCGGAGCGGGCGGACTGGCAGCGTTCAATGCCCTCGTCGCGGCGGGCATGACCGGCGAAACCCTTGGCGCACCTAACGGCCCGAATGTAACGGCGCGGAGCCTGAGCGGGGCTACGGACTTCCGGGTCTATGCGGTGTGGCTCCAGCCGATCCTGCAAGGCGAGAGTGGGGATGGTGCCGACCAAGACGACGGCGACCTTGACATTTCCAAGCGTCGCGTGGTTATGATGACTCACTTCTGAAAGGACTCGGAATGCCCCGCGTAGTCAATCGAGGGACGGTCACGACCGCCCGAACCCTGATCTTCAGTGCCGGTCCAGCTTCCGGTGCTGCCATGTCCGCATTCCGGGTGCTTGCCCATTCCGGCACCATGAAGGTGTGGGCCTACCCGCTCGTTCCGCTGTCCGGCGTCGGCGGAACCCTGTCCGGCGTGACGCTCTCATCGGGCAATGCCGACAACAACGTCTACGCCCCGGTCAGCGACATCAGCGGGCCGTTCACGTCGATCTACGTTCAGGGCGTGGGCGCATCGACCCTGTACAGCCTCCGCCCGGAGATGGGCCAGCGATGAGCCGGGACGCCATGATCCGCGAACTCGAGCCGATCGGGGCTGGCATGGCGACCACGTTCGCTAATCGGCATAGGCGGGTTACGCGGGACGAAATGCTCTCGGCCGCGTCCCTTGCCATCGTCGAATCGGTTTCCAGATACGATGGTCGCGGACCGGTCACGACCTTCGTCTACCCCAGAATCAAGGGGCAGATGATTCAGGACATGCGGGCCATCATGGGAATCGGTCAATCCAAAACCCCGCCCGCGTTCGTCTCGATCGACTCGGTTGATGATGGCAAGCTGACGGCCACAACCAGCCTCAACCCCGATGAGATGCTTGAGGAAGTGGACGCAGTGATCCGGACCCTGCCAGCCAAGCACCAGAAGCCCGCACGGGCCACGCTGCTCGGCGGCCTGTCCGCATCGGAATGCGCCAAGCAGACTGGGTGCCCTATCGGTATTTGCAAGCGATCAGCACGGCAGGCACGGGCCATCCTCCGCAAGCGGTTCGGACTTTCATGACTACAGCAACGACCGCCAATCAGGACACGGACCGGTACGCGGCAACCTATGCCACGACCGGCGACCTTGCAGCCCGTTCCGCATTGGCCGAAACCGTCCAGCCCATCATCCGTGGCATGGTCCGGACCTTCTGCCGTTCCCGCCCATCGGCGGATCCGGACGCCATGCTCTCGGCGGCAAACTTCGGCCTGCTCGACGCGATCGAACGCTTCGACCCCAACCGGGGATGCCAATTCATCACCGTAGCCAAGTACCGCATCGTGGGGGCCATGCTCGATGAGGTGAGGTCCGGTGCGCCCTGCCCTCGCCACATCGCAAAGGCCCGCAAGCAGGCCGACGCCGCCACGGAACTGTTCTACACCGAACACGGACGCAAGCCGACCGAAGCGGAACTTGCCGACCTGATCGGCGAATACGCATCCAGCCACGCGCCATTAGCGAACCGGCACGTCCGTAGCCTGCACCTTGCCAAGGACAAGACCGAACTGGGCCAGTTCGATGACGGCCGGGACCTGTTCGATGGGATCACGAAGGGCATCCGCAGATCGGAGCGGTTCATCCTTCGCCTGTACTTCCTCGAAGGGCTGAGCGGCGCGCAATGCGCCAAAGCGGCCGGGTACACAGAAAGCCGTGTCAATCAAGTCGTTACCGCTTGGCGTCCGCTCCTATCGGCACGGTGCAGACAGGAGGCAGCGTGAAGGACTTCCTTACCGGCCTGCTCATCTATGCCAGCTTCGCACTGACCGGCATAGCCTGCGCCGCGCACGTTCTGGAACAGCACAGCTACGCCCGTTGGGCATGGGCAACGATCTTCACCATTCTCGGAACGGTCACGCCCATCGCCGTGGCATGGCCGCGCCGGGCCGGTACAGCCAAGGCACAACCAGCCCAGAACGGGCCGGACCTGCCAACGACCGAGGAATGGATGAGGGCGAATCGGTCCGGTACCAGTCCAGTACAGACCAATGATTCTACGGCACGATAAGCCTTGCAGGGGGCGAGTCAAGTTTGTAGCATAGGCTACATTGGGAGCAGGATGGCAGAGCCGAATGAAATGATCGGGGGTCAGGGGGAGTCTCGCTTGCTCCCCACCAGCGACGGCCACCACGACCGGGCCGATATGCGGCTGTTGCTGCGGGCCGTGAAGAACGGCTGGGTCATCCCCGACAACCTCAAAGTGGACATCCCGTGCGAGCTTGAGCGGATCATGCGGGACGGCACGGCCGGAACCCGCGAACGGCTCAGGGCTATGGAGCTTCTGTCCAATCTGGACGGGTCCAACTTTACCAAGCTGCTCGAATACGTGAAGCGGACACCGGAAGGGGCTGAACAGCACGCCCACCGGTTCGTTTCGTACATCAAGGGCATCGACGAGAGCCAGATATAGCCACGGAACCAGCCAAAGCCGTTTACGAGCCATTCGGCGCAGCGGCCGAACTGTTCCGGTGCCGGGATGCTGAAATCCTGATGGATGGGCCAGCCGGTACGGGCAAGACCCGCGCCATCCTGACCAAGATTCATCTGGCCCTCGACAAGTACCCACGGTCCCGTGCCCTGATCGTCCGCAAGACCAGATCGTCAATGACCGAATCGGTGCTGGTCACGTACGAGAGCAAGGTCTGTCCGCCTATGGCCCCGTGGGTGTCCGGCCCGTCCCGGCAGACGCGGCAGGCTTACCACTACCCCAACGGGTCGGAACTGATTACGGGCGGCTTGGACAATCCCGACCGGATCATGTCCACCGAGTACGACCTCATCGCGGCCTTTGAGGCGACGGAACTATCCGAGGACGAATGGGAAAAGCTGATGACCCGGCTCCGCAACGGCGTGATGCCGTACCAGCAGGGCCTCGCCGATTGCAACCCGTCATTCCCCTCGCACTGGCTGAACCAGCGGGCCAAGACGCCCCGCATGAAGCGGCTCGTATCGCGCCACACCGACAATCCAAGCGTGACCCCGGTCTATCTGGACCGGCTGTCGCAACTGACCGGGCCGCGCAAAGAGCGGCTCTTCCACGGCAAGTGGGTAAGTGCCGAGGGCATTATCTATGAGGCGTACGACCGGGCCATCCATGCGGTCCAATCGTTCCCCATACCACCCCATTGGCGGCGTTTCCGGTCGATCGACTTTGGCTTCACCAACCCGTTCGTCTGCCAGTGGTGGGCACTAGACCCAGACGACCGGCTCTACCTGTACCGGGAAATCTACCACACCAAGCGGCTGGTAGCGGACCACGCATCCAGAATCCTCGAGCTGTCGGCCGGTGAGGACATCGAGTTCACCGTCAGCGACCACGACGCCGAGGACCGCGAAACGCTGCACCGGGCCGGTATCCAGACCATCGCTGCGAACAAGGCCGTACTGCCCGGCATCGAGGCGGTGCAGGCCCGGCTCAGGCCGGCCGGTGACGGCAGGCCCCGCCTGTTCGTCATGCTGGACGCGCGGGTCGAGGTCGATACGGACCTCGCCGAGACGAAGAAGCCCACCGACACGATCGATGAGTTTGACGGGTACATCTGGACGCCGAGCAAGGAAGGCAAGGCGATCAAGGAAGAACCGCTCAAGATCAACGACCACGGCATGGACGCGATGCGGTACGCCGTGGCCCATCTCGATGTGGGCTACGACATTTCGGCTCGGGTCATTACTACCAGATATACTGACGTAGCTAAGCCTGATCGGGACCAGTTTGACGCCGACACTGCCGCCGAAGAACGAGCGGCGATGCTCGCATTTGAACACGGAGATTCCTGATGGGCCTGCTTACACGAGTCTCCCAACTTCTAGGCGTCAAGCAGAAGCAGCAAGAACTCTACGTCGAGTCAACGGTACGGCCATTTGAGTTGCACACCGATGGCAGGTTCCGGCGTTACCACTACGAAGAGATGCTGAAGCGATGGCAGGGCTGGTTCGCTGTGGGTGTGTCCCGCAACTCAGCGGCCGTTGCCTCGCTGAAGTGGACCGTGGTGCGCGACAGCCGGTACGGCAAGTCAGCGTTCCAGACGAAGAAGCCCAACGCCAACCTGCTCAAGCACATGCGCGATACGGCCGGGCCGCTCGCACGGACCAAGGCGTATCAGGCTGGTGATAACGTCGAAGAGATTACCGACCCGAACCATCCGCTGGTCCGCATCCTCGAGAATCCCAATCCGTTCATGGGCTACTTTGAACTGTGCGAGATGACCGAGGCCATGCAGGGCGTGTGCGGCGACTTCGGCTGGTACAACGTCTATGGCGACAACGGTTGGCCCGTCGAGTGGTGGCCGATGTATCCGCAGTTCACGCGGGTCGTTGCCGATGAGCGGAACATCATCAACCGGTACATCTACGGGCGCGGGCCGGAGATTGAACACGACTTCAAGCCCGAGGACGTTTGGTTCTTCAAGCGGCCGAACGTCTTTGGCGATCCGTACCGGGGCATGTCGGACCTGTGGAAGTGCGCCCAGAGCGTGGACCTGTCGGTCATGTTCGACAGCTACGCCATCAACGCACTGAAGAATGCGATCCAGCCCGGCCTGATCATCATGGACGAGCGGCTTGATCCGAAGAAGCAGAAGGAAGTCCACGCGGCCCTTGTGCGCCGGTCCGGCACGCAGAACGCCGCGAAGGACTTGCTGCTCCAGCTTGGCAAGGACGCCAAGGTCATCCCGTGGGAGGCTGGTACGAAGGAGGCCGGGTTTATCGGCTCGGCCAGCGACGAAGCGACCATGAAGAAGATTGCGGCGGCGTGTGACATCCCGCCCGACATTCTCGTCATGGGTCCGACCAGCCTCGCCCACGGCGAGACGGCGATGCCGCACTGGATGAAGTACGGCATCCAGCCACGGGCGCGACGGTACGAAGACACCATCAACCGGAACATTCCGTTTGCGTTCCGGGCCTTGAACGATCCGGGCCTGTTCGTTGTCATCGAGAACCCGGTCGTTGAAGACTTGGACAAGGTGACGAACCGCGAGAACATCCAAATCGCTGGCGGTTGGGGCACGGTCAACGAAGCCCGTTCCGCTGTGGGAAAGCCGCCGAGCGACGATCCGGCCCATAACGACCTCAAGGACCCGGCCGACTTGGAGCGGGAGAAGATGGCGCACGCTGCGGAGCAGGCCGACAAGGACCGGGCCGCGAACAAGCAGAAGCCAAAGGACAAGCCCGCAAAGAAGTCGCTGAGTGTCGAGCACGTCCATAAGGCCATTACCCCGCCCGAGGAGGGCAAGGAACCGGACGAGATCAAGGCCATCGGCAAGGCCGCCCTTGCGTGGTTCATGGAGTGGTCGCAGAAGGTACTGGCCGGGTCGTTGCCGTCCCATGCCTCGCAGGTCGAGAACTTCATTTCCATCCGGCCCGAAGACGCCATGAAGCTAGCGGAGAAGCTTGGCCCGTCCATTCGCGGCGGGGTGCAGCTTGGCATCGAGGCGGGCCGGGACGAACTGCCTATGGACTCGCGGAACTTCGTAGTAGAGAAGTCGCGGGTAGAGCAGTACGTCGAAACCGTCAACGGCCAGCTAGTCGAGAGCGTGACCAAGACCGTCGATAACCAGTTGAAGGAAGTGCTGATTGAACAGCTTTCAGGCGGCACGACCGGCCCGGAACTGACTCAGGCCGTTGCCGACATCATGCGGGACAAGACCTTGGCCGATGCGGAGCGGATCGCTGTGACCGAGGGCAGCCAAGTCCTGCACGGCGGAGCCGAACTGGCATGGGCCGCGTCGGGCGACGTGGTGGGTAAGAAGTGGCTGGAGTCGGGCGACCCGTGCCCGATCTGCCGGGCCATTGCGAAGAACCACAACACGGCCAAGCTGGGCGAGTCGTTTGTCCCGCTCGGCGCGACGATCAAGACCAGCGAGGGCGATTGGACCGTGACATATCGGGACATCATGCACCCGCCCGCGCACCCAAGGTGCCGGTGTGATATGGTGCCGATCATGAGGAAGGGCTAGGGCGGGGGATCAGGAGAATGGGCATGTTTGGATTCGGTCAAAGGCGTCCCAAGCTCGATGAGTACGAAACGTATTCGTCCAATCCGGCCCCGGTCGCTGTTGCAGGACCACGCGAAGCAGAAGATGGGGCACCGCCATCGAGTAGGCCGCAATCGTTCATCGAGTCGATGGTAAAGTCACAAGTCTCTATGGACATGAGGATTGTTGAGTTGAAGGTGCAAATGGCCAGAAGCGAACGCGCCGCCAAGCTGCGAGGTAAGCATCATCGTCTGTCAAAGATCGTAAAAGTGCAGCGGCGCAGGTTGCTGAAGCCGTTTACGTGGCGGAATGTCGAGGATTCAAAGTCACACGTTACCGAGTACCTTTCGGCAGCGTCATCGGGAGCCGACTGAATGACCACCACCACGTTCGATCCGTCCACGCTGCTTGACTCGCCAGATGCGGGCCGGGACTGCCCCGAGGTGCGCGAGTACGTCAAGGGGAAGCGGTTCCACGTTACGGGCGGGGGCGGCACGATTGGCAAGGCCGTCTGTGACTTGCTTGTCGAGTACGGGGCCGAGAGCGTGGTAGCGATCGACCGGGACGAGGGCAGGCTTGGTGATGTGTCGGCCGGTGTGACCCGGACCTTGGCGGACGTTGCCCACTCATACCCGCAGGTTGATTCGTTTGGCCTGCACGCGGTCATTCACTGCGCCGCATACAAGCACGTTGACGCCCTCGAGGGCTCGCCCTTGCAGGCCACGGAAAACAACGTCATCGCTACCGGTGTCGTTGCGTACTGGTGCGCCATGAACCGCGTGCCGATGGTCTACCTGTCCACGGACAAGTCCGTCGAGCCCGTTGGCGTGCTAGGGCTGACCAAGGCCCTTGGCGAGCATGTGGCCCGGTGCGTGGCCGGTGCCCGCGTGGTCCGGCTCGTGAACGTCATTGGCTCGAGCGGGTCGGTAGTCGAGAAGTGGTGCAAGCAGGTCGATAAGGGCGAGGCCCTGACCGTGACCGCGCCGGGCCATCTGCGGCACTACATCACGGACCGGAACGCGGCGAACACGGTCCTGTCTACGCTGCTCGGGCCACGGCTGGCGACGTTCATACCTGCCGAGTACGAAACGATTAGCACCGGCGAGCTTGCGGACCGGATTCTGGAGGCCCATGGCAAGTCCAGCGGCGGGTACGAAGTGACATGCCCAAGGCCGGGCGAGCGGGCTACGGAGCCAGTCATGCCGCACGGGCACGTAACGCACGGCCGGTATGGAACGGCTGTAGTGACGGGCTGGCCGGTGGAGGAATACAAGCCGCAGGAGGTTGGGTGAACTACATCGACGCAGATCCCAAGTGCAGGCAGCACGATCCGGCCACGGGGTACAACCTCTGGGTGCTGATGACCCCAGAAACGTGCGCCAATGTCGCAACGGTTCCGAAGGACAAGATCATGGACTTGTCCAATAGTCTCGCAAACTTCCCGTATGCACAAGAGAACGGCAAATGGTGGGCGGTGCTTGGAAATGAGAGGCCGTCGGCAGGATGACCATCCTCGAACGCAACCTCGCGGCATTGGAACTGCTGAACCCCTTGCTCCGTGGGCGGCTGGACGGTGATTTGCTCCCGTCCGCCGCCCGCGTTACTGATCTGTGTTCCCGCATCGACCCGGCCAAGGAGGGCCGGTCGATCGCGGATACGTGCGACATTCGCTACAACGCCCTGTTCTGCGTGCTTGGCTACGGCGCGGGCTACCACGTCGCGGCCATTGCCGAGAAGTTGGGCTACAACGGGTCGGTGTGGGTACTCGAGCCGGACCTAGCCCTGCTCCGCGAATCGCTGTCCACCATCGACCATTCCGAGGTGTTCGCTAAGTCGGCCGTCATCTTCCACACGGGCGAGGAAGGTCCGGGCGATCTGGCCGCGATGTACCGGGGCGCGGAGGGCCAGTTCGTCATTGGCGTGCAGGTCGTTGACCATCCGCCAAGCTGGGAACGGCTGGACGGTATCGGGCAGAAGTGGCTAAAGACTATCGAGGGCGCGGCCGAGGCGGCGCGGTCTATGCTGACCACGGTCAAGGTGCTGTCGGCTTCGGACATGAAGCACCGGATCGCTAATGCCTACTGGTACTGCAACAACAAGGGCATCGGGCTGCTGAAGGACCTGCACAAAGGCTGTAAGGGCGTGGTCATCTCTGCCGGTCCGTCACTGGCAAAGGACATTGGCCTTCTCAAGACCGACTCCCATGTTGTCATGGTTGCCACGCAGACGGCCCTGAAGCCCATGCTGGCCTGTGGCGTGCGTCCGCACTACGTCTGCGCCCTTGATTGGTCCGACTTGTCTATGAGGTTCTACGAGGGTTTGACGGCCTACGACGTTTGGAATATCCCGCTCGTGGTTGAGAGCAAGGTCTATCCCGGCGTGGTCAAGGGCTGGCCCGGTCTGGTCATCGTGAATAACGATCCGGTCCTGAACAAGCTGGAAGGCGACGAACTGTGCGAGCATCGGAAGATCGACGGCAAGTACGATGGCTTGCCCGCTTCCGGTACGGTCGCGCAGATGTGCTATTACCTGTGCCGGTGGATGGGGATGGACCCGGTAGCGTTGATCGGTCAGGACTTGGGCTTTCCGGACGGGCAGTATTACGGGAGCGGCGCGGCCATCCACGAGTCATGGGCGTGCGAACTGAACGAGTTCAACACGCTGGAGATGATGGAGTGGCAACGGGTCAAGCGGATGGGCCAGTCCCTGATGACCGTCCCTTGCAACACGGGCGGGACGATCTATTCCGACCAGCAGATGCACAGCTACCGGACCCAGTTTGAACGCGACTTCATTACGGACGCGGCCAAGGGCCTGACCACGTTCGATTGTTCCATTGGCGGGGCGGCAAAGGCGGGGACGAAGGTAATGCCCTTTGCGGAGTTTGTAGCTTGAACTACCTTGCCACGATCAACACCGGCAACTTCATGTGCGAGAACGTGCGGGAATCGTTCCAAGCCGCTGCGAAGCGGTGGGGGGCGGAGTACGTTGAAATCACCGAGCCGTTCGCGTCCGGCACGCACCCGTTCGAGATGAAGCTGGAACTGCCGCTTTATCCGTGGCAGCCCGGCTATCGCGTGTTCTTCGCGGAAGGGGACGTACTGATCCGGGACGATTGCCCCAGCCCGTTCGATGAAGTGCCGGTCGGCATGTTCGCAGCGGCCCACAACGATCAGGGCGAACTGGACGGCGTGGCAACGAACCGGCAACGGATCGCATGGAACGCGATCAGTGATTGCCTATCGCAGGAGATGGGCCATCCGCCCGTGCCCTACCGGGGCATGTACTGGAACACCGGCGTGTTCATGTTCGAGGCGGCACACGCTGGTCCGTTCGCGGCCGCGTCGGAACTGTACAAGATTCTCAAGCCGTACGGGGCGGACGATCAGACCATCCTGAGCATGATGATCCAGACGCACCTGACGCAAGTGCATGTGCTGGACCGTCGCTGGAACTGTGTCGGCCCGATCGTGTGGCAGGCCGCGCCGAGAATGCCGACTTGGATCACGCACTACGCGAAGTACCTGCGGTTCAGGGATGGCCGGGATGAGGTGCTGAAGTCGATCCAGTGGCTAACCGATCCGCAACCGCTGACGGACCGTACCGACCTTGGAACGGTGACGCTATGCTTACCCGATCGGGTGGAGGCTTGACAATGACGCAGACAGCATGGACGCTGCAAGACCGGCACAAGGCTTATTGCGGGGACCGTTCCGCGAAGTCCGTGCGCCACACCCTGAAGAACGTCGCCATCGACCATGACCAGCGATTGGTCAAGGGCAT
>Ga0181363_1000268_pt1 | contig 15111 bp, 16 predicted proteins | sample Fa13NDMLBSN_FD_130109 | JGI IMG/M metagenome (GOLD analysis project Ga0181363, IMG submission 130109) | Freshwater viral communities from Lake Michigan, USA - Fa13.ND.MLB.S.N | ecosystem: Environmental > Aquatic > Freshwater > Lake | place: USA: Michigan | collected 2013-09-23
CGCTGCGCATAGTTCAGGTTGTCGAAGAAGAAGTTGAGGTTTAGATTGTTCTCGACCTCGCGCACGACGCCGTTGAACATCAGGAAGCGGTCGGTGCCAATCCAGTAGAAGATGCCGTCGTACTCGATGACGCTGTTGGCTGCCAAGATTGACGACTGCGTGCTGATGGTGTCGAACTGGAACACCGCCGTGCCGCCGACGTAAGTGCCGCGAATGAGGCTGTCTGCCGACCAGAACAAGCCAGAGGGGCTGTTGCCGGGGCCGCCGCGCAGTGGCATGCCTTTGACGATTTTCTGGCCTGTGATGTAAGCGTTGCCCGCACCGGAGCTTGTGAAGTCGGCGGGATCGTTCGGCACGGACCACGCCGCGTAGCCGTCGTTGCCGAAGGCGAACGTGTAAGGCGGCAGCGTGACGACGCCGCCAGTGACACTGAAGTTTGCAGGCACCGTGGTAACTTCCGTCAACACACTCGTGCCGAGGAGGTCGCCAACAAAGAGTGCGCCGCCGTCGCTGTTGCAGATGCAGTTCAGGTTCGGCGCGACTTGCGCGACAATCTGGTTGCCGTTCGTCGTGTCGTACGCCGTGGCGAACTGCCACATATTGCCGTCGTCTGCGGTGAAGCCCGACGAGGGTGTGCGGTCAGTTATAACACTCGTGTTATATGTGGCGTCGATGAAGAAACGCTCAAGGCGGTCAGCCGATCCGGCGTGGACATATGTCAGCAAGTCCTGCGTATACTCATGCAGCGCACGCGGCAGGCCGCGCAGGAACTTGTTGATTGAGCGGTAGCCGCCAATCTTACGCGGCAGCCCACGCTGGAAACGGACCCACTGGCCGTCAACATACTGGTCGCCCTCGAACTTCGTCCCATCCCGCTTGATGCCGGGGGCGGAGCGTATCTGTACGATTTGTTCGGCCATTAGAATACGCCCGCCTCAAGAGATATAGTGGCGCTATCAAGCACTGTGGTTGTTCCCGCGCGCCGGATTTGGACAGTGAAGGTGCACAGATTGGTGTTGCCAGAGACCGTTTCCTCCACGGACCATTGCCTTGTGACGTTGAGTGCTACCCATGATCCGGTGACACCAGAAGTCAAAGAACCGCTTGTGACCGTGACAAAAGCCTCGTAATTGCTTGCTTCTGAAGTGGGCGTACACCACTGTTCGAGTTCGTTATAGCCACCATTCGTGGTAACTTCGTAAACTTTTCCATCCTGCCCAGAAAGACCGCCAAGACTGTATACGGCTTCTGAGGCGTCAGGAACACTCGTATAGCTAACAATATTCTGGTCGGTTATTGTAATCAGTGCGCCTGCGGCTGACCCCAATAACGCCATGTGGATGCCGCTCATTACGACACTCCCGCACCGGATATAATAGCCTCGGTTGCGCTGTTAAACCAGACGGTAGCCATGCCCCGTGCGGCCAGTGTGCGGTTGCCTGTAGTGGTTGTCCCCGCAAGACGCAGGGTTGAAACGCCAGCCGTAATTGTGATGGAGGAGCCGCTATCGTTATAGATAGAAATTGCGTCACCCGCAGCAAACGTACTGTTCGGGATTGTGATGCCCGCAGAAACCGCGATGACTTTACCAACGTCACCCACCACAGCCGTGCCACTCGTTGTAGAGCGTGGGATGTTGCGATAGCCGATGGTGACGCCGTCAATCGTAGCACCAGATGCTACCGAAGTGACTGAACCACTAAGGGTGAGGTTGCCCGAACTCGTGACCGTGCCAGAGAGCGACAGGCCATTGGCAGAACCAGTGCCGCCCACCGAAGTGACCGTTCCGGTGTTCGACGTGTAGCCGTTAGGGTTGGACGCAGGGTATGCGCCAAGACTGGTAAGCGCAGCGGCAGCGGAGGTAGCGCCTGTACCGCCGTTGGCCACCGCCAGCGTACCGCCGAGCGTAAGCGTTCCCGATGATGTGATTGGGCCGCCAGACAATGTGAGGCCCGTCGTGCCCCCTGAGCCGTTGACGCTGGTTACAGTGCCGGTGTTGCTCGTAAAGCCTGACGGGTTCGATGCAGGGTAAGCGCCGAGAGACGACAAGGCCGCCGCTGCGGACGTTGCGCCTGTGCCGCCTTGGCCGATAGACAGAGCGGTGGTGAGACCCGACAGCGATGTGATGTCAGAGTTCGCGCCAGAGCCAGCCGCGCCGAGGTTGAGACGTGCGCCAGAGGCACTGGTCGCGCCGGTGCCGCCGTTTGCGATTGCAAGCGTACCGCCGAGTGTCAGTGTGCCCGAAGTTGTGATTGGTGAGCCGGTGAAGGAGAGGCCAGTCGTGCCCCCCGATGCGGCCACTGAGGTGACTGTGCCGCCGCCAGCGGTGGAGGTGATAGTGATACCACCCGCGCTGTTCGTGATGCTAATGCCCGATCCCGCCGTCAGGGTCGCCTTCGTGAGCGTGTTGCCTGTGCTGTTGCCGATGAGCAACTGCCCATCGGTATATGTCGTCTGTCCCGTTCCGCCGTTGGCGACAGGAAGCGCAGTGCCCGACAGCGACACGGCCAGCGTGCCTGACGTCGTGACTGGCGAGCCTGTGACCGACAGGAACGACGGGACAGTCATCGCGACGCTCGTCACCGAGCCTGAACCCGTACCGACGCCCACGCCGTTGATGAAGAGGCCCGTTGCGTTGATTGTGCCCGTACCCTGCGCGCCACCCGTCGGTGCGCCGACCTGCACACCGCCAGAGGCAGTCAGTGCAGTGATGTCCGCGTTGCTGCCCGACTGGGCCGCGCTGAGGTTAGAACGTGCGCCTGCGGCTGTCGTGGAGCCTGTGCCGCCCTGCGCAACGGTCAGGGCCGTTGTGAGGCCCGTGATTGAGGTGATGTCGCTATTCGCGCCAGACGCTGCCGCCGCGATGGCAGAGCGGGCAGCAGCCGTTGTGGATGCCGTGAAGACGGAGGTGCCGATGCCTGTGCCGCCGAGGTTGGTAAGGGCCGACGGTGCGTTGACCGCGCCCGTGCCGCCTTGGCTGATAGGGACTGTGCCGACAAAGGCCGACGAAGTGGTCGCCGAGATGATGTCGGTTCCGTCGCAATACAGAATGGCCGTTGCACCCTGAGCGACCAAAGTGGCTGTGCCACTGGCCGTCTTGACGCCGAGCGTAAACGCGCCAGTCGTGGCGTTGTTTACCCAGTATTGCTGCACCGTTGCGGGCACAACGATGTTGGCGTTAGACGCCAGTGTGCCTGTGAACTTGTACGCGATGCGGTTCAGCTCAGAACCAGCAAGCGTATACGTGCCGCCAGTGACAGCGATACTCGTATAATCGAAGGCGAAGACCGCCTGCTGGCCGAGGCCGATGGTGTACCACTGCACGCCGTCGCTTACGACTACGGCGCTGTCGCCCGGCTGCAAGCGCAGCGTGGACGCCGCGTTGATAAGCTCAGTCCCCGCCGGATCGATAGTCAAGTCGCCCTGCCCGCCGTTGCGGACTTGCACGAACCAGCCGTCGCCAGCGGCCACGGCAGTCGGCAAGTTGAGCGTGCCGAGGCCACCGCCCCAGACAAAGACCCTTGCGCGGTCAGGCGCGGTCAGGCTGTAGGGCGTGATGGAGAAGTCGATGACCTCGTAATTCTGCGCGAGTTCCGAACCGTCCGCGACCAGACCAGCGCCAGCCAACGCGGCGGCCTGAGCCTGTGCGGTAGCCGCGCCGTAACGGAACGTGCGCCAGACACCGCCGACAGTGGTGTTGCTGATGAGATACGCCTGCCACTGCTCGCCCGCGCCGATGCTCAGGATTGCGTTACCGACGGCGTTATCGATCGTAATTGTATCGGGGCCGAGGTTGTTGAACAGTATCGTCTGGCCGACGCCGACTGACATTGCGTCAGGTAGTGCTATCGTGTACGGGCCGGTTGGCGTGATGTCGATGATACGTGCGACGACATTGTTGCCGGTGGTGGCTTCAAGCGGCCACTCAAGGACGATGTCGCTGGTCAGTGCGAGGGCGAGATACGATACGTCTGAGGGGTAAATCGTCGTACCGCCGAAGACTTGAGTGAATGACGTGGACATTATTACGCCTCCTTGCGCACGGCGGATCGGTCTAAGATTTTGGCGAGGTCTTCGCCGTTCAACATTGCCGCCGCGCGGTCATACATGTTCTGCCAAACTGGGATGCGTTCGTCGTTCTTGAGGAACGGCGTTGCCTCAACCAGCGTGCCGTAGAGCAGAAGCTGCGGGGCGTATTCTGTAATCCAGTTCGTCTGCACGCTCTCGTCGAGCAATGGCGGCAGTTCGTAATACAGGATTTCGAATGGGTATTCTGCGTCCGGTGTCGGCGCAAGCAGCCAGTGGCTGTAGTCATAGTCGCTGTAGAACAGAGGCGTGTCCGTTTCCAGCGCGTTCGGCCAATAGGACCGCAGATATTCGTAGACGCGGGCGAACAAGACCTTGCGGTTGTCCAACGTCGCGCCAGTGCCGATGCTCATCGACACCGTATCGCGCCAGCGATCAGGCTTTGGGTAGACAGACTGGCCCGCAGAGAGCGTGCCAGTCACGACGTTGATGAAGCCTTCAATCTTCAGCTCGCGGGCGATGCGGCGCTCGGCAAGGTTGATTAAACGTGGAATTTGCTCAAAGACAATCGGATCGGACGCAAGCGTGTTGCCGCGCTCAAGGTAACGCTGCACGTCTTGTTTCAACGTCGTGAATGTCATAGCAGTGGCCATAACGTGCCCCTATATCAGATTTAGCGCATAATAACAGCCTTCGCCGCGACTGTCGAATTGTTTACCCAGCGAGGAACTGCGAAAGCAGGGCGAAAAATGCTCCGAGGGCCGCCAGACCACCAGCCAACTTAGCCTTGGGGCCGAGGGGGGCCTTTGGTTCGCCGTCCATCGGCAGGATTTTGCCTACAGCTTTCTTGAGGATTGCCTTCTCGGCTTCCTTCTGGATGAGTTTCTTCAGATTAAGCATAATCGTTCTCCTTACAACCAAGTAGCGTATTTCTTGGTCTTCAGTTTACGGTCATCGAGGCCGTGTGTGCCCCCGTTGATCCGCTTCGTCAGTGCGAGGATTGCAGCATCGTTGATGCCCTGATCGCAGATGCCCCACAACTTATTACGGTCAAAGAACCACAGCGCACTTTCGATTGCCAGTTCACCCGCGACCAAATCAGGGTTGTCCATGATGTCTGGCCGGTCGATGTACTGCGACAGCGCCTTGTAGTTGTCATGCCCGGTGAGTTGGAGGAAGCCGCGCCCACGGAATTTCCACCCGTCGCCGCTGCTCTCAGGGCCGTTACCCATGCGGTTCGCATAGACTTTGTTGGCAATTTTCATTGGCTGGCGCTCGTAAGCCTTGGCGAGTGCATCAGTCGGGAAGTACTTCCCAAAGATGCCGCGCAAGCCCTTTGCGCCGTAGTTCAGGTTCTCGCTGGTCGCCTTCCAGTTGCCGCTCTCGTGCGCGCACTGCGCGAAGAAGTGGGCGGCACGAACCTTGTTCAGCTTGTAATGCGCTGCGGCGGCCTTGAGCGTGCCGGGGCCGAACGCCCCGTCAGCCGTTACGCCGATTTTCTCTTGTAGTTTTGCAAGGCTCATTGTCCAGCACTCCGCCAATCAGGAAAGTCATTTTCGTCAACTACGCCGTCACCGTTGGCGTCATAGCGCAGGTCACCGCGATACTTCTCCCAAGGCTCCATATCGTCATCATCATCGTCTTCAGGCTCGTCGATAAAGACGGTGGCCTGCGGATCGTCGTATGTTTTCGGTGCCATGTCTGGCGTCAGGTCGAGCGGCGGCAACGGTGCTGGCGCAGGCTCTTCTGGCTCAGGGTCGTTGCGGTCTTCTGGCGGTGGTGGAACCAACTCGCCCTTCATGCCCATCAGCGTGGCGTAGGAGCCAGCCACAGCGCCAACAACCGAGGTCATGACGTATGACAGCAAGCCAAACACGTCCTTGTTGTCGATGATTTCGTTCGATACGAACAGGCCAGCAATCATGGCAATGGTAATCGTGCAGATAACAAATGCCATCGTACGAGCAGCCATGAGGAGCGCCTTGATGCGCGCATCCATTAGTTTATCTTCCATCATCAGTCCTTTCCGGCCAGCGGGTTCGCCAGCGTCTTTTTAATTTGTTCAGCGGTTTGGGCTTCAAGTTCCTTGATGCGGCGCTGTTGTTCCTGATCCTGCTGGCGCAGTTGTTCTATGACGGCGCGCTGCATGGCCATATTCTGCGCATCGCTATTGCGCACGCTGCTCGATACGGCGTCAACCGTCTGGCGTGTGCCGCTCACGCTGCTGGAAATGCTGCCAGTCATGTAATTCAGGGCTTCGCTGTTAATCTTGGTCAGACGCTCGACGCTCGTGACGCGCTCATCCAGCACCGAAATGCGGCTCTCGATGTCAGACAGGTCGGGCGGCACATAAGCCGCTGTGACTTCCTTCATGGTCAGGAACTGCTGATACACCTGAAAGCCAGCCCACAGACCACCAATGATAGTTGATAGGGCAGCAAAGATAATGGCAATTTTACCACTGCTCAGTTTACCAATCTTAAAACTGAAGCCGCTCTCGTCGAAGGCGACCTTGGGTTCCTCATCTGTACTGCTCATCTACCATCTCCTGCCAACGGGCATCATTCGTCTGCATCAATCGATACAATTCAAAGTTTGCATCCCGCAGCCTTCGGTTGCGGTATATATCACGAACTGCGTAAAAGTCAGCCCTATCTTGCAGGGATGTCTGCGTGTACGCAGCGAAGCCCGGCACGGCTCCCATAGCTGAAATCGTTTCGCCTTGACCCTCGGACATGCCGCTTTCGGACTGCGGCGCGTTTCCGGCAGAAACCGCAGGTGGAGGCGAACCGAGGCCCAGAGACTCGACCGTGTTGGACACAGACATCGGACTGCCTGCCGAGATTGCCATGTCCAGTGGCGATGACCCTTGCGACACAGACATGCTCGGTCCCTGCACGAACGACGTGCCGAAGGCGTTATCGAAGCGCACCTGCACCGTAAACGCGCTCGATGCCGAGGCGTCCTGTGTCTCTTGCGTGGTGCCAGTTTGCGATTGTAGACTGCCCTGCGCCTGTTGCGTGTCCTGTACGGCGGCGTCTTGCTGTTGCGCGCTGTCTTCGGCAGTTAAGCCGACTGCGGCCAGTGCAGCGACTTCGCTGGGGTCAAGCCGCTCGGCGTCGTCGGCCTCAGCCACACTGACCTCCTCGGCAGTTTCAGCCTCCTCTGCGTCGGCTTCAGGCTCTTCTGCGGGTGTTGCAGTCTCAGCGGCCTCGGCGGCCTCCTCAGCACGTTCCAACGCGGTTTCGGCCACCTCTTGCGCCTGAGCTATTTGCTCTGGCTCAAGCTCCGTGCTCTGCTCCACGGCTTCGGTGGTGGCGGCCACAGGGTCGGGCGTAACATCTACGGCGGCTGGCGGACATGTCGGGTCCATCGGCGTTGCGTTGCAGTCAACGGCTACGACCTCTGGCTGAGGTGCGATCCACGACAAGAGGCCCGACTGGTTCTGTAGGAACTGCGCGTTGCGCCCGTAGAAGAGCGGGATATTGTCGTCCGCAGTTGGGCCGGTGAGGCCCGCAGTAAAGTCGCGGTAGCCGGAGAAGCCGAGGTTGCCGAAGTTCAGTTGTATTTTACCGTCGGCGAAGAGGCCAATCTCAAAGGTGCTGCTGTTGTTCGTGCCAAACTCGTTCACGCCGTACCAGCCGAACAAGATCGAGCCATCATCCCGGCGGTAATATGGGTTGCCCGTGTAGCTGATTAGGTCTGACCAGTAAGCATATATCGTGTTGCGCTGTGCCATCTCGATGGGCTGGCCGTTGCAGCACAGATGATTGCCGCTTTGGAACGACACAAAGCCGTTGCTCGACACCCAAACGTCAGTGAATATCTGGCCCCAATACTCGAAATCAAAGCCGAGAGCCACGTTCCGCGTGTTATCGTCGCCTAAGTTTAGCGGCGTCATTGTCGTAGGAGCGCCAAGAATTTGCGGCGGGATAAGCGCAGGCTCGTAGGTCTGCGCAGCCGCAGATGTGCTGACCAGCAATGCCGCCAGCAAAGAGATTAGACGCTTAGTCTGCGTCGGGACGGCGGTCGGCATTTTCTTCCCATGCCGCTGTCGCAGCTTCACCGATTGCGCCCATGAACGGGCAGGGCGTGCCAGCCATTTCCATAGCCTTAAAGACGCGTGGGTCTTGGCACAGGAGGCTCACGGCGGCAACGCGCATACCCATGTCGTACAGGGTCTTCGACAGCTTCATCCGCTCGCAGTTCTGATCGCGCACAGTGCGCCCAGCCGACAGGCCAATGATTTGCGTCTGCACTGCGCCTGACTGGCCGGTGGTGCAGAGGTCTTGGCTGTAGGACATCATGCTCGGCGCGATGGCGCTGGGCGGCGGCGACTTGATGTTCTGGTCGATTATCTGCCGATTGACGCTCTCGCTGTAGCTCTTGCTGTCGCTGACATTGACGTTGTTGTTCTGGTTGACGTTGTTCGTCGTGCTGTTGATTGTGTCGCTGTTGATATTGCGATTGGTGCTGTTGGACGTGCTATTCACGCTCTGATTTATCGTGCTGTTGCTCGTGTCATTATTGTAATTGTGGTTCGAGTTCGAGTTCACCGACGTGCTGGTTGACGTGTTCTGGTTGATATTCGTCATGGTGCCAGAGTTGATATTCTGGTTCACGTTCGTGCTGGTGGTCGTGTTGTTATTGTTGTTCGTCATCGTGCCAGAATTGACGTTCTGGTTCACGTTCGTATTGGTTGACGTGCTGGTGGACGTGTTGTTGTTCGTATTGGTGCTGGTGGACGTATTTGTGTTGTTCGACGTGCTGTTGGTCGTCGTGTCATAGACGTATGATACCGGCGCAGGGGTTGTCTGCGCGAACACGAGAGAAGCCGCGCTAGTGGCGGCCACAAAACCAAACAGAAACCGTTTCATCATCGATCCGCCTTATTATCCAATTTGTCCTCAATCCGGCGGAGGTGTATCATCACCTCGTCGAACTTCTTGTCGATGGCGTTGAACTTCTCGTCACCGAAGCCAAGGCGCGCCTCCAAAAGCGTCAGCTTGTTGGTGAGGTTGACCCAGACGGTTATCAACGCCCCGATGAAGCTCAGGGCGGTGATAACAAAGCCAAGGACGGTGAAGAGAGTGTTCGTGTCCATTATTTTAGGTTCCGCAGCTTGTAGATGGCGGTCAGATACGTGTCTGTGACGCTGTCAACCAAGTTGCCCACTGCGCGGTTGCCCTTGCAGATGTCCTCGTGATGCTCTTCGATCCAGTCCGCATCAGCCTCTAGGAGCTTCAGCACGTCACGCTCTGCCACCTTCGGCGCGGGTATATTGCCGATAAGCTCGAATGCGCCTTGGTAGGCTTCTACGAGCTTGTCGATTGCATCGATGACGTCGTCGTAGAAGTCGCCCAGTGACATGTGCTTTGCGAAGCTGCCGTCGCCCTTCGCACGCCAGTGCTCGAAGTGAGCCACGTTGCGTGCGTAGAACACGCGGCTGATGAGTTCCTCTATCATTCGGTCGGTTCCTCTTGCGGTAGCTGGGCCTCAGCCTGTTGCTTGATTTTCATGAGAAGAGGAAACGCGCCAGAAGACGTTGGCAGGTTGCCCAAAGTCTGAAGGACGGCGTTGATTTCTTCGACGTTCAGCGTGATATTGATTTCCATTGTTATGCTCCTTCGGCCCAAGGCAGCGGTGGCGTCACTACGGGCGGGTCTATCTGGTCAGCAATCTGCTGCGCCACATTCGCCTCATAGCTTGCAACTTGCTCTTCGCCAAGGGCGGCTTGCACCCAGCCAATGACCTGCGCTTGAGTGAGGTCGGCATATGGCGTGAACGGAGCATCAGGGTCGATGCTGACGCCCTGTGAGCCGTATACGCTGCCGGAATAGGTGCCGTCTGTGCCAGTGAGCGTCCAGTGGACGTTGAAGACCACATCGGTTTCGCCGTCTTCTTCAGGGTATGCGTCCATCTGCACGACGGCCCAAGTGTTCGTAATGGTCATTTTAGTTTCCTTCTAGTTGAGCCACGCGGGCACGGAGTGATTGAATTTCCTTAACGAGCATCGGGACGAGCTTGGCGTAATCTACACCCATCATCATCTCCTTGTCTTCGGGAACAGTAACTGCTTCAGGGGCAACAGGCAGCAACTCCTGTGCGACCATACCATAACGCCAATGCACATCGTCAGCTTTGAAGTCCCAGCTACGAACCTTGATGGTGTCAATCAGGCTACCTGCATCTGGGGCATCAACGATGTTCTTTTTAACTCGCGCATCTGAAGTGGTGGTGTACGAGGTCGTACCGCCAGACCAAGAAATCTGCCCGTTGTTAGTCCCGCCGTTATATTCAAAGTACGCGTAAATGCCGCTGGACGCTGCCGACTGCCGGATTAACAACCCACGGTCATTAGCGTTAAGCGTAAGTGGCCACGACCCAGCCGTTGTAGTCTTATACTCGTTTGATGTGTTGCCCCCAAGCGGTGCTGTGGTGCCAACCAAAAGGTAGCCGTCAGTGGAAATGCGGGCGCGTTCTGTGGAGCTTGTTTGAAAAGCAATCGGGGCCGCTTCTTCGGCTATAAGGACAAACGCGCCCGTACCGCGATGGCTAAGTTGAGAATTAGCGTTGGCCCCATTGTTACCCCGAAGCATACGAAACCCGTAGTCACTGTAGGTTGTATCACCAATAAGGTCGATGTAAGCAAAGTTGCTGCCTGTGCGCCCGTAACCAACCTCAATGCTATTGCCGTTGTTGAAGCCTTGGCCCATGTAGATGTTGCCAGAAAGACCGACGTTCCCTGTTACATCAAGCGTATGGTTGGGTGCAGATGTACCAATCCCGACAAGACCCACGCTAGTGATACGCATGCGTTCTGAGCCGTTGGTGCTGAAGCCCCAGAATTGGCTTGCGTAGTCGTACAGTGCCAGCGTCTGCAAATAGTTGTCTGAGCTATCAGCGCCATCAATCGAAAAGTAGGTGTTGGTGCCACCAGTGTTATTATTACCATGAGTAAGCACGGTAGAGCGGTAGGTGCCTGCTGGCCCCTTGAGCCGGACGCGGCCAGACTGAAATTGGGTTGTACTTGTGTTCTGAGAGCGTAGTTCCGAGCCGACGCCCGAGGCATGTAGCAATGATGCTGGTGAACTCGTACCAATCCCGACGTTGCCGCTGCTGTCGATGCGCATTGTTTCCGTCCACGTTGCGGAGTTTTGCCGCGTGCCAAAAACAAGATGGACACCAGAACTATCAATGGAGTTAATTTTCCAGCCATACCCGGCCCCAAATGAGGACGTTGCATACTCTAGACCCCCAACGGCCTGAAGCGATGCGGAGGTATCCTCTAATTTAATACGCCCTTGGAAGGTTGCGTCTGTCGCGCCAATGTCGCCAATCTGAAGCCTTGTCGTTGGCGAACTCGTACCAATCCCGACGTTGCCGCCGTTCACGAGGCTCATAATTGGAGAGCCGAGAGCGCCCCCCGAAAGAATATCAAGCTGGGTGCCCGTCGCTTGAAGTCTCATATCCCATGCATTGCCGACTGGGCGGAGCATGAGGTAGTTGCCGTCCCTGATTTCCGTAGTGCCACCAGTAATCGTCAAACGACTGCTAGGCGAACTCGTACCAATCCCGACGTTGCTGCTACCGTTGATGCGCATAGCTTCTGCGCCGCCAGTACTAAAAGCAATCTGGCCGTTGTCGGTAAAGGCTGCGGTGTAGAAATCAATATTGCTACTTACAAATTGGTTCGCTGAACCAGACATTGTCTGAATGCTTCTCACCAACGAGTTGGCAGTTACAAAGCCGGTACCGTTAGATACCCGTATGTTGCCGTTAACTTGTAGCGCTGAACCGGGCGAACTCGTACCAATTCCGACGTTGCCGCTGGATGCAACACGCATACGTTCGGCCCAACCTGAGCCACCAGCTTCATATGTCCAAAACGTCATGTTCGATGACGCGGCTGTTGAGTTGGCAGTGAGGACGGTAGTTTGGGCGGAGTTGTCGTAGCCTATCAACAAGCCTTTGTTGCCAGAACCGTCTACAATCTTGCTGACGTTAGAATAACCAAGGCCGCTGTTTACCCCGTTTTCTGTTACATCAAGCGGCACGCTGGGCGTGGCCGTACCAATCCCCAGCCGGTCGTTGCTGTTGTCCCAGAACAGGTTAGCGTTGTCCTGTGTATATACGCCTGAAGCGCCAGCAAACACGACGGAGCCAGCGGTAAAGGTGGTATTCGTACCTGTGCCGCCATTAGCTACGTTCAGCGTGCCCGCGAGCGTGATCGCACCAGTCGTGGCTGACGATGGTGTGAGGCCCGTTGTGCCTGCGCTAAACGACGTGACGCCGATGCCCGACAGCGTGGCCCATGATGGAGCGCCGCCGGTATTGCCTACAAGCACCTGACCCGTAGAGCCAACAGCGGTCGCGCTTATGGCCGAAGTGCCGTTACCCAACAGGACGCCGTTTGCAGTCAGTGTCGTTGCGCCTGTGCCACCCTGCGCCACTGAGACCGTGCCAGACGTAATCTGCGACGCGGCGATAGCGATGGACGACGAAGACGCGGACGTGACCTGACCCTGCGCGTTAATCGCCAGAACGGGCACGGACGATGCGCTGCCGTATGTCGATGCGCTTACGCCCGTGTTCGTGATGCTGAAGACCGTACCGGCCAGCGTGAGGCCAGTGCCCGCAGAGTACAGGACGGGCGCGGCGAACTGCGTGAAGACAATCGCCGTCGTGCCGACAGTGATTGGCAGTGGCGTCTGCTGCACCCACGACGTGTTGGACTGCGTCGATCCTGCCGTGACGAGGAAGAAGTCGCCCGCGTCAATCTGGTCAACGCCAGTGCCTGCGCTGTCGAAGTCCGTTGCGCGTGTCAGGATGTACGGCGTCGAGCCGTCACCAACCTGCGTGACGGTGTAGACGCCGTTGTTTGCCTGCGCCACCTCGTTCTTGACCAAGATGCGGTTGCCCACAACCGCAGCCACGCTGTCAACGCTTAATGCGCCGTTGGCGTTAGCCGTGAGCGTTGCACCAACGCCGGAAGTGCCGTTGTTGTATGTGTTGGCTGGCAGAGCCGCAGCCGTTGCCAAGCGCACGGACTGGTGGAAGTTGATGCCCGACGCGATGCTGTCGGCGTACGTCTTGTTGACGATGTCCGTGCCGCTCGTTGGTGATGTGCTGATCGTGCCTGTGGTGAGCGCAATCGACGTGATGTCTGTGTTGGCACCAGAGGCCGCCGCGCTGAGGTTTGTGCGCGCAGTGCCCGCCACGCTCGCGCCTGTGCCGCCATTGGCCACAGCAACGATGCCAGTGACGTTTGAGGCCGTGCCCGTCGTGTTCTGGTTGAGCGTCGGGATGTCGGCTGCAACGATGGCGCGGAACGTCGGAACGCCCGCAGAGCCGTTCGGTGCCGCAAGGACCGTGTTGGCCGACTGCGACGCGAAGTCGGATGGCGTGACGACGAGCGTCCCGCCGAGTGTCAGCGAACCTGCGGACGTCACTGTGCCGCTCAGGCTCAGGCCGCTGACTGTGCCGGTGCCTGAGACTGACGTCACCGTGCCTACGTTCGACGTGTATCCGGCAGGGTTGCTCGCGGGATACGCGCCTAAGTTCGTCAGGGCGGTGGCTGCGTCTGTCGCGCCAGTTCCGCCGTTGGCCACGCCGAGCGTGCCGCCAAGGGTCAACGTGCCAGAAACCGTGATGGGTCCGCCAGTGAACGACATGCCAGTCGTGCCACCGCTTGCGTTGATGCTGGTTACGGTGCCGCCACCGATAGGTGCCTGCCAGAACGGCGGAGCCAAGCCACCAGCCGACACCAGCACATCACCTGCGTTGCCTGACGTGGGCGTCAGGTTCAGCCGGTCATTGCTGGAATATGCGATGGCACCGACAACAGGAGACAGGCTGTTGCCGGTGCCGCCACGGGACAAGGGGAGCACGCCTTGCGTTTCCGTGGTGTCGCTCAGGTCCACCGCAGGGTGAACGTGATCTCCACGCGCGGCAACAGTCGAGACACCGGGGGAACCGGGACCGAGAGGCTCAGGCGTTGTAGATGAAAAGTTTACAGCGAACGAACGGTTGGCAGAGAGGTCTCCGCCGCCCGTTAGACCCGCGCCAGCCGTGATTGTGCGGCTGGTGGGGACGTAACCTGAAAGTACGATAGGCGTGTTTGTGACGCCTGTGACGCGCCCCTGTGCGTTAATCGTGAGGACTGGCACGCTGTCGGCAGCACCGTAAGTGCCTGCCGTGACGCCCGTGGTGGTCAGGCGGCTGTCGTCAACGCCGCCCGGCAGAATGTAGAGCGTGCGGTTGGCAGACAGGTCTCCGCCGCCGCCCAGACCGCTGCCTGTGTTGATTTCACGCGTTGACGGCACCGCGCCAACGGCGGCGATGTTCGCGAACTGAACCTTATAGGTGTTGCCCTCGATCACATACGGCAGATAGCCGAGTGTGCTCGTGCCTAGATATTCTGGCAATCCCGTGATGCGGGTCGGGATAAGATTGCTAGGTACATCACTCATGGTTCAAGGTAATCCTCTCCGTCCTCGGTGATGAGGAAGTAGTTATCGTCTTGCGTTATGACGCCAGCGGGGTCTGTCCCGATAGGCGCATCTGGCCGCGTGAATGGTAGCAGAATATTGTCTGGCTGGCGAGCGGGAAGGCGATACGGATCGTATTGGTCCCTATCCTTCTCGCAGACCAGCAAGCCGGGGTAATTCGGGTCGGGCATCAAGTCGCCCAGCGGCATCTTGATGGAGCAACGCCCGCATATGCCGATTGCCAGCGTTGTATTGCCGCGTGTGTTGAGAAAGCGGGGCATCAGCCGTCCAGCGCCACGTCTGGGCGCGGAAAGCGCAGTGTGATGTCCTCTGGCTCCCGCGCAGGCTCGCGCCACGGGTCATAATCGTCCACGTCGTCGATGCAGACCTTCAGCGTCGGGATATTCCGGTCGCTGTACAGGTCATCAATGGGGAATTTACGCTTGCAGCGGTCACAAATGCCGATGCCGAGGTGATTTCGCCCGATGGTGTTGATGTAGCCCTCAACAGCCATGATTTTACCTCGTGTACGGTGAAATATTGGGGGCGATCATCATCGGACTGTTGTCGCGCTCTTCCATTTGCGCGATATTCA
>Ga0181363_1000270_pt1 | contig 15092 bp, 16 predicted proteins | sample Fa13NDMLBSN_FD_130109 | JGI IMG/M metagenome (GOLD analysis project Ga0181363, IMG submission 130109) | Freshwater viral communities from Lake Michigan, USA - Fa13.ND.MLB.S.N | ecosystem: Environmental > Aquatic > Freshwater > Lake | place: USA: Michigan | collected 2013-09-23
AGGAACTGGAAGGGGCGTTGGAATCAATCGAAGAATATTGGAACGGATCGAACAACGAAAGAGCAATGCAGGACGCTTGCGAATATGCCGTAGAAACAGCCCGCGCCGCCCTCGCCAAGAAAGGAACGGAATGAAAACATCAGGGGGAAGAAGGTAAAAGCGTGAGTGCTGGGAAGGGGGACCGTCCGAGACACAAACCCGGCATTTACGGGAAGGGATATTCTGATATTGATTGGAGCGACAAACCCCATGACAAGACCACTCAAATCCCACGGCATATCGACAGAGAAAGACCCGAGAACGCACAGGCTCCGATACCGGGTAAAAGCCAAAGGCCCAGCCGCAAGCCAAGCCGATAGAATAAAGCGGGGACACGAACTCCTCCAAGATGCGGTTCACTCCAACCCCGGAAGGTTCGTCCCGGCGGCACAGGTGCTCCTCGACTTCTTTGCTCGGGAGACGAACCAAACGAAGATCGGGCCGCAGGACGAGGACAGGGCATACACCCTGATGGAGAGGTTTATCTCGCACCTTCTTTTTTATCGGGAATACGACAAGGTTGCCGGGATACTTTGGCCCAAGACGCTGTTCACCGCCGAACCCTACTCCGTCAGCGAGGTATGGCGGCACGTCGCAGAGCACCAGCAGGCGTTTATTGTCGGGCCGGGGGGTGTGGGGAAGTCCTACAGTCTGGCGGCATGGCTTTTGATCGATTGGATGGCCGACCCGGAATGGACGCATGTAAAGCTTCTCTCGGTGACGAAAGCCCACGCCGAAAAAAACATCTTCGCCCACGTTAAAAACCTCCATGCGGCGAGTGCGTTTCCAATACCGGGGGAAGTGTTGGCAAACTCGATCCGGGTGGGGAGCAGGCAGAACTCGGGCTTCCAGTTGACGACGATACCCCAAGGGGACAGCGGGGCGGGACGGCTCCGGGGGTGCCACCCGGACCCGAGGCCGAAGCCACACCCGAAGTTTGGAACGCACAGCCGAATCAGGATTGCCTTGGATGAAGCGGAATTGATCGGAGACGGGGCATACATCGACATCGGCAACCTGCTGCTTACGGAAGGCTCCGACGCCGACCACATGAAGATCATCGCTGCGACAAACCCAAAAGATCAATCCACCCCCTTTGGAAGGTGCTGCGAGCCCCCCTTCGGCTGGAAGGACATCAGCCCCGAGGGATCGCATTGCTGGAAGGGACAGAACGGGGTGCAAGTCCTCCGGCTTGACGGAGCCAAGACCGAAAACGTCCGGCAGAAGAAACTGGTCTACCCCGGCTTCATGACCTACGAGGGGTATCAGCGATATATCGAACGTGGGGCAAACGACTCCGAAGCATGGACGATGGCAAGGGGGTTCTGGCCCCCAAGCGGAACCGTTGGGGGATACATCCTCCCCACCGACCAATTCGACAAAGCCGAAACAACAGCCGACTTCATCTTCACCGGAACGCCGATAGAGATAGGAGCCGTAGACACAGCCCTCGAAGGAGGAGACGACTGCGTATTCGGACACGGAAGGTTCGGATGGGCATGGGGGGTCCAGATGCCGGATGGCCGAAAGATAAAGTTCCCCAAACACATCCCCTGCCTCCAAGCAATACAAGCAACAGTCCTCCCCAAAGGAGACGCCGTAAGCATGGGAAAGGCCATTAAAGCCGCAGCCGAAGGATGCAACATCCTCCCAGAAAACCTAATCCTCGACATCACAGGCAACGGTTCAGGCCCATACGCTTGGCTCCGTCACTACTGGACCGAAGGAGAGATAGTAGACATCAAAGGCATAGACTCAGGCACTTCCGCCTCCGACATGCCCATCTTCCAAGAAGACTCCCAAATCGCTTCAGAACGATTTAAAGGGATGCACTCGGAGCTTTGCTTCTCCGGGGCGGCATGGTTGCAGTTCGGATACCTCAAGATGAAGAAGGGATTCCCGGTTGCGGAGATCCGGCGGGAGGCAACGAGTCGGCAGTATTTGACCCAAGGGAAACTCCGGGTGGTGGAGAAGAAGGAAACCTTCAAAGCGAGACTTCGGTGCAACAGCCCGGACAGATGGGACATGCTTTGCCTTATGGTCCAGCGAGCCCGGCAGATCGATATGGGGACGATGCAGATATCGATGACCCGGCCCGAGCAGGTCAAAGCGGAGCCGAAGGACTGGTTCAAAGGAAGCCGAGGGGAAGACCCGAGCGATGCCGGGGTTGAATTTATCGACCTGAACTGATAGAACCGAAGCCATGAGCCAAACCGTAATCAAAAGCATGATCCCCCCCGGAGGGTGGTGGATGACCGACAGGGACGTAAAAATGGAGGGACCGACGTTTGATGGCCTTGTTTCGGCTTTGGAGGCGTTCCGAAAGGTAAACGGCTTCCCGGTAGGGATTCCGCTTCAGGACGCCACAGAGGCCATTTGTCGGCGAGCCCCGGCCTATTGCAAGGGGCAGGCACCAGCCGAACCGGAGAAGCCGAAAGGGAAAGGCCTGTCCAGCCTCCGGGAGAACCTGCTCCAAAGGGTAGCCGGATGGGCAAAGGAGCTGTTTCGGGCCATCCCGAGCCGAAGGGTAAGCACCGCCGAAACCCACCGAAGGATCAACATCTGCCTGAATTGCCCGAAAAGAAGGCCATGGGACACCTGCGGGAGCTGCGGGGGCAAGATAGCCGATACCCGGAAGATGCTCAAAATGATCGCGCCGAAGCATGAAGACGTTCTGGCCTGCGGGGAACTTGGCTTTGACATCGGCACGGCGGCAATGCTGGAAAGGGACGACATTCGCCGGGGGAAGCCGAAAGGTGATGTGAACCCCGAGTGCTGGATGCGTTGACAACCGAAGGCAGAGCCGATAGAACAACCCTTGTGGCGAAAACGGCGGATGGTGTCCGGGGAGATCCCGGAACTTAGGTGCTTTGCAAATTACACCTCATGAAACAAAGCCGACGCCCTTTTGATCTTTTACATTTTCGGGCCTGATTTGGATTCGACGGTTTCACGTCGCGTCTGGCTTCATGCGGAGGATGGTGGTCGGCTCCTGATGCCCACCGAAACGAATCGACAATAACGTCCGTTCCAGCCGTCTCGGCAACCCTGCCGATATGGTCCTGACCGCCTAATCGCAGTCAGCGTCAAACCCCGCACGATGGTTAAGGGTGAGGCGAGTCTGTTCCATCAAAACCTGTGCGTCAGCCGTCAGCAAATACGGTTGGCTGGTGGAAGCGGTGGCGAAAGTCACCCCCAATTAAGCATGTCAACCCCAGCCGTAGCGGTAGCCGGACCGGAGTTCGACCCTCCGCAGGTCCACAAGCTTTAATATCTCCGAGGTAAAATCCCCCGTCTGAGGGAGCCCAAGCGGAGAAAATAAACAGACAACCCCCGACGCCTCTACACAAAGCGCACCAGCGGGGGTTCTTTTTTGCCGTGACACCACCCCCGCCGAATGATAAACCTCCCTCCATGCGAATCGGCTCCAGCAGAGAAACCCCGAGAAGGGGATTGCAACGGGGGGTAATATCCTCCCGGAAGGTTGCTGCCGCCCCGGTTGCGATGTCGCCCCGGCCCAAGCCTCCCGCCGCGCCGAAGCCGAATCCTCCCGGACCCAAGGACATGTCCAAGGAGCAGAAGTTTTACTACGCCATGCTCCCAGCAGCCGAGAAGGTAGCGGCAAGCCTGAATGTCCCAGTAAACGCCGTCCTTGCCCAATGGGCTTTGGAGTCGGGGTGGGGAAACAGCAAGCTCGCCAAGGACGCCAACAACTACGGCGGGTTGAAAACCGGAAGCTCATGGAAGGGACAGCAGGTCGCCATGCCGACGAAGGAAAAGGACGGCACCGAAACAATTACAGCCGCCTTCCGCAAATACGACTCCCCGGAAGCCTACGCCGACGACTTCATCGCCTTCATGGGCAAGCCCCGATACAAGGGAGTGAAGGGAGCCGAATCGGCGGAAGACTACGCCATGCGCCTCGGGGAGGCCGGATACCACCAAGACACCGACGGGAAGTATGCGAAGCAAGTGGCGTCGATTGCCAAGCGTTTGTCCGGCATGGCTCCGGCCCCGGCTCCGATGCCGGGATTTATCGGCACCCTCGCCCAAACGATCCAGCCGTAACCTCGGCACCCGCCCGACCCCCTTGTGCATGTATTGTTTGACAGGCACATAATGTAGTGTTAAACCCTCGAAATCATGCAAATCCGGTCAAATCACCTCAAATATTGAGAAAAAACGCCAAAATAACCGGATAACACCCCAAATCTCACCGAAATGACACCAACCACTCCTTCCCCTGATTCCCCGAATCCCTCCGGCACCGGAGACAACGGGCTGACCAACAATCCGGGGATCGAGCCGGACGGGACAATCAAACGCCGAGCCGTAAAGAACGCCCAGCAAGCCCTACAGATCGCCCAGACCTTGGACAACGACGGGATTGAACGGGACAAGAAGTCGGCGCTGGTGGATGCCGAATACAACGGGACGGCACCGTGGGACCAGAAGAAGCTGAAAGCAGCCAAGCAGGGATGGCGGTTTAATATCTCCACGCAGTTCCTGATGTCAATGATTGATCGCCGGGTTCCCTCCCTCGTCCGGGCCGTCGAAAGCACATCCTCCCTTTCCAACTCGGCGCTGCCCGACTCCTACCCCGACGCCGCCAAGAAGACCCTCAAGTTCCGCAAACGGCTGACGAAGGTCATCCGGGCATGGCCGGGGTGGCGGGAGTTCCTGAACGGTGCCGCCCTCCAGAACGTCCTCCAAGGCTACTGCGCGGCGGCATGGCGCACGATCTACGATTGGCGGGTGGAGTTCGTCAAGCAGGGGGACTTCCGGGTGCCGGAAGGAACGACCCTCAAGTCCGAAGAATGCGAAGTGTTCTCATGGAACGCATGGTGGAAGCCCTCGAAGCTCCTCACGAACATCCTGAACCCGGAAGCCGAAGAAGCCGGATGGAACGTGGAAAACTGCATCAAGGCCATCAATGAGGCCAAACCGAAGCAGAAGGCCAACGGAGCCGACAGCACCGGGAAGGCACTGATTGACTTGGCCGACCTCCAAAGGGAAGGCGTTGCCGCAATGAACTACGCCAACGGGGAAGTCGGAATCGACTGCAAGGACATAAAGTTCATGGAGATTGACGGCAGGGCGACCCAATACCTGATCCGCAAAGGGGACGGCTTGGAGCTTTTCAAGCGGGAGGACTTTTATCCCTCCATGGGATATTGCGTCCAGTTCATCAGCATCGAGGAAGGGAACAACACGCTTTATGGAGCCCGAGGGATGGGCCGGAAGCTTTACAACATCGCCCGAGCAACGGAGAAGGTCCGCAACCTGTTCTTTGATTGCGTGTCGATGTCGGGGTATCAGTGGTTCCGCAAAGACCCGAACGAGGTCGGGAACAAGAAAAGCCAAGAGGCACAGATTCAGGTATCGGCTCCAATGGTCCTGATCAACATGAAGGGGGAGGCCATTGTCCGTCCGGCAGGGCAGAGCACCGAAGCCTTCATCCAAGCCAACCAGATGCTTTCGATGCTGGCCGAGAACGTGGCCGGGACGGTATTGCCGACGCAGCAGCTTTCCCCGGCGGTGGACGACAAGACGGCGACCCAAGCCAAGATCGAAGCCACCCGCGAGGAAGAACTGAAAGCCTCGGTCCTTGAGCGCTGGGTGCTTCAAATCTCCGATGTGGTTTCCATCATGCAACGTCGGCTATGCGACCCCGAAACAACGGACGACATTGCCCTTCGGTTCCAAAGGGAACTCATGGAAGAGGACGGCCTGAGCCAAGAGGAAATCATCGAGCTGGCGAAGCAACCCGCAGCCCAGAGCGTTTACAACGCCTCCCAAGTGCTCCGAAGCCAGCTTGCCGAGATTGCCCAGAAGTGGGGAGCCACCGGAGCGGTGGACATGCGCTCCTTGGCCCGGTTGGACATCGAGGCGGCGGTGGAGGAGTCCGTTTCCCGAGAAATCCTCAAGGGACCGACCCAAGACGAGGACATCCTCATGGAAGGTTCCCGGATGCAGATGCTCGAGTTTTCTTCGATGCTGGACGGGTTCGACGTTCTGGTATCGCCGGAAGATTCGCACGAAGGCCACCTCATGGGAGCCGAGCAGCTGATCAAACAGCAGATGCCGAAGCTTACCCCCGAAACGATCACGCCCCCCTTGGCGCAGGCGGTGGCGAAGCTGATCCTGCATTGCGAAGGCCACGTCGAAGGATTGAAGGCCAAGAAAGCCCCGAAGGAGATGATTGCCAAATACTCCGACATGCTGGCAAAAGGCGGGGAGGCTTTGAAGCAGGTCATCGCGGCACGGCAGCAAATCGAACAGCAGCTTGCCCAAGGTGCGGCACAGATGAACCTCGTCGCCGAAACCGAATCGGCAGGATTGCCCCCGACAGCCCCGGACGAACCCGCCCCGGTGCCGAGCAACATCGAAGCCATTATCCCCCCGCAGTAAACCCAACCGAACCCACCACACCCAATGGCATCCGAATGGACAAAGGCCCACGCCTCGGCCTCACGTAGATTTTTCAAATCCGACGCCGGGATCGCGATGCTTTCGCTGATCCGGTCTGAACACCCCAAGACCAAGGACGCGACGACCTCCGAACACGCCGCCCTTATCGGTAGCCGAAAGGAAGGCCGGGAGGAAGTCTTGGAAAGGATCGATGACCTACAGGAATGGACCGACCCGACCGAAGGCGACGAAGGCCAAGACAACAATGTGCTTTAACCAACTGAACCCAAAACCGAGAAACCGATATGAATAAATACGCATGGCTCCACAAACAATTTATGAACACCGACGCCGGGGGAGGCGGGGGGGCGCTGCTGGAGGTTTTGGACATGGACGACGGCAACAGCCAGACCACGACCACCAACCCGGATTCGATCAAGACCCGGTTGGGAGACATCCAATCGGCTGCTTCGATGTCAGACGACGACCTGAACGACCCGGTTCCTCCGGCTCCGAAGGAGAAGGTCGAAGACCCCGAACCCTTGGAAGAACTCGGAGGGAAGACCCAAACCCAAGTCCTGCCCGACATCGACCAGACCATCGCCGGGAAGAAGAAGGACGTTCCGGCAGGCAAGCCGGGGGAAGAAAAGCCATTTGACCCGGAGAAGGCCGACACCGAGGTGGACAGCGCAGCCCCCCGAGCCGGATCGCACCCGAAGACGGTGGACGACTTCAAGAAACTCAAGGCGACGACCAAAAGCGCGATTGCCTACGCCAAAACCCGAGACGCCGAGCTGGCGACGTTGAAGCAGCAGTTGGAAGCGGGACCGAAGCCCGAAATCATCAAAGCCAAAGACGAGGAGGTTGCCCAACTCAAGGCGCGGGTCGACGAGCTGGAAAAATACGAGTTCATGGTCCGGCCCGAGGCCTCGAGCTACCTCAAGAAGGAGTTCGACGAAAAGATCACCAAGGCGTCGGACGGCATCTACGGCTTGCTCAAGGCCGGGGGATTAAAGGACGAACCGGGCGAAACCGAAGTCAACGGCCAGAAGATCAAAACGTGGAGCATGAACGACATCAAGGCCAAGGGGGGACCGCTGAAGTATGCCCCGTATTCGTGGTGGGCGAAGAATGTCTTTCCCGGCATGGACCCGCTGGAAGCCAAGAAGCTCGACTCCCAACTCATGGCGCTGCACGAAGCCGAGGAATCGAAGCGGACGGCCATCGAATCCGCGCCGGAGAAGGTGAAGGAGATTCAGGCCAAGATGGCGCAGGAAGGCCAGCAGAAGTCTCAAGAATGGCTCGGGGCGGCGAAGAAACGTGCCGAAGAACTCCAAGAGCAGGTTCCCTACGGCAAGATCATCCCGATCACCGAAAAGATGACCAAGGAGGAAAAAGCCCACGCCGAAGAGGTCAACGCCTTCCACGCCGAGGCAGTAAAACTGTTCCCCACCCTCCTTGCCCCTCAGACCCCCCAGCAGGCCGTGGACATCGCCTCGGGCTTCGTCAACGGGCTCTGGATCGAAAAGGAGAACATCCGCATGGCCGGGGAAATGAAAGCCCTACAGGCCAAGCTGGAAGCCGCCGAAACGAAGCTGGGACTGCGGAAGAAAGCCGCTGACACCCGGCCCGGAACGGTGGTGGCTCCGAAGGACAACCCCTCCAAGAACGCCGTCGCCGAACGGATCGCCCTGATGGCAGGGAAGCGGTCTGCCGAAGAAGTGATGTCGGAAATCTCCGGCAGCAACGACGAATAAACCCAAACCCAAACCCGAACCCACGAAAGCCCACATGAATAAAACAGCATCGAAAGACCAGTGCCTCGCCCATCTCAGCCGCCTCCCCATGAAGGAGGCAATGGCCATCCTCAAAACCCAAGAACGCGGGATCAAGCTGATCCTCAACACCCGGCGAATCGGAGTCGAAAACCGTGAGTTGCTTGCGGCGGATATGGTGAAGCGGGGAATCAAGATTCTGGAAGACGCCCCGGTTGCGCCGAACGCCATCATTGCCCAGCCCGAAAGAACCCCGCAGGAACCGGAGGAGGAAGGCGGCATCGACCAACCCGACCCGTTGGAAGACAAAACCGTATCAGTCACATCGGACGTTGAGCCGACGGAAACGTATGTCCCGGAAGTTTCCCCGACAGCCGGAGAACCCGCCGAACGGAAGCTCATGATCTGCTTCGCCACCTATCGGTTCACCAACCCGGCGACGATGATGTCCATCCTTGGGCTGTGGGACCGAAACAAGATGATGTTTGCCTTGGAGCACGGCACGATGATCATCAATGCCCGGAACCGATTGGCAGAGACCTTCCTTCGTTCGGGGTGCGACTGGTCCTTTTGGCTCGACGACGACATCATTCCCCCGTTCGGCAGCGAGGCATCGTTTCGGAGTATGACCGGAATCAAACCGACAGACCTCCCGGCAGCATCGGCGGGGGCAAACACCATCCTTCGGCTTGTGCATTCGGCCCGGAGCCGGAACGCCAAGATCATGTCCGGCCTCTACTACGGACGGAATCCCCAAGGACGGGCGATGTTCGGCGAGGGATTGGCGCAGCCGGAAAGGGACCGGGAGAGCCGAGTCAACGCCGGAAGAGATGTCGTCCAGCCGACGGCATGGGCGGCGACGGGGTGCCTGTTGGTCCACAAGGATGTGTTTCTCGGCATCAAAGAGCAGTTCCCCCGGCCCGACACGATCTATCCGTTCTTCACGCCGGAAGGCGCAACCGGAGAAGACCACGCCTTCGGACAACGGGCGGCAAGAGCCGGGTTCAAAGCCTACGTCGACCATCAAGTCGTCTGCGGACACCTCGGCCATGCGGTCTACACCCACAAGAACACGGCATGGGGTCCGTCGGCAAGGTAGGCCATGGAAATCAGCAACCACGCCGCAGTGCGGTTGTTGGAACGGGCTGGGGAGTTCAAGACCAACATCCGGCCCCTGATCACCCCACAGATTGCAAAGGCCATGCTCTCCCTCGGGGACGGGAAATACCCACTCCCCGGAGGATTGAAAGCCGTAGTCAAAGACCAATGCATCGTCACCGTGATTTATGACAACCACGAACCAGAGAACTCGCCCTCGCCTCATTCCCCCGCAAGGCAACCGAAACGGAAGCGGAGAAGCTTTTATCGTGGCCCTCGGGAGGCATGGGGATCTGATTAACGTCCTGCCTCTGGCGGCACGGCTGGGGCAGATAAGCGGGAAGCCCGTCCCTTGGGTGGTGTCGGAGGAGTTTGCTTCGACCTTGGAGGGGGTGTCCTACGTTCGTCCGGTTCCGGTTCGGTGCGACTACGGCAAGCCGAGCCGAGGTGTGCAGATGGCCCGAAGCAAAGGGTTCTCCGGGAAGGCCATCATCGCCCAAGCCAACGGACATTTCCACGCCCACATATCGGGGAGTTACCAGACCGACGCATGGGAGGCGGCGGGGATGGCCGGGGAGTTCCAGAGGATTCCGGTGGTGTTTGATCGGCGGGACCGGAGCCGGGAAGCGAAGCTGGTAGCCGAAACCTTGGACGGACGCCCTGCAATACTCGTTTCCCTGAACTCGGTCTCGAGCCCGATCCGGGTGGAAGGCTTCGCCGAAAGATTGGCAGCTTCCTTTCCAGACTGTCAAATCGTCGACATGGGGAACGTCCGGGCAGAGAGGCTTTACGACGTCCTCGGGCTTTTGGATGCGGCGAGGTTGCTGGTGACGGTGGACTCGAGCCTGCTTCATCTGTCTCGCGCCTCGGCCTGCCCCGTTTACGCCATCACAAACGACGGCTGGAAAGGCTCTATAAACCCTCCGGGAACCGTTGGGGGGTGCCGATACGCCGAAACGTCCTTAGAATCGCTCTTACAGGCCGTAGCGGCCCAAATCCGGGGCATTTTGAAGCCTCGGCGGGTGTTCCATCTGACGGATGCCTTCTGGCCGGACGAACGGCACGAACGGGCAAGGAACCGATGCGATGCCATCCCCCGGCTTCGGAGATTGGCCTCCCACACGGTAGAATACCGAAACGCAACCAGCATCGGGCATTCAAAGAGGCTTCCCTTCCTTCGAGACGTTCTGGAAGTCGGCTTGAAAGCTTCCGGGCCGGGGGATGCGGTTGTCTGGACCAACTCGGACATCGCCTTGGCTCCGGGGATCGTCGAATGGGCCGAAAGAACAGCACCCTTCGGGATTGTCACTATGCGCCGGGACGAACAAGGCCACTGCGGCAGGGACGCCGTTCTGTTCTCGCACGAATGGCTGAAAGCCAACCTTGCCGACATGCCGGACTACATCATCGGAGCACCCATCTTTGACCTCGGGCTTGCCGCCATGAGCCGATACCAACGGGGAATCAAAAGCCGAATGAGCAACATCGGCATGGACTTCCCGCCCTGCGATGCGGTAGAAAGGCTCTGCCTGCATGAACCCCACCCCCAGAACTGGGAGAACGATTCCCCGGCTGCACGGCACAACGGAGCCGAGTTCTCGAAATACCTCAAACACAAAGCCCCCGATATGGGGTGGCTGTAACCGATGAAATACACCCTCTCAGGACAACTCCCCCGGCACCTTTACGTCTGGATCGATACCCGGCACACCCACAAGGAGCCTTTGGGCTTCCTTCGGGCGGTTTGGTTCGGCCTTGTTTCCTATCCGGGCCGGGTCTGGGGATGCACGGTGATGCTTGAGTCCGGGGCGATTTACCGGAACCTCCCGCCCCACGCCATCGCGTTCGACCCCGAGCCGAAAGGAGAGTGGACCCCGCAAGACGCCCAGACTTGGGACTGCTACGGCATGGGGTTCACGGCGCTGGAATACGATTACCTCCACGGACTCGACTGCAAGATCAGGACCAACGGCAAAGTAGTCGATGCGGAATACCTTTTCACGGTTGCGCCTGTCGGCGATGCCTTCAGCGCATACCCCGAGCAGGCCAAAGAGTTCACCTTCGCCAAAACCCACGCCGGATGGTTGACGATCCAGCCCACCGACCACATCATCTTCCAAGAAAAAAGCTTCACCGATCCCAAGATGAAATTTCCGTCCGGCTTCAAGCGGCAAACCGAAGTCTGGACAGCCGAGTAAACCCAACCCAGAAAGACCAGAATCATGAGCCAGAACATTCAATTCGGATCGGGAGGAAACATCCTTTCCGGCTGGATCAACCACGACATGGACTGCGACCTGACCAAGCCGCCCTTCCCCTACGCCGACAACTCGGTCAACATGGTCTTTGCCGAGCACTGCCTCGAGCACACGACGGTTGCCCAAGCGGTGGCGGCACTGGACGAGTTCTACCGCATCCTCAAGCCCGGTGGCAGGCTCCGGGTGTGCTGCCCGGTGCTGGAACGGCTGACGCCCGAGGCGGCAAGGGACATCGCCCTGAACCACGGCCACCTGATCATTTTTTCGGAGCAATCCCTGAAGGATCTGATTCGCATCTCCGGCTTCAAGCAAATCACCGTCACCGAGCGCAAGGCCATCGATGGTCACCACAACGTCATCGGCAAGGAAAAGGACGACAGGGAAACCTGCCGGGTGGAAGCCTTCAAACCCTGAACCCACAACCGAAAGAACCAAATGAAACCCGTCAGATACAACATCATCCGAACCCACAAGAGCAAGCTTCGTCGGCTCTGGGACTTCCTCCTTCGGGGCGACACCGACAAGCTGGGAAAGAAACTCAGCCCCCCGATCCAAACCGGAGAGCCGGGATGGAAGGACGCCGACATTGAAGTCAAAGCCTACCACTTCGGAGACTTGGGCTGGCGTCTCAAAACCAAGAACCTCAAGACCGGGGAAACCGTGGAGAGCAAATGACCCCCTACACCCTCGGAACAGGATTCTTCGGAGACCGGGAAAAGCTCGCCGGAATGAACATCTGGCAGAGATGCCTACACCGGAACATCCAACAGGCACCGGAGGCGGTCCTAATCGCAGCCGTGGGCAGGCAATTCGGGGATTGGGTCCACCTCGAGCGGATCATGCCTTGGCCGAAGCCCCAAGCGGTAAACCTGAAAGGCAACCTCGGCCATGTCGGCGACCTCCTCAACGGCACGAAGAAACACCAGCTTTGCGGGTGGAGTGCTGGGTTCCTCACCCTCGCCATGCAGGCCTACATGAACGAGACGGACTTCCTTTACGTCGAGCAGGACGTCATCGTCAAAGGGGATGTTTTAAATCAGGTGCTGGAGGACTTGGGGGACGGTCAATGGATATTCGGCAAGGCTCATTCGGGACCGCCTTGGATGCCCTGCGGCCAAAGCCTCGTTTACGTCCGGCGCGACTTCATTCTGAATCTGGTCCGAGAATACATTGCCCTCGGCGACGACGGGAAAGCATTCAACCTGCCGGAATCCAAGTTTGCCCGGATTGAAGAAATGTTTCCCGAAACGACCAAGCGCCTGTCCTTCGGATATGACCGAGAGAAGGTGAACTTCAACGCCCCGGTGTGGTATTGCCAGCACCAGACGCCGGAAGACCGGGATGAAGCCATCAAACGGAGCCTCGCGTGAAGTCCCTCGAAATCACAACGGTAGTCGGTTGCGCTGTGGACTGCGCCATGTGTCCCCAGACCAAGATCAAGGCGGCATACCAAGGGGAACGGGTGATGACCTTGGACACCTTTCGCCGGGTGATCGGCAAGCTCCCGTTGGATGTCCAGATTGACTTCTCCGGCTACGCCGAGCCCTTCCTTAACCCCAGCGCCGGGGAAATGATTGCCTTGGCCTGTGGCATGGGATTTAAAGTCCACTGCTACTCCACCCTCATCGGCCTGACAGAACGGCAGGTAGAGGCAACCAAGGGCCAAAGAATAGCCTTCTGGAAGGTCCATGTCCCGGACACCCAACACATGGTTTACAACGCCGAGGCATGGTTAAAGCTGCATGACCGATTCTTGAGCATCGGCATCCCGGCCAGCTACATGACCATGGGCGAGATGGAGAAGCCGATCAAAGAGCACTTCGACGTCTTGGGGATAGCGGTGGAGCAACCGACTATGCTCTCCCGCGCCGGGAACCTCTGGGACCGACCCAAGCACGGGGAAAAGGTGATTTGCTCAATGGACCGATGGCACCAGAACGTCGTCCTGCCGAACGGAGACGTCCAGCTCTGCTGCATGGACTACGGACTCGAGTCCAAGGTGGGGAACCTGCTCGCCCAGCCCTACGACAAGATTTACGCCGAGGCCGAAAGACTACGGGAAGCCAAGTCCCCGGACCTGTGCCGTTCCTGCGAGTGGGGTCGTTCGGCATGAAGAAAGAACGAGGCACCCGCTTTCGCAGATGCCCCGCTGGCAGATTAGCCCTTGCGCGTGTCTTTGATCTTCTTCATTCCCTCCTCTGGCGTCGGGCCGTAGAGCATGCCCATGTCGTCGACGTAGACTCGGGCATTGTCTTCTGCCGGGAACTCGTAAACGACCACCCACTTGGGTTTGGTCCCTGTCTCCATCCGGGCCTGCCGGACTGCCTGCAACTCGGTGTCTCCTTTGCCCCATGCGTTGGGGATGATTGCGATGTATCTGTTCATTCTGGTTTCCTTGAGTTATTTGTTTTTCTTCTTGGCACGTTTCTCGGCGGCGATCCGAGCTGCATGAGCCCGGACTGCCATCCGAAAGATTGTGTCCACCGGGACGGTGAAGACCGCACGGCGACCCTTCTCCCGGAAGGTGAGGATGTCCCCCGGCTCAATGCCGACCACGATGGGCCGAGCCTTGACGTAGAGGACGCTGTAGGTGTTTTTTGTTTCTCGACGAACTGGGTTATTTAATTTAGTCACGCGCCAATTATACCATGCGGCATTTTCCTAAATCGTTGATTTCGAGTAACATCAAACACTTACGCAAGCCCCTACGGGGGGAAAGATTTTGCTTGGTGGCATTTTGAGCAAACACCATGAACCTAAACATTTTGACCATCGTTCGGGACGGCATGCCCTTCATCTCCCGGCACTACGAGCAGTTCCAAAAGCTCTCCTTCCCTTGGCGGTGGAGTATCGCCGAAGGCACGGCAAACAACTCAGGCTCGACGGCATGGTGCCGGAAGATCAAACCCGGAGTGTCAACCGATGGAACCTTGGAATACCTCACCGACCTCGCAGGAGCCGACAAGAGAATCACCCTGACATCCCGGCCATGGTGGGAGGGGGGCAAGGACGAGATGTGCAACACCGCCTTGGCGGCCTTCAACTCCCCCGGCATCCTCCTGCAAGTTGACTCCGACGAGATGTGGAGCGCGGAGACATTGGAACGGCTGATGAAGTTTTTTCAGCAACGCCAAGAGATAGGCATCGCCCGGTTCTATGCCCGTTACTTCGTCGGCCCTGACATCATCACCGTCGGGGATAATTGTTACGGCAACCAGAGCAACGAGTGGACCCGAGCATGGAGATGGAAGCCGGGGATGACGTTCACCCGGCACGAACCCCCGGAGCTGCGCCAATACCTCGGACGCCTCGCCGGAAAAAAGCTGACCCAAGCCGAAGGATTGACCTTCGACCACATGGCATACGCCACGGAAGCCCAAGTTTTTTTTAAGGAGACATTCTACAATTATCCCGGCGCTGTAAAATCGTGGAAGAAATTGCAGCAGAACAAGATATGGTCCATAACACGCCTCAAGGATTACCTGCCGTGGGTAGACGAAAGAGTCGGAGC